>Ga0210377_10000731_pt1 | contig 31416 bp, 30 predicted proteins | sample PLM4_65_b1redo_FD_155480 | JGI IMG/M metagenome (GOLD analysis project Ga0210377, IMG submission 155480) | Groundwater sediment microbial communities from an aquifer in East River, Colorado, USA - PLM4_65_b1 redo | ecosystem: Environmental > Terrestrial > Soil > Riparian zone | place: USA: East... | reverse complement strand
GCGTCGCTGGCGGACTGCTCGCGCTTCGGGGGGTGATTTCGTTCCCCGTTGACCGTTGACCGTTGGCAGGGCGTCCCGTCGCAACTGCTCCGGCATCGCGGTGGCGATGCAACGCCTCGACAACGGACAACGGTCAACGAAAATGCGCCACGAAGCGCAAAGAGTGAGACTAGCGACGCAGGGCCTCGTCCACCGTCAACTGTCAACTGTCAACCCGAAATGATCTCCTCCGCCCAGACCCGCATCGTCTCCTCCACGATCTCGATCTGCTTCGTGAAGAAGTGATCGGCGCCGGTGACGATGACGCTCTCGGCGCTGTGGATCTGCTGGGTCAGTTTTTCGAGCTTGCCGACATCTCCGTACTCGTCCTGCGTGCCGTGCAGGAAGAGCATCGGCTTCTCGCAGTGGCGGAGGTAGCCGAAGTCGTAATTGTTGACAGGCGTACCGATCAGGAAGATCGCCGCCACCTCCGGCATCTCGCACGCCACCCGGCTGGCCACCCATGCACCGAACGAGAAGCCACCGACGATCAGCTTCTCGCGCGGATGCTTCTTCATCATCCAGTCGATCGCAGCCATCGCGTCGGCCTGCTCGCCCTCTCCCGCCTCGTGCGCTCCCTGGCTCGAGCCCGCACCGCGGAAGTTGAAACGCAGCGTGGAAACGTTCGCGTTCTCCAATCCTCGCGCCGCGCGGAAGACGACCTTGTTGTGCAGCGTCCCGCCGCCGAGGGGATGCGGATGGCAGATGACGGCAGCGCCGGCGGGATCCTGCAACTCGCGATAGAGCGCTTCCAGGCGTCCCGCGCTGCTGTAGAGATCGACGTGGCGTAACGGCTTCGGATTCACGGCAGTTCGGTACTCGTGCGCGGCGGTGAGAGGCGAATCATGATCCGATCGTGCTCGACTTTCACCTCATGCATGAGGACGCTGATGTCGGGATTGCCGGTGCACAGACCGCTGGCCACATCGAATCCCCAGAGATGCCAGGGACAGATGATCTCCTCGCCGATGAGGTCTCCTTCGGCGAGCGGACCGCCGCGATGCGGGCAGACGTTGTCGCTCGCAAAGAAACCGCTCGCGGTGTGATAAAGCGCAACCTTGCGATCGGCGACCAGGAACGCCCGCACGCGGCCGACGGGAACGTCGTTCACGTTGGCGATCGGGACGAACGATTCCATCGGCCCGCGGAAGGTTACACTGAATTGAGAATTGAGAATTGAGAATTGAGAATTGCTGAGCCGCTCATTCTCAATTCTCAATTCTCAATTCTCAATTCTTCAGGACAGCCACACCGGCCGCGGAATGCCGTCGCGTCCGACGGCCGCCTGACCGTCCCAAACACCGGGCACCGGCGTCGCGCACGCCGGGCACTTGCCGTCGACGAGACGATGCGAAATCACGCTGAATCCGCGGCGGCCGATCACGACGGCATTGCACTTCGGGCAATGCGTCGACTCGAGGTCGCCCACCCCCCCCGGGATGTTGCCGGGATAGACGTACTGCAGGCCGGCGCGCCGCCCGATCTCGTACGCGCGCATCAGCGTCGACGGTTCGGTGTTCGCGTTCTCCGTCATCTTGTAGTCCTGATGGAACGCGGTGACATGCCACGGAATGTTCGTGTCGACGCCGGCCAGAAACTCGGCGATGTTCGTCAGCTCTTCCTGTGAGTCGTTGAATCCCGGCACGATGAGCGTCACGATCTCCAGCCAGATGCCGCGCTGCTTCAGGCCGCGGATCGTGTCGAGCACCGGCTGCAGCGTTCCTCCGAGATCGCGATAGTGGCGTTCGCTGAATCCTTTGAGATCGACTTTGTAGAGATCGACATACGGCGCGATGTAATCGAGCACGCGCTCCGTTCCGTTCCCATTCGAAACGTACGAGCAGACGAGCCCGGCCTTCTTCGCCTCTTTGAACACCTCGACGGCCCACTCGGATGTGATGAGCGGCTCGTTGTAAGTCGAAGTGATGACCCTCGCGCCGTGCCGCTTCGCCAGCTTCACGATGTCGGCAGGCTCGACATCCATCGGCGGCGAACCGGCCACCGGATCGCGAAGCGCCTGCGACGTCACCCAGTTCTGGCAGTAGCCGCAGTGGTAATCGCAGCCCAGCATGCCGAATGACAGCGCGAGCGCGCCGGGATACGCATGGAAGAACGGCTTCTTCTCGATCGGATCGATCTGCAGCGCCGCCACGTAGCCGCGCGGCACCTTGAGCACGCCGCCCTCGTTGTAGCGGACCTTGCAGATTCCCTTCAGCCCATCGGGGATCTTGCAGCGATGGCCACACGAGTAGCACCGCACCGCGCCGTTCTCGAGCTTGTCATACAGCTCGGGCGCCCCTTCAGCCGTTCGCGTGGCCAGCACGTCACCGAGGGTGGTTGTCATGCATTGCAAAACATCGTGGCATGGTGTGGAATTCTGCTGGATCCTGAGACGGACTGTTGCGCGCGCATCAATCGCATCGACAACTCTCAACCGTCAAAGACTCAACGCCCGCCTCAACCTCGCCCACTCTCGAATCCGGTACACCCGCCCGATCGGCCAGTAGGACGCGATGCCGAGGAGCAGTCCGGCGTAAGAGTCGACCAGGTAGTGCCATCCCGTGATCACCGAGCCGAGAAAAATCACGATCACGAAGATCGCGAAGATCACCTGTCCCGACAGCCACAACCGCCGGAACCAGAGAAACACGAGCGCCTGAAATCCCACGTGAAGGCTCGGAAATGCGGCGACGCCCCACAGCAGATTGATGCTGATGCCCGGCACGCCGGCGCGAATCCGCAGGAAGTTCTGGTAATTGCGCATGATGATCGCCTGCAGCCGCTGCGTATTCGACAAACCGTCGCTGTATGCGAACCACACGTCCGGGAAGTAATACGCGGGGCCGATCGAAGGGATGAGCACGTACAACCACGCGCCCCCCATCCAGAGGATCGCGAGGCTGCCTAGGAAGCCGGTGCGAAGCCGGCGCGCGGGTGCGGAGAGAAAGAAACCGAACGACAGAAAGACGCTCGCCAGAAAGATGTTCGCGTACGTCCAGTCGAAGAAGCGAAGCACGGCCCGGGGCGAGAACAGGTTGAGAAAGAAAATGTTCGGCGAGAGGCCGAAGAAGAGCGCGCGATCGAGCTCCCACAGCTCGCCATCGAACAGATGCGGATGCACGACGGGGATCGTCAGCTTGATCCATCCGTACGTGTCGACGAGGATGATCCCGAAAAGGATCAGGCGCACCGAGTCGGTCCACCAGCCGATCGTATTCAGCCGGCGCAGGAACGGCCGGAGCTTTCCCTGTGCCGCCGCGACGACGCCGCGGACCAGCACTCCGGCGATGAGCTGCAACGTCAGCGGACCCCCGATGAAGCCGAAGGTCGAGGGGATGCTTCGGATGACACTCATCCCGTGACGCGCGGTGAGCGCCCCGATCAGCAGCAGGTTGGCGATCGTCAATATCTCGAAGAAGTAGGGCCGCCGATAAACGCGCCGGTCGCGCATGCGCTAGTGAACCGGCTCCACGGCCGGCACCGCGTCCGCAGGCAGAAAGTAGAGTGCCACGGCGATGATCGTGTAGACCGCCAGCAGTTGGACGCCCTCGTACCAGTTCGTCTCGCCGTCCATCACGAGGTACGCGAAGATCGCGACGCCAAGGCCGACGGCCAGCAGTTCGAACGGCGAGAAGAGCAGATCGAGAGGATGGCCGAGCGCATACGAGACGAACACCAGAACCGGGGTGACGAACAGCGCGATCTGCACGCTCGATTGCATCGAGATGTTCAGCGCGGTGTCCATCTGATTCTTCGCCGCGAGCAGCACGGCCGTGGAGTGCTCGGCCGCATTGCCGACCACCGCGAGCACGATGAAGCCGAGGAAGACCTGGTTGAGTCCCCACGCCCTTCCTGCCTCGCCGACCGCGTGCACGAGACCTTCGGCCACGACGCCCATCAGCACGCTGGCAAACAACAGCAGCCCGACGGCCTTCCGAACGCTCCACGGCTCCTCGCCATGCGTCACCTGCGGCCCTTCACCAACGGAAGCCATGTGCGTTCGATGCGTGCGGAACGAGAAGTACAGACCGAGCGCGTACGACACGATCAACACGATCGACGTGCCGATCGAGACCGAGTGGATCAGCTCGGGGTGGTGCGCCCGCACGGCGGAGCGGAAGAAGAGCGCAGGGACGAGAAACGAAGCAACGGCCAGGATCATCTGACCGGCCTGGGCCTCCGCAGCGAGCGAGTTGAACTTCTGCACGTCGCGCTTCAAGCCGCCGAAGAGCATCGAGGCTCCGGCGACGAAGAGAAGATTGCCGAGGATCGAGCCGCTCAGCGAGGCGCGAACGACGTCGTTCAGGCCCGCCTTGATGGCGAATACCGCGATGACCATCTCCGCGAAGTTGCCGAACGTGGCGTTGAACAACGCGCCATACGTCGGACCCATGCGATGCGCGAGCTGCTCCGTGCTCGCGCCGATCCATGCCGCGAGCGGCAGCACCGCCGCACAGGCGAAGATGAACTGCCACATGAGGCTGGTGTGGAGGAACTGCAATGCAATCGCGACGGGGATCGTCGCGTAGACGAGCCAGGTCAGAACGCGCTTCACGCGAGAAGTCTAGCCGAACGATGAGCGATACTCCCGCCATGTCCATTCAGAGCACGACTGCGGAACGCATCACCACGATCACGCTCAATCGCCCCGAGAAACTGAATGCCTTCAGCGGAACGATGCGCGAGGACCTCCTCGCGGCGCTGGAGCGCGCCGAATCGGACGCGGACTGCCGCGCCGTCGTGATCACCGGCGCCGGCCGCGCGTTTTGCGCCGGCGGCGACATCGAATTCATGCACGGACTTCGCGAACGGGACGATGTGGCAGGCCTGAAGAAGCTCCTGGACGCGGGCGCCGCGGTGGTTGCGCGGATGGTCTCGATGTCCAAGCCCGTCATCGCCGCGATCAACGGCATCGCAGCCGGCGCCGGATGCAATCTCGCGCTGGCGTGCGACTACCGCATGGCATCGGATACCGCGAAGCTCGCCGAGAGCTTCATTCGCATCGGCCTCCATCCCGACTGGGCCGGCACGTGGCTGCTCCCGCGCCTGGCCGGACGGAGCCGCGCGTTCGAGCTGATGATGAGCGGCCGCGCGGTCGATGCAAGCGAGGCACTCGCGATCGGCATGGTCGATCGCGTCGTGCCCGCCGCGGCGCTCCAGCAGGAGGTCGCCGCCGTGGCGCGGGTGTTTGCGGACGCGCCGCCCGTCGCCGCAGCAGGCATCAAGCGCGCGCTGCTCGAGTCGGAGCGCAACGACCTGCGCTCGCAGCTCGCGCTCGAGAGCGAGCATCAACTGCAGGCCTTCCGGTCGGCTGAGGCCGCGCAGCGGATGGCGGCATTTCTCGAGAAGCGATAACTGTCCCGCAGTCATGAGGAGCGAGGCACGGAGCATGAGTGCTCCGCTGTTCCTCATACCTCATGCCATTCCCCATGCCTTTCCGTGGCCCCCAGGTCCCTCGCTGCGCTTGCTACAGGTCTTCGCTCGAGAAGAAATCGTCGTCGAAGAAGAAGCTGAAGCCGTGTCCCTTCCGCTTCTCCATCGTCGTGCCGTCGACGGGGCACTTGAACGTGTCGCTTTCCTTTGCTTCAGGGACCCGCAATGTCGCGTGATCCTTCGGGCAGACGTACCAGGTCTGCGTTCGGCCCGCGCGCGGCATGATGCGCGGCATGGCGATGTCCGGAGCGGCGATCATGATCCGCCGCCGCACGCCGTCGCGGTCGATCGTGATTGTCCCGTCCGCCTTCGTGATCGTCAGACTCTTCGTCTCCCCCGCACCTTCGACCTTCACCTGGATCGTGTCGCCGTCGCGGCGGAGCGTGATCGTGCGGCCATCGTCGGTGAAGGTCTTCGTCTCGCCGTCCTTCATCTCCGCCGGCGTGACGGTGATGCTGCTGCCGGACGAGCGGGCGTATGCCATCGCGGTGATGGCGAGGAGAAGGAAAACGGCCAGGATGATGAGCCGGTGACGTTGCATCGGGTCCTCCTTTTCCTGATATGACGTGAAGGGTGGGCGGCGGTTATGCAGTCCGGCTCAGTTGTAACAGGGCATGCCCACTTCCTCAGGCATCGGATCGCGCGATCACGAGCGTCTGATCATCCTTCTGCGGCGCCGCGCCGACGAACCGATCGACCTCGGACACGATGGCATCGCGAAGGGCGGGCGGAGAGGCACTGGCGTGCTCGTGCAGAATGGCCTCCAGCCGGTCGTTGCCGAACTCGTCCCCTTCGACGTTCTCGGCTTCGGTGATTCCGTCGCTGTAGAGAACGACGGTCGAGCCGGCGGGAAACGGCAGGGTCTGCGCGATGTAGCGCGTCTGCGGCAGGATCCCGATGGGGAGACCGTGGGAGCGGACCTGCTCGATACGGCCGGCCGAGAGCACGTAGGCGGGATTGTGACCGGCGTTGACGAACTGCACGGTCTCGCTCTCGCGATCGATCGAGATCATGAGCATCGTGATGAACTTGTTCTCCGCCGACCAGCGGTGAATGTGCTTGTTCAGCTCGGTCGCGATGTCGCCGAGCTCCCGTCCCTCCGCGAACAGAAGCTGCACGGCCGCGTGAAGCGCGGACACGAGCATCGCGGCGGGGATCGATTTACCCGAGACATCGGCGACGACGGCGGTGAGGATGCCTTCGCGCTCCATGAAGGCGTGGTAGTCGCCGCCGACCTGACGGGCCGGTCGCGCCAGCACGGAGATGTCGATCGAGGTGACGATCGGAATCGACTTCGGGAGAATGTCGCGCTGGATGGTCGCCGCGAGCTCGAGCTCGCGCTGCATGGCCTGCTTCTCGAGCGCCTCGCGGTGAAGGCGGGTGTTCTCGAGTGCGATTGCCGCCTGGCTGGCGAACTGGGAGAGCAGGCGCAGCTCATTCGCCTCGAACGCGCCGATGCCGCCCTCGCGCGTCTCGCGATCCGCGGCAGCCAGCACGCCGACGACGGCGTTGTTCCCTTTGACCGGAACCGCGACGAAGGCGTGGCACGTCGGAAAGATGCACTCGTTGCCGTCGGCGAAGCTGAGCGGCGAGCCTTCGCGAACGAGGTCGCCCGCCAGCTCTTCGTCGAGGAACTGCGAGCGGACCTCGCCGAACGAGCGGTAGAGCTTGAAGCGTTCGCCCTCGCGGAGAAAGAGCGCCGCGCGGCGCGCGTTCGTCAGCGAGATCATGCGGAAGAGAATCTCGTCCGCGAGCTCGTCGATGTTCAGGGTCGACGCGATCGACAGCCCGATGTCGTACAGAGACTCGAGCTCCCACAGCCGGTATTTGAGCTGGAAGTCGCCTTCGCGCATCTCCTGCAGCAGCCGGTGATTGGCGACGACGACCGAGAGAAATGCCTGCGCCGTGCGAAGGAGATCGAGGTCGTCATCGGATGCCGCGGTGCGGTCCTGCTTCATCAGCGCGACGACACCGATGGCGTCGCGCTGCGAGCGCAGCGGGAGGAGAAGCGCGCCATCGGCGGCGGTTGCGATCGCCTCCGGGACCGCGCCTTCGAAGATCTCCGGTGCCACCGACTGCTGCGATTTCGCCGACAGGCGCAGCGACTGGTCTCGCCCATCCTTCAGATAGACCGCACCCGACTGGAACGGCGTGTGCCGCCGGAACGCGTCGAGGATCAGCGTCCCGTGCGCCGGCGCTGCCGCGCGCTCGATCTGCTGGAGCTCTGTGAGGAGATCGGAGACGTGACGGACGGCGGGCATGTGGGATTCTAGGCCTGAACGGTTGACGGTTGACCGGTTGACAGTTGACCGGGCCCTCCTTCGCAACGGCAACTTCACGCTCGGATCGGCGGGCCTGGTCAACCGTCAACCGTCGACCGTCAACTCAGATTCATCTCGCGAACCGCCGCCTCTTCGGTGTCGAAGATGGAGGCATAGTTGGCGAGTCCCATGATCTGGAAGGTCTTGTGGATGACGGGGGTGAGGCAGCAGAAGCCGATTTTGCCGCCGCTGTCCATCATCTTCTCGATGATCTCGATGAGGATGCTGATGCCGATGGAGTTGACGATCTTCGTGTCGCGGAGGTTGAGCAGGAGCGCGCGCACGCCGTCATCCATCAGCTCGTAGGCGCGATTGGCGATCTCTTCCCCTCCGACATTGTTGATGTACCCGCGGGTGTAGAGGACGGCGCCGCCGTTCCTGCGCTCGACTGCCACTCTCAATTCCTCAGTCATGATTCTTCTTCTCGAACTTCACCATGTGGATGGTGGTCCCGTCATCACTGGTCGTAATGTCCACTTCATCCATGTGCGCTTCGATGATCTGCAATCCCCAGCCGCGCTTGTGCGCGGCTCCGAGTTTCTGGCGGCGAGTCCGGGCTTCCGAGACATCGAAGCCGCGGCCATGGTCGGTGATCCAGACGTCGACGCGCGGATTGCCGTCGCCCGCGGAAGTGCCGACGAATCTTAAGTACATGCGCCCATCCGCGCAACCGGAGTGTTCGCGAGCGTTGATGCAGGCCTCGATGATCGCGTGGGTCATCTCGTCCACGCGTTCCGAGCTCATCCCGAGCTCCCGGGCGAGATTGGCGGCCGCGCGCGCGGCAGCGATCTCGATGTCCGGAACCATCGGGAGCGTGAGCTCCATCTGCCGCTCGGCGGTCTGGGTCATCAGGCGGAGATCCTTCCGGTCAGAAGGCGAGGAAAAGCGCGGTGGCGGTCTTGATCCAGTTCGGGATCCCGCCGAGCTGCTCCAGGGCGAAGAGCGCCAGCGTGTTCGCGGCCAGCATCGCGGGCAGCAGATAGGAAGTGCTGGAGAGCGCGGATTCCAATTTGGTGCGTGCTTGGGCCAGGTTGTTCATCGGTTTCCCCCTCAATCGTCGGGGTTACCGTTGAGCAACCGAGACGCCACCGATGCCCAAGCCGCATCACTCGTCGCAACATCCTGATTTCCAATAGTTTACACGATTAGGCCCACATTTCGGGTTGTTACGACGAATGTGGCAATCCGGGACACTCATGATAGCAGCGCTGGATACGCTCCTGTAAGTTATACATTGTGAACGTCTTATTAGTGAATGTCCCATTTGTCATCGTCAGGGACAGAATGGGGCAGATCCCGGCGCCGATACAGCGTCTTGCGGTCGATCCCGAGGATCTTCGCGGCTTTGGAGATGTTGCCGCGGGTCTGGGCCAGCACGCGCGCGATGTAGCGCGCCTCGAGCTCCTGCAGCGTGGGCAAGTCGTCCGGAAGCGCTCCGCCCGCGTTCGCGGCCGCCCCTTCCGGCAGCAACAGATCGCCGAGATCGATCACCGGATCGACCGTCAGGGCGATCGCCCCTTCGATCAGATTCTCCAGCTCGCGCACGTTGCCGGCAAACGGATACCGCATCAGCTTCTGCAGCGCTTCCTGCGTGATGCGCACGTCGGAGAGCCCTTCGCGACGCCCGTATTTGTCGAGGAAGAACCGCACGAGCTTCGGGATGTCCTCCCTCCGCTCCCGCAACGGCGGCAGCGAGATCTCCACGACCTTCAATCGATAGTAGAGATCCTGACGGAACTCGCCGCGCTCGATCATCTCCTCGAGCCCGCGGTGCGTGGCGGAGAGGATGCGCACATCGATCGGGATGCGCCTGCGGCCGCCGAGCTTCTCGACCTCGCGCTCCTGAAGCACGCGCAGCAGTTTCGCCTGGAGCGCGAGCGGGATGTCTCCGACTTCGTCGAGGAACACCGTGCCGCCCTTCGCCAGCTCGAACTTGCCGGGGCGGGCTTCGACACCGGTGGCCACGCCGCGCTCGATGCCGAACAGCTCGGACTCGAGCAGCGTCTCGGGCAACGCGGCGCAGTTGATCGCCACGAACGGGCCGTCCTTTCGCGGCGAGTTGCCGTGGATCAGGCGGGCCACCATCTCCTTGCCGGTTCCCGACTCGCCGCGGATCAGCACGTTGGCCTGGCTGTTCGCGACACGCGCGACCAGATCGATCACGCGCTGCATCTTCGGGGAGTCGCCGACCATCAGCCGGTCGTTGTACTCGCGCAGCATCCGCTGCTTCAGGGAGCGGTTCTCGTCCTCCAGCGTCTCGCGCATCAGATCGAGCCGGTGGAAGCGCCGCGTGTTGTCGATCGCCGCCGCGCCGATCGCCGCCAGCGAAGACAGAAACCGCAGATCGTCCTGCGCGAATGTCCCGCTCTTCGCGCCCCGCTCTTCTTTTCCACCGACGCCGATCAAACCGACGACGTTGTCCCCCGCCACCATCGGCGCGAGCAGAAGGTCGCCACCCTCCGGATCGACGATGCGCGGTGCGATGACGGACGCCGGCTGGCGCGACGCCAGGAGCTGCCGCACGACAGGCTGGGCGAACAGCGCCTCCGGGTCGGCGTCGAACCCGAGCGCGAAGAAATGCTGCGCGTTCAGCTTGTCGTCGATCGACGCGGCGAAGCCGATCATCGCGTCGACCACCGAGATCGCGCGCTGCATCAGCTCTTCGAGCAGCTCCGCCTCCGGGCGCAGCGTGTTCAACGCACGCCCGACGTCGTAGAGCGCTTCGAGCTGTAGTAGCTTGCGGCGAAGTTCGAACTGTGTTTGTGGCATTGCTATTCGTTGACCGTTGGCCGTTGACCGTTGACAAGGCGGTTCTTCGCCATGCACCGCCCTGACAACGGTCCACGGTCAACGGTCAACGAAACTTCAACCCTTCCCCAACGCACGACGACACTCCCCCAACAAGAAATCGACACTCCACGCGTTGTAAAACGTCCGATCGAGGTCATAGATTCTGATGAAGAGATCCGACGCCTCGGAAAACCTGCCCTGCTTCATCAGCGTTCGCCCGAGGAAGTACGTGGCGCGGATGGTCTCCGGTTGTTCTTCCCCCCGCTGCGCGATGGCGCGGAATCCCGCCTCGGCCGCGCCGAAGTCGCGCCTCTGATATGCGCAGAGCGCCTGGCCGTACTCGTCGCCGGAGCCGCACGTCGTCGGTGGCGCGGCCGACGCCGTGGCGGCGAGCAGTGCGAGAATGATGGTGAATCGCATACCTAAGTTTATGCCGAGCGCAGCGAGGCATCTACGGAGCGACCGCGATCAACCTGCGATGAACTCGAGACTGGGCATCCTCGGCGGCGGCCGCGCGGCGTGGGCGTACGGCTCGAGCTGGCTTCGCGCCGGATTGCCGATCTCCGGCGTCTGGCTCCGTCCGGAGAGTGCGAGCCGCCTTCCCGAGCTGCTCGACGCGCCTCGCCGCACTCTCGAGGAAGTCGCCGGCGGCAGTGACCTCCTCCTGATTGCGGCCACCGACCGCGCGATCAACGGCATCGCCGAGTCGATCCCGCAGACGCCCGCAATCATCTTCCATGCGAGCGGCGCGGTCGGCAGCGTCCGCGGGGGCTTTTCGCTGCATCCTCTAAAGGCGCTCCCTCCGGTCGGAGAGCCGTCTGATCTCCGCGACACGCTCCTCGTCTTCGAAGGCTCCCACCGCGCTGTTGCCGAGCGCGTCGCCAGCGCGCTCCAGGCGCGCTTCGCCGAGGTGTCGGCGAAGGAGAAGCCGCTGTACCACGCGGGGGCGGTGTTCGGCGCGAACTACGTGGCCGTGATGGTCGATATCGCGGAGCGGCTGATGGCGGAAGCCGGAGTGCGGGATGTCCGGGCCGACCTGATCGCCCTGGCCGAGTCGGCGCTGGCGAACTGGCGCAATCACGAGGGTCGGGAGCGCTTCACCGGCCCTGCCGCGCGGGGCGATGAGGAGGTCGTGGAGCTGCACCGCCGGTTGCTGGCCGGCGACCCGCAAACCGCAGAACTGTACGGGCTTCTGGCCGATTACATCCGGCGCAACAAAGTTGCCGCCCCCGAGTAGCGGGTGCTACCATCAAAACCCGCTTCTTGAATCGCTGGAGCCATTTGGATGGTCTTCTTCAACTACGCCACGATGCAGATGGCGGCCAAGATCGTGTACTACGGTCCGGGCCTCTGCGGGAAGACCACGAACCTCCATCACATCTACGCGAAGACCTCGCCGCAGAGTCGCGGCGAGATGGTGAGTCTCGAGACTGAGACGGATCGCACACTGTTTTTCGATCTTCTTCCGATTGATGTCGGTGTCATCGGCGGATTCAAGACACGACTCCAGCTCTACACGATTCCGGGACAGGTTTTCTACAACACGACGCGCAAGCTCGTGCTCAAAGGTGTCGACGGCCTCGTGTTCGTCGCTGATTCGCAGCTCGCGATGATCGACGCCAACGTCGAGAGCTTCAAGAACCTCCGCGACAACCTCGGCGAGATCGGTCTGAACCTCGACGAGATTCCGCTCGTCCTCCAGCTCAACAAACGCGATCTCCCGAACATCGCCGACGTCGACACGATGATCGGCGTCCTCGACCCCGAACGAAAGTACGGGCACATCGAAGCGGCGGCGCTCCCCGGGGTGGGCGTCTTCGAGACGCTGAAGGAAATCTCGAAGCTCACGCTGCGCACGCTGCGGCGGCGCATGACCGGCGAGGAGCCGGTACGCGGCGGACAGCGCAGAGTCGAAGTGGCGACATTCCGCGTTCAGGAACACAGCGGTCGAAGCGTAACCGGGACGATGCCGAAGCCTGCGATCGGCACCGCCTTGAGCGGGCCCGCGTTCACGAATGCAGCACCGGCGGCTGCGGCGCGCGTCGCCGCGCCGGCACAGCCGGACCTCTCCACGCGAATCGCCGAGGAGACGATCGAGGAGATTGTGTCGGAGAGCGACCTGGGAGAGAACGCGCCCGAGCCGTTCGGAGGCAATGTCGGCGATCGGATTCTGTCGCAACAGCCTCCGCCCGTTGCTGCGGTTCCGCCGCCGGCACCGGCACCGGCCCAGCCTGCGTCCGACTTGTTCGTCGAAACGGAGAAGCCGGCGAAGAGCGCGCCGGAGATGAAGCACGTGAAAGTGCGCTCGACCGTCGACATCATGGCCGAGCTGGAAGCGCTTCGGAAACGCGCCACCACTCAGGCCAGCCCGAAGGCGTCGAAGAAGGACGCAGCGGGGCGCCGCGAGCTGCGCAAGTCGCTCTCGTTCCGCCCCCGAAACGTCTCGGGACGGGCCAAGGTGGTCCGGGTTGCGCTATCCTTTGAAGGCGAAGAGGGAGTGCTCCATCAGGAGGAGCAGGTCGTCGAGCTGACGGAAGGTTCCGACAGCCAATCGGTCAACATCGATCTCAAAATCGATCTGGAGTAGCGGAGGGTGGGTGTGCGTGGCATGAAGAGCAGAAGCTGGCTCCTGCCTTTGGTCGCACTGTCCGCGGCCTGCGCCGCGACGACACCTCCGCCGAAGACCGCGCCGAAGATCGCGGGCAGCGCGGCAGCCGATTCTCGCCGATACACCGCGGACCTCAGAGACTCCTGGGAGCACCTCGTCGCACGCGAGCACGTGCCGGTCGAAGATGTCGCGGTGCTGGCCGACGTCGAAGCGGCGGCATCGATCCCGATTCCGCAGCATCGCTCGATCGACTCCGCCGTCCGCCTCTTCACGAATGAGCTGCGCGACGACGTGCAGACATACTTCGATCGCTCCGCGCGCTATCGCCCGGCGATCGACGGCATCCTCTCGGAGTACAGACTTCCGAAAGCGCTCGGCTACCTGCCGGTCATCGAGAGCGGCTATGCGCCGACGCTGACATCGCGAGCCGGCGCGCATGGCATCTGGCAGTTCATGGACGAGACCGCCCGCGAGTACGGTCTGCGCATCGACTGGTGGATCGACGAGCGAGCGGATCCGGATCGCGCCGCGCGCGCCGCCGCCGCGTACCTGACCGATCTGTATCGCCAGTTCGGCGACTGGTCGCTCGCCCTTGCCGCCTACAACTGCGGAGCGACGCGCGTCCGCCGCGCGCTCGACAACAACGGCGCGACGACGTTCTGGGAGCTCTACGACGCGGGCGTGCTGCCGAAGGAAACGCGAGGCTACGTCCCCACTTTTTATGCCACGGTTCTCATCGCTTCGGATCCCGCAGCATACGGTTTCCATCTCCCCGCCCCCGCCGCGGACGACGCGGCGCCGGTGACGGTGGAAGGACCTGTATCGCTGAAATACATCGCATCTGTCGCGGAGGTCGATGAAGCGCGGCTGCGCGACCTCAACCCGTCGCTGAAGCGAGGGATCGTACCTCCGGGCCTCAACAAGGTGCGCATTCCGGCGGCAGCGGCCGCCGCGATCGCGCCGCGCGCTGCGATGTTGAAGCACGACGACTCGGACGTCGCGGTCTGCTCGCTGAAGCTTCGCAGCGGAGACTCGATCCGGCGGATCGCGCGCGCGCTCGGCACCTCACCCGAAACCATCTTCGACATGAACGGGTCGCGCTCGTTCGACGAAGGCGACACCGTCTTCCTCCCCGTCCGTGGCCGCGACCTCGGCGTGCTCCTCGGCGCGGCCGACGCGTTTTACGCCGTGCGCCGAGGCGACACGCTCTACTCGATCGCGAAACGCCACGGCCTCTCCGTCGCCGAATTGCGCGAGCTGAACGGCTTCGAGCGCGCGCACAAGATCCATCCCGGCGAGCGGCTCCGCGTCGTGCCGCCGAGGGTGGTGACCGCGGGCGGGATGTAGCTCGCCCCGGTGTCATTGCGACCGCGGCGAGGAATCTGGGCGTGAGGGGGCGCGACGCTAATGAACCGCCGGGTCGCACCACGTCACCCTGAAGGATGACGTGGGTCATCTCCGCTCCAACGGCGGCTTGCCGTTCGCCGGCTCGGAATGACATCTGCCTTGTGTTAGTTTCGCGCTCACATGTCGAGCGATTACAAGAAGACGCTCAATCTGCCGCAGACCTCGTTCGCGATGAAAGCGAATCTGCCGCAGAACGAGCCGAAGCGCCTCGAGCAGTGGCGCGAGATGGGTCTCTACGGACTGATCCGGCAGAAGTCCGACGGGCGGCCGAAGTTCGTTCTGCACGACGGCCCTCCCTACGCGAACGGTCCGATTCACATCGGCACCGCCCTGAACAAGATCCTGAAGGACTTCGTCGTGAAGTCGCACACGATGATGGGCTACGACTCGCCGTACGTCCCGGGATGGGACTGCCATGGCCTTCCCATCGAGTTTGCCGTCGGCAAAGACCTCGGACCGAAGAAGAACGAGATGTCGCCCGCCGACTTCCGGCGCGCCTGCCGTCACTTCGCGACGAAGTGGCTGAACATCCAGCGCGACGACTTCATCCGCCTCGGCATCATCGGCGACTGGACCCATCCGTACATGACGATGTCCTTCGACTACGAGGCGACGATCGCGGGGGCGCTCGGGCGTTTCCTCGAGATCGGCATGGTCTACAAGGGACTGAAGCCGGTGCACTGGTGCACGTACGACCAGAGCGCGCTGGCCGAGGCGGAGGTGGAATACGAGGATCACACGTCGCCGTCGATCTACGTGCGCTTCCGGCTGACCGACGAATCCGTGCAGAGCCTCGGCCTTCCGATCGAGAAGCCGGCATACGCCGTGATCTGGACGACCACGCCGTGGACGCTTCCCGCAAACCTCGCTATCGCGGTCAAGCCTGATTTCGACTACGCCGTGATCGAGCACGATGGTCAGAACTTCATCATCGCGAACGATCTCCTGCAGACGGTGACGAAGACGTTCGCCTGGACCGATTCCCGTGTGGTCAAGCTGTTCAAGGGCTCGGCGTTCGAGTACCTGAAATACCGTCATGCCTTCATTCCTCGCGAAGGTCTCTTCGTCCTCGGCGACTACGTGACGCTCGACGCCGGAACGGGACTCGTGCACACGGCGCCGGGACACGGGATGGACGACTTCAACACCGGCCGCCGGTACAACCTCGAGATCTACACGCCGGTCGATCATCGCGGCCAGTTCACCGACGACGTGCCGCTCTTCGCCGGGCTGCACGTCTTCAAGGCAAATCCGCGCATCATTGAATTACTGAGCGAGCGCGGCGCGCTGCTCCATCAGGAGCAGATCACGCACTCGTACCCGCATTGCTGGCGCTGCAAGAACCCCGTGATCTTCCGCGCCACCGAGCAGTGGTTCATCTCGATGGACGAGAAGGGCCTGCGCCAGCGCGCGCTCGAGGAAATCCACAACAAGGTGAAGTGGCTGCCGCCCTGGGGCGAAGAGCGGATGGCCGGGATGGTCGAGAACCGTCCGGACTGGTGCATCTCGCGCCAGCGTCTGTGGGGCGTCCCGATCACCGTGCTTTTCTGCGAGAAATGCAATCAGGAGATCACGTCGCCGGAGCTGTTCGCGAAGGTGACGGAGCTCTTCCGCACCGAAGGCGCCGACGCGTGGTACGAGCACGATGCGTCGGAGTTCCTCCCGCCCGGCTACAAGTGCGGTTGCGGGAACGGCACGTTCCGCAAGGAGCATGACATTCTCGACGTCTGGTTCGACTCGGGCTGCTCGCACATCGCCGTGCTCGAGACCCGTCCGGAACTGACATGGCCGGCGAAGGTCTACCTCGAAGGCCACGATCAGCACCGCGGCTGGTTCCAATCATCGCTGCTCGTCGGCGTCGGCATCGAAGGCGGCGCGCCGTACGAGCAGGTCGTCACCTGCGGCTTCGTCGTCGACGAGAAGGGCCGCAAGATGTCGAAGTCGCTCGGCAACGTCGTCTATCCGCAGGACGTGATCAAGCAGAACGGCGCGGACATCCTCCGCATGTGGGTGGCGATGATCGATTACCGCGACGACATGGCCATCGGCCCGGAGATCATCGCCCGCATCGCCGAGGCGTATCGGAAGATCCGGAACACCGCGCGATATCTGCTGGCGAACCTGAGCGACTTCGATCCGGTGACGGATGCACTGCCGATCGATCAGCTTCTCGATACCGATCGATGGGCGCTCGATCGTGCCGCGCGCGCGTTCGGCCGCTGCCGGCAGGCGTACGACGACTACGAGTACCACATCGTCTACCACCGCATGCTCGAGCTGTGCACGGTCGACCTCTCGGCGACCTACATCGACATCTCGAAGGACAACATCTATATCGAGGCGCCCGGCTCGCGTGCGCGCCGCTCGGCGCAGACCGCGATGTACGAGATCGCCCGCGGCCTCGTGAGCACGCTCGCGCCGATCATCTCGTTCACCTCTGAAGAGATCTACGAGGCGCTGCCGGGAGCAAAGGAGAAGTCGGTGCACCTGACCGAGTTTCCGAAGCTCGACGCGGCTCTGCTGCCCGACGCGGTCCGGACGGTGTGGGATCGCCTCCTTCAATTGCGCGAAGAGGCGACGAAAATCATCGAGCCGGCCCGCAAGGCCAAGCAGATCGGCCAGTCGCTCGAAGCCGACATCACGATCTACGGCGACTTCTCGCCGGAAGCGCTTCTCGCTATGGTGGACGTCGATCTCGCGAAGATCTTCATCGTGTCCCACGTGGACTTCAGGCCTCTGTCCGTGTTCACCGGCCAGCGGTTCGAGATCAAAGGCATCGGCCCGGCCGGCATCAGCATGTCGTCCGCGCGGGGCAGGAAGTGCGGCCGCTGCTGGAACTATCGCGAAGAAGTGACCGAGGATGGGCGGCTGTGCGCGCGGTGCCAGACGATCGTCGATGGCCTTGCACCTCCCGAGGCAGCAACGGTCTGAGGTTGGCGTGAGCCGCGCAAGACGGCGAAGGATCTCCGAACAACGGCGCTGTGCCGTAGCCGAGATCCCCTCGCTGCGCTGCTACCCAAGACATATTTGAAATTCCTCCCCGCCCAAAAGCCGGGCGCGGGCACGGACTCGGGCGCGGGCTCGGGAACTGCGGGTGAGTTGCCACGGGGTTCGACGCGTGGATTGTTTGGGTCGGTCCTCCGCACGATCATTCCTTCTACCAGGAACGAAGGATCGGGGAGGACCTGGGGAAACCTTCACGAAGTCAAATCCCGACGCCCCACACCATGACGCGATCGAGCCCGCGCCCGAGTCCGAGCCCGCGCCCGGCTTTTGATTTCAAGAGATTTCTGAGAGAGAAATTCTCAGACTTCGCCGGCAAGAATCCAATGAACCGCCGGGTCGCGCCACCTCACCCTGAGACGTGGGTAATTCCCGCTACAACGGGATGACGTCGGCGCCGAACTGGTGCGCTGCGTGCTAGAGTCATCCGCCATCCGAAGGAGGCACACGTGGCGAACAAGACGAAAGTGATCAAGAAGGCTGCAACCCGCATGGCGAAGACCGCCGTGGTTAAAGGCGGAAAGGTCGCGAAGAAGGTCGCCAAGGCGGCGAAGCCGGTCATCAGGGATCTGAAGAAGAAGGCCGCAAAGACGGCGAAGGACGTCCGGAAGGCGGCCGCGCCGAAGGTGAAGCAGGCGAAGGAAGCCGCCGCGCGTCTGGCCGATGAGGCGATGGACAAGGGGCGCGAGGTCCTGAAAGACGGGCTCGAGGCCTCCGCGGAGAAACTGAAAAAAGCGGCGCGCTCGCTTTAGCAGGTGCGTTTCGCTGATCTCCACACCCACACCTATCACTCCGACGGCACCCGCGCGCCGCGTGAAGTGATCGATGTGGCGCGCAGCCACGGCATCGACATCGTCTCGATCAGCGACCACGACAACCTGGCGGCGTATTTCGAGACCAGGGCGTACGCCGCCAGCGTCGGAGTCACGCTGATTCCGGGCATCGAGCTGTCGTGCGGATTCGCCGGAGTCGATGTGCACATCCTGGCGTACGCCTTCGACCCGCTGGATCCTCGCATCGATCACCGTCTGCGCGCGTTTCGCGATGCGCGCCAGCGGCGCGGTCACGCGATCGTCGACAAGTTGCGCGGGCTCGGCATCAACATCCGGCCGGAGCGTGTCGACGAGCTGGCGGCCGGCGGCGCGGTCGGCCGCCCGCACGTCGCGCGCGCGCTCGTCGAAGCCGGGCACGTCGCCTCGGTCAGCGAGGCGTTCGACATCTACCTCGCCGCCGGCAAACCGGCCCACGTCGAGAAGGCGCGATTCCAGGTCGCCGACGCCGTCGAGCTCATTCGCTCGGCCGGCGGCGTCACCTCCGTGGCGCATCCGGCGATCTATCCCGATCACTCCTCCATCGTCCCGCAACTGCTCGACGCCGGTGTCGACGCGGTGGAGGTGCTCCATCCCGATGTCGACGAGATCGAGCGCGAGCGCTACACGAACCTCGCCCGATTCCGGGGAAAGTTCATCACCGGCGGGTCGGACGATCACGGGAAAGTGAAGACGGTGGAGACGCTGGGGAGCATCAAGGTGCCGGAGAGCTGGATCGCGCCCATTCTGGAGCGGTGCGAACGATGAACGATGAAGGATGAACGATGAACGCTCCTGGCGCACGGTTCATCGTTCATCCTTCATAGTTCATCGTTGATGCTCCGCTTCCTCTTCTTCGCCTTCGTCGCGCTCGCCCTCCTCGGCGATGTGCGCATTTTTCTGTACGTCCTCAACCGCATGGTCTTCGGCAATCACAAGGAGGAGCAGAGCCCGTGGCAATGGCTGATCTTCGTGCTGCCGCCGGCGCTCGTCTTCCTCACCGCGATGTTCCGGCCTCTCGGCAGCTGGATCGACATGCTGATGTCGACGTCGTTCGCGGAACGCGTCGTGCCGGCGCGCATCGAGGACGTCGTCTGGTCGCTGTTCTTCGCGAAGCTGGGAGCGGCGTGGCTGATCATCGCCGCGGCGGTCGGCATTCACTGGATCGTCGACCGGATCCATGCGCTGACGAGGCGTGAAGTTCCTCTGGTCGGAGTGCGCTCCGCGCCCTCGGAAATCGTGGCCATGCGCAAGGCGCACGTTCCGTTCGCATCGCTTCGCAAGCTCGGCGCGCACAACGATCTGTACGACATCGAGATCACGCGCCACGAGCTCTTCATCGACGACCTGCCGCCGTCCTTCGACGGCTACGGCATCGCCTTTCTCACCGACACGCACGTCGCTTCCTTCATGCGCCGCGGCTTCTATCGCGAGATCGTGGCGCGCGTGCAGGCCTTCGATCCCGACATCGTCCTTCTCGGCGGCGACTTCGTCACGTGGCGAAAGGACATTCCGCTGATGGCGGACGTTCTGCTGACCGGCCTCACCACGCACGACGGCATCTACGCGATCCTCGGCAATCACGATTACTGGGCGGGAGCCGACGCCGTGACGGAGGCGATGACCGGACGCGGCGTCAAGTTCGTCATCAACCGCAACGTGCAGCTTCGCCGCAACGGCGAGAGCCTCTGGCTCCTCGGCATCGACGAGGTCTATCGCGGGAAACCCGACATCGCCGCGGCGTTCGCCGGCATCGACGAGACCGAGGCGCGCATCGGCGTCAGCCACCATCCCGACATCATCGATCTGCTCGACGGACGGCGGCTCGATCTGCTCGTCTGCGGCCACACGCACGGCGGCCAGATCCGGTTGCCGTTCTTCGGCCCGATCGTCGTGCCGTCGATGCATGAAGGGGAGTTCGCGGCAGGATTTCACCGCGTTCGAAGCGTGTTGATGTACGTCAGCCGTGGCATCGGCGCCGTTCCACCGCTGCGCATCCTCTGCCGCCCCGAGGTGGCCACGTTCACGTTGCGGCGGGGAACACGAAATTGAGAATTGAGAATTGAGAATTCGGGCCCCAACCAGTTCTCAATTCTCAATTCTCAATTCTCAATTCGAAATGAAAACGCTCTCCCCCCTCTGGCCCGCAATCTCGCGCATCGCGCGCGACGAGGGCGTGCTGCGCATCGGCGCGAGCGACATCGAGGACGCGCACGTCGCGCTGTTCCATGACTGGCTCGATCGAGGCCATCACGCCACCATGCGCTACCTGGAGAAGAATCGCGCCGTACGCACGCATCCGCGAGAGCGTTTCCCCTGGGCGAAATCAGCGGTCGTCATCCTCGTGCCGTACGCCTCGGAACGTCCGGCCGCAACCAACGGCGCGCTCAGCCACCACATCGCGCGTTACGCGCTCGGCGACGATTACCACGATGTCCTCGATCGCATTCTTCGCCGGATCGAAGATGCGATGCCGCCCGAAGCGAAGACGCGGCGCTACGTCGACACCGGGCCCCTCTCCGATCGCTCTCTCGCCGCGCAGGCCGGCCTCGGATGGATCGGAAAGAACGGCATGCTCATCGACGAAGAGCATGGATCGTATTTCTTCATCGGCGCGCTCCTGACGTCGCTGGAAAACGACATCATGGCGACGGAAGTCGCGGATCGCTGCGGTGCGTGCACGCGCTGCATCGACGCCTGTCCGACCGACGCGATTCTGCCAAACCGCACGGTCGCCTCCGAGCACTGCATCAGCTACGGAACGATCGAGCATCGCGGGCCGCTGGAGGGGCGCATCAGCGACGCGCTCGGCGGCAACGCGTTCGGTTGCGACATCTGCCAGGAAGTCTGTCCCTGGAACGCCGCGCCAGCCGGTGCGCATCCGGCGTTCACGGCGCGCGATGAGTACCGCGCCACACCCGTCACCGATCTGCTGCGTTACTCGCAGGGCGATTTCTCGACGCTCTTCCGCCACAGCGCGGTGAAGCGGGCCAGGCTCGCGGGCATGCAGCGCAACGTGGAAGCGCTCACCGCGGCACGATCTGGAAGGCGCGACTGACGATCCCCGGATCGATCGATCGGTCGAGGTACTCCCACACCGCGAGCGCGTCGGGATGATCGGCGATCGGCGGCGCGATCGCCCGCGTGGCCGGATCATTGATGCTGATCCGCGCGCGCCGGTACCAGTGCTGCGCCTCCTCCGGGTTCAACCGCAACTCCTCGCGCACGCCCTGGATCAGCAGGTACTGCTCGGCGGGGATGCCGCCGGTCTCGACCGATTGGTACGACGGCGCGAGCTCGCGTGCACGCGCCTTGAGAATGCGAAGCTTCAACCGCAGCGAGCTCGTGTCCAGCGCCGCGCGATTCGTCTCCGACAACTGGCCGATCGCCAGCCGCATCAGCTCCGGCTTGTCGCGGATGAAGACGCCGGAGTGATACCGCGACGAGCCTCCATCGAGTGATTTCACCGCCGACCAGACCACGCGCCCCATCACCTCGACGTTGACCGCGGATGACGGGATCTGAAAACGCAGCATCGCGCTCTGATCGCCCGGAACCACCTGATCATGCTCGATCCGCGCGCCTCGCGCGGAGATGTCGCGCACCTTCACCGCGACCTCACCGAACGTACCGTCGAGCACCGGCGACACGAGGAACCGATCGCTCGACCGCAGCTCCTCGATGCGATTCGATCGATTCGCGGCATGCAACTGCGCGAGCAGCGCGTCGATCAACGACGGCGAGCCGTAAGTGCGCACGCCGGAGACGTAGCGACCGTCCGGCTCCTCCTGCGTCCACACGATCACCGCCTCGAGCAGGAGCGGCGTCACCCGCCCTTCACTGATCTTCAGCGACGCCTTCGCGCCCGTCTCGAGCGGCGCCTCGTGGCGAAAACGCCCCCCCTTCGACGAGATGTCGCTCACCGCGACGGGCGTCTTTCCGAACAGCGCGGACAAGGGAGGGACGATCAGAAAGCGCTCGACGTTGCGGAGGTTCCGAGCACCCGATTCGTGCATGGGTTGTAACAGAATCGTAATCCAATTCGCAGAGGGGGGATAATGCGCGCCATGCGGCGTCCGTTCGACTACATCACGTTCGACTGCTACGGGACCCTCATCGATTGGGAGAGCGGTATTCGGGAGGCGTTCCGCGTGGCGGCGGCCGAGGACGGCGTGTCGCTCGACGAGGCGGCGGTGTGGCGCGCCTACGCGATGATCGAACCGGAAGTCGAACAGGAGATGTATCGCAGTTATCGCGACGTCCTGTCGGAAACCGCCGCGCGCGTCGCGCACCTGCTCGGCTGGCCGATCCAGCGGCAGCGCGCCATCTTCCTCGCGGAGAGCCTCCCATCGTGGCGGCCATTCGCCGATACGAACGCCGCCCTGCAGCGCCTGCAGAAGGCCGGCTATCAGCTCGGCATTCTCTCGAACGTCGATGACGACCTGCTCGCCGCGACGCGCAGGCATTTCACGGTCGAGTTCCGCCTGATCGTCACCGCGCAGCAGGTGCACTCGTACAAGCCCGCGCCCGGCCACTTCATCACCGCGCGCGAGCGCACCGGCGGCGCGCCATGGCTGCACGCCGCCCAGAGCAACTACCACGACATCATCCCCACCAACACCCTCGGCATCTCGAACGCGTGGATCAACCGCAAGCACGAACGCCCGCTCCCTGGCGGCGTGCCGGGGCGGGAGTTCCCGGACATGAAGGGATTCGCCGACTGGCTCGCGCCGGCAGCCTAGTGTGGTGTCACGACACTAGAACCGCCAGCCGAGACCGATCGAGAATTTCGTCAGCGAGTCGTGAAACTCGTCTGTCTCGCTACCGAATCGCTTTCCATCGAGCTTCAACCCGAGCTGCGGCGTGATCAGAAACATCACGCCACCGTTGATCTCCGCCGCGACGCGATCGCCGGCCCGCGCGCCCACTCCGAAGTAGGGCTGCCAGCGGCTCTGATTCCTGAAGTGATACTGCGCCAGGAAGTCGACCGGATACGTGTACACCCTGGTCTGCTGTGCGTCGCGGAAACTGAAGTGCTTCTCCATCGTGACGCCCAGCTCCGTGGAGATGCGCGACGTCCACCATTGGTTGAGCGCCACACCGACGCCGCCGCTGACATTGGAGCCGGTGGCAGCACTCTCGGTGTAACCGAGGTCGGACGCAAAAACGGAGATCTCGGTCCTCCGTTCCTGCGCGAAGAGGGTCGAAGCCGACAGCAAGAGGGCCAGGGCGAACCAGCGCGTGAGTCGCATAGAGTTCCTCCGTGTTGTTGAGACGAACAAACTGGCGCCACGTTCTGTGACGTCCCCCAGATCAGCAATCAGCAATCTCTACACTCTCTCCACGATCATCGCCGCCGCTTCGCCGCCGCCGATGCAGATCGCCGCGAGTCCGCGCTTCAGATTGCGCGCCTCGAGCGCGTACATCAGAGTGACGAGAATGCGCGCGCCGCTCGCGCCGATCGGATGCCCGAGGGCGACGGCGCCGCCGTTCACGTTCATCTTCTCAAGCGGGATCTTCGCGTCCCTCATCGCCGCCAGCGCCACCGCGGCGAAGGCCTCATTGATCTCGAACAGGTCGATGTCCTCGACCTTCAGGTTCGCGCGACGGAGGACGATGTCGATCGCCTTCGCGGGCGCTGTCGTGAACCACTCCGGCTCCTGTGCCGATGTCGCCTGCGCCACGATGCGCGCGAAAGGCTTCCACCCGTTCTTCTTTGCGTTGTCCGCGGAAGTCACGACGAGCGCCGCGGCGCCGTCGTTGATCTTCGATGAATTGCCGGCGGTGACCGTGCCGCCCTCTTTCTGGAACGCCGGCTTGAGCGTGCCCATCTTGTCGAGGGGCGCGGCGAACGGCTCTTCGTCGTCGATGATCACGGACGGACCCTTCTTGCCGGGGATCTCGACGACCGCGATCTCCTTCTTGAACTTGCCGTCGCGGACCGCGTCCTGCGCGCGGCGATACGACTCGCGCGAATAGTTGTCCTGCTCCTCGCGGGTGAAGTGGTACTCCTTCACGCAGGTCTCCGCGCAGTTGCCCATGTGCTTGTCGCCGTACGGATCCCACAAACCGTCGTGGATCATCAGGTCGATCATCTTTCCCGGACCCATGCGATATCCGGAACGCGCCTGGGGCAGCGCGTACGGCGCGTTCGACATGGACTCCATGCCGCCCGCGATCGCCACTTCGTACTCACCGCAGCGAATGTCGTTCGCCGCGTACATGACCGACTTCAGGCCCGACCCGCAGACCTTGTTCACGGTCACCGCCCCCGCGGCGACCGGGATGCCCGCGCCGATGCCGGCCTGCCGCGCCGGCGCCTGACCCACCGCGGCCTGCAACACATTGCCCATGATGACCTGCTGGATGTCCCCCGGCTGAACGCCGGAGTTCTGCAGTGCGCACTTGATGGCGATCGATCCGAGCTTCGGCGCCGGAATCGACGACAAGGTGCCGAGGAATGAACCAATCGGCGTGCGTGCGCCGCCGAGGATGACGATGTCGTTCATTTCGAGAGTCTCCTGTATGAGGCATGAGGGATGCGGCATGCCCCTCTGGTAAGATTAAAAACCCGCGCACCAGATATCCGCGTTCCCGTCGGATGTCAACCTCGCGCCAGGAGTAAACATGCCCGTTTCTTCGATTACAGATCGTCGCATTGTCGTTCAGCCGAGCGAGGTGCACTCCGTTCTCGCCCGCCACATGCTGGCCGACGGCTACGACATCGTCATGGACCTGAAGCGGTCCAAGGGCTCGTGGGTGTTCGACGCGCGCCGCGGTCGCCCCGTCCTCGATTTCTTCACGAACTTCGCTTCGGTTCCCATCGGCTACAACCATCCGCGCCTCGACAATCCCGAGTTCCGCGAGAAGATCGCCGACGTCGCGGTGAACAAGCCGGCGAACTCCGACATCTACACCACGTACATGGCGGAGTTCGTCGAGACGTTCTCGCGACTGGCGGTACCTCCCACGCTGAACAAGCACATGTTCTTCATCGAAGGCGGTGCCCTCGGCATCGAGAACGCGGTGAAGGGCGCGATCGACTGGAAGGTCCGCAAGAACTTCAAGAAGGGGCACAAACAGGAGAAGGGCACGCAGATCATGCATCTGCGCGAGGCCTTCCACGGGCGCACCGGCTACACGATGTCGCTGACGAACACCGCCGATCCGCGCAAGACGCAATACTTCCCGAAGTTCGACTGGCCGCGCATCGACAATCCGAAGATTCACTTCCCCGCCACCGAGGAGTCGCTCGCCGACGCGGCACGCCGCGAGGCGGCCGCACTCGAGTCCGCGAAGCGCTTCCTCATGGAGAGGAAGGACGACATCGCCGCGTTCATCATGGAGCCGATCCAGGGCGAAGGCGGCGACAACCACTTCCGCCCCGAGTTCTTCCGCGCCATCCGCCAGCTCGCCGACGAGAACGACATGCTGCTGATCTTCGACGAGGTGCAGTCAGGCGTCGGGATCACCGGCCGCATGTGGTCGTTCCAGCACTTCGGCATCGAGCCGGACATGTTCTGCTTCGGCAAGAAGACGCAGGTGTGCGGCTTCGCCTCGAACGATCGCATCTTCGACGTCGACGACAACGTGTTCGTCGTGCGCTCGCGCATCAATTCCACGTGGGGCGGCAACCTCACCGACATGGTGCGCTCGCAGCGCTACTTCGAAGTGATCGACGAGGAGAAGCTCGTCGACAACGCGGCCAAGGTCGGCGCCCACTTCGTCGGTGAGCTCGAGCGGTTCGCCGAGGAGTTCCCGAACCTCGTCAGCAACGTGCGCGGCCGCGGACTCATGGCCGCATTCGATCTGCCGAGCGGCGACGTGCGCGACGCGGCGCTCAAGCGCTTCATGGCGCACGATGTGATGGTGCTCGCATCCGGCCACCGCTCCGCCCGATTCCGCCCGCCTCTGAATCTCTCGATGGAGGAAGCGGCCGAGGGGATTCGCAGGATGGAGAGCGCGTTGAAGGAGCTCAGTTGACGGTGGACGGTTGACGGTTGACGTGGCCCGCCGTCGTGGCCGCACCGCTCGTACTTCGTGGCGTGTTTTCGTTGACCGCGGTCCGTTGACCGTTGTCGAGGCGGAGCATCGTGCCACAGCGACCAAATGAGCGTGAGCGATGCCGGGCCGTGTCCACCGTCAACCGTCAACTGTCAACCTGTTCAGAAACTGCTCGAACATCCGGCGATCGAGAAAATACCCCTCGCCGATGCGGTACGCGACGAAGTAGCCGTCGCGCAGGTAGATGTCTAGCGTCTTCTCCCCTTTCGAGCGATTCACCATCGGCAGATACTCCTCGGCAGGAATCTCCATCTGCTGGCAGTAGAGCCGCAAGGCCTCATCGAGATCGATCCACTCGTCCGTCGTCATTCCGAGCGCAGCGATGAATCCGGGAGCAGAGGCGTCGCGACGGCCTCCCACTTCGAATGCGGTTTGCGGTTCAGCACGAGCCAGTTCCACACCAGCTCGCCGTAGCCGCGCGGCGTCACGCCATGCTTCTCGTAAAACGGCTTCAGCACCTTCTGCAATCGCGGAAGGTTATAGAACGGCACGCTCGGGAAGTAGTGATGCTCGAGGTGGTAGTTCGAAAAGAGATAGATCGCGTCCCAGAACCACGAGCCCTTCACGAGTGTCGACCACTTGGCGGGATCTTCAGGATCGATGTCGTAATGCTGGCCGAGGCGGTTGAGCGCGAAGGCGACCGGGAAGACGAAGAAGACCGGAACGATGTACAGCTTCCACGCGACGTACCAGCCGCCGATGAGCGCGATCGCCGCGAGGACGCCGAGCTGCAGGGCGATCGTCGCCAGACGTTCGCGCGCGATCGTCTTGCGCGTCTCGGGCGGATACGACGCTGTCTCTTGCGCGGCCGCGCGGAAGTAGATCGGGAAGAGCGCCGGCGTGAAGTAGAGCGCCTTCAGCCAGCGCTTGTTCTTCTTCGGCGAGAGCCAGTGCCGCTTCGGGTCCTCCTCGTACGATCCGAGGCCGGCGTGGTGATCGAGGTGCCACTTCGTGAACTGCGAGGCCGAGATGCCGCTCGGCATGGCATACAGCAGGCCGAGAACGCGATACAGCCGGTCGTTCGTGCTGCCCACGACGGCGCGATGCACGACTTCATGCAGCAGGACCGTGAAGTCGAAAACCGCGAAGCCGGCCAGAACCGAGAACGGCAGCCAGAGGTACCAGCGATCGAACGCGATGATGCAGACGGCCGCGGCGCCGAGGATCGCGAAGTTCGCGAAAGCAACCGCCGCGTGCAGCAGCGGCCGCTTGTGGTGCAGCCGGCGAAGCTCATCCGCAGGCAGCTCCGCCGCGAGATCGCGTTTGAGCTGTTGCGCGTGATCGGCCCAGTAGTTCATGTCTCGTCTGGACAACGATTATGTCAGAGGAACTATTCACAGTTGGCCACTCTTGAGAGTTGACGGTTCACAGTGGACGGTTGACGGTTGACCAGGCCCGGCGTCGTGCGCCGAGCAGATTTCGCTTCGCGGCATGTTTTCGTTGACCGTTGACGGTTGACCGTGCTGACGCGGCCTCTCGCGAGTGTCACGATGTCGCGTTGGAAGATCAGGCGATGGACACGTCTCTCGCGTAACGCCGCCCCGACAACGGTCCACGAACAACGGTCCACGAAATCAGCCCACGAAGCAAAACCCACCGCTCTCGCGAGATCGGGCCTCGTCAACCGTCCACCGTCCACCGTCAACGCGGAAACCGCACCTGTTAGAGTTCCCAGACACATGCTCGTCCTCCACGACCCCCTGCGCCAGACCGATCTGCCGCGCGGCTGTGTTGCCACGATCGGCAACTTCGATGGGATGCACGTGGGCCATCAGGGCATCATCCGCGGCGTCGTCGACCGCGCCCGCGAGCTGGGGCGGCCTTCGGCGGTCATCACGTTTCATCCGCATCCGCTCTCGATCGTCGCCCCCGATCGCGTTCCGAAGCAGATCCTCACTCTCTCCCAGAAGGAAGAACTGATCCGCGACCTCGGCGTCGACGCGCTGCTGATCGTGCCGTTCACGCACGACTTCTCGCGCTGGCCCGCGGAGCGCTTCATCCAGGAGTTCCTCGTCTCCGCCCTGAAGGTGGCGGAGGTGAGGATCGGTCGGGATTTCTGCTTCGGGGCGGGGAGAAGCGGCAATCTGCAGATGCTCGGCGAGACGGGCGCGCGCTTCGGCTTCGCGGTCGAGGGGGCCGATGACGTGACAGTGCACGGCATTCGCGTCTCCAGCTCGCTCGTGCGCGACGCGATCAGCAAAGGCGCAATGCGCACCGTCTCGCTCGCCCTCGGCCGCACCTACTTCATCGACGGCCGGGTCGCTACCGGGCGCCGCCTGGGACGCAAGATCGGTTTTCCCACCGTCAACGTCGATCCTGCAAACGATCTGTTCCCCGGCTCAGGCGTGTATGTGACGACATCGCGATTCGAGAGCTTCCCGCGCTCGTTCGAGAGCGTGACCAACATCGGCGTCCGGCCGACGCTCTACGAGAACTACGCGACGACGATCGAGAGCCACATCTTCGATTTCGATTCCAACGTGTACGACGACACTGTTCGCGTTTATTTTCACGCGCTGCTCCGGCGGGAACAGCAGTTCCCGTCGGCCGTGGAATTGACCAACCAGATACGCAAGGACATTGAACGGTCTCGTGCCTATTTCCGAAAGAAGAATTGAAAATTGAAAATTGAAAAAAAGCGTTGCCACCGGCGTCTTCACTTTTTCAATTTTCAATTTTCAATTTTCAATTACCCTTCAACAGGCAGCAGCAATGTCCGACCCCGTACTGAGCCTCGTTCTTCTGGCGTCGTTCGTGGCCGCCGCGACGGCAGTCCGCTATTTCGAGACTCTCGACAGCAGGTTCTGGTCGGCGGCAGCGACCCCGCTGATCGCGGGCCTCATCGCCGGCATCCTGATCCGCTTCTTCGAGGACTCACCGCTCAGGGCGATCGTCACCGGCGTGCTGCTCACCGCCGCCACGCTCTACGTACGGCTGACCGGACTGGAGAGCGAGCCGGTCGACGGCATGCTCCTCGGCGCCGTCAGCGGGGCTGCGGCATCGCTGCCTGTGATCCTCGGGCGCTCGAACGGACCGCTCGCACTCGCCGAGTGCGTGCTGGCCGGCGCCGTGGCTGGCTACGGCATCACCTACGCGCTCTCGCACGTTGCGGACAAGCGGCGACAGCTCGCGCTCGACACGGCGACCGCCATCGCGGCCGTCGGAGCGGCGGCTCTTCCGCGCGCGTTGCAGGCGGCGGGCGTTTCGACACGGACGATGGCACTGGCCGTCTGCGCCGCGATCCCGCTCCTGGTCATCATCACGGTATTCCGCCAGTGGGCCGATCTTCGTGCCGAGCTTCGCCACGAAGCATCGCTCGGATTCATCGACGACACGGACGTCCGGGCCAGCGCTCACCCGTTCCTCCGCCTCGGCAGCGGCGGATGGGCGGACCCGAACGCGCATCGCGAGTTCGTTCGCCTGGCGAACCGCATCGCGCTTGGCAAGCGCCAGCAGCGCGATCGAACGGAGGAGACAGCGCGCTTGTATCAGTTGGAGATCATCAAGCTGCGGATGCAGATTCGGGAGATGAGCCGGATCGATCACCAGACGCGGCGCGCCCGAGCGCCAAGCTCCGACGAGGTGCCGTCGGATACAATCACGGCAGGAGGCGTGAGGAATGAACGATGAGGCATGACCGCAGACGTTTCTTCATGCTTCTCGCCGTCGTCCTTCCGCTCCTCCTCTCCCCACCCTCCTTCGCACAAGCCCCATCGACGAAGACCCAGTTCAAGCGCTTCAAGTACGTTCCGCCGACGGTGAAGAAGGGCGGCGAAGTGCGCTGGACGGTCGCGCAGGGCGGACGCCTCGAGGCGGAGAAGGACGAGTACACGATCGCCGAAGGCGGCGTGAAGATCGAATACCAGGACATTACGCTTCAAAGCGACAAGCTCACTTACAACGCGAAGACGAAGGATACGGTGGCCGAGGGGCACGTGGTCATCGATCAGGGGCCGACGCGGATCGCGGCAACGCAGGCCGTCTTCAATCTGGACACGAAGACCGGAACGTTCTTCAACGCGCAGGCCACACTCGAGGCATCGCTCTACTTCACCGGCGAGCGCATCGAGAAGATCAACGAGGACACCTACCGCCTCGAGAACGGCGTGTTCACCTCGTGTGATCTCGACCGCCCGGCGTGGTCGTTTCACATCCGCCGCGCCGACATCACGCTCGATTCGTACGCGCATCTGAAGGGCGTCGCGTTCCGCGCGGGCGGGATCCCGATCTTCTGGACGCCGCGGCTGCTGTGGCCGACGAAACGCGATCGCTCGCAGGGCTTTCTGATCCCGCGCATCTTCTTCAACAACAACCAGCTCGGACAGAGGCTGGAGCTCGGCTACTTCGTGCCGTTCGGCGACGCGGTCGATACGACGCTGTACGCGGATCTGAACACGAAGGGCTACTACGGCGGCGGCATCGATCTGCGGTATCTGCCCTCGCAGAACGTGAAGCTCGGGAACCTGAGCGTCTACGCCGTGCGCGACGTCGATCCCAACCTCGATGGCATCCGCGAGCCCGGCGAGGAGAAGACCCAGTGGAAGTACCAGTACCAGCACTCGCAGGACAACCTGCCCGGCGGCTTCCGCGGCGTCGTCGACATGCAGGACTACTCGGATCTCGACTTCTTCCGCAAATACGATCACGACCCGCGACTGACCTCGCTGTCGAACATCTACTCGTCGGCGTACCTGACGAAGAACCGCCCCACCTATTCGCTCAACCTCCTGACGGATCGCCGTGACATCTTCCTCGGCCATCAGACGAGCGATCCGTCGTCGCCGATCATCAAGCAGCGGTTCGAGCAGTTGCCCTCGCTGCAGTTCCGCATGTACCCGCAGCGCGTGCTCTCGTCGCCGGTCTACTTCTCGCTCGAGTCGTCGGCCTCGCATCTCGTGACGAACGGACTGGTGAACGGGCCGTCAGCCGACTACTATCGCTC
>Ga0210377_10000730_pt1 | contig 31443 bp, 35 predicted proteins | sample PLM4_65_b1redo_FD_155480 | JGI IMG/M metagenome (GOLD analysis project Ga0210377, IMG submission 155480) | Groundwater sediment microbial communities from an aquifer in East River, Colorado, USA - PLM4_65_b1 redo | ecosystem: Environmental > Terrestrial > Soil > Riparian zone | place: USA: East... | reverse complement strand
ACCGTATCAGTAAACTTGTAATCGCCCGCAGGACTGCCTGTGCTTTCATAGGCCCACGTCGCACCTTGCACGATGGGGTAATAGTCATTGGCGCAAACGCCGGTGACTGTTGTGTTGCCGTTGGGCACTCCATTGTTGTCGCTGGTGGGTGAAGCAGAACACGCTGTGACCAGGCTTAATACGAATAACAAGCTAAACAACTTTTTTGTCAATTTCCAATTCATCAGACTGTACCTTTCGTATGTCATCCTGAGCGTAGCGAAGGATCTCAACCATCATTGTAGAGACTCTCACCTGCACTCCCCGGCACTTGCACCCGGGGCAAGTGTGCGTCAGGTGCATGTGTCGGTCGCTGAAAAGCGCTCCCTCAGAGTGACATGAAATTCAATTCCATTTCTTGAGTGTGAGTGTAAAAATTGTTCCCTTACCGGGTTCGCTTTCCACGTCGATATTTCCATGATGCTGCTGGATGACCTGACGCGTGATGGCGAGTCCCAGACCGATGCCGCCGAAGAGATCGTCACCGCTCCGTTCGATGTGGTAGAAGCGGTCGAAGATATGCTCCAGGTTTTCTTTCGTAATGCCGATGCCATGGTCCTCCACGGCAACCTGAACGTGTTCATTCTGATCGCTCATGCGGATCTCCACGTCACCACCTTTGGGGCTGAACTTGATGGCATTGTCCACCAGTGCCATGAGGGCGCGCTCCAGGGATTTTGAGTCGCCTGATACCGGATGCAAGCCTGGGCTTGGATTGAGTCGCAGGTTCACATTCCGTTCCTTCGCTTTCGGGTTGTACCGTGCGAAGACCTGTCCCGCCACCTCATTTATATCCACCTGCTGAAATTCAGGGAGGACGAGGTCCATTTCCTGCAGGAACAGGATGTCGTTGACGAGGGACGCGATCTGCTGGACGTTGCGGGCGACCGTATCGATCGCAGCCGTGAGCTGGTCGCCGCTTACGATGCCTCTCTGCAGCATTTGGAGATATCCCGTCGCGATCATGAGCGGCGTGCGGAGTTCGTGACCGATGTTGGTGAGGAATTCGCGCCGAGCCAGGTCCTGCTCGGCAAGTTTTTGATAGGCGTCCGCCAGTTCATTGGCACGCATGCGGAGATCGTCCACCGCCATCTGGTCGTTCTCGCGCAGGCGGTTGCTGATCTCGCTGACCATTGCCATGGCGATGCTGGTGCTATTGTGAAGGACGCGGTGGAACGCGGCTTTGTCCAACTCAAGGGTCGTCAACGCGGATTTGGCTGTGACGGTCGCGGCGCGCGGCGCATTGTGGATGAGCGCCATCTCACCGAAGAAGTCGCCGGGTCCCAGTGTCTGGAGCAGGCGCGCTTCGGTGTTGTTGATGACCTTCGTTACTTCCACTTGGCCTTCGAGGATCATGTAAAAGCGATCTTCGATGGCGTTCTCACGGCATAAGACCGAACCTGGTACGTAGGAACGCACGCGGCTATTGGCGATGAGTTCTTCGATCTCATCTGTTTTGATGCCCGGAAAGGCTCGCGGGATGATCTTGGATGGGGCTCGGCGGGTGGTCATATATGAAATACTCCGATCACTGGGTTGGATAATTCTAGCACGCTGACATTCCGGTTATGTTGACCCTTTCATACTAACAGGAAACTGCAAGGTACCAAACGTCCCGCAGGTTTCCTTTGAAAGTGAGGAACATTGAATAAACCTGCGGGACGGTAAAAGCTATTTGATCTTATATCCGATCATGCGCAGGAAATCCTTGCGCCAGGCGATACCTTCTTCATCTTCGATGCCTTTCGGAGAGAAGCCATCCACCACGCCAAGGATGCCGCGTCCCTGTCCCGTCTGTGCGACCAGCACTTCTGTCGGGTTGGCGGTGGCACAAAAGATGCGCGCCACTTCAGGGACGTTCTTGACCGAGTTCAACACATTGATGGGATAAAAGCCCTCACCCAAAAACAGGATGAATGAATGTCCCGCGCCGATGGCTTGCGCATTCTTCTTCGCCAGTTCGATCATGGATTCATCCGTGCCTGTCCAGCGGATGAGACATTTTCCCGACGCCTCGCAGAACGCCAGCCCGAACTTGATGCCGGGCACCGCTCCGACCAGCGCCTCATGAATATCTTCGACTGTTTTGATGAAGTGCGACTGCCCGAGAATGAAATTGATCGGCTCCGGTTTTTCAATTGTGACGGTTTGGATGTCCATGCTCTCACTCCGTTTGTGGATTGGTTGATTCCATGATACAACAAATTTCTGAGGAAAAGAAGTCCATTTTTATGTCGTTGCGAGGAGCGTTCTTCCCCGGGACTTGCGCCTGGGGCAAGTGTGCGACGACACCTGCACTTGCGCCAGGTGCAAGTGAGCAATCTCCCGTTAAATGGATAAATCAAGTTGTGAGGTTTTTGTCACTTAATCGGAGATTGCTTCGTCAGCCCGAGAGGGCTTCCTCGCAACGACATCAGCTATTTCGGAAACCACGGAAAGAACGCACTCGTGTTCTTCATGTATTCTTCATAACCGGGCTTGAGTTTCATCGTCCGTTCGAGCAGCGCCACGCCGGAGACTTTCATCAGAAGGTAGGTCATGAGGATAGGGGAGAAGATCGTCCACCAGGAACCGGAGGCCAGCGCCAGGATGTAATATCCCCACCACAGCACGGCTTCACCGAAATAATTCGGGTGACGGGTGAATCGCCATAAACCTGTTGTGAGCAATTTCCCTGTGTTGGCGGGATTCCGCTTGAAGAACACAAGTTGTAGATCACCAATTAATTCGAATAGAAATCCAATTATCCAGATAACTTTTCCGATCAAATCAAGTGGAGTCAGAATCGCGGGGAAGCCCGATGTTTGTGCGGCGATCAATGGCGCGCTGATGATCCACATCAAAACGCCCTGCAATAAAAATACCTGAAAGAACGAGAACCACCACCAGCGCGGACCATTGTCCTGCCGCCATTTGGCATAGCGGAAGTCTTCTGGTTTGCCCCAGTTGCGGATGGCGATATGCAGCGCAAGCCGCGATCCCCAGATCGTGACCAGCGTCACGACCAGTTGTTTACGCGGCAAATATCCCTGCCCGAGTGAGAACGCCAGCCAAGTTACGATGATGAAACCAATGCCCCAGAAAATATCCACGATGCTGGCATTCTTGAGGGCGAGACTCAACAGCCACAATAAAACCATCAGCGCAAGGATGGCGCCACCAGCGACCAGAAAAAGATTTTGAAAGGGCATGTCTATTTTTCCTTTCTTTGATAAAACACCAGTAATGTAGTCCCGTATTTACGTTGATCGAACTCTTCCAAATTCTCGAACGCCAGTTCCTTGTATTCCCGCGGGTCGATCTGAGCGATCGCCCAGCCATCCTCGGCAAGCCATTCAATGTTTTCATCCAAAAGTTCAAGTGCCTTACCCCACATCTCCTGATATTGTGGCGGCGCGATGTAGATGTACTCGAACTTTTTATCAGGTTGTGCGCTGAGAAACGAGAATGCGTCCGCGCGTCTGATCTCCGCCTGCGATTTGAATCCACAATGTTCTACATTGAACTTTATTGTCTCAATAGGTGCGCGGTTTAAATCGGAGAAGCGCACGAATGCCGCGCCGCGACTCAATGCTTCAATGCCCACCGCGCCCGTACCGCCGAACAGGTCCCACCAATTGGAGTCCAACACATCGCTGGCGAGAATGTTGAACAGCGACTCTTTCGTGCGGTCTGTGATCGGGCGCGTGGTGTCGCCCGGCACCGCCTTGAGCTTGCGTCCCTTTGCCTTGCCTGAGATGACCCTGAGACTCATTCGACACTCTTTCTCGCCGCGAGCAGATTCCCATGCGACGCGATGATCGGGACGACACATCCGGTTCCCAGCATAAATCGTTTGCCGTTTGTCTGCTGGATGGCGTCCGCCGCTTCCTTCTGGACTTCAGCCTGATTCCCGTATACGAGCGTGTCCTGTCTCATGCCGCCACACGTTACCCCTGTAAAAATTTGTTGCGCTTCCGAAAGCGATGGATAGGTTTCGCGATCATGCCAGTTCACGATTTGAAATTTGTATGAATCAAGCAGCGAGAAGTAGACATCATGTCCATGTAAATGAAGAAGGTTGCTCCAGAGTCCTCGTGATGGTTCCAGTACTTTTTGATCGAAAGTCACGCCGTAGTTTTTGTATTCATCGAGGGTCAACAAGCTCGCTTGTGCATGTTGAATGGCGTAGAAGATCCCGTCAATACCGGTGTCGAGACATGCCTCCACGAATCTTCGCGTCGATTCGGCGATGGTGGCAAGTCCCTTCATCACGGCTTCAGGATAGAGTCGCAGGTGCGTTAGCAATGTCTCATTGCCTGCGAGATTCTTCGCCATCGCCAGCGGACTGAATACCGTCTGGAGCAGGGGAGTCTCCGGGTCAAGTCCCGCGCGGATTAAACGGAGACAGGCTAACTGTCCCGCGAGATACTGAGACTTGGGGTCAAGCACTGGAAGTTTTTCCCAGTCACGCGGATCGTGGATAACATGCCTGGTGTATTGCCGCGTTCCCTCAGTATGTCCGCGCCATTCATCTTCCGCGCCCCAATCCCTGATGCTAAAAGAGGAGGCAGGAGTCACCTTGACGAGGTCGAAATCGTAAATGCTTTGGAAGTGCAGGGTGGCTTTGGCGAGCGCTTCGGGTGATTGGTCGTCGACGGGGAAGTGACGCCACAATGCAACGGGCGGACGGTCGAGCAGTTCGCCTTTGATGGTTGCCTGGATACGTTCTTTATGTGTGGTCATGGGATTTGTTTGATAACACAAAATACAGAGTTGCCGCGTGTGACTTGAATAATAACGGGCGCGTCTTTGAATATCTTCTGGTCTTCGTTCGAACGTGAACTGACGAGGACATAGTCACCGGATTGTACATCCTTGAGAGCGCCTTTCAATTCGAGAACATTAATATTGCTGTTCGTATAATACGCCGCGATATATGCCTCACGATGAACATACAAGTTGGCTGAGTCTTTTTCTTGTTGGTTGAGATCTTCAACAGCTTGCTTGTAACAAGTGAGCCAGTACTCTGTTTCGTATTGGCGAAGAACTTTGCTCGTGCCGCCGACAAATGAATTGTAATAGGCATATTCGTAGGGATGCAGTTGTGCGATGCCAAGGAAGCCTGGAAGAAGGATTATGAATATTATGATTGCGCGTAACCAATACAAAGCGATTTTATCCATGATGAATTCAAATGCAAATCCCGCGATGATAAATATCGGCGGGATGATGAACATGAAATGCCTGAACCCATCGTACATGGACGGTCTGCGGATGAGTACATAAGCGATCAAAAGAATTGTCCAGGACAGGGTTAGCGAAAGGGACACGAGCTCGGTTGCATTTTTTTGTTTGATGAGTTTCAAAAATCCGATTCCGAGTCCGCCGAGGAAGAGAATCCAAACCGGTTCTGTGAATGTGGTCAATAGCATGAATGGCAGGTAACTGCGAGGCAGGGAACCCGCAGGATGGATCTCACCGCGGAATAACACTGGAAGTTCCGTTGGATTATCTGACATGAAGCGGAGGACTTCGATGAAGTTGTTGATTGGCGACTGCCATAAATAAGGCCAGGTCACGAACATGATAAGGATGGCAATTACCCCATACAAAATGAAATGAGGGATGATCGCCGTAATTCTCCTGCCGAATCTCCAGAGTGCATAGACCGCGATAAGCAATCCCGCCAGCGGACCGAGAATGCGAATCGAAGTTGTGATTCCAAGAATAATGGCGGGAAGGATGATGGATGAATATTTTTGTTTCTTGCTTAGTGAGTCGTTCGTCAATCGGTCTATCATCTCGAAGCCCAAACAAACTGACCCGAGGAAGAATGTAAGGAAAGAAGGGTCTTTGGGATTGATGAAGGCATGTCCCCATAAAAGTGGTTGCCACGCAAATAACGCGGAGGCGGCGAGCGCAGCAGATGGTTTCACCCAACGCGTAGACAGTCTATAGAGGAAGTAAACTCCCAGTTGAAAGAAAAGAAAATTGATCAGGTGCCAGGCAGAGGCTTCGTCCAGATCGGATCTTTCCAACAGATAAACGGGTTCACGCGCGAGCAGCAGGTAGGCAGGCCCACGGGTCTTGTGATCCGTTCCGCTGGGACCGTAGGAATTCTCCAGATCAAAATTTCCGCTGAACCATTCACGCGGGGAATAGGCATACCCGAGCGCATCGGCGTATTTGTAAAAATATGGTTCATCCCACGAGAGACCGTAATCACGGAAAATAAATAAAGCCACCAAAATGTTGATGGCTATCAAGACAAGGATCGGTTTTTGGAAGATATTTTTGAACAATGAATTCATAGCAGTGGCTTGCCGGTGACATCAAAAGCTTTGACCTCAACCGAAGCGCAGGGCGTGGATGGATATTCATCCGTGAAGAGCGTCCAAATCATGCTATCGGATTGTTCCCCGTTCGCAGAACCAAGTCGTCGACGTGTCGCTTCGTGAACGTATCCTAATTTACGCGGTACGGCGGCGCTGGCGAGATTTTCCACCGAACAGTGGATTTCCATGCGGTCGACGTGATACAACTCGAAAGCCACCCTGGTCAATGCCGCGGTGGATTCGGTGATGAGTCCTTTGTTGATATAGTCCTTGTGTAGCCAGTAGCCAATCTCAAGGGCGTTGCCAGAGAGACGCGTGTGTAAACCCGTACCTCCCAAAGCGTGAGATTCGCTTTGATCGAAGATGCCATACACAAAATCTTCATTCCGGTCAAACTTGCCGCGAAACCTGCGCATCAATTCTACTTTTTGTTCGATGGTTTGCGGCTCATCCGCTGCCCAGGGCATAAAAGGAAGTAAATGCTCCCTGCTTTCTGCAGCGGCTTTCTGGAGCAACGCGGCATCTTTTGGTTCCCAGCAACGGATGACAAGCCGTTTTGTCTCGATGCAATAGGCGGGGTTTTGAATATTCAATGTTGCCATGCGATTATCCGATTTCTTGATTCATCAATGTTTGATATAGCTCCGTGGTCAACTTCAACTCCATGTCCACGCGGTCGATCCCGGGAGCGAAGAAATTTTCGATCACGTTCGTTGCTTCAAAACCGAATCTCTCGAAGAACCCTCTGGAATGCTGGCTGGTGTCGATTTGAACGAGGGTCGCGCCAAAATCCTTATGGATCTGTTTCAAGCGCTCGATGAGCATGAACTTTCCAAGCCCGTGTTTGTGGAGGTCGGCACGCACCATGCCCCATGCCAGCACTACGGCCTTCTTTTTATCATGGTAGCCGTGACCACCACACGCGAGGATCTCGTCATTTTGTGTTGCGACATAATATGCACAAGTGGGCGCTTCAAGGAATCGGCGAAACTCATCCACTTCCTCGACTCCGAAATAACGCGGTGTATTGCTCATAAAAATCTCAATACACGCGTCTTTATCTTCGGTTGTATATGGACGGAATTGCAACCCGGTCATTTTTTGGATTTCTTTTTTGCGGAAGGTTTTTTGCCGAGCCCGTTCAACAGGGCGTTCATTTCTTTTTCTTCGCCGAGTTGTCCTTTGAAATATTCATTCATGAACTGTGAGCGGCGCAAGCGTAATGCCATCGAAGCCACGGCTTTCAAGTCGTCTGGCGTGACTTCATCGCGTCCATCCGCGGCGGCATAGGCGCGCGCCGATTCGAACCAGGTGATCTCCGCGCGCAGGGAATCGATTCCCATGCGCTGCACCAGTTGGATGGCGGGAGTCGCGATCTTATCTGGGATGATGACTTTCCTGACGCGTTCACGCGCCGCTAAAATTTCGGACGCCGCCGCTTCCATCTCAGCCGAAAACTGCCCGATCATCTGACGCGGATTCGTTAGATAGGCCTGCACTCTTCGATAGGCTTCCAGTCTTTCGGACGCGTTCTCCAGACCTTTGACGATCACGCGCAGACCGAAGCGGTCCAATATCTGCGGGCGGAGACGTCCCTCTTCGGGGTTCATTGAGCCGACCAGCACAAAACGCGAGCGATACGTGGCAACAACCGGTCCGCGGCGGACGGTGTAACTACCCTGCGCCGCGGCATCCAGGATGGAGTCGATGATGTCGTCACCGAGCAGGTTGATCTCATCTATGTACAGGAGGTTGCGGTCTGCCTGAGCAAGAATCCCGCGGCGGATGCGCATCCGTTCGTGGACAGCGGCGCGTTCGTCAATACCGCCGACCACATCTTCAAGACGCGCGTTCAACGGCAGTTCGATCAAGCGGACTTTGTCGGGCGCTGTCAGTGGTAAACCCTCACCATATTTCTTTGCGCAATCCGGGCAGACGGCTTCGATCCCACCGACTTCGATATCCTCCGGCAAACAACCATACGGACAGGTGCTCCGATCCACCATCGGGAGGATGTTCAGCAAACTGCGGACAGCCGTTGTCTTTGCCGTGCCGCGCGGACCGATCAATAATATTCCGCCGATGTTGGGGTTGATGAGTCCAAGCAGGAGAGCCAGTTTCATCTCATGCTGACCGACGATGGCGAGATATGGAAAAGGAAGCGCCTCCCCGACGCGTCCATCTTCAGGCGCGAGGGTCGGAAGCGACTTGCCCGCGACAAAGTCCACCAGGTCGCGCAACGTGCGGAAGGAATGTCCTGTGCGTTCTTTCGGTTCGGTGGGGAGAGCGGGTTCTGAGTCGGTCATTTCTTTTTTAACCGCCTTTCCTGTCTTTCCTTTGCCTGTTCCATCCTGCGCTTTTCATCATCGGTTTCAGCGATCAAAGGTCGGACAGCTGTTGGCTTGCCTTCATCATCCAGGGCTACATAGACTAAATAAGCATTGTTCGTATGCGTGCGTTCGCCGGTGATAGGGTTTTCGGCAAGTACCTTAACTTCTGCTTCGAGGGAGGTGCGTCCCGTGTAGGTAACTTCCGCGTTGAGAATGATCAGGTCTCCGATCTTGATCGGCTGGCGAAAGGTCATCGAGTCGATCGCAACGGTGACCACTTTCCGCTGGGCGTGACGCATGCAAGCCAGCGCGCCGGCTTCGTCGACCAGTTTCATGATCCAGCCGCCGTGCACGTTGCCGAGAAGGTTGGCGTGCTCCGGGTGCATCAACTGCGATAATGTTACGCGCGAGGCGCGGATGGGTTTGGGGGTTAAAGGATCACTCATGGCAGGTCTTGCCACGAGTTTACCATGTGAGTTAGAGGCTTTGTAAGGGAGTTAATCCAGGTCTTCGCGGAATTCGCCGCTATCGAGGGTGTGCAGGCGCTCGGGTTCCTCGGCAAGGACATCCACCATGCTTTGAGTGAGGTCACTCATCAGCGGCGCAAGCGGGATGGTTGCCGGAATGGAGATCCTGCCCGGGTGCGGTGGCGATTTCAGGCGTGGTTTGAGCGCATTCGTCGCCCGTTTCCGTACGATACGCGGTTCGTTCGTCAGAGTCCCTGCGTAATATCCAAGCACGGAATAGACATCCCGCTGGGGCGTGACCCACCCGATCCATTCACCGCTGCGGTTGAATAAATAAGGGAATGCCAGGAATGCTTCCGTTTCACCTTTTGATGAATAGATAGGAATGATGCGGCTTTGATTCTGTGTCATGGAAATCCCTTTGAAAATTATTCTATATCATTATATGTCCAGTAACGATTAATGAAATAATTCCAAATCATTACAATCCCAATGGCAAGCGCCAGTGTGGCATTCCTGGCGAATACTTCCGCGGACGCGCTGGAGAGGTGCGCCATGCGTTCGAAGGTGCGCGCCATGGGCGGTTCGACAAAATGCAAAATAGGGATCCGGATCAGGATGCCCGCGGCGTTGACAAGAAAGAACATTCCAAGTTGATGCAGAACGTGGCGCGAACGCGATTCAGGATAGGTCCAAAAACGATTCAGGGTGAAATTGCTGATCACTGCACAAATAAATGAGATCGTGCCTGCATAAACAAGCGGCATGTTGAAAAGATGAGACATTAAATTCATAATTCCGAAGTCCACCACGGAACCGATTGCCCCCACCGTGGCGAACTTCAGGAAACGTACTCTTTCTTTGCCTTCTACCAGGATCATTAAAGCCCCAGTTTTTTCTTGAAATACGGAACGGTCTTGTGAAGTCCTTCGTCGAGACCGACCTTCGGTTCCCAGTTGAGGATCGTGCGGGCGCGGGTGATGTCGGGGCGGCGCTGTTGGGGATCGCGGACACTGCGTGCATCCTTCACAAAGGTGATGCCGGCCTTGTTGCCGGTGATGCGGTTGATCGCCTCCGCAAATTGCAGGATGGTCATTTCGTGCTGGTTGCCGATGTTAACGGGAAGATGCTCGTTCGAATACAGCAAAGTGACAATGCCTTCGACGAGATCGTCCACGAAGCAGAAGGAACGCGTCTGGCTTCCGTCGCCGTAGACCGTGAGTGGTTGACCAAGCAAAGCCTGCTTGAGCAGATTCGGCAGGGCGCGGCCATCTTCGAGATCCATGCGCGGACCGTAGGTATTGAAGATACGCACAATGCGCGTGTCCACGTTGTGGAACCGGTGATATGCCATCGTCAGGGATTCAGCGAAACGCTTGGCTTCATCGTACACCGCGCGCGGACCGACAGGGTCAACATTCCCGGCGTACTCTTCCGTTTGTGGGTGAACGAGCGGATCGCCGTAGATCTCGCTGGTGGATGCCAGCAGGAAGCGTGCATTATTGGCGCGCGTCACGCCGAGACAATTGTGTGTACCGAGTGCGCCGGCTTTCATGGTTTGGATGGGCAGGTTGAAATAACCGGATGGCGATTGGGGGTTGGGGCTGGCAGGAGATGCGAAATGCATCACCGCATCCACCTTGCTTTTGACAAAGATGTAGTTCGATACATCATGCCGCTGAAAAGAGAAGTTGGGATTCCCCATTAAATGGGCGATGTTATCCGGGTTGCCTGTAATGAAGTTATCCAAACCAACGACCTCGTGTCCATCCGCGAGAAGCCTATCGCTTAGATGTGAGCCGAGAAACCCGGCCGCTCCAGTGATCAAAATACGCATTAGATTAATCCTCTCTATTTATATTCGCGCAGAACGGAGTGCCACTAAATGCAGCGCGCTCCACGCGTAGAAAACTATTCCCAATCAATTCTTGTGACCAGACCATCACCAGTTACTTGATATGCCTGGTTATTTCCACTATCCACCAGCCAAAGATTGCCCTGATAGATGACAGCGATAAAATCACCCGATTGCCCATTGATGATCTCTGGAGCCCAGACGGGAGTCTGCGGCTCGATGCCGGGCGCATCATTCGCAGGGAAAACTGTCCGCCGGTTCGAACCATCTCTATCCATCACGATGATGCGGTACCGGCTGGTCTCGCTTTGTGCAGGAAAGATGGCTTGGAGATACGCGACCTGATATTCTTTCTCTCGCGTGCCCCGGTGCAACGCGGATGAGGACGGATAAGAGAACATCCCTGTTTGTTCCACGATTTGCACGGTGGCATTCGTCGCGATCGAGGTGGCACTGATATCGAAGAAAGGCGAATCCTCTTCGCTGACCAGACTCGGTGGTGGCGCATGAGATGTGAAGTACAACGTGTTGCCGTCCGCGCCCCAGGCGAGTGCCGGGAGCCATGCCCAATCGCTGTGGGTGTTCAATGGGACAATATCCAACAATGGCTTGATATATTTTCCGTCGATATCCACCAGTCCGATCCCATCCGGTCGCGCGTACGCCAGTTTACCATCCGATGAAAAGGCGAAGGTGGAACCCCACCAGCCGTACACGCCTCCACTGCTGGCATCGAGCACTTTCCTTCTTTCTCCGGTGGTGACACTGTAACGGTGCAGGTCGTTATTCGCCTGCCAGCCCGGAGCAGTGCTGCGCGGCTCGACCGTGGAATACATCACCGAGTTGCTGTTCGGGATCCATGCCGCAAAATGAACCACATTCGACGCGCCGGTGTTGATGGGCTTGCCGCCGTTCGTTTTCACAGCCCACAAAGTGTTGATCTCTTTATCAGCGGGCTTGGTGGATTTGCGGGTGAACAACAAATAAGTTCCGTTCGGCGATAACTTGAAAATCCTTCCATCCAGGTCGCCGGTCGTGACCAGTGGTGTGCGATTTGCGGTGGATGTGTCGATGATCCAGGCATTGCCGCCCGCCAGATACGCCATCTTGCCCGGGATCGGTAACGGTGCGAACGACGATTGCGCGCCGACCATCACGATCTCTGGCACGGCCTCCAACAGGATCACAGACTTGACCACCGACTTGCTGATCTCCACATCGTTCTCGAGCACGCGGCGATAGGTTAATTCCTGCGTTCCGTTCGTACCTGCCTGCACGAGGCGCGTTTCGCCTTCAGGCAATGACTCGTTTCTCACCACCTGCTTTTCGAATGGGATGATCTGTTGCTCGGTCTCGAACACTTCCTTGACGCGGGTGATCGTCACGGAGTTGCCGTTGCTCAGGACAGTGTATAAGGGAGGTTCGATGCGGTCGAGATTTCCCACCGTGATTTCAGAAGATTGGATCGCCTGAGTCACCGTACTCCCCGCAGGGACGGTGATATTGCGCGACCCTCCATCAGCAGTGATGCTTATTGTGATGTCTTCGGTCGCGACCTGTGGTGAACGGCAACCTGTCAGCAGAGAGAAGGCTAATAGTAGGGCGAGCAGGCTTCGGCTTGGAAAGAGGCGATGCATAAGGTTTCTTGTCACTCTGAGCGTAGGTAAGGGTTTCTTATCATTGTGGAGGTCCTTTGCTCCCAATCGGTCGCTCAGAATGACAATGATATAATCCTTGCGCTACTTGATGCGACCTGTTATCGACATGATGCCATCAGTGATCGTGATCGTTTCGATCCGCAGGCCTGTGGCGGCAGGTCCAATGGCGCCCATGTATGCCTCTTTGATCATGGCAGTGAGCGCTTCCTTGAGCCCCTCCGGCGCAGGGAAGGGACCGAAATCCGCTGAGGCGATCTCGATCTTGGGCTGACCGGTTTCGTCGATGCCCACGTTGATGATGATGCCGATGTTGGCCGCAAACATGCCTTGCTGGGTTTTGCCGTAGATCTTCATTTGACCGTCGCGTAAATACACCTGCGGGTCGGTGATGAGCGGCTTGCTGTCGCTTTGTTGCAGGCTTTGATCGGTTTGCATCCGATAGGCAAGGTAGGATGTGATCTGGGTTTCGGTGATATTGAGTGTGACGACACCCGATGCGGCGCCCGCTTCAAATGCCTTTTTCATTTCATCTTTGAGGCTTTGCTCTGCTTCTTTTGAAACAGGGATGACAGGCAGGTCTGAATAATCGGGTCCTCCGACAAAGATGGTGCAGGCAAGAGATGTGAGTAAGAGTGTTATCAGGAAGAGCGGTAAAGCGTATTTGTTTTTCATTTGTATTCCAATCGTAGATCATTAAGCGGAGTAATTATAGCATGAGCGACTCTCAACCTTTATCGGGCGAAAACAATGAAACTGAATTACCATTATCCGTCAAACTGGAGGCGCTGTTGTTCGTCGCGGCGGAACCCGTGGCGATTGCGCAACTGGCGACCGCGCTGGATGTGGCTGTCTCGGTTGTCGAACGCGGGCTTAACGAACTGGACGCCTCCTTATCAAGCCGGGGCCTGCGTCTGCAACGACACGCGGGGCGCGTGCAGCTGACCACCGCGCCGGAACTCGCCGAATTGATCGAGCGTTTTCTTGGTCTCGAAGCGACATCGCACCTCAGCCGCGCCGCGCTGGAGACACTGGCGATCATCGCCTATCAACAGCCGGTCACGCGCCCGCAAATCGACTCCATCCGCGGCGTCAACAGCGACAGTATGATGAAGAGTCTGTTGAATAAGGGCTTGATCCTGGAATCCGGTCGCGCCGATGGACCGGGTCGCCCGATCCTGTATTCCACCACACCCGAATTTTTGCAACACTTCGGATTGAACTCCATCCTTGAGATGCCGCCACTCGCTCCGCTCGCGACGCCTGAAGAGGAAGATACCAAACAGGATGAGTTGTTAAAGGGCTAAGTTAAAGACGAAAGCCGGGAAGATTTGGGTTCATCTTCCCGGCTTATTCTTGAGGCGGAAAGTTGAATACCACCCTGGTAATTTCCATTTTGGCAATATTTCTAGGCGCTTTTACCCAAAGCCTGACGGGTTTTGGGATCGCATTGGTGGCTATGGCTATTCTGCCGTCACTGTTGGGACTGCACATTGCCACTCCTTTGGTCGCTTTGACTGGGATCGTGCTTGAATCGATCATGTTGATTCGATACCGAGAGTCGTTGCAGGTGAAGTCCATCTGGAGACTGTTGGTGGCATCGTTGATCGCAATTCCCTTCGGTGTCTATTTTTTGCGCCAACTGGATGAACGTTTCGCACTATTCGTGCTGGGATTAGTCATCGCGGGATATGCACTCTACGCGTTGATCGGTTTCCGCCTGCCCGAACTCCAACATCCGCTTTGGGCGTGGTTGACCGGTTTCGCCTGTGGCATGTTGGGCGGAGCGTATAACACGGCCGGTCCGCCCATCGTCATCTATGGCAATTGCCGGGGATGGTCACCGCAGGAATTTAAAAGCAATTTGTCTGGCTTCTTTATTGTGAACAGCCTGATGGTGGTATCCACACACTTCCTGAGCGGGAATTACACGCGTGAAGTTATGAGCTTCTTTTGGTGGTGTTTGCCCGCGTTGGCAGTCGGCTTTTTGGCGGGGCAGAGTTTGGATAAATGGTTGAATCCTGAATCGTTCAGAAAGATCGTGTTGATGGTGTTGATCGTGCTGGGATTGAGGTTGATAGTGGGGTAACTATTACGTACTTCCCGTATGTTTCAAATTCTTCAAATTTATGGTTTCGCGTTTACCGCGATTGCTGAGCGCCAGTCAAAAGGTAGTAGTTCTCGAAGTGTAACAACCTTTTCAGCACTCACCATGACTTCGGCATTGACATTGTCCGTGTGGAGTTGATTGATGAACTCCCGGCAACGTCCGCAGGGTGGCAGGACTTTTCCATCCCAATTGACTGCTACCATTTTGATTACGTGGTTTTCCCCGGCTGTGACCATTGCCGCCGCGGCAGCGTGTTCCGCGCAAAAGCCCATCGAACTGGACGTATCGATACAGACTCCCGTGTAGATTTTTCCGCTTTCAGTCAATAACGCCGCGCCGACGCCGCCAGCTTCCGCTGTATCGGAGAGCCGTCGAGGATTGAGCACGGATTTTGCCTGCTGGTATAGTTCATCAAAAGTCATATGCAATTAACCTTTCTATTGCTGATGCTATTCCTTTGCCCGAAAATGCTTAAAGGAGAACTAAAAAACGGAGGACAGGGCGATGATCAAGTCATCGAAGTAATGAGGATCCATCAGATACCAGTTATATAGTCCTGCTACGAGCCCTACCCCGAACACTAAAAACACAATGACTTTATCCATCGTTGTCTCGGGCCTTCCGATTTTCTGTGGAAAGAAAAGCAGGAAGATGCCAAAGACTATTACTACGGGAGCAAAAGTAGCCTGTTGCATGGAGTAACTACTTTCGTTGATCAATTTCTGCCAGTTGAGATAGATCAAGCCGGCGGAGATCACGATGACCACGAGCGCAAATAGACGTATTTTCCAGTAACCCATAAAAGTTTCTCCTTATTGAATAAATTTACGATAAACCAATATTACTTGAAACCACCGGCTCTCAACGGTTTGTAGTAGTGGGCACGATGTCTGCGTTAGTCTCGTGCTGAATACCAGTCCAACACTCGTAAGGCGCGCAGGGTGTTCCAGCGACTCGGCTTGCCCTCCGCCTCATCCATTCCCAGGTCCAGTTGCTCCGGGTGCTGGTTTTCGAGGCGCCACCGCCCATCCTGGCCGCGCTTCTGGACGATGAGGTCGATCGCCTCGGTCATCCGCTCGTCCCGCGGAACCCCGGCACGTCGCAGATACTCCAGCACCCGCAGGATGTCGTAGTAGTAGCCGGTTGGGAACGAGATCTCTGTAAAGGTCGGATCGATGATCTCGCCGGTCGAAAGCCGGTGGAGGAGGCGCCGCTCGAGCAAATAATCCTGCCCCCGCTTGCAGGCGGCCGTCACCGCCGATGAGCCGCCTGTTGCTCGCTCGTGCTCGGCAAGACCTTCGAGCACGTTGATCGTCGTGTGGAACGAGCCGCGCGTCGATCCATGCTCCTGCTCGCAGTTCCATCCGCCGTCATCCATCTGCTCGCCGAGCAGCCGGTCCACGAGGCTCTGCACGTCCTGCCGGAAGTACGCGCCGACGGAGACGACCCGGCCATTGATGCAAGGTTCAACCTCGCCCTCGAAGAACGGCTTGTTGTCCCACCAATGCCAGGTCACGTTATCACGGACCAGCGCGACGGCGCGCCGGGCCTCGGTGCTGAGCGGGTCGAGCCCCAGGTCCCGCAGCCACAGGAGCGAAAGGAAACAGGTCCACTCCGGGTTGTCCGGGTTGCCGCCCCAGCGGCCATTGGCCTCCTGGCGGGCGAGCAACCGCGCACCCCAGCCCTCTGTTGCGACCTTCGCGCGCTCGGCCGTGACCTCCTCGTCGGATGCATCGGTCAGGTCTCGCATCACCTGCCAGCGGATCGAAGAGTCGGAATCAAGCAGCCACTGTATGACCGGTCTGTTTGGTTTGGGGGCTTGCCGTTTGGGTGGATTGGTCGCCATCTGCTGGTTCCTCCTTACTATGGTTAAAAGTCGCTGTTGGTGGCTTAACTATATGTTATGTGGAATCATTCTTTAATTTGTCCCTTTGCGGGGTGTTATGCGGAATGGTTCTATATAACATCCTATATACAAAATTATATGCTCACCTCACCGCTGGCTTTCCAAATGCCCGCCCTTTTCGGCCTCGTCCAATACGGCAAGGATGGTCCTCACCAGATTGCGCGCAGCCTGCTCGCTGAGTTCCACTGCCACTCGTGCGCCCAGTCCCTGGGATTCATTCACGAAATCAATGTTCAAGGCGTGTTCCATGGGTGCATTAAAGGGATGGTCATAGGAGACATTGGCTTGCTCCAGCTTGAACCATCCGCTTGTGCCTTTACCGCTGCCGTCCACTTTTACTTTTTCAACGATCATTGTGCACATGATCTCTCCTCATTCAAATCCTAAAAAGATTTACCGCTAAGACCGCGAAGACTTTTAAAAGGTTTTCTTAGCGTCCTTCGCGTGCTAAGCGGTTCAACAATTTACGCCAGGTATTTCTCCAAAAACGCAAAAACCTTCTGCCAGCCATCCACAGCTTGTGCCTGGCGATAGGCAGCGACGTGGTAATAGAAGAATCCATGTCCCGCGCCTTCATAGCGATGGAACTCATGTGTCTTGCCGTGCTTCTTGAGTTCGGCTTCATGCTGGTTCACCTGATCAGGTGGGGGATTGCTGTCATCGTTGCCGAACAATCCCAGGATCGGGCAGGAAAGGTCCTTGGTGTAATCAAGTGGAGAGACGGGAAAATTCTTGGTCAACTGGTCCGGGGTCATCACGACGCGCCCGCCCCAACAATCCACGATGGCGTCAAAGCCCGGCGCGCGGCATGCCGCCAGATACGAATGTCTGCCGCCGGAACATGTTCCGAAGATTCCCACCTTGCCATTCGAATATGGCAGGTCGCGCACATACTTCATCGCGCCCGCCAGATCGCCCACTGCTTGATCGTCCGGGATGCCGTTATCTGCCCGTACCTTCGCCGCCACATCCTCCGGCGTGCCATGTCCACTACGGAAATAAAGATTGGGTGAGATCGTGATGTATCCGTGATGTGCGAACTTGAGCGTGGTCTCGCGATACCACTGGTCCCAGCCGGGCATGTGATGTGCCAGCACCATACCCGGGAACGGACCTGCTCCCAGCGGGCGCGCCAAATACGCGTTGATCACGTCACCGTTCGCGCCGGTCATGGTCACGGTCTCTGCGAGCAAGCCTTCATACATATCGGTTTGATACATGAGTGCTCTCCTCTATCGAATAATATTGTCAATTCAGTGGATTAGCCACAGAGCGCACAGAGATTTTTCTCAGAGAGCTCTGTGATCTCTGTGGCAAAGAATTTAAATCGAATTATACATTTGATGGTGTAAAATCAGGGACACTATGCCCGAAAGATTACAAAAAATACTTGCACAATCCGGATACGGATCGCGCCGCGCCTGTGAGGACTTCATCACTGCGGGACGCGTCCGTGTCAATGGACAGCTCGCCTCACTCGGCCAGAAAGCTGATCCCGCTATCGATAAGATCACCGTGGATGGACGACCCATCGCCGCGGCGGAGACGTTGACCTACCTCGCCTTATACAAACCGCGTAATGTTTTGTCCACTGTTGAGAGTGAACGCGGCGACGACCGTCAGACCGTCCGCGATCTCGTGGATGTGTCCGGTCACCTCTATCCCGTTGGCAGACTCGACTTCGAAAGCGAAGGTCTCGTATTGATGACCAACGATGGCGACCTGACCAACAAATTGACTCACCCAAAATTCGGTCACGAGAAGGAATACCGCGTCCTGTTGGCGCGGCGTCCGGATCAGGATCAAATGGAAGCGTGGAAAAGAGGCGTCGTCCTCGAAGACGGATACAAGACCCAGCCGGTGAACGTCCGCTTTGAAGGGGCACAGGGCAAAGGCGCGTGGGTCCGCGTTGTCATGGGGGAGGGGAGGAAACGTCAGATCCGTGAGACGTGCGGGCAATTGGGACTGCCCGTGGTGCGCATCCTGCGTATTCGGATCGGCGCGTTACAGATCGGCAATCTCAAGCCGCGTCAATGGCGTTATCTCACCATGCAGGAAGTGGCTGACTTGAAAGGTAATGAAAAACCAAAAGGCATTGAAAGACCGAAAAGAGTTGTCCGAAAATAGAGTTAATACTTAAGGAGAGAGCTTGATGACAACTGTTCGTAATGATTTTTTCAAGCTGAACGATAAATTCGTTACCGTTCTCGGAGATGATGTGAAGGTCGGCGATACCGCGCCCGAATTTACATCTGTGATTCCCGGTTGGGGAACGGTAAATCCGTTGCAGGAATCCAAAGGCAGGGTTGTTGTTATATCTGCCGTGCCATCGCTCGATACCGATGTCTGTGACCGAGAGACGCGCCGATTTAATGAAGAGGCTTCGAAATTGAGTGACGATATCGTCATCTACACCATCAGTACTGATTTCCCCATGGCGCAGAAACGCTGGTGCGGTGCGGCAGGTGTGGATAAAGTGAAGGTCATTTCTGATGTGGTGGATACGGACTTTGGCTTGAAATATGGAGTGTTGATCAAGGAACGTCGTTATTTCCGCCGTTCCGTCTTTATTGTTGGTCGCGACGGAAAACTGACCTACGTCAAATACCTGCCGATCCTCGGTGAAGAACCAAATTACGATGAAGTGATCAATGCCGCCAGGGAAGCGTTGAAATAAGTGTAGATGATCGGAGTCGAAAGTCTACAGACTTTCGACTGTTACTCCAAAGTCTGTAGACTTTGGAGTCCGCTTCCGAAAATGAAAACTCGCCGACAATCTGTCGGCGAGTTTTTGATTTATCCTGTTTAGCTCTGTCTTACATCCCAGAACTTCTTGACCGCGCTCCCCAGAACCTTTTTGAGATCATCCTTCTTGATGCCTTCCACTTTAAAGGTGATGGTCTTGGTGCTGGCGTCATCGCCTGAGAAAAAGCCAAAGGAGACGAAGTTTCCGCCTGCATCGGCGATGGCTTTGGTGACCTTGGCCAGTTCACCGGGCTTATCATCCACGGTCGCAGTGACACGGATTCCCTTGTCGCGGGCACCCATCAATTCAAGGAAAACCTTGAACAGGTCGGTCTCTGTGATCATGCCGACCACTTTGTCGCCATCGACCACCGGGAGACCACCGATCTTCTTATCCGCCATGATGCGGGCGGCTTCCTCGATGGGTGTATCTTTGGTCACGGTGATGACCTTTTTACTCATCACATTTTTGATCTTCACCTTGCTGAGCAGGTAATTCATTTCCCATACGCTCAGCGTAGTGGCGGAAGAGGCGGATGCATTGAGCAGGTTGCCTTCAGAAACGATACCCACCAGTTTGCCATCCTTCATCACAGGCGCGCGGCGGATATGTTCCTTCTTGAACATCACCAACACATCGTTGATGGGAGCATCTGGAGAGACCGATATAACAGGGCGGGACATTCTATCACCGACAAACATTTTTACCTCCATGGTAATGCGGAGAGTCATCTCCGCCATTCGTGAAAATTGTTACAATCGGATTATACGCTTGATCACGAAAAGCTATGTAACGGAATTGGAGTGATTTAGGTCACTTTATAACTCAGAATTCACGCCGTTACAATCCCAGATATGCTGTGCGGACATGTTTATCCTTGATCAATTTGCGGGCCGGTCCTTGAAGCTCGACCTTCCCTTCAGCAAGAACGAAGCCATAGTCACTAATGGCAAGTGCCAGATGGACATTTTGTTCAACCAGCAGGATCGTAATGCCTTCATCGCGCAATAATTTGAGACTCTCGAACAATTGTAGAACGAGGAGCGGGGCGAGACCCAGGGACAATTCATCAATGATGAGAACCTCCGGGTCAGCCATGATCCCCCGTGCCACCGCCAGCATCTGTTGTTCGCCGCCGCTGAGGGTGCCGGCCTTTTGTCCGCTCCGTTCCTTGAGTCGGGGAAACATTTCATATACCTGCTCAAGATTTTTATGAAAGTTGGGTTGTGCTCGTTGGTTGGTCGCGCCCAGTTCCAGGTTCTCGTACACAGTCATATCCGTGAACAACTGACGTCCTTCAGGCACAAGGACCAGTCCCATTTCTGCTTTTGTGTAGGCGGGCAATTTGCTCACGTCTTTACCGTCGAATGTGATCGTCCCGTTCCATGGCTGAATCAACCCCATCACTGTGCGTAATAACGTTGTTTTACCAACACCATTTCCGCCGACAAGGCAGGTAAGTTTCCCCTTTTCCAGGTACAACGAGGATCCCCACAAAATCTGAACATCTCCATAACCGGAGGTCAGGTCTTTGATTTCCAGGAGAGCCATGATTATTCCTCCTCCAGCAATTGTTCAGCCAGTTTGGGGTCGCCCAGATATGCCTCGATCACTTTTTCATCTTTGGCAATGGTTTCCGGTGAACCTTCCGCGATCTGTTGACCATAATCAAGGACGATGATCCGGTCAGAAACGTTCATCACAGCCTTCATCACATGCTCGATCATGATGATCGTTATTCCACGCTCGCGGATCTTCAATACCGTCTGGATCATATTGTCGATCTCAGACGGATTGAGACCAGCCAGCACTTCATCCAACAATAGGAGATAGGGACGTGCCGCCAGTGCCCGGGCCATTTCCAAACGTTTCTTTTGCGCAACATTCAGACTGCCCGCCAGTTGATCGGCTCTGGATGTCAGCCCAACGAATGCCAAAACTTCATCTGCTATTACAGTTGCATTGCCCAGGTTTTGATTCTCGTGTCCGAAGCACGCGCCAACCATCACGTTCTCCCGAACCGTCAGTTCGTTTAACGGCTGTACGATCTGATGCGTACGCGCCATTCCCAATCGGGCGTGGTGATACGGTCTTGCCCTGGTGACATCCTGGTCGCGGAAGATGATGCGTCCCTCCTCGGGTGGATAGACTCCGTTGATCGCGTTGAAGAGAGTCGTTTTGCCCGCGCCGTTTGGGCCGATCAATCCCAAGATCTGACCTTCTGGCAGATCGAATGTCACATTGGTCAATGCCTGCAAACCGCCAAATCTCTTGGTGACACCTTGTAAGGAAAGCAGGATGGTCATGCGAGCACCCTCCTAAACAGTGGAATACGATGACGTAACCATCCAATTGCACCAGCAGGGATGAACAGCACGATCATCAGAAGCAACACACCAGATACGGACAATTGAATGTCCTTGAAGAAATCACTCGTTACAAGATATCCCCGCATCCCCTGGTAGGCGAATGCGCCAAGGATCGGCCCGAGCACAGTACCCTGACCGCCCAGCATTACCATCACCAGTAATTCAATCGATGCGTGAAGCGGGAAGGCGTCATGTGGTTCAACGTTTCCATTCTTGAAGAAGAACAGCACGCCGATCATGCCGGGGATGATGGCGGACAATACATAGGCCCACGTCTTTGCATTGGGGGTAACGACTCCCATCACTTCCGCGGCATCCTCATTCTCGCGGACCGCCAACAGTCCCAACCCGAATTTGGATGTTCGCACAAAATAGCTGGTAAGGAGTGCTAACAGGGCAAGTCCTGCACCGATGTAGAAGGATGTTTGTAGCGCCTGTGCTGCACCTCCGTATGTTTTGTATACACTAAAGTTGAGTGTGATGCCGGTCGGTCCGCCAAATAATTCAAAATTATTGATGAAAGCTCGCATGGCTTCATTGACGCCGATCGTAGCCAGAGCGAAATACGCACCGCGCAAACGCAGGATGGCTGAACCGAGCAGGAAAGCCAGGATACCGGATGCAACTCCACCGGCCAGGATTGCCGTCCATAAAGACCAGTCTTTTTCTGTGAGTAGAAAGATACCGACGTAGCCACCGAATCCATAGAAGACGATATGACCAAAGCTGACGTAGCCTGTATATCCAAGCAAAATGTTCAAGCTTGACGCCAGGGCAACAGCCTTCAGGATTGTGAATGCGCTTTCGCGATTGGAAGGCTTCCCTGTAATGACCGGCCAGAGAGTGAGCGCAGCGACCGCGAGAATGGGAAGGAGGATGCCGCTATATCTATGCCATAGTTTCATTTTTTCGCTCCAAACAGTCCGCTGGGGCGCACTAATAGGATGATGACAAACAAACCAAATTCAATCACCGGCACCCACGATGATTCAAGGAAGGCCTGGCTGGAGCTTTCGATGACGCCGAGGATTAACCCACCGAATAGCGCGCCGATTGGGTTACCAAGCCCACCCAGGACTCCGATGACGAAACTCTTTAACTCGTAACTTCCGCCTGCAAGGATACTGAACGGGAAGAAGGTTGCGATCAGGGCGCCAGATACAGCGGCAAGCATGGTACCCAATCCAAAACTTAATGCAAGAATACGTGTGGACGGGATGCCCATCAACTCTGCCGCGGAACGATTATTTGCAACCGCCCGGATGAATTTACCGGGCCTGGTACGATAGAGGAAGAGATAGAGCCCGCCAGTGAATAGCATCGACACCAGGGCAGCGATCAGCCGTGTACCCAGGAGGGTGGTCGAGCCCAGCTTGATGCTGCCTGCCGAAAAATCCACGTTGTAAGGTGAAGTGGTCAGCGCGGCAGTGCCAAGCCCAATGATGATCATATTTACGGAAAACGTTGCAAGGAGTGAGGAAAGATGTGGGGCATTGATCACCCGATGAACTGCCACTGTATAGATCAGGATGCCAATTAATAACCCGATCACCGCGACCGGGATCAAACCTGCATACGGACTGAGTCCCATCCGGGTGACCAGGAAAAATGTCCCAAACATTCCCAAAGCGATAATTGGACCATGAGAAAGGTTGATGACATTCATGACCCCCCAGATCAACGTCAATCCCATTGCAGCAAGTCCATACACAAATCCCAGTAGAATTCCATCTGGAAGAGATGCTAATAGTAGATTGAATTGTTGCATGTCATCTCCTAAATAACAATATAGGGGCGGGGAAACCCCGCCCCTGCGATACGAAATATGATTATTTACGGTGCGGGAATTGGATAGAGCGGTTCGGCATTCGCAACATCTGCGGGCCAAATCACCTTGCGGACGAGTTCGCCTGCTTCGTTCTTCTGCCATTGCGCAACCACCATTACGTGGCTGATCTGTAATCCGTGTGCTTCAGGCGTTGTGTCGAATTTGATGCCGCCGTAGAAAGTGAAGATGTCCATGGCTTCGAGAGCCGCCTTCACTTTTTCGGGGTCGACAGAGTCGGCATCTTCGATGGCTTTCTGCAATATGAGCCCGGCCATATACCCGCCTGCGACATGATAGGTGGGTTTGTCTCCGGTCGCTGCTTCGTAGGCAGTTGCAAAATCTTCGCCGCTTGGTCCATACCACTCCACGCCCAACGCCGCGGCTTCCTCTGGTGTATGTGTTGCAGCGAGCTCCCACTGGCTGGAGGTTGCCACGCCAAGAGCTGCATCTCCCAGTTCAGGGAATTTCGTATCGGCGGGAGCAACGAGTAATGAGATGAACTTCAAACCCACCTTGCGTTCGTAAAGCTGACGAGCAAGGGTGCTTCCATCGGGATAGTGTCCACCGCCGAGCAAGACTGTGGCTCCAGAGTCGACGATCTTATTGATAACGGGACCAAAATCCGGTGTGTCACCGGCGTACCCTTCCTCCATCACGACCTCAAAACCTTGCGATTCCAGATAGGGCTTAAGTCCATCCATAACGGACGTTGAGAATTTGTCATTTTCATGCACAAGGGCAATCTTTGCTTCAGGGTCGAGGGTCTTGAGCATATCCACGGTGCTGATGAGGTAGAGACTGCCCGGCGTGTAGAGCTGGAACAAGCTGGTATTGCCAGTCTTATAGGCATCATCTTCTGCGGCTCCGGCTGTGATCATGATCTTGCCGTTCTGTTCAGCAATAATGGATGCGGCGGCGGTCAAGCCAGATGAATACGGACTGATGAGGAAATCTGCGTTATCTTCCGTGATAAGACGCGTGTAAAGCTCCTGCACGCGTTCCTTGGTCGATTCGTCATCGTAGGTTTGTGCGGCGATCTTGACAACTGTCCCATCGCTCAACTTGATGCCCCCAGCTTCATTGACCTGATTCATCCACAGGTTGAAGCCGTTCACCTGCCGTTTCGACGAAACCTCTTGTGAGCCGGTCAAGGATGAAGTAAAGCCAATGGTGACGGTCTTTTCGGTCATCACGGGTTCGGCGGGCTCGGTAGGTTGAGCGGCGGGCGCCTCTGTGGGAGCGGGTGCGACAGGCGCTTCAGTGGGTTCGGCACTTGGTGCACATGCCGAAAGGATCACCCCCGCAAGAACCAAGATCGTAAGGATACTGAACAACGAACGTTTCATTTGGGCCTCCTCCAAAGGGAAGTTACTGGAATTTGGAATGGACACCTTCCATCCCATTATTCAATTGTAGGAGACCGGGCAAAAATTTAACTAAAAACAGCCAGGTGAAATATAAAAAATTTGTAAAGGATTTTATCCCTCAAAACGATAACCGAGCCCATGCTCTGTATGCAAATACTGTGGCTTCAACGGATCCAGCTCGATCTTTTGACGAAGTTTTCCGATATATACACGCAAATATTCCGCCTCGTTGCCATATTCCGTTCCCCAAACGTTTTGCAGGATGGCGCGATGATGAAGAACCTTGCCGGTGTTCTTCATCAGGTAGACGAGCAGGTTGAATTCGGTGGGGGTGAGTTCGATAATGTCACCGCGGACAGCGACTCGATGCTGCTCCATTTCGACGATGATCTCCCCGCGCACGATCCTTTCTTCGCTCGAAGCTGGTTCAGACCAATCGGCTCTTCTCAACACTGCTTTAATTCTCCCCAACAACTCCCCAACACCGAACGGTTTCGTCAGATAATCGTCCGCGCCCAGATCGAATGCATGGACCTTGTCCGCTTCCTCGCCCATGGCGGTCAGAATGATGAGGGGCACATGTGATTCCTGCCGTATACGTCGCGTGGTCTCCAGTCCATCCATGTGAGGCATCATGATATCCATGATCACAAGTTGAATATTCTCGTTCTTGAAGATCGCCAGCGCTTCCAGTCCATTCGATGCAGTCAGCACCTTGTAACCGCGTACTTCCAGATTGCGGCGCACAAAATCACGCAGGGGTTTTTCATCATCCACGACCAGAACGTTGATATTCATCAGCTTGTTTTCTTTTTGGTTTTTTTATGACCGTTGCTAGATGTTTGTTTCGACGGTATGGTAAAGGTAATGCACGCTCCAACTTCCTGCGACTCAGCCCAGATCTTTCCCCCGTGCGCGCGTACCAGCCCCTGACAAATGGCAAGACCCAACCCGGCACCGCTTGTCAGGCGTGCAAGACTGTCGTCCACTCGATAAAAACTTTCGAAGATATGCTGGCTTTCCTCGAGCGGGACCCCGGGTCCGTTGTCCGTTACACAAAAAAGAATATCATTTTTCTGTTTTCCAACTTCCACTTTGATCTTTGCCTCTGCCCCGGCATATTTGACCGAGTTCTCGATCAGGTTCCGCAAAACGGATTCCAGGCGAGGCGGGTCGGCATGGATGTTTTTTAATCCGGGCGCGATCTTTACTTCGAAACCATTCTTCGGTGTGAGATGCGCCTGTTTGGCAGCGCGCTGGATGGTCTCCTTAATGTCACATTTCTCGAGCGTGAGTTTTAACGAGCCAGCTTCAATGCGGGAAAGATCCAACAGATTATTAACCAGGTCCGTCAGGCGGTCCGATTCGTCCGATATGATCGTGAGGAATTCGTGTTGTGAGGCGCGGTCCCATTCCACATCCTCCGCCAGCAACGTGGAGGCGTATCCTTTGATCGCCGCGAGAGGAGTGCGTAATTCATGCGAAACTGTGGAAACAAGACTCGATCTCATACGGTCCAGTTCCCGGTCTGCCGTAATATCGTGGAAGAAGACGCCGCGTCCGATCGGAAGACCCTCCTCGTCATTCACGTGGAAAACTTCCAATCTCAAATGGATCGTTCTATCCGAATTGCTTTTGGAAAATTCAACAGTTCCCTCTTCTTTCTTGTTGAGGATTTTTTGAATGTCCCCTTTTCTGCCCGACCTCTCCGACGTTCTTTCCACGATACGTGCCAGAATTTGGTCGGTGTGCAGCCCCATCAAGCTTCTTGTCGAAAGGTCTGCCAATTCGCCCACGCGTCGGTTTGCATAGATAACCTTCCCTTCGGGGTCGCTCAAGATCAACCCGTCATGCAGCGATTGGACAAGCGCTTCCAGTCGATGGGTCTGCAGGCGCAGGCGCTCATCGCTGCGTTCGTACAGAACGGCATTCTCGATTGCCATCGCGGCGTGATTGGCAAAACTGGTCAGTAATTGGATCTCGTTGTAGGAAAAAACATGTGGGGTCGGGTGGAAAACGAGCAGGGCTGTTGGAGGAGCATGTTGTGTATTAAGCGGCACACCGAGGATGGCGCGAAAACCTTCTGCGCGTGCTCGTTGCTTTCGTATAATGTAGGATGGATCAGTCTCCGTATCACTGACCTGGATCGGTTCTTTTGCGTGGAGCGCACGCATGGTCACCGAATCAGGTTCGGATGGTTGAATCGAAAGTTGTTCCGTGAACTGTTTTGAAAGTCCACGACTGGCGCGAATCCGGAAACTTCCATTCTCTTCATCCAATGCAATGACGGCATACATTTTGATGCTAAGCAAACGCCCCATCTGCTCAAGGATACGGTTGAGCACTGTCTCGAGATCGAGCGAGGAAACCACTGCAGTGCTTGTTTCCAGTAATGTGGCTTGTTCCTTCATCCGCTCCGCGATGGAATCCTTCATGCGGATGATGCTGCGGATCAGATGTCCGATCTGGTCACTGCGCTTCGATCCCGATTGAAGGTGCTTTTGATCCTCCTGTGAGATCGGTTGATTCAACCCAATCGACTCGCTGATGGGCGCCAGCCTTTCGATAGGACGGATCACACGCAGTGTCAGCGTTCCCCAAAAGAACAGACCAATCAACAGGAAAGTGGCAGCCGCGACCTGTACAATACGGCGCAGGATGATCTGGGTCGCGAACGCCGCTGACGTGGGCCGGCTGACGATCACCTGCCAGTTGATATTTGAAACCGGGGCGTGTGTGTAAAGACGCTCCTCGCCATCTGAGGCTTCGAAGACCTGTGAGTGGTTGGTTCCAATAAAGCTGGCAAGATAACTTTCAGGGATGACCTCGCTCGCAGTTTGGAGGAGGAAAGCCGGGTCTGGGTTGGCAATGATCTGTGAAGCAGAATCAAGGATGATGACCTGCAGTCCCTCCTCTGTTTGATGCTCCGAGATGATCGCGGTCAGCGCATTGCTCAAGCTCTCGAGTCTGATGTTTGCACCTACCAGTCCCAGAAACCTACCGTCCTCTGACCAGAGTGGCATGACCGCAGTCGCCACTGCCTGATCTGTTGTTGGCGAAATGCGCCCCTGAGAAACCAGCGGTAGATCTGTTTGCAATGAACGCTGGAAATAATCCCTGAAGGAGAAGTCATCCCCAACCGTTGAAGTTGGACCGGTGGGAAAGTGGTACACCATGATGCCATTGGCATCGAGTCTGTACACCAGATTGACATCCGGCGAAGTCTTTAAAATGATGTCAAAGATTTTCTCCATTTCAACCGGGTCCGCCTCCATTACCCCCTGATATGCAGATAAACCTTCCACGGTGTTTAGCGCCTTTGCGATCGAAAGGTCGACTTCCTGGGCGATGGATCGCGCCAGAGACAGGTCGCTGGCTTGGACATCGTCCCGTATGCGCACGCCAATCAACCCATCAAATACCAGCAATGTTATCAGGAACGGAATAATGAGTAATAGGTATAGGAGGAAGAGTTGAAAACCGAGATCGCGGTGAAAGGTATACCAGCGTCGCATCTTTATCCTATCGTGCAAATTCCTTGATCACTCGCGCCATGTGACGGGCGTGTTTGAGATACAGATCCACGCGGATATTTTCGTTGGGAGCGTGTGCTTTTGTATCCGGGTAGCCCAAGCCTGCAGTCGCAACCGGCAGGCCCAGGTCATGCACGAACGGGTGACTGGGTCCTGAACCGCCGACCAGCGGGACTAATTGCATCGGCATTTCGTACACATCCTCAGCGACCTTTGCAACCAGTTGAATGAACGGGTCATCGGGGTCGGTGCGTGCAGGTGGGTCACCGCCCAGGTCTGCGATCTGCACATCAGAGAATCCGTGCTCATCCAAATGAGCGCGTAATTTTCGGCGGATATCATCGGGATTTTGATCGGGCACGAGACGGAAATCCACTTTGGCAGAGGCACGCGCCGGAAGAACAGTCTTCGAACCGGGACCTTGATAACCGGATGTCAGACCGCAGATTGTGCAAGTGGGAGTGAAAACTTCTTCGATGCGTAGATCCACGCCACCGGATAGACCCTTGATGAATTGTTTGACTCCATAGCGGGACTTGTATTCCTCAGCCACCTCGGGGAGCGCAGCCATCAACTCACGGTCACGCGCCGACGGTTGCCTGATCCCGTCATAGAAACCTTTGATCTGGATCCGTTCATCTTCCCCTTTCAACGTGCTCAATGCCCAGACCAACCGCCACGCTGCATTGGGGAAGATCGAACCACCCAATCCCGAATGGACATCGGTCGAGGCGGTTTCGACACTCAATTCCACGTAACAGATACCGCGCAAGCCAAGATATTGCATCGGCACTTCGCGGTGGTCCACACCGCCGAACTCCCATACGCAGGCATCCGCTTTGAGCAGATCGCGGTTTTCTTTTATAAACTGAAAAAGATTGATCGAAGCCGTTTCCTCTTCGCCTTCAATGATGAACTTGATCGTGCAGGGAAGTTCGCCATCTGCATCGAGAATTGAATCGATCGCGTGTAAGCGAGAGACGATGTGCCCCTTATCGTCACTCACGCCGCGCCCGTAAAGTTTCCCATCGCGCAGGCTGGGTTCAAACGGAGGAGTTTCCCATAGCTCCAGTGGTTCAGGCGGTTGGACATCGTAATGGTTGTAGATGAGCAACGTTTTATCAGATTTACCTCTTCGTTCACCAAAAACGACCGGCGCGCCTTTCGTGTCCATGATGCGGACATCGAATCCGCGTGCCTTGAGCATTTCGCTGACCAATGCCGCACATTCCCTCATGCCCAAATTCTGTGCGCCTACACTTGGCTGTGCAACGAGCTTCGAAAGTTCAGCGATGCTTTTGTCAAGATTTTTCTGGAGGTACAAATCGATCTTTTCAAACTTGGACATACGCTTCTCCTTAACCAAAGAAATTTGTGAGCCACCCGATGGAATATCTTCCGGCCAGCGCGAACAGGGTCATCTTGATCAATTGACCTATCCAGGTGGAAAAAAGAAATGTGCGCATTCGCATCCTGGCGATCCCCGCTGCGATGCCCGCTACATCGAAAAAGGGATTGGGGATCGCCGATAAGACCAGGATCGCCCAGCCGCCGTATTTATCGACCCAGGGCTTGAAGCGGTCATACATATCCGTCCGTTCGATGACAGCTTGTCCGCTAAAGCCAGCTAGATAACCAGAGAGTTCGCCCAGCGCACCACCTGTCCCTGCGGCTAGACCAACAAGGAATGGATTGAATACAGATCCCATTGCATAGATGATGGCAACACCAGGTGCCGGGAGCAGGACGGTTGCATTCGCCATCAATGCAATTGCAAAAACGCCCAACAACCCGTATTGTTCAAATTCCTCCACGCGGTCGCGGATGCTAAAAATGTAATAGGTGATACCAATGACTGCCAACAATGCCAGCACGCGCAAGACATTGGTCTTCCATGAAGATTTTGGTTTCTTGGTCGAAATGCGCTGCTTTGTATCCTGGGATCGATATGCCATCTAATGTGTCCGTAATTCGGTAATGTGACTCGGAGATGGTGCAGGTAGTTTCTTTGAATTTAATTTAAATGAATGGTGGAGGAATTGTCGATTTGATGTGTAAAGAGCGCACGGAGTTATACACTTTCCTCGGTGCGCTCTTATTTCCCAGGTAGAGACTTTCCTATTCGCTTTCTTCGATGGTGACACGGATGATCTTCACTGCGGGAGCATTGCGGTTGCTCGGGTCACGTGCTGGGATGGACATCAGTACATCCAATCCATCCACGACCTGACCGAAAACGCTGTGCTTGTTATTCAGGTGAGGGGTGGGACCATGGGTGATAAAGAATTGCGAGCCATTGGTTCCCGGTCCTGCATTGGCCATGGAAAGGATACCCTGCTTATCATGCTTCAAGCTGGGATGGAACTCGTCACTGAATTTGTAGCCGGGTCCGCCTGTGCCTGTGCCGGTGGGGTCGCCGCCTTGTGCCATGAAGTTGGCGATCACACGATGGAAGATGACACCATCATAAAATCCTTCGCGCGAAAGGAAAACAAAACTGTTCACAGTATTGGGTGTCTTGTCTGCAAAAAGCTCGATGACCATGGTGCCTTTATCTGTCTCCATGTGAGCTTTGTAATTCTTCTTGGGATCGATCTGCATTGCGGGTGGGATACTCCATTGTTTTGCCATTTCGATTCTCCTTGTTGGTAAATGAGGATTATTTGTTTATCCATCTTTCGTATTTCTCCTTTCCTGCGCTACATCGAAAGATGAAAGAGGAAAGAAAAATGAGGGACTTACTTTAGCAAGGCTTCCACACGCGCCACCACCATGTCAAGCGCGGCGGCGTTGAATCCGCCCTCGGGGATGATCACGTCTGCGTAACGCTTGGAGGGTTCGACAAATTCCATGTGCATGGGGCGCACGGTGAGTTGATATTGCTTGATAACGGATTCCGTTGTCCGCGCGCGTTCTTTGAG
>Ga0210377_10000729_pt1 | contig 31447 bp, 52 predicted proteins | sample PLM4_65_b1redo_FD_155480 | JGI IMG/M metagenome (GOLD analysis project Ga0210377, IMG submission 155480) | Groundwater sediment microbial communities from an aquifer in East River, Colorado, USA - PLM4_65_b1 redo | ecosystem: Environmental > Terrestrial > Soil > Riparian zone | place: USA: East... | reverse complement strand
ATTGGACAATTGAAGAGGCTCATAAAGGCCATGAAGATTGCCTGCGTAAGTTTATTCGGGTGCTCATGCCAGATTACACATATTCAAGTCCTGTGCTTGACACGATTATTATCGATAATACTAATGTTCGTATACATGATATTGCACCATACATCAGAATAGCACAGGCATATGGATATGATGTTGAGGTGAATTATATCGACACCGATATAGAAGTAGCGAAATCACGGAATGTTCATGGAGTTCCGGACGCCGCTTATGATAGAATGAAGAAGAACTTCGAATTCCTATTAGAGACTTGGCCAAAAGACTTCCCTTCGATTGAATATGTAAAGGTATGATATGTTAGTTTTCGATTGGACCTCTTATACCGGTAACCTGGAGTGGCTGCGGGAGAGAACCATTTACCTCACCCGGCATGGCAGTCAGGCCTATGGGACATCCACCCCCACTAGTGACCTAGATGTTAGGGGTATTGTTATAGCTCCCAAGGAATACTACCTGGGGATGACCAACAATTTCGAGCAGGCAACATCTAAAGAGCCTGATCTTGTCATCTTTGAGCTGCGCAAGTTCCTCAAGTTGGCCTCTGAGTGCAACCCGAATGCCCTAGAAATCATCTTCACCGATGAGCAAGACCACTTCTATGTCTCTAGGATAGGTAAACTACTCCTTGATAATAGAGATCTTTTCTTATCTAAGCGTGTGAAGTTCACTTTCCAAGGATATGCTAATGCTCAGATGAAGCGAATCCTTACCCATAGGAGATGGTTGTTGAACCCTATTACTCACCAGCCTACTCGGGAGGAATTTGGGCTGCCATCTAGGACTGTAATCCCTACAGACCAGGTTATGGCTGCCAATGCTGCGGTCAAGAAGCGGATTGATGAATGGAACTGGCACGAGATGGAGAGTCTAAGCCCATCCGTACGCCAAGAAATCCAGGATGAGTTCCTTCGGCGCATCACTGAAATCACCAACTGGAGTTTTGAAGAGGTTGATGACAAGATTTGGATGGCCGCAGCCAACAGTTTGGGGTTCTCCACGAACTTCATCGAGTTCCTAGACAAGGAAAGGCTGTACACGAACCGTCTGCGGGACTGGCAGCACTTCAATGACTGGCAGAAGAATCGAAATCCTGCCCGTGCTGCGATGGAAGCAGAATCAGGCTTTGATCGGAAGCACGCCATGCACCTAGTGCGCCTATCAAGATGCTGCAAAGAGCTGATGACGGACGGGATTATGCGCGTTAGAAGACCAGATGCAGAAGAACTTCTTGCAATTCGCAATGGAGCATGGACATTTGATGAGCTTTTGGAGTGGTTTAATAAGCAAACGGTAGAGATCGATGCTCTCTATGAGCATTCCAAACTACCAAACACCCCTAACATGAAGAAAATAAGCGAATTATCAATTCAAATGGTCGAGTCTTCTTGGTAATTAAGCTTGGATAAACGAAATGCAAATTACAGATCTTGTTTTAGATGGTGTAAAGCTTATTCTTCCAGACGTATTTCATGATGATAGAGGGTTATTCATGGAAGCCTACAACCCATATACCTATATAGCACATGGCATTTCAACCCCGTTTATCCAAGACAACCACTCAAAATCCCGGGAGGGGGTTGTTAGAGGCCTCCATTTCCAATTGAACCCTGGGCAAGTAAAACTTGTCAGAGTTGTCCATGGTATCATCTGGGATGTAGTGGTTGACGTGCGTCCAGATTCTCCAACATTCGGTAAATGGGTTGGAGAACACCTATCAAGTGCCAACTATCGACAGATGTTCATCCCAGCTGGCTTCGCACATGGGTTCAGCGTACTAACTCCACAGGCCGATGTGGTCTATAAAGTCAATGTACCATACAACAAAGATGCTGAACAATCAATTGCGTTCGATGATCCAGACTTGAACATCGATTGGAAGGTAGCATTTCCTGTTGTTTCGGAACGTGATAGAAAGGCTATGTCGTTTGCTGAGTATAGGAACAGGCTTATGTCATAAGACTTAGCTAATTCTAACTTTCTGTGTACTAGACGGCATCTTAGACACCTTTGGTAGGTCGATTGTTAGTTGTCCATTCTTCAGCGCAGCCCCAATGGCGTCCTTATTGATGTCTTTTGGTACATAGAAAGCGAATGATTTCGTACCATCCTCATTTTTGGCCTTGAGGTTCAGTACGTTGTCAACAATCTCGATCTCGATTTCTTCCTTTTCGAACCCTGGGAGATCGAGTTTCAGAGAATAACTATCTCCATTGTCTTTGACCTTGCGAGTGAAAGCAACCGCATTGTCCAATCCTTCAGTGATTGCTTCGTCAATGGCGTTTAGTACATCAAAAATGTTTCTAATCATATGTATCTCCTTGTTCAGATTGTTCTGAACGCAAGCAATCTAAACATCCCAAGTTTTACGTCAAGGGATGATAGTCAATTTGTCTGTTGAGCGCGTTATTCCAGTGTAGATCCAACGGCGGTAGTTGTCCTCGCTGACCGGGGCGGGTCTTTCGTTGAACAGGATGACGTTTCCAGCCTGGCTCCCCTGCATTTTATGGACGGTCAGGGCGTAGCCGTAGTCGAATAGCAGCCCAACATCGCTCCAGTGCTTCACTTCCATACCGAAAGTCTCTAGTTCAGAGAATGAACTGAAGGTTTTCTGGTATCCGAATTGGTGTTTGCAGAGATTGTTGATCTTAACCTCAACTCCTTCATATGGAAAGTTGAGTTTGGCTGACCAGAAGTGGTCATCAACCTCAGTAACTCCAGATTCGAAGTACCCACGATACCCATTGTACATAGGTGGTTGCTTGGAATTTGCCTTTACAACGTTTCTCAGGCAAATAACCAAGTCATTTGAGAGCGGTATTGGGCTTACGTTACCAAATACCACGTTTCTAATCATGGTATTCAGCCGTACTCTAGTAGCGTTCATGTAACAAAGTACTGCGCAGTCTAGAATGTCAACTGGATCTTGACGGCCTTTGTACACCTGTCTTAAGTAATCTACGTACTGAGATCTTGGGACGATTGAAATGTGGTTATTGTCTGCGAAGGATGGCGGTATCTTCCCAGTTTCCCTAACCACCATGGATAAATGTATGATTGGATTGTCCTGTGCTTGCCTATGGATCTTCTCCAGGCGCAAGATCGGAGCTTGCATTAGGGAGAACTTACCTTCAATAGGTGGCAGCTGGCCATGATCCCCAACTGCAAGGACATCAATACCATATGAGGATAGGTCTCTGAAGATGTCCTCTGAGATCATTGCCCAGTACACAACTTCACCTTTGTCATCTTCAATTGGTTTGTAGATGAGGCGATGAATGGTTCCGCAGTAGTGGCCGCCATCCCCGAAGGTAATTCCCTGGGCTCGAAGCTTGGTTCCGAGGATTGAGGCGGCTCGACCGGACAGTGCGCAGAAGGCAAAGCGAATGGCCGTTCCAAATTCCTTAGCTAAAACGGACACTAAGGTTGATTTCCCTGAACCAGCGTAACCTCCCAGGCTCAGAAGGGAGGGGTTGGTTTGCTTTGGGTGGACCTTGCCGCCATGGGCCAGCCACTTGGCCATTGTCTGGTATGCGGCCCCTTGGTCGTTCGAAAGTGTGATTGCGCTCATCCTAATTGCTCACGCGCATCCTACACGGATCGACCGGATATATCCAGGATTATGTCGTTTTGGAGGCCATCAGATAGCTGCTTGTACGTCATTTCGGACATTAACGGAATGCATAATGAGCTTGAGCTGATTCTAAGTAGGATATTTCCGCTACGAAGAACAGGCGGGCAAATAGATAAATTGATATTTCTTGGTAATTACATGGGAGGGACAAGGTCTCATGAGACAATTGACCTAATACTAAAAGTACAGAAAAAAAACCCCAATCAAATAACATGCCTTCTTGGAGATATTGACTCTAAATTATTGAAGTCTATCAATCCAGAAGGAGACCCAAACGATTACAAGACATGGCTATCATCTGGTGGTGACAATTCACTTATTGGGTACTTAGAAACAGCTGGGTCTGAACTTACAAATCCGTATTTATTAAAGAGACAATATCTAACGCGGTTCATTCCAAAGATTCATTTAGACTTCTTTCATTCTTTACCAGTTTATTATGAGACAGATGAATATATATTTGTACATGGTGGGTGTGACCCAACCATTCCACTAGATAAACAGAATCCAGATATTCTGGTCAGAGATAGAAGTGTATTCAATCTGGTATGTAATGCAGGAAATAAATTTAGGTGTAAGTGGAATAAGGTTGTTATAACTGGTGGGGTTGGTAAGATAGATGGTAAACCTTTGGTACATGATAAATTCATTACCCTAGATGGAAGTTATGCCGAGAGACTCTACGTGTTGGAATTGAATTCAAGACAGATATTCTCGGCACGTAAAGGTAAGAGCAGACTGGTAAAGGAAACTTTAAGTGATATTAGAACTTAGACATAATCGATATCTTAAGCTTAATCATCCTTTTCGTGTAATTGTTAGTGATATTAATGATGCTGTTAGAGTATTAAAGATATTACGTGACTATGACAAATATAGTGGCTGGGGCAGTATGGATTTTGATCAGCTTTGTGTTTATGAGAATCCACCACCTAGTAATGATATGGTAAGTAAGCGTATACCTTGGCAAGATGAGAATTGTAATGATCTTAGTTATTATATGAGAGGAGAGGTTAGTCAATAATCTCGTATTACTAATATGTTTTTCAAATACGCCTCTAACTTATTACAGAATATCTCTAATGAGTGCATGCTTAAGTCATTTGCATGTAAGGATGATGAAGCTGCAACTTTGTATCGGAATATCGCCAGCCGAATTGATAGGCTAATTCGCAGGATTGGTGTCGAGAACAGTAGCGGGACTGCGACCATTGAGAATGACTAATGCTCTCGTCATCGTAGAATCGCCGGCCAAAAGCAAGACCATCACCAAGTACTTAGGGGCTGGGTATACGATTAGGCCCACTGGTGGTCATATCATTGATCTTTCCAAAGGTCATGGTGGCGGGGACATCGGGGTTGACATTCAGAATGGTTTCAAGCCCCGATATGAAGTGAGCCCAGATAAACGGGATAAAATCAAATCCATAATTGATGCGGCCAGAACAGCTGACGAAATATTCGTTGCTTCCGATGGCGATCGTGAAGGCGAAGCTATTGCATTTCATATTGCTGACCAGTTGAAAAGTCTGAATAAACCTCTGAAGAGGATTGATTTCAATGAAATTACCGAAAAAGCTCTCAGGAAAGCTATTGCTAATCCGCGTCCGTTTGATCAAAATCTCTATGATGCTCAACAGGCTAGACGAGTCCTGGATCGTATTGTGGGTTTTATGGTTTCTCCTTACCTTTCTCAGAAGCTTGGAGATAAGCTTAGTGCCGGACGTGTCCAATCTGTTACCCTGAGAATGATTGTAGACCGCGAAGAGGAAATTGAAGCCTTCGTTCCAGAGACTTTCTACAACATCAACGCTACTCTTGCGAAGTCTGATAAATCTGAGAAATTTGTAGCCAAATATCCTGCGCGCATTGATAAAGAAGAGGATGCATATAGAATCAAGGAAGATCTTGATGCTTCTACGTATGTAATTGATGATGTGCAGGCGAAACAGATGCCCAGGAAGGCCCCGCCTCCGTTGATCACCTCAACGCTCCAGCAAGAAGCTTCAACCAAACTGAAGTTTGCTGGCGAACGAACGATGAAAGCCGCGCAAGAGTTATATGAAGCTGGTCACATTACTTATCTTCGTACTGATTCTGTTCGCAATTCTGCTGATTCTATATTAGAGGTTCGTGAATTTCTTACCAAGAATGGTTTTGATATTCCCACTCAACCAAATGAGTTTAAGAATAAAGATCAAGCACAGGATGCTCATGAGGCAATCCGCCCCACTCACGTAGATCAGCATCCAGACAAGATTGCTTTGGCTGGGGATCAGCAGCAGATCTACAATTTGATCTGGAGGATGTTTGTTGCGAGCCAGATGCAACCTGCTGTGTTTGATGTAGTGAAGGTTACCGTAAAAGCTAGCAAGGGTCAGCGCTTGTTGGCAGAGGGGAAGACTCTTCGTGAAGAGGGGTGGATGTTTATTGTTAAGGAGTTCCTTAAGAAGGATAAAGATGTTACTCTACCACCACTTGTTGCTGGTGATGTTGTTACATTAGTTGCTCCGAAAGTGAAGATGGAAAAATCTCAGACGAAGCCTCCGCCACGATATAGCGAGGCCACTCTAAATGCTGAGTTGGAGCGTAAGGAGATTGGTAGGCCTTCTACTTACGCTACGATTATCGCCAAAATTTCAAATCGTAAGTATGTAAAGAGCACGGCTGCAGGTTTTGTTCCAACCGATTTGGGTAGACAGGTATCTAATGATCTGAAGGCTGAGTTCTCTTTCATGGATTACATGTATACCGCAAACATGGAAAAGTCATTAGACCTGATAGCCGATGGGAAGCTCGATTACTTATCAATGATGACGAAGTTCTTTGATGAGTTCAAGGCAGAGTTTCAAAAGGCACGTGGAGGCCAAGGACAACCAACCGGGATCCCGTGTCCTAAGTGTGGAGGGGATACCGTGCTACGTAAATCAAAGTATGGATTCTTCGCTGGTTGTATGAAGTATAAGGCGGGGTGTGATGGTATAGCCAACGTTTCTGTAGAAGATGGTAAAGCCATTCCAAAATCACAGAAGGCAAAGATAGATGAGTCTGTCAAATGTCCTGATTGCGGAGCTGGTATGGTTCCTAGACCAGATGGAAAATTCGGACCATTTTATTCATGTTCAAACTATCCTAAGTGTTTAGGTAAGCGGAAAATGCCATTTGGAAAGAAATGTTCCAAGTGTGGAAATGAATTATATGCAACATTGATGAGTGGTAAATTGAAGTTGGCATGTATGGGATATCCGGATTGTAAGAATGTCGAGGAGTTGCCTGAAGGAGCCAATGTAAATTGGCTAGATTACAATAAGGTAACTCCACCAGTCTATTCAAAGAAGGTAGAGAAAGTACTAAAAGTATAATGAATAAGACTGAGCTTGAGAAGCTGATTAATAAACCTAGGGCGTTTCGTCATCATAAGCTAGCAGAATCTATACCAGCTAGGCAGACGATGATTCTGTTAGGGTCAGAGGTTGTGGCGAATAGGGAAACTCCTCGTAATTATAAGAAGTTTAAGCTAATGCAACAGCGTGGCCAACTGGTCTTTTGAAAGATATCATTATGAATAGATATTCTGAAAAACAAATTTCTGCCCAAGAATCTTTGACGGCCCAGCGGCTAAATAGTATTTCTGTTGGGTATCAAATCAGATCTTCGTCTCCCAGACCAGCTGAGAGTCTTATTGAATTGATGCATTGGGCAAAGGCCGTTGTAGCAGATCAAGATCGTGGTAATTTGGTACCATTCATTCACAACAAAATTAGTATTGATGGATCGTTCTTACAGTTCTGTGAAGAAACTGATGTAACTGTCCAGGCTCTTCATACAGATGCCATTACATCGTGGCAAAGTGACTTTCATGATGAGCATTTTGTTGGAGTGGGAATTTTCAGTATCCAAAAAGGAGCTTTGAAATTCTATCATTGTGGATTGTTCCATAAAGGAAACCAGAATGAAGATGAGGTTAGCTTCTTTATTTTGGTTAAGAAAGAAGATTTTGATTCTTACATAGCATTACGAAATGAATATGAAGCCTGGCAGAATAAGCGCGAGCGGGACAGCCAGGAAATTGAAGTTATTGGAGGGGATGCTATTCCATATGATCCAAGTACTTCGTGGGATGATATTTTCTTGCCAGGAGATTTGAAGGATCGTATTATTACGACCATTGATGGGTTTCTTGGGTCTAAGGCAATTTACGAGAAATTGAAGGTTCCTTGGCGGCGTGGAGTTGGGTTTTGGGGGAACCGCGGATGTGGAAAGACTTCTTGTCTTCGGGTAATTATGGCACAATACCCACAATTAAAACCAGTGACAATTCAACCTGGGCATTCGACTCCGGATGAGTTGTTAGAGGAGGCTTTTGAATATGCCGAGCAGCATTCTCCGGCTCTTTTGTTCTTTGAAGACCTACAGGAACTGGTAAAGACCATTGATATTCGCCATTTTCTTCAGCTTTTGGATGGTTTGCAGAAGCGTGATGGTATATTAACAGTGGTAACTGGCAATGATTTTTCGAATTTAGAAGAAAATTTGAAGAGCCGCCCTAGAAGATTTGACAGTTTCTTCGAGTTTCCATTGCCAGATGTGAATCAAACCACTAAATATCTCAATAGATATCTAGTTGATATATTACCAAGTAAGAAGATTGAAACAATCGCAAAGAAGGCTGTTAAGAACAAGCTTACGTATGCTCATTTGCAAGAGCTTTATTTCAACGCCGTATTCATCGCTATACCAGAAGGTCGAGAGATACCAAGCGCAGCAAACATAGAGTTGTCTCTGAAACAAGTTTTGAAAGAAAAAAAGTCGGCAGATGCTGACTTTACAGCTGTCAAGCGTGACCTAACAGACGATTTTGAAGAAGAGGATGGAGAAGAATTATGAGAGGAAGTATTTTAGATCCCAATAGCATCAAGCCTATCGAAGTGAAAGTGGAAGGATCTTCGCGTGAAGATTTTGAATACGCATTTCGAAAGTTCAAGGCATTGTTTCAGAGGGAGCGTATTGTGGGGCAAATTAAGGAGCGCATGGCTTATGAGAAGCCAAGTGCCAAGAAGCGCCGAAAGGCACGCGAGGCGATTGATCGTCGTGTGATGACGCAGATTCGAGAGAATATGGTGAAGACGGGCGAGTGGGATCGCCGTCAGAAGGCACGGGCGCAAACACAAATACGAAGGGACGAAAAGAAATCTGAGGGGCTGTATGAACGATGAACAAGATGTAATAAAAAGAATGTTGGATGCCAAAACTCGGCAGCCGGAGCATCAGCGTTTAGACCTAGAACCAAAGGTTGGTGGCCAATCATTACTGCATGATGAATTTGGTATGCCAAAGGTCAGTGGTGGAAAGCGTCGAGATGTCCCTGTGATGCAGGAGATTAGTGGAGATCCGGTTGCGGTTAAGGCCTCAAAGCCAAGCGGTAAGATTTCCTTCAAGAAGCCAAATGCACCACTCATTCCTAAAAAGGTAGATGATGAGGAGGATGATAAATTTATTCCACCAAAGTCCAACTTTGTATCTGTGGGGCATGTCGAACATGCTTGGTATGATGATAAAGTTGCCGGGCCATCTACCGTTGATAACAATGATGAGGTCGATGTTGAAAAATTACAGGGGCTAAATCCATTAGCTGATGTTGACAATGCTAAAGTTGCCAAGTCGGTTGAATTCTTTTCTAAGAGATTGGCGTACGTAAAGAATTTTACAGTAACTGAACTTGCTGAAGTTACAGAATTACAAGAATTAACAGACCTCAAAGTCAAAATCTTTGGCAAGAAGGGTATATTTACAGATATTCTAAAGCAATTAGGCTCGCTGAAACCGGGTGACAGACCAGTAATTGGTGAACTGGTCAATCATGTATATTCAGAACTTCAATTAGAGATTGAAGGGAAGGCTTATGAGCTTGAATCTGAAGCCGAGGAAGACGAGGGCATAGAATGGCCAGATGATATGGCCGTCATTACCAGCTCCAAGGACGATGAAGATGAAGCACAGGATGAAGAGGCAGATGAAGCGGATGAAGCAGATGTTGAGGGAACTTCTGATACATCTTCAGATTCCCAAACCGTTCCCGAAGGGCACTATGCCATTATTGTTGACGGTAGGCTTTTAGAAGTCGTAGAGGGTGCCGAGCATGCTCGCGAGCTCATTTCCAATCTACTTCTAAATGAGAATTTAAATCTTGACAGCATTCAATTGGTCAAGAGAATCAAGATTGATTTCGGAATCATCTTAGGTGAGTAATGGTTGATGAAGATAAAAGGGTGGCAACTGATATTTTGTTGTCGATAGAGGCGAAACTAACTACGTTAGATAAGCGAGTTCAGAATAGTGAATACCTATTAAAGACATTGTTGGGTAAAGCTAACAAGGCCCAGTCGGTTCCTCCACCAACCTCTCCCCAAACCATCCCTAAGATGGCCGCCCCTTATCCAATGGATGTTATCAATAAAGATAATTTTGAAAATAGGCCTAAGACGAATAGATTCTCTGAGATGGCGGCGAATCAGGGCGTCGATATAGAGGATCGTCCTGGCACTTATGTTGCGAAGCCGGCTGAAAATGGCGGAGAGATGGTAGAATCTTCTCTTCGTGGAGCATCGCGTGGACAGCGAGGACCCAAACCAAAGGGTTCTAAATCTACAGTGACTCAAGTATTAAATCGTGGAAATGAAGTCTTGTTTCTGGCCAATATAGAAGTTCTAGATACAAATAACGAACTCGTAAGTCAAACAAGGACTAATACTAAAGGTCGATGGATGATGTCGTTGGCCCCTGGAGATTATCAGGTACATGTTACCAAGCGATTTCCACCAGATTCTGGAAAGAAATCAATTGATACCGAGTACCAGATTAGTGTGCCTCCCTCGGATAAACCGTTGGAGCTTGACCCATTCTTAGTTGATATGGGGTAATTTGGAAGGTGGTGGTTAATTTGTCTCAGTATAGATATGGAAAACAAAATACGGCGGCAAATGCGCCAACTGTGATTAAGCGAGTCGTTCCTCGCTTGTCTCATGCGGCTGTTTCAGAGGAAGTTGCAAACATTCGAGATTCTATTGATACAATCAATGATCTTCTATTAGACATTTCCGAACTATCAGTTCAAGTTCAACAGGAACTTGAGGGATTGGAAGAGTCTCTGGTAAATCTTGAAGAGCAACTATAAAGGCTAGTCGAGAGGGCTGAGCCCGAGGCAATAAGGCTGGTAGATGCGTTTCGTTAGCGTGTTTACCAGCCGTTGCTATTTGAGAAAGAATTACAAATGACGATTACTCTTTACACCGCCTCATATTGGGAACCTGAAGTCCACGGACCAGGACGAAAGATTGGGATCTCTCCATCCAAGCCAAAGAATTTACAAGAAGAATGCGGGTATGATTGCCCGATTTGTCATGAGTTTCTTTCGCCTGGTGATGTGTATTGGGATTATCACAAAGCCAAGAAGGCTGCTGATAATGATGACGCCTTGATGAAGAAGGCCGGTGATGATTTTGTAGCTGGATATACGCGCCGTCTACAAGATTTCAAAACTACACTTGAAGTTGAAGCACAAAAGACCGGCCAAACCATTCAACAACTTATTGGTTTTGAGGATGGTGATACGTTGTTGTCATGGGAACGTGGTGGACATACTAGTTATCGTGAACATGCAGCTGCCTTTTTACGTGAGCTTGGTTATGAAGTTATCGAGCGTTAAACTCCTTCAGGAAACGGTAGAGGAACTCGGGCTTGATTTGCAGGCTATTGCGGATGAGCACGATAAGTATTGTTTGAACTCATCTACGGAAGATGAGGCTATAACTTGGCTTCACTCAATACCAATAGAGACCCTATCAGATTCTTTGAATAGGGAACGTCAAAAGCCAAGATCCAAGTATTCTCTTCATGATATGCGGCATAAGTTTGCGTTGAGGCGGCTACATGAAAAGAAGAAAGAGGAATTGGAAAAACTTAGAATCGATCTTAATATTGCCAAGATTGATTTTATTCTTACACAGATAGCTAACATTGAGAATGGAAAATATCAGGCTAGAAGTAGAGCGTGATGTTTTTGTAACCACAATACTTGGTTACACTAGACAGGCACCATTCTATTTTTGGTTTGAATATACAGATTCGTATTATGGCCATCATCCGGAGATGGATGAGATGGAAGATAATAGAGCTGTGGATTTGGGTTTTCGTTTCAAATTTCGGAAAAAACAAGATGAAATTCAGAATCATTGCCGCTGACTGCCCATGGGCGTTCTCTGATGCTTTGACAATGTCAGAGACAAAAAGAGGAGCGTCATCCGTATATTCAACTCTATCAATTAAGGATTTGAAGGATCTACCAGTCAAAGACATCGCCGAAGATGATTCTGTTCTTGTTCTTTGGTGTCCATCCTCAATGCTTGAAGAAGGCCTTGAAGTAATGAAGGCTTGGGGATTTAGACAGACCCAAACTCATATCTGGGTTAAGACAAAGAAGTTTCATCTCCAGGATTTGCTGAAGTCAATTGTCAAATGGACCAAATCTAACAATAAGACAGTATCCCTTGACGATCTCATACGCCGATTCATACTAGAAGACGTACTAGCCTTTGGAATGGGCCGGCTCTTTCGCCAGACGCACGAACTTGTCTTAATCGGTGTTCGTGGTAAGGTCTATGGGCATCTCGTTAACAAGTCGCAGAGATCTGTTCATTTCTACCCGGCAACTAAGCATTCAGTAAAGCCAGATTCATTACAAAATATGCTAGACAAGATGTTCCCAGCCGGGAACCGTCTAGAGATGTTTGCCAGGCGAGATAAAGAGGGATGGACGTGTGTTGGGCTTGAAGCACCAAGCACGCTTGGGGAAGATATCCGAGCGTCAATAGACAGATTGAAAAACACGTGAAAACTTTACTTCTTGATAAAATGTATAGGCCTATTGCATTTCTTCCATTTCATAGAATGGTTCGCCTAGTCATGACCAATAAGGCTGATGTCATTGCTGATTGGAAGGGCGTGCCCATGTACAAAGGCATGGACTACCCGGCTATTATCCTACTCAAGACTTACATTCGTAAGAAGCCATTGATGCCACGGTTCAACTTCCGCGGAGTCTTTCGTAGGGACTTGTACCGCTGCCAATACTCTGGAGCGATTCTACCGCCATCTCAATTGACCGTTGACCACATCATCCCGAAGGCGCGTGGTGGTAAAAGCGTTTGGGATAACTGCGTCACAGCTTCTCTGTCCATCAATGCTGCCAAGGGAAACCGTACGCCTGAAGAAGCTGGTCTGAAGTTGCTGCGCAAACCAACAGCTCCCATCGATTCTTTAGCCATGGAATATGCAGTAATTCCAGATCCTCATCCGGAATGGGAGATGTATTTCCCGGGCGTTCGGAGCGCCGCTGCCAGTATTCGGGCTGAATTAGACAGAATAGCGTCATAGTTTCGCCATAGTATCATGCCTTGATATATGGGATATTAACGTATCCTTTTGAGGCGGTACTATGGTTGAACTAGATTTGACAGCGCCAATGAATTGTCAGGGTTGTGGTAGTGAATGTTTTGGGCACGAACTCAAAACTGTGAAGCTATCTGGCTTTGATAGTTCTATTGTTGTTTGTGGAATTTGTTATTCCCGTACTGCTGAGGGTTCGTTCAAAGACGCTGCTGATATCCTTAAGGATATCGTAAGGATTGCTGCATCTTCCAAAGAGCCGGAAAAGCGCCTGCGAGCAATCAGATCTTTGCTAGGAGAGTAATGGCTATCTTCGACAGAAAGGACGATTATGGATACATTCGTTGGGCGCAAGATGTGAAGCGCCGGGACAACTATGCCTGCATCATCTGTAATCGAAAAGGAATAGCTCTCAACTCACATCATCTCAATGCTTGGGCTGACTTCCCAGCAGAGCGGTATGATGTTGCCAATGGTGTTACTCTTTGCATTTTTCACCATGATGATTTCCATTCCAAATATGGAAAGGGCGGCAATACCGAATCTCAGTTCAAAGAATATAGAGAAATTGCAGAGATATTGATTAAGGTTGCTAACAAAGACACTATAATCAATGTTACCTCTAGAAAAATGCTACAACAAGCAGAGAAAGATCAGGCTATACAGTTTATACTACAAGATTTAGAGACTAGATATGGTCACAAAGATGGATATGAACAATAGAAAGTCGGTAGATTTATGGTTAGCATCAACCGATATTTGGCTTCAATCTTTAGGTTTACTATTTAGAGCCTGTGATCCGCTTACATATAACTGTCGTCGTACTAGAGAAGAGAGAGCATCTATCATAGAAGATATTTCAAATCACACCTACTATTGTCAAAGTGTTCGGGATGCCATTGAGACTGATGCTCGCCCCATGACTTGGGATGAATGGAATGAGCTGCACCAAAAAGACGTGGTCGAGGGAAAGCCCGCTTACCTGGATTATATTGACCACCAAGAATTTGGTAACGTCCTAACCACGATATTTAATGGGATGGACGTATATCCCCAGCGCAAGTAGGAATGTATGACCGACATGATTGTTCGAGTTCAGCGGGTAGGCTATATTAATGTTGATATCCCCAAATACCAAACCACAGGCTCAGCTGGATTTGATCTTCAAGCAGCAATTGATCGCCCAATAAAACTTGTTCCAAGAGGATTGAGTGCTAAAAATTGGGAGTTGATACCAGCTGGATTTGCCATTGAAATTCCCGAGGGCTTCGAGGCACAGATTCGCCCACGCTCCGGCTTGGCATTGAAGAGTGGTATTTCGATTGTGAATTCTCCAGGCACTATCGATTCTGATTATCGTGGTCCAATTGGAGTTATTCTAATCAACCATGGCATTGATGTATTTACCATTAATCCGCTAGACCGGATTGCCCAAATGATCATCTCTCCAGTGGTCCAAGTTAAATTGGAATGCGTTGAATCATTAACAGATACGGCCCGTGGGGCTGGTGGTTTTGGTAGTACTGGTAATGGAACTGGGTTTATCAAGCACGGAGCATGATATGAAATTCGGCAATTGGTTTGAGAAGGCCGGGATCATTTGTTACTACAATAGATTTACAGAGTCTAAGGATGTTCCTGAGAATTTGATACCATTGTTTGAGATGGCTGGTGATTTTGATAGTGATATCATTATGCTATGCTCAACACTAATTGGCATTCATAGTTTTGGCTGGGGTACTATCTATAACTATCCATTATACCTGCATGGAAATAAGATTAGTACCTCGAAAAATATGGATAGCGATCTGATTTGCTCCATGATTGGTCTGCAGGAAACCGTTGAATTACTCTTATCAAAATTAGATAAAGGATCGATTTCAACTCTAGCTTTTAAGCTTTTAGAAACAGATATTGATGATTTTTATAAAACCAAATCAACATGAAAAACAAACGTGTATATCTCGCCGGCCCAGATGTTTTCTTTCCAGATGTAGATGACCGATCAGGAAATCTCAAGATTCACTGCGATCTTTTCAACCTAGAGGGCGTGTTTCCTCTGGACGCTGATGTAAAACTCGAAGAACCAATCAACCAAGAGAAAAATGGCTATACAATCTTTGAAGGGAATCTTGGATTAATAAGGTCGTGTGTGGCTATATTAGCAAACATTTCACCATTTCGTGGGCCATCTGTAGATGCAGGCACTGCGTTTGAAATTGGATATGGTCTAGCTAGTGGGTTGATTGTTGCCGGTTACACCACACACTTCTCATTATACAAGGAGCGGGTTATCCCGGATGGATTGATGATAGAAGACTTCGGGATGATCGATAACCTAATGATTCATGGTGCGGCTAAGGGTAAAATATTTAAGTCAGCATCCGAAGCTATAAAGTATCTTTCAGAATGTTTGTGAGACATGTCAATACAGATAATCCATGGAAATAACCTTGATGTTCTTCCAACGCTCAAGGATAAAAGCGTCAATCTGATTTATATTGATCCGCCCTTTAATACAGGCAAAGTTCAGGCGCGGGCAGATAAATCATACGAAGATTCCTTTGATAACTTCAAGGATTTCATTATGCCAAGAATCCAAGAAGCCCATCGGATACTAACTGATGATGGAAGTTTCTTTATTCATCTAGATTGGCGCGAATGTCATTACGTCAAAGTCTGGACCGATGAGATATTTGGCAGGGATAATTTCATCAACGAGATTATCTGGTCATTTGATTACGGTGGCAGAAGCAAGAGCAAATGGTCAGCTAAGCATAATAACATCTTCTGGTATGCGAAGGATAGTAAGAACTACACCTTCAATTACAATGAGATTGACCGCATACCTTACATGGCTCCTGGTTTGGTTGGTAAGGAAAAGGCCGCGATTGGGAAGACTCCTACGGATTCTTGGTGGAGCACAATAGTGCATACGAACGGCAAGGAAAAGACCGGATACCCAACTCAAAAGCCGCTCAAGATACTGGACCGGATTGTTAAAGTGCATTCTAAGCTTGGTGATTTGACCATGGACTTCTTCGCCGGCAGTGGATCCTTTGGAGAAGCTTCGGCTTTGAATTGCCGCAATTGCATTCTGATCGATGAGAACACTACAGCTATTGAAATTATGAAGAAGAGATTCTCCTCTTTTGAAGGTGTAACCTGTCGAGAAGGCTAAGGCGGCGTGGTCTATTCATGTTGCTATGTTCTCGAAGCAGAAACGTCTTGATGTATTAAGCGGTGAAGTCTCTAAGTGCCAATCCTGTAGACTGCATGAGGGGAGGACTCAAACAGTCTTTGGTGAGGGGGATTTGGACGCCAAGGTAGTGTTCGTTGGGGAGGCTCCAGGACAGACCGAGGATGAGACAGGGCGGCCTTTTGTTGGCAGGGCAGGGAAGCTCTTGGACAATATGATCGCCAGCATGGGGCTGAAGCGCGAGGACGTGTACATAGCCAATATCTGCAAGTGTTTGCGATATAACGCAATGGTTTTGTTAGAAAATGGAACTTATGAGCGAATTAGTAAACTTGTAGCTACAAAATACAATGGACGAGTAATGTCGGTAGATGGATCTATAATTGTTCCCAAAAGAGTTATTGGATGGTACTCGTCTAGGCTTGATAATAGAAATGTATATAAGCTTTCGTTTGTCTCTTCTAAACGCAATTCCAATGGGTTTGCAAATGTAGTTCTAACAGAAGATCATAAAGTATTAACTACCAGAGGGTGGGTAAAGGTTTCTGATCTTGACTCGGCAGATCAAATTGCTACTGGTATTGGAATTTCGGATATTTCAAAACAAATACTCATTGGCACAATGTTGGGTGACGGTCATATTTCAAAAGCTAGTTCGTACTTGTCTTTTTCACACTCAAATAAACAATCAGATTATTTAGAATTTAAGAAAGAAGTTATTGAATTTGGTTTTTATACAGATGATGTTGTAGTTAAGTTAAATAATAAAACATATTATGCTAAAAAAGCCAGAACAAAAGCGAGTAGAGCGCTTGCGTTTTTCAGGAAAGAATTTTATCCAAATGGTATAAAAATTGTTCCAAAGAATTTGATACTTACACCAATAAGCTTGGCCTTTTGGTTTATGGATGATGGTTATACAAAGCATAAAAATTCTTGTTGCCTAAGTGAAATTGCAGCACATAGCTTTACAGATGATGATAGATTGTTTTTAGTTGAACAATTAAAAAAGTTGGGTTTAGATTCTTATCAAAGATCTAAAAGTAGAGGAAGAATTCTATTTGATAAAGAAAATAGTCGTAAGCTTAGTGAGATGATATCCCCATATGTTTGTGATAGTATGAGGTACAAACTGGCAAGGTGTGTAGATATCGCATTTGATAGATTGCTATTAAATCCAGGGTTGCCTGTGTGTTTGTATGATAATGTTGTGGTTGAAAAAACAACAATACCAGAGAAGATTGTATATTGTATTGATGTTGAGGATACTCATAATTTTGTAACAGCAGGAGGTGTTGTCCATAATTGTCGTCCGCCTGGGAATCGCAAACCCAAGCCTGACGAGATGGACACCTGCAAGCCGTATCTCGCTGTCCAGCTTGGAACGATAAAGCCAAAGGTAATTGTTGCGCTGGGCAACACCGCACTCGAAGGGCTGACTGGACGCGGAGAGATCTCGAAGCGATGTGGGGATTGGGAGGATTGGTTTGGATGGAAGTTAATGCCTTGTTACCATCCATCGGCGCTATTACGGAATCCTAATTGGAAGACTCCGGCATGGAACGCTCTCCAAAAGGTTGCAAAGGAGCTGTTATGATTTCCGTAACCGAGTTCCACAAGCAATGGGCCGAGAGACACGACTTTGAATATGACGATTCAGACTTTCTATCAAAGAAATATCCTAATATCTTATTTAAAGACATTCCGCAAGCATGGGTGTGTTGTATATATGATCACTTATATTTGATGGAAGATTTACCAAAGATAGTTTCTATATCTCAAATATTCGGATTTCCAGTTATTCAATACGAAAATGATATGGGGGATGATGATTTCCATATATTAAAGGATATGGAAAACAGCATTTTGTGCATAGATGTCGATTTACACAAGCAGCTTGAAGCAATAATCTTGAATTAGGATAACCGAGTCTATGGCGCGAAAAACCAAAAAGAAGTTCTTCATCAAAGAGGTAGAGGGCATTCATACGGTCACTGAGGAGTTCTTTAGTGATATTGAGAGCCGTGATGAGGCTTTGGTACTTGCCATTCGAGTACTTGATGAGATTCACACAACCCTCCAAGAAGAGGCAGTAGATGGCGACTCTATGGTAATTGGTACTATGAAGGTGACGACTGGATTGCAGCGCAGCTTGGAAGAGTTGGATAAGCGCTGGCCAAGTCTTCTGGAGCAGATGTACTCTACGCCAAGACACATTGATGGACACACTATAACGTTTAGCTAGGAGATTTTAATTGAGATACTCTAGACCGCAACCACGCACCGATCACCGATATATCTTTGGCCGTTTTATACGAGAATCAAAGATAGTTTGTATAGACCAAGATAATAACAATATTGGTATTATTGATACCCAAGAAGCTTTGCGGATGGCTCACACTGCCAATTTAGAATTGGTACTGGTGGCACAGGGCAAGAATGGTAAGCCATCAACCTGTAAGATACTTGACTTTGGTAAGTATAAGTTCGAACAGGAAAAAAGAGATCGTACTGCTAAGAAAAAGCAACGCGAGAATGCCGTCCAAATCAAAGAGGTTCGGTTGCGCCCAAGTACAGGTGAGCATGACTTAGAGACCAAGGCTCGCCAGCTACAAGAATTCATTGATGAGGGAAATCGTTTGAAGGTGACCGTGCAGTTCCGTGGTCGAGAGATGGCCCATCGTGACATTGGCGTTGAGACCATGAAGAAATTCGCCCAATTGATTTCCGCTCAGTATGAAGGGGATCCTTTGATTACTGGTCGAAATATGACTGTGGTTTTGTTTAAAGGCGAGCAGAAGGCTGAAGCGCGGGCTGGATGAGAAAGCTCACCAAAAAGAAGGGGGCGCGAGAGAACCTGGTCGCGCTGGCAATCAAGATACCTTTTGAACCAGCTCGCAGGCAAGAGGCCATTGAGGCTACCAGTCCCAACTTTTGGAGGATTGTAAAGGAGCGTATTGCCCAACCTGAATTCCAAAAAGCTATCAAGCAATTCAATCGTGAGATTCTAAAAAGCCATGATTATTACAGATGAAAGTTTACTGAGGGTGAAATGTGAGCTTGTCTTGCCATCCGAGGTAGATGATCTTCGCGCCAAACTGGAAGAAGGATTAGCCTGGGCGTCCAAACACAATCGGGCTGGCGTGGGACTAGCCTGTCCTCAAATTGGAATTGCGAAGGAAATGGCTATAATTCGCGTAGATGAAATCAAAATTGATTTGGTTAATGCTAAAATAGCTGAGAAATATCACCAATTTGAATTTGATGGTGAGGGATGTTTGAGTTTCCCCGGGAGATATGAGAAGACTTTGCGATACAAGGAAATTGTCGTCGAGGGAAATTTGGTACACCCACATAGGTTCATAGCCACGGGGTTTGCCGCAGTGGTAATTCTCCATGAATTAGATCATCTAAACGGCATTCTTCTCCCTGACGTTGCTTTACCTAAGTGATCTGTTGAGAATCATTGCGATATTTAAGTTGATTTAGAACTAGGCATTATCTCGGTTAGCTACTACGGAGCGGAGAGTATGGACAAAGCCATCCAGGAACTATTTGTAAGTCAGAGCCAGGTCATCGCCACATTAGCTCTTCGTATTTCAGTGTTAGAGAAACTATTGCTGGAGAAGAAAATTCTCACCGAAACTGAAATTATCAAAGCTACAGAGGTACTTGGTAAAGAATTTGCGGAAAAAACTCAGGAAGCGTTACGCAAAGCGGCCCAGATGAGTAAGGGATAAGGTCGAATGTTCGATAGTGAACAGATCGATCTTTTTCTTTTTCAGCGATATTAGATGCAAGAGAATATCTACAAGGAGTTCTGAATGTTGGATATTGATAATGGAATCAGTCTTGTTAAGTTTGCCGCAACCTGGTGTGCCCCCTGTAAGACGGTAGCTAGCACGATCAAGAAGGTTCAGCCTGAGTTCGAAAACATACGATTTCAGGAAGTGGACGTAGATGATGTTCCAAGCCTTGCAAAAGATTATAAGATCAGGAGCGTTCCTACTGTTATAGTATTCAAAGATGGTGCTGAATACACCAGAATTATGGGCGCTCTAAAAGTAGATGCTCTCCGTAAGATTTTGAGAGAAGCTGTCAAAGGTAAAGAACAGGCGGCTTAACTAAGGAGAAGTAAGATGGCAAAAACGGAATCAGATAAGGCCGTTGAACAAACAGTAGCTGCAAAACTTTGGGACAAGATCAAAGATCTTCCTATTGATATTTTCGCGCTGCCAAACCAAACCGTGCAGGATCATGTTAAGCGCGAAGAGGGAATGGACCAGGTATTTCCAAATGACGTCTATGTCACATTGCGCTCAGCAGCAGCCTATCCGGCCTTGGAAGAGGCTCTGGGAACGGCACAGGCGCGAAACCAGATTAAACTGGCAAAGGGCGAGAGGTTTGAGTTGTCCCAAAGCGCTAAGTACACAGTTATCAAAGTCATTCAAAATGGGTAATCCTTAGGTGAGTTAAGCATCTATGCCTTTCAATGGCAGCTCGATGCCTTACAAATCGAGACAAATGTGGAGGAGAATGCTTACTTAGTACTAGGTTGTTATGGTAGGACAGAGAATGGTTTCGTTCTCTGTTCTTCCACGCAGAATCGTATTCTGAAATTGGATGATGGTCTAGTAAATGTTGAGGGTGTTACAAATTACTTCGACGCAGTAAAGCTTTTTGACAGGCCATTGTTGGATCAAAACGCTATTCGGCATCTCATCTACAATCTTCAGGAGCGTTTTGACCAGAAATTCAAACGAATGTGGACCGATCACGAGTATCACTTACTTGAGAGGTTCATGCAAATGCACAAGCCTTGTGGCCTCTATGCTCAATTGATAATGGTGCAGGAAGATCCTCAACAACGCTCGGTTGGGGATGATATTTCATTCGTTCGGGGCGTGCCGGAAACACAAAGAAAGGAAAGGAAAACTACTATAGATTTGGTCAGAACTCGGAAATTCTAATGCGCTTCAACCTTATTCACCCATCAATCATTGAACTGTACATCAATACCCTTAGTCTTCATTTACTTCAGGAGAAGCTTGGTATTGTTGGGCCCGCTGGTTTGACGGATGAGTTGAGAACAAAGGTGGATGAAACCACTCATAGTTTCTCAGTTTCGGCTCAGGCTGCTGAACAATTGTTTGGATCGTCCGATGTCGTACAAGACCAGTTGAATGCCTTTACTTTCACAATAGGTGATGCATGAAACCAAAAGGAAATACTGCGGTTCGCGAACTGCTTGGGGAGAATAAGTTTTCTACTTCTCCAGACCGTGATTATACGGATGAAACCTATAAACGGATCGTAGGTGCCCTTGGTAGTAGTGATGGCGAAATCAAACAACAAGTCCCATTTTCTTTGGGGAAAGAAGAAAAAATTGCAATATTTCAAGATGTTAGAGATAGAATTGAGGGTGGCCAGAGCTCAAGTGATATTGCCAGGGATGTTGTAGCCTGTATAGATGAACACCTCAAAGATAAAGAGTCCGAGGCATATGGGCATACTAATCCCAAGCTCAAAGGTGGTAAGGGCGGATTTCGTAGAGTGGAATAGTTTCGCATGAGAATATGAGTGAATCTATCAACACAGCCGAAGAAGTGGTGGAACGGCGCAAACGTTCAGCGCGCCGTCAGAAGCTCTTTGAAATCATCCGGTTGGTTTTGGATGGCAAAATTGATAGTTCAAAAACTCCACTAGCTGGAATTTTCAATCAAAACGGTCCCCGTCAAACATATGTCAGCCCGCAACGTCGTGGTGGTAATAATTCAGGGTATATGCAGATGGATGAATTCTTGGTTGGCAATCCTTTTGTTGAATAATTAGGAGAATTTCAATGCGTACTATTTCGAAAAATCTAAAGCTACGACTTTTAGCCCAGGCTGAGGAAGCTAATTTTCACGGGCTTGAAAAGGTAGCCATGAAACTGAATCATCAGGTTAATAGTACCCCTATTCGCCAGGATGCTGAGGAGTATGTCTATTCACGGAATGAGCTATATAGTGATGTAGAAGACTTGCTTTGGCGAGCGGCGGTTCGTGCGCAGGACTATTTCGGGAAGACTGCTGATGCTGGTGCTGTTGGAGAAATTATTGAATCCCTTGCTGATGAATTGATTTCAACGCTTCGTACCAAGATTAGTGGAGATGTTATAGGACCACATGAACCTCTAGTTCCTGGTGAACAGAGAATGATTGTGGAGATTGAAGAAGATGCCTAGAAATCCTTTTGCCACCACTGGTGCCGGCTCGGCCGGGCCAGATCCTAATCAACGTATTGGGTTTATGCCTACGAATAGGGAAGTTGTAGCTACTCGTAGTGTGAAACTAAAAACCAAAGCAGCTGCACAAAAAGAGCAAGAGGCCAAAGAGCGCGCAGAATACCAAGAGCGTTTTGAGGATAATGCTCAAAAAACCATAAAGTATCATCAAGACAAGGGAACTAAAGCGGTTGAAGTAATTTCACGTTATCTCAAAATGACCGAAGATAAAACTCTCTTAAGAAATCGTGGAAGTATTGCGAATGATGTTGAGAGAGAAATTAGACAACAGGTACTTCAGCTTGCTTTAGATATGAATAATGATGAGAATGAGGAAGATAATGGCAAGGGTTCGGTTGTTGTCTTGAGTGCGGTTACAAAGATATTGCTTATGTACCGAGATAGATTGAACGACGTAGAATATGAAGTTCAACAATTAAAGCGCGAAATTCACAAATTGTCGAGTGCCTCGACGACGCAGACATCCAATGCAACCAAATGATCTTCGCCCTCAAATCATCAGAATGATTACTGAGGAGAAGGAATATTTGGCAGCTTACAAGGGATTATGCGTAAGATTTCAGATAGCACCAAACCCGATTCCGGAGGCGGTTGTACAGGCGAAAGTACAAACGCTGGAGACGATTCTGAAATTTTTGCCCACATCAAATCGGCAAACAGAAAAGTAAGAACTATCGATATTTTGCGTGGCTATGGGTTTAAGATAGAAAAAAACTATCAGCGACCTACGTGGGCTAATAATATCACTTGTCCTCTACCAAGTCATAAAGGGGCCAAAGAACGAACACCTTCGTTTGGGTATTGCTTCGTGACCGACCACTGGCACTGTATGGGGTGCGGTAAATCTGGTCGAGCGGTGGAGTTCATCTCCCTCTATGAAAGGGTTTCTAGAACCCTAGTTGCTGAGAAAATTCTAGCACAATACGGAGATGATGCTGATTTCGAGGAGGATAATGATTATGCCGATGACATATCACCAATTCTACTCGAAGGCTCGAAGCATCTACAATCCTTAGTTCAAAAGTATAGAAACGACCCCAAGAAACTTAAAGAGATTGATAAGTTAATATGGTGGTTGGATTTCTATCTAATGACTAAAGTGCCAGGGAACAATGTAATTCCTGAAGAACTTAAAAGTAGAATTGATCGCGTGAAGGAACTTCTATGAAGTGTTTGACGTTAGGTGATATTCATTTAGGCAAAGGAAATTCCATAGGAAAATCCGCGGAGCTTGGCCAATTGAATAGCCGAGTACAAGATCAGATGGATTTGCTTGATTGGGCATACGATAAATGCGTCCAGACTAATACCAAGTTGATAGCTATTACTGGAGATGTTTATCAAGATTTCCGCCCACACCCAGCTATCATCGGGATTTTCATGCGCTGGCTCAAGAAATGTGAGCGCGTCGGGATAACTGTTCATGTCGCCATGGGCAATCACGACATTATGCGCAGTGGCCAGTATGTTGTCTCTGCTTTAGATCTGGTGTCAGAATTAGAGATGGATTGCGCAAACGTTCATAAGTTTTTTGATAGGGTTGAGACAGATGACTTCACATTTGTCTTCGTTCCATTCCGCGATAAGCGAATGTATGATGTCAAAACCAAAGAGGAGGCAATGGTTGCCCTGCAGGCTGAGCTTGCCAAGGCAATTGCCGAGCCATCCTCTAAAATCAAAGTGGCGATTGGACATTTGGCGTTTGAGGGGTCTATTGCAGTCGGGGACGAAATCAGCGACACAATGAATGAGATGTTCGTTCCGCCAGAGATGTTTGAGTGGTTTGATTTTGTATGGATGGGGCACATTCACCACCCACAGGTGATTCAACATCACAAACCGTATGCTGCTCATATTGGGAGTTTGGACAGATCTGATTTTTCTAGGTCAGAAGTAGAAAATGATAAGATTGCAATTCTCCTAGACTCAGAACACAAAGATAAGTTTACAGAACTAGCATTACCCACCCGCCCACTTCGTCCAGTAAAAATCGACGTTCCAATTGGTAAAGATTCAACCGAGTTCGTCATCAATGAGTTGTGTTTGCTGTCAAAGAAGTTGGAATTCAAAGGCGCAATTGTAAGAATTGAGATTCAACTAAACGGTGCTGAATTAGAGAATGTTGACCGCGACAAGGTAGAATCATACATTATCAATAATCTTGAGGCTTATCATATTTGTGGATTTTCTGAGATTAGGTCGGTATCAGTAATTCAAATTGACCCAGAAGATGTATTTGATAATACAATGGAAATTAGTCAAAGCATCAATAAGTGGGCTGATACAAGAGATGTCTTCGACAATGATAGTGAACGAGAAGAGTTTAAGGCAGCTGCTCATGAAATCAGAATGGAATACGAAGGAAAGTATCTATGAGACCTCTTCGAATATACCTCAAGAACTTCATGAATCATCGTGAGACCACGATTGATATCAACTTCCAAAGTGTTCTGATTGTCGGACGAAGCAACAAGAACGATCGTATATCTAATGGGGTTGGGAAAACCACTTTGTTTAGAGCAATTGAATATGTTCTATTTAATCAATCGCATGCCACCGTCCTAGACAAGGTGGTGAGGGATGGTAAGAGAAAAGCGATTGTAGAATATGACTTCGAACTCAATGGTGAGATTTACCGAATCTATCGCCACCGCTGTGATACTGGGTCTTCTGATGTTCGCCTCTTCAAAAAGAATGGAACGGAATGGGATTCTATTAGTGGGCGTACACCAAGTTGCACCGATCAAGAGATTCAGAAGCTTATCAAGATCACCCATAAGGCATTTACATATTCGGTTTTATTTCGACAAGCAGATTTGACTGGCATCACCTCCGTGGCAGATCCTAAGAAGCGTAAGGAGATTCTCAAAGAGCCGCTGAATCTTGTCCCGTACACTAAGATGGAGGAGTTGGCTACCAAGAGAGTTAGGCCGCTCAAAAAGGAAATTGACAGAATAGAGGGGTCCATTTCCGTTATTGGAAATCCAGATATAGATATCAAGAAAGCCGAAGAGGAACTTGTTACCACCATCGAGCAGGTCAAAGAACATCGTGAGCTGATCGTCTCTATCAACGCAACGATAGATGGCAAGCGGTTGCTTGTGGAAGACTTGAAGCAATCTCTGGGTGCGCAGGATATTGATATTCATCGCAAGGTAACCGAACAAGAATCCGCTCTTAAGCGCTTGAAGGAAAACACAAAAATCAATGACAAGAAACTAGATGGCCTTTCTGCACTTATAACCACTAAAGAAGAGCGGTTGAAGAAGAACAAAGAAGAAGAATCCTCCGCTCAATTTTCCCTCAATACTTTGTTGAGTCAAGAGCAGATTGATCTTGAAGATATTCAGCAGAAATACGATGGCGTGTGCGCTGATGAGGTAAAGGGCAGCGAATTGATGGCCGCCGCCAGGGCTCAAATCAAGTTCATCAAGAAGTCTTTGCCGGACAGTGATGAGTGCCCAACCTGCCATCAATCCATTACGGCAGAGTATCGCCAACAAATGGCCAGTGAAATTTCAGAGAAGCTCAAGAAACAAGAAGAGGAAATTGAATTCCTTGAAGATGCAATTGGCAAGTGCCGTCGCAAGAAGACGAGGATTGACCAAACACTAAAAGCTGTTCGTGCGCGCATCAATGAGATTAGCAAGCTGGAAACTCTCATCAAAACACTAGGGAATGAACAAAAGTCTTTGCGCGATGAGATTGATAGACTTTATATAGACCAGAAGGAAATCTCCAAAAAGATTCAAGATGAAGAGCGCCAAATCCAAGAAACTACCTCCTCTCTCGAAGCACTCAGGTCCGCTGCCGAAAAGTCCAGCGCTCCAGAGATCAATAACAAGATCTTTGCACTCAATCAGGAAATCTCCAAGCATCAGGATGAGATCAATGATTGCAATCGCAGAGTTTCAAGTCTCAGTAGCGTTCAAGGAGGGCTCGAAGAAAGAATATCTAACCGTAAGGCGGACAAGGTTAAATTAGCAAATATTGAAACTCTTCTGGTAAAAACCCAGAGAGAACTAAAGATTCGCCAGATGGTAGTTGATGCCTTCAGCAATCGAGGTATTCCTAACTTCATTATTCAGACCATATTAGACGAGCTTCAGTTTGAGGCCAATGCCGCTCTCAAAGAACTTCGGCCAGAGCTGGATGTCCAGATTGATGCCGAGCTAAACTTTACGTATCGGCGCAACGGAGAGCTGAGGGATTACTTCCAGTTGTCCCATGGGCAGCATGTGTATATAGCTCTTGCATTCAAGCGCGGTATGGCTCGCGTGATTCAGAAGCGTTTGGGGATTGATATTAGGATGCTTGAATTTGATGAGGTAGATTCTCATCTAGATGATGCGGGCGTTGATGCATTTGCTGATGCTATTCGTAAATGGCAAAAAGATTTCACTATCTTTGTCATTACACATAATAAAGACCTCAAAGATAAGTTCTCTCATGCCATTTTGGTCGAGGAAGGCGATGATGGAGCAGAAGCAAGGGTAGTGACGACATGGTGATTAAAGACCTACAGACGATCATTGAGTCTTGGGATTGTGCTGTTCTTCCAAAAGAATATGGGCCATACACCGCTTCTTTAGTGGATGAAAAGTTCCCTACAGGAATGGTGGAGTTCAAAGATCGAAATGGTATTCCGCGAATGCAATTGCCAAGAGAAGATTATGATTCCATCAAGGAATACGGAGAAAGTAAATATGACCCGCGAAGTAATTGAATTTCCACAAGATAGCATTGCAGCGCTCTCTGCCGTTGCTAAGCATGTATACAAGGTTTCTACTATCTCTGGATTTCACGAGAAGGATGGGGATGTCTATGATTCTGAAAACGGAAGGTTTGGTGAATTTTGTGCCAACCTTCATGGTGAGGTTTCTGAGCTATGGGAAGCGTGGAGAAAAGGCAACCTTCAAAAGAAGTGTGATAAGCCTATTCCACTAAATTGTGCCGCAGAAGAACTAGCTGACATCATCATAAGAGCAATGGATACAGCTGTTACTTTGGGGGTTGATATAGGCGAAGCAATAGCTTCCAAAGATGCCTATAACCAAACCAGACCATTTAAACATGGTGGGAAAAAGGCCTAGGATACATTGAAGAAGGCGTAAAGAAGAGCGTCAGGGGTTTAGCGATGGCAAGTAAAGCAGAGATTATGGATGCCAGAGATTTCCAAGATCATTCACCTGGTCCTTTTGGGGATCGAAGAGGTGTTTGTAAGCGTTGTCATTGTGTGATGCGAGATCACGAAGAGATGTGGAAACATGGTGAATTCATTCACCCCTCCTTCGATAAAGAGGGTAAACCACATTGGTGCCGCAATTCAGGCAAGACCCTTGATATCTCAAGCTCAGAACTAGAACCGTTCCTTCGTAAGCGAGATAGGCGGCGTAATAAACGGTTGGGGATTCGGCCATAGGAGATATCATGATTATTGGAGTTACAGGACAATGTGCAGATTCATTAGGGCGCAAGAGAATTGCTGGGGCCGGCAAAGACGTGGTGGCCAAACGTTTGGTTGACAATCACCATTTTCTTTCTTTAGCTTGGGCCGATCCGTTGAAGCGCTTCTGCCAAGAGGTATACGGATTTCCGGATGAGGCTCTCTGGGGTGAGAGCGATGTACGAATCCTTCCAGACCAGAGATACCCTCGTCCTGACGGTGGGTTCCTTACTCCTCGATTCGCTCTTCAATCTCTTGGAACGGATTGGGGCCGCAATTGCTATTTGAATACTTGGGTTGATTACGGGATTCGTACGGCCAAGAAGATATTGAGCGGGCAATACTACACTCCTAAGACGGGCTTGCAGTTGATCAATCAAGAGAATTTCCACTACAGAATTGATGGGGTGGTCTTTAGTGATGTTCGCTTTATGAACGAGCTGAATGCCATCAAAGAAGCTGGCGGTAAGGTAATTCGCATCAAACGCCAGATGACCACGCCGTATGATGTGAAGGCGATGAATCTTCTTCACGATAGCGAAACCGAGCTTCCAAATACGTCAGATGATCTTTTTGATTACATCATTGATAACTCAGGAACGTTGGATGAGTTAATGGTGAAGATAGATAATATGGTAGAGGAACTTGGTAGATGACCGAAACTGAGCAGATCAATATTATCAGCATGTTCCTTTCGGCATTGATAGTGACTTCTGGTTATCGTACCGCGGTGCCATTCAATACTCTGAAGTTTGGTGAATTGGCAGCTTCTTTGCCTGATAATCTGTTTGCGAAGAAGTTTGTAGTAACTAAAACTCCAGTTGGCCCGCGCTGCCGAGATTTCAGAGAGGGTATTTCTGTAGCTCAGAATTTTGGTTTGGTTGTCAGGGATGTAAGCAATCCTCCGACAATTATGCCTAAATTGGATATCTCACAGGTGGTGGAATTCGAAAAGGACACCGAACTATTTGATGATACTAAAAAGTTCGTGGCCCTATATCTGGAGCGCACTAGAAGCTGATATGCCAATTATCGGGTATTTTAGTGATGCCAATGAAAGTTACAAAACGTATTCAGGAGGAGTACGAGACGCTACTTAGAGACGTTGGCGAAGATCGATTTTTCTCTCACGTTTTTGGAAATGGCGTTTCGGCCCGAAGACATTACGAGTATCCAGAAATCACGATGCTTGAACAGTCTGAGGCATTCTTTTCGCTTTTTCGTACAACCGGTGACTCTAATTACTTCACTATTGGTAAAATATTACGCAAAGCCGCTCATAAGTTATATAGAGAGGGGAAGCGCAAGAATCCAGGATATCCCACTAATAAGAGGTTCTTGGACTTGGTGGGGAGATGAATAGCACCCCCTATTTTGGCATACGTATATGAGCACTATTACTATATCCATTGAAGAGTCCCCATTACAGTTGCTTGCAGGTATTCCATCAACTGTAACTTTGGATAGTAATACTCCTGCTACAATTTTCTACACCCTAGATGGAACTGAGCCAACGATTGATTCATTAGTAGCTCTTGGTCCAATCGATATGCCAACAGATCGTGCTTATGTGGCATTGCGGGCATTTGCTACCGATGGAATGAATTACAGCCCCATTATAACTCAGGCGTATAAGACTAATGTAGTTGGTGGGCGCAATCCTCACGATACGGCCTATACTCATTCAAGTACTGGAGCTACTTATCCATTTGGAAATCAGGTTGAGTCAGGTGGTTGTACCACATTTGGTAATACAGCTGGTGTGATAGTTGACGATCAAACAGATCCGACAAGACAACCTGATGGTTATGATGGAACTGGCACTGGAGCTGGTGCTGGTTATTATATCCCTCCAAAGTCAAAATACGAAGTTCTCTTTTCAGAGACCGATGAAATTGGGCAAACTGGGAAGGGGATTGGCACGATGCCTGGCCGAGTATTGTGGGTAAAGCCGAGGAATAACAATACACAAAAACAAAGTACCGACATGCAGAAGCCACTCTTCGATCCGAAGGCTTTGGTCATCTTCCAAGATTCTTCTGAAGAAGCGTACGACCCCAGCGTTCCGAAGATTAACCGCCCGTATTTCGATTTAGAGGATCAATCTAAAGCGCGTGATGGTTCGATGTTGACAATTGGTGATGCAATTACACCAGCAGGTAGCTTTGTCAAAGCCCATTACAACCCAACTCACAATACGATGACGTATTACTACTACGATAATAGGGTTTCCAGATGGATTATCTCCAAAGAGCCTTATCACCAAAATCAGAACCCAACTTCTAATTTAGCCGGTATTGTTACGAGGTCGAGCAGAGGTCAGGGCGTTGGTATGGTCTTTAAGTGGATCCCGTTCAAGTATAGACGGCTCACTTAAAGGTAATCAACAATGCTAGTTACCGCTTGTCTCTTATCTTTCAAAGATGAGACTGATACAGACCTAAGCTTATCCGTCAGCAAAACTAAAACATTTGAAGACTGTAAAGCAAAATTTAAATTCTGCTACATTGAGAAGCTTCCTCGGATAGAACGAGACTTTCATATCTTTGGGAAATATCTCCATCAGGTTTTGGAGAACTTCCACCGAGCGCTCATCGAAACGCCGTCGCGGCGTGATGATTGGCTACTGGTGATGGAGGAGGCGTGGGATGCTGCCTATACGGAATATGAGTCGCAGATGACAGGCCTCCAATACAAGGAGGCTAGAGAGATTATTGAGGAATATAAAGACCTCTTGAAGGAAGAGGGGTTGCCGAATGTGATTGCGGTTGAGAAGCCCTTCTACGTCAACCTCAACAACAAGGTCTTATTGAATGGATTTATTGACAGGGTACAGATTGACCCGGATGGAATGGTCCACGTCGCAGATTACAAGACAACAAAGGACCCAAAGTATCTAAAGGACTTCTTCCAGGTAATGACATATTGTTATGCATTATGTTTAGAAGATCCTTCCATTAAGAGATTTAGGGCTTCGTTTATTCTGTTGCGACATAATTTTGATTATCTTACTCAAGAATTTACTAGAGAAGAGGTAATTTCTGTGGCCGAGAAGTTTATCAAGGCTGCATCCAATATCGAAGAAGAGAAGTTGTGGAGACCAAATCCGCAGTTCTTATGCAAATACTGTGATTATCTAGACCACTGTAAATCTGGTAAGGATTACTTGACCAAGAAGGGTGTTCTAGAAAAGAAAAAACCGACTGTCGGAATAAGGAAGTGGTAATTATGCAAGAAGCAGCAATTGTCGAGACGGAAACCTCCGCCGTTTCCGAACCTTGGAGCGCAGATACTAACCTTCCACCACTACAATGTGAAGTAAAGTATCCAATCGTAAAGATTCTAGAGGAACCTGAATACTGTAAGCTAAAGGATCATTACGAAGCTGACCCT
>Ga0210377_10000728_pt1 | contig 31453 bp, 26 predicted proteins | sample PLM4_65_b1redo_FD_155480 | JGI IMG/M metagenome (GOLD analysis project Ga0210377, IMG submission 155480) | Groundwater sediment microbial communities from an aquifer in East River, Colorado, USA - PLM4_65_b1 redo | ecosystem: Environmental > Terrestrial > Soil > Riparian zone | place: USA: East... | reverse complement strand
GCTCTCGGCCCAGACGCCGGCGCCGACCCTGGCCAAGGAGCTCGCGGCGAGCTTCCAGCGCGCCGCCACCGAGATCCTCGACGTCGCGGAAGTGATGCCCGCTGAGAAGTACGGCTACAAGCCGACGCCCGAGATCTCGAGCTTCGGCGACCAGCTCGTGCACGTCGCCGGCATCACCCAGCGCTTCATCGACACCGCCAAGGGCACCAAGACGGAAGCCGCCCGTCACGGCGCGATGGCGAAGCCCGAGGTCATCGGCCTGCTGAAGAAGACGTTCCAGAGCGCGCAGGAGATGATCACGCCGCTGACCGACGCCCAGCTCCTCGAGCCCGTGAAGTTCCCGTTCGGCGACCGCACGGTCACCCGCGCCACGTTCTGGCAGGGCCCGCTGTACCAGATCCGCAACCACCACGGTCAGCTCGTGGTCTATCTGCGGATGAACGGAATCGTGCCGCCGACGAGCGCGCGGCGGTAGGCTTCGCGTCGCTCACCGAGCGACCACCAGGGTCAGGAGACCGAGGGCCGGTTCACCGCCGGCCCTCCTCGCTTTCAAGTACTCGCCAGCACCCGCTTCAAAGGAAGGGGTTCGCGGCTCCTGCGTCCGCTCACCCCTCGCCGTTGCCCTACTGGATCGACTCCAGCGAGCCCGTCATGCGTGGCGTTCCCCCGAAACACGGGTTCGATTCCCCAACGGGACGCGATCGAACTTGCAGAATTCAAGTCCGCGATTTCATTGCCCGCCGGTGATCCCAGGAGGCTAATGAAATCGCAGCACCGCGTCGCTGTCTGGACGACCGCCGTGAAGGATTGTTGCTGACTTCCTGCCTTTAGACGGCAACACGACGTCGCTCGGCCGGTAGCCCGATGCCCCGATCGACCCCCGCGACGCTGAGCGCGACTATTCACTCAACCGGTCGGCGACACTTTCGTGGCGCTGACCTTGACGCGCCAGGAATCGACCCGAACCCGGTCGCGCCTTCAGCGTCCCGCGCTCGAACACGCTCCGTCCACGCTGAATCGTATGAACCACGCTGCCTTGCAGGATCATCCCTTCATAGGCCGTGTAGCCCGCCCGGGAGTGCTGGGTGCTGGCGCTGATGGTGGTCGACCCCTTGGGATCGACCAGCACCAGATCGGCGTCGGCGCCCACCTGCCACGTCCCCTTGCGGGGGTAGAGCCCGAAGATCTTCGCCGGTCGCTCGGCGAGCAGCTCGACGAGACGGGTGATCGGAATGCGCCCTTCGTGGACGCCGAAGTGATACATGATGGGCAGCAGCGTCTCCGAACCCGGGACGCCGAAGGGCGCCGCGAAGATGTTGTCGGCGCCCCGCCGCTTCGCCTCCGGAGGGTGGGCACCGTGATCGCTCGCGACGACATCCACGTGACCCTCGCGGATCGCCGTCCACAGCGCCTCCACGTCCTCACGTGAGCGCAGCGGCGGACCGATCTTGAAGTTCGCTCCATGCCGTCTCACCGCCTCGTCGGTCAGCACGAGGTAGTGCGGACACGTCTCGGCGAACACAGCCTGCCCAGTGGCCTTGGCGCGCGTCGTCACCGCGATCGCCTCGCGGCAACTCATGTGGACCACGTACAGCGGGCAGCGGGCAACACGCGCGAACGTCGTCGCCCGAAACGTCGCCTCTTCCTCGAGGGCATTCGGGCGGCTTGGAAGATAGTGCTCCGCGCCCGTCTTCCCCGCGGAGATGAGCTTCTGCTCGAGGTAGTCGATCGCGCAGCCGCTCTCGGCGTGGACCATCGCGAGCGCGCCCGTGTCGCGCATCGTCTCCATGGCTTCGAGCATCTGCTCGTCGGACAGCATCATGCCGCGGCTCTTGTAGGCGAGGAACATCTTGAACGACGTCACGCCGAGTGCCACGCCGGCAGGGATCGTCTTGAGGTGATCGTCGGCCTGGGCGATCGCGGCGTGGAACGCGAAGTCGAGGTACGACGTGCTCTCCCCCACGCCCCGGAAATGCTGGATGGAGTCAGCCAGCGACCACTCAGGCTTGGCGCCCCAGGCGGTGAAATTCCCGGAGCCGATGAAATGGATCAGCGTCGTGATCCCGCCGTAGGCCGCGCTCATCGAGAGCGTTTCCATGTTATCGGCGTAGATCGGATGGACGTGTGCATCGAAGATCCCCGGGAGGACGTAGCACCCGCGCGCGTCGACGACACTCGCCCCGAGTTCGGGGCCGGCATCATGGACGACGGCCTGGATCGTCCCGTCCTTGATGCATAGATCGCCCCCGATCACGTTCGTGGCGTCGACGAGTGCGCCGCCCTTGACGATCAGGTCGTAGGATGCCATCGCGCTCGCCGTCACGACCGGCTGATCGGCCCGTAGGCGTCGGGCCGCCGATCACGATACATCGGCCACAGCCGACGCATCTCCGCGAGCGCCTCGAGGTCGATATCGGCATAGATGGTCTCGTCGTGGCGATCACCGGCCCTGGCAATGACCTTGCCGGAGGGGTCGACGATCAGGCTGGTCCCGAAGAACGAGTCCGCGGAGCCGCCTTCATCCGCTCCGACCTTGTTCACCCCGCACACGTAGTACACGTTCGCGACGGCATGCGCGCGCAGCTCCAACTCCCAGACATCCTTCATCGCCGCTCGCCACGTGTTCGTCGGAACGAAGAGGACGTCGGCTCCGCCGAGGCCGATGATTCGTGCCGCCTCCGGGAAGTGGCGGTCGTAGCAGATCAGGATGCCGATCGTGAGGCCTTCGGGAAGCCGGAACGTGGGAAAGCCGAGATTACCGGGCTGAAAATACATCTTCTCGTTCGCGGTGATGCGGCCGTCCTTGGCGACCGAGAGCGGGATCGAATGTTTCCGGTAGCGTCCGACGATTTCGCCATCGGAGGAGATGACCACTGCGCTGTTGTAGAACTGGCCCTCGGCGACGCGCTCGAACAGCGGCAAGATCACGGTCACGCCCAAGCGCTTGGCCACTCCCGACACCTCCTCGGTGCTGGGACCAGGGATGGGTTCGGCGTAGTCGAAATGCCGATGATTGGCCTCGTAGCAGAAGTAGATGCTCGTGCTCAGCTCGGGGAGACAGACGACCCGCGCACCGTGATCGGCGGCCTCGGTGATTGCCCGTACGATCCGGTCGAGATTCTTGCCGCGATCGGTGTGCCCCGCGAACTGCGCCCCCGCGATCTTCACCATGCTCATTCTCCTCAGAGGACAAAGACGCTCTCGCGCTGCTTGCAGGCGCGGTACAGCGCGTACAGTTGCCGGCTCACCGGCCCCGGCTCCCCCGAGCCGATGCGTCGGCCGTCCACTTCGACGATGTAGCCGATGCCGCTCAGCGTGGCGGTGAGGAATAACTCGTCGGCGGTGTAGAGGTCGTAGCGGGTCATCTCGCACTCCGCGACCGGGATCCCCGCGTCTCCGGCGAGCGCGATGACGGTCTGGCGGGTGATGCCGTCCAGGGTCCGCGTGGCGGGCGGCGTTGCGATGCGCCCTTCCCTCACCGAGAAGAGGTTCTCGCCGCAGCACTCCGAGACGAATCCGTCGACATCGAGGAAGATGCCAGCATCCGCGCCGGCATCGACCTGCTCGAACTTCCCGAGTATGTTGTTGAGGTAGTTGTTGCTCTTGACTCGAGGATCGAGGCACTGGGCGGGGTTCCGGCGGGTCGCGAGAATCACCGCCCGGTAGCTCCTCGCTTCCTTGGGCGGTCGGTGCTGCGGCATGACGACGACCGTGGGCGGCCCGAGCTCGGCCACGCGCTCGAGACCGAGCGGCCCGGCGCCGCGGCTGACGAGCGGCCGGACGTACCCGTTCCGCAGATCGCTCCGCCTGACCACCTCGATGATGGCCTCCCGCATCTCGTCCTTGGACATCGGGATGGCAATCCGGAGGAACACGGCCGACCGATAGAGCCGGTCCACGTGCGCATCGAGCTTGAAAATCCCGCCGTTCTCCACCTCGATACCCTCGAAGACGCCATCGCCGTAGACGAAGCTGCGGTCGAATACCGAGACCGTCGCCTCGGCGGCCGGAACGAACTTCCCGTTCAGGTACACGCAGAGGCCGTCGGCAGCGCTGCTCATCGCAGCCTCCTCACTCCTTCGGGTAGCGCTTGTGGAAGTACGGCAGGACCTGCTCCCCGAGGATGCGCATCGTCTTCAGGACCAGGTTCTGCGGCATCCCCGGCCACTGCACCCGGAACAGCCAGTGATTGATGCCCAGCTCGCGGTGCCCGCGCTCGATCTCCTGGATGATTCGCTCGGGCCCACCGATGAGGAACCGATCACGCGCCAGCTCCTCGAACGGCACGTCGAGGCGCTCCTCCTTCGGGACGTCACGCTCCTGCCCCCACGCCACGTACGCCTTGTACTTCGTCACGATGTATTCGCGGCACTCGCGGAAGGCCGCGTCGTCGCTCTCGGCGACGTAGAGCTCCGGCACGCGCGCCAGCTCCTTGGGGAACGGCTTCCCCGCGTCCTTCAGCGCCGCCTTGTAGATCTCGAGCTGCCGCGCCAGCGTCGGAAAGCTGGCGTGCGTGGTCAGGATCCACGTATCGCCCATCCGGGCCGCCCGGCGGATCGCGGTGTCGTTGGTCGCGCCGATCCAGATCGGCGGATGCGGCTTCTGCATGGGCCTGAGGCTTTCCCGGACGTCGCGGAGGTGGAAGTGCTTGCCGTCGAACGTCACCGAGTCCTCCGTCCACAGCCGTCGCACGATCGTCAAGATCTCTTCGAACCGCGACACGCGCTCCTTGCGCTCGACGCCGAACACGTCGAACTCGACGTCGCGGTAGCCGAGCCCCACGCCGAAGATCACGCGGCCGCCGGTCATGATGTCGAGCGTCGCGATCTGCTCGGCGATGTCGATGGGATTCTGCACGGTCAGGATGACGATGTCCGTGCCCACGAACATGTCGCCCGCCTCCGCACTGAGGCGCGCCAGCAACGGGATGGTCTGGAGAAACTGCAGCGGGTACGCCAGGTAGTGCTGCCCCGCCCAGATGGAATCGAAGCCGAGGTCGCGGAGCAAGTGCACCTGCTCGACGTGCTCCTTGAAGCGCTCGAACGCCGACTCGCCCGGCAGATGTTGGTGGCCGAGGTGGATCCCGAATCTCATTAGTAGGCCTCCGTGTCAGACGCTCTCAGAGATAGGTCCGGTGCCGCCGCCACGTGTCCTCCCGGTCCGTCAGGGCGCGCAGCACGGTCCGGCGGCGTTTCGCGGCAACGAGCGTGACGAGCACGTCGATGATGGCCGTCGGAGCGACATACGAGTCGATGAACGACGACAGTCGATTCTGCGCCTCGAGGAGCACGTCCGCCCCATCGGCCAGCGGCGACGTCGGCTTGTCGGTGAGCGCGATCCCCCGCGCGCCCTGCTCAAGACAGGCGCGGAAGAGACTGACCGTCGCACTGGCGTAGCGCTCGAAGCTGATGCCCACGACGACGTCCCGTTCGTTGATCCCTTCGAGGAGTTCGGGGATCTCGCCGACGCCGAGAGTCAGCAAGTGAGAGCGCGCGCGGATCAGCATCAGCGAGAAGTGGAGGAGCCAGGCCAGCGAGTAGGCGCTCCGCATCCCCACGACGTACACGGTGCGGGCGTTGATGATCAGCTCGACAGCGCGACCGAGGGCCTTGGAATCGAGGCGGAGCCGGGTCGCCTCGAGGTTGCTGAATTCGGTCTCCAGCACCGCGGCGGCGATGTCGGTCTCCTTCCGGCGAGCCGGCGCCGACAACCGCACGCGGGTGACCGTCGACATTCGCTGCAGGAAGTTGCTGCGGAACGCCTCGCGAAACTGGGGATAGCCGGAAAATCCGAGCGCCCGCGCCGTCCGTACCACCGTCGCCTCGCTGACGCCCACCTCGCGCGCCATCTTGAGCGAAGTCAGGAAGACCGCCTGCTCGGAGCGCCCGGTGAAGAAGTCGACCACCTTCCGCTGTCCCCGGGACAGCTTCGGTGAGTACCGGCGGATTCTCGCCGTAAGCTCGTCGGCGGCGATGCCGCGGCCGGTCATCTTGCCGGCCCCGTCGCGGTCGGGGCGCACCGTGGACCCGGTTCGTTTCACAACGGGCGACGTTAGACCGAGGCCGTCCTGGATGTCAAGGAGCTTTCATCGATAGAAAATGATGACGGGAATCCTTCATCGATCGCTCACGAGTCCAGCCAGCCGGGGCGCCATGCTGCCGAACGTGAGACCCGTCCGGGCGGTGGCGCGACGGACCATCGCGGCCGACATGCGGTTCGCATCCTCGACGACGCGGGGCTGGCTGACGCGCGTCAGGCGACCGTCCCGGACGACGATCGTGCCGTTCACGATGGTGGTGTCGACCACCGTGCAATCGCCGGCCATCATCAGCGTTCCGAGCGGGTCGTGCAGGCCGCCGGCATATCCGACCTGGCGCAGATCGATCAGCACGGCGTCGGCCGCGCAACCCGGCGCCAGCCGGCCAATGTCTTCGCGGGCGAGGATGGCGGCGCCATGGCGCGTCGCCATCCAGAGTATGTCGTGTGGCGTGAGCCAGCGATCCGGGGAGTAGTCGGGTTGCACGCCGGCGAGTCGGTGGACGAGGTGAACCAGCCGAAGCTCGCCCACCATGGAGCCGCCGTCGTTGCTGGCGGCACCGTCCACGCCGATCCCCACCGGCACGCCGGCCCGCAGCATCGCCGGAATCGGGCCCGCCGGGTATCCCAGACGCATGTTCTGGCTCATGCAGTGCGCGACACCGGTCCCGGTCTCCGCGAGCACCCGGATGTCCGCGTCCGTGTGCATCGTCCCATGCGCCACCCAGCTGCCTGGCCCGAGCCAACCGACACGACGGAGGAACTCGGTGGGCCGGCACCGGTGCAGGTCCGCGCAGCGCCGGACCTCGTCCGGCCGTGGCTGCAGATGGGCGTGTCGCCCGCAGCCCGCCTCCTCGGAAATTCGGAGCAGCACCGTGAGCAGATCAGCGTCGTCGAAAGGGATCGCGGTCGGCCCGACGGCCACGCGGCACATCGCGAGGGGTGTCGTGTCGTGGTACCGGCCGACGGCTCGTTCACACGCCGTCACGATCTCGGCGCGGCTCTCCGTGAGCCGGATCGCGTCGATGCCGGGAAGCGCGGCCAGCGAGGCGGCGATGTCGCTCTCGAGGATCGGCGTGCATCCCCGCACGACGTGCAGACGCAGGCCGATCGCGCGCGCGGCGGCAACTTCCACGTCCAGCAGGTCGCCGCGACCATCGGGATACAGATAGGCGAAATCCACGCTCGTCGTCGCGCCCGTCAGGAGGAGCTCGGCGGCCGCGAGCTGAACGCCGGCGTGCATCGCGTCGGCGTCGAGCTCCTGCCAGAGCGGGTACATCGAGCGGAGCCAGCCGAGGCTCCACTCGCTGCGCCCGAACGGCACCGCCCGGGTCAGCGACTGCCAGAAGTGGTGGTGGACGTTCACGAGGCCCGGGATCAGGAGCTTGCCGCGTCCGTCCAGTTCGATTTCGTGCGTCGCGGCGGGACACGGCTCCGGGCCCAGCGCCGTGATGCGTGGGCCGTCGATGCGCAGCCATCCATCGACGATCGGCGCCTCGTTCCGTGTCGCGCACGGGTAGATCACCGTGGCGTGGCGGATCAGCACGGACGGCCGGCCGCTCGGCGTGGCCGGATCCACCGAGGATCGCATGCGCGGCTCAGCGGAGGGCGGGCAGCACCCGCTCGCCGAGCAGCTGAATGCTTCGGATGACCTGCCAGTTCTGCATGCCGGGCCAGTTCAAGACGCAACTGAAGTGCGTGATGCCGACCTCGTCGTGGTAACGACGAAACTCCGCGATACAGTGCTCCGGGTCGCCGACGATGACGCGATCGCGCCGGAGGTCGTCGAAGCCTTCGTCCGCGAAGCCGGCCGACGTGGCGGGCAGCTCGCGCGCCTGGCCCCATCGCGCGTACATCCGGAGCTTGCCCTCGACGAACGGCTTGCCCTCGCGCAGCGCGGTGTCCATGTCGGGCGCAATGAACACTTCCTTGTGGCAGGCCATCTCGTCAGGGATCGGCCGGCCGAGCTCCCGCCGGATTCGCCGGTAGAGCTCGGCTTGATCGCGGAGCGTGGAGATCCGTGCCTGGGGGTTGAGGAAGAGCACGTCACCGACGCGGGCGGCCCGCCGCACGCCGGCGTCCGCCTGGGCCGCGACCCAGATCGGCGGATGTGGCCGCTGGAGCGGGCGCGTGTGGACCTCCACCTTCGGAATGCGGAAGAACCGCCCCTCGAAGGCCACCTCGTCCTCGGTCCACAGTCGCTTGATCACCTCCAGCGATTCTTCCAGGCGGCCGGCGCGGTCGCTCTTGCGAACGCCGAACGCCTCGAACTCGACGTCCCGGTAGCCGACGCCGATCCCAAAGAGGACGCGTCCACCGCTCAGCACATCGAGCGTGGCCAGCTCCTCGGCGACATACACGGGGTTGAACAGCGGCAGCAGGAGGATTCCGGGCAGCAAGCGCATGTCGCCGCTTTCCGTGGCCAGCCGGGACAGCAGCGGGATCGGCTGCAGCTTCTGACCCTCGGTGAGGAAGTGTTGCCCGACGCACACCGATGAGAAGCCATAGTCGCGCGCCAGCCGGACCTGCTCGACGGCCTCCCGGAAGCGCGCGACCACGTTCTCGTCGGCCTCGTAGTTGGTGTTGAGGAAGATTCCGAGCTTGATCATCGCGCTCCCCGCTACGGCTGCACGAGGGGCCCATAGCTGTCCGGGCGCCGATCGCGGAAGAAGGGCCACGCCCGCCGCACCTCTTCCAGCCGCTCCAGGCTCAGGTCGGCCGCGAGGACTTCTTCCTGATCCCCGGCCTGGGCGACGGTCTGCCCGATCGGGTCGATGAAGACGCTGGCGCCGTAGTAATCGCTCTCGCGCTCGTTGCCGACCCGGTTCACCCCGCCCACGAAGTAACCGTTCGCGATCGCGTGACCGCGCAGCTCCGCCTCCCAGACCGAGCGCGAGAAGCCCCGCAGCGTGGTCGCGGTCGGGACGAACACGACCTGGGCGCCGTTGAGCCCGAGAGCGCGCGCGGCCTCGGGGAAGTGACGGTCGTAACAGATCATGATGCCGACGCGCCCGTACGGCGTGTCGAAGACCGGGTAGCCGAGGTTGCCCGGGCGAAAATAGAACTTCTCCTGGAAGTGCGAGCTCATGGGGAGGTGGTGCTTGCGGTAGTGACCGACGACCGCCCCGCCGGCATCGACCAGCACGGCGGCATTGTAGAGCTCGCCCGGCATGGCGCGCTCGTAGAAGGGCACGACCACCCACAGCCCGAGCGCCCGCGCCACCGCGCGCATCCGGCTCACCGTGGGGCCGTCGATGGGCTCCGCGAGGTCCTGCAACGTGGGATCGAGCGTCTGAGGGAAGAACCACGTCGCGAAGATCTCCTGCAGGCAGGCAACCTCCACGCCGCGGCGCGCCGCCTCCTTCAGCAATTCCTCGGCCCGGTCGTGGTTCTCCTCCCGGTTCATGGAGGCCTTCATCTGAATCAACGCTGCACGCATGTCTCGTCTCCTGCGCGGATCGGGTTCAGCGGCGGACGCTCCCCAGGATGCTGTCGAGTCCCACCCAGCGCTCGGCCAGCGTGCTGGCGAAGAGCGTCACGATGACCAGCGCCACCGAGACCGCCGCCAGCGTATTGTCGGCCACGCTATTCGCCCACGTCAGCAGCAGCACCGACACGTTGGTGGTATCCGGCGTGATCAGAAAGATGCTGACGCCGACATCGTCGATCGACATGATGAGGCTGAAGATCGCGCCGGCAAAGACGCCGGGGCGGATCAGCGGGAACGTGATGCGCCAGAACGTCTGGACCCCGGTCGCGCCGAGGTTGCGTGACGCCTCCTCCAGCGACCGGTCCAACCCGTAGAAGCACGGGTACACCACGCGGATCACGTACGGCAGCGTGATCGCGACGTGGGCGACGAGGAGCGAAACCAGACCCGGTCGCAAGCCGATGATCGCGAAGTACAGGGTGAAGGATAGCCCCCTGACCACCGGAGGAACCATCATCGGCGAGAGGAAGATCATGTTGACGAGCTCGCGGCCTCGGAACGCCGAGCGGGCGAGCGCCAGGGCCGCCAGCGTCCCGCCGACCAGCGAGATCACCGTCGCCACGACAGCGACGAACACGCTGACACCGACCGCGCTGAGGAATTCTTCACGGAACAGCACGCCAAACCATCGGAGCGTGAACCCGTTCTTCGGCAGGAGCTCGAAGGCCACGGTGGGCAAGAACGCCTGATGGGCGGCGACCATGAGCGGCAACACCAGGAACAGAATGGCGAACGCTCGCAGGCCCTTGACCGCCGCGGTCCCGAGTCGTGAGATGTGATCCGCACGGCTCATCACCGCGCGCGACGTGGCGCCGGAGTGACCGGTACGTCCGCGGCCGGGAGGCCCGTCTCGACGCGTTGCCGTCCCGTGAACGATGCTCACCGGACGTTCGTCCGCGCCTCGAAGAATCGACTGACGAGGACGGACACCAGCGTCGCCAGCGCGAGCAGAATCATCGTGGCGGCGGCACCCACGGGATAGTTGTTGCTGAAGATCGTCTCTTCGTAGATGAACTTCGCCAGCATGGTCACCAGTCCGCCCCCCAGGATCATGGGCGTGACGAACATCCCGAATCCCGCGGTGAGCGAGAGCAGGGATGCGGCCGCGATGCCGGGAAACGTCAGCGGCAACGTCACCGAGGTGAACGTCTTCAGCTCGGTGGCGCCCAGATTGCGCGACGCATCCGCCAGCGCCGGATCGACGCTCTGAATCGGGCCGATCAGCGTCATGATCGCGAACGGCAGGAGCCAGTGGATCGTGCCGACCGTCACGGCGAATTCATTGGACAGCAACCGCAGTGGGCCGACGCCGATGACCTCCAGCAGGGAGCTCAGCGGCCCGGTCCGGCCCAGGACCGCGACCCACGCATAGGCGCGAACGATCGTGTGGACGAAGAACATCGTCGTCACGGCGAAGAGCAGCGTGCGTCTCGTCCTGTCCGATGTCGTGCGCGCAATCGTGTAAGCAAGCGGATACCCGAGGACCATCGCGACGACCGTGGAGATCAGGCTGATCCGTGCCGTCACGAGGATGTAGCCGAAGTACACCGGATGCGTGAACGCGGCGTAGTTGTCGAGCACGACGGCGGGCTGCATCGACGCGGGCGGGACGAACTTGTAGAAGCTGAACGCGAACGTCGGCGCCAACGAGAACATGAAGAGCCCGACCGTGATGACGAGCGCGGGGAGGAGTAACAGGGCGCCGGCGAATCGCGTGAGCCCGGCCGTCCGCATCACGCGACCGCTCCTCGGTGCCCGGCCTGAGTCTCGCGCAGACGCGCGGCCGCCTTCACCGCGGCGAGGAGGATGTTTCGGTAGCCCGTGCACCGACACAGGTTACCGCCGAGGTGCTTGCGGATCTCCGCCTCGTCGGCGTCAGGACGGTCGCGCAACAGCTGATAGAGTGTCATGACAAAGCCCGGCGTGCAGAATCCGCACTGAAGCGCGTGCTCCTCCATGAATGCCTGCTGGATGGGATGCAGGCCTTCCCCGGTCGCCACGCCCTCCACCGTCGTGATCTCGCTGCCGTCGGCTTCCACGGCCAGCAAAAGGCAGGCGCGCGCCGTCCGTCCGTCGACAACGACCGTACACGCCCCACACACGCCATGCTCGCAGCCCAGGTGGGTTCCGGTGAGCCCGAGTTGCTCGCGGAGGCAGTCCGCGAGGCTGTCGCGCGGCTCCACGGCTGCCGTGCGAGGCTCTCCGTTGACCCGCAGGGTGATCTGCACCGGCTCAGGCATCGTCCATGATGCTGCGGTACGCCCGGCCGAGCGCCCGGCGCACGAGCACTCCGGCCAGATGGGCGCGCAGACCTGCCGAGGCGTGCAGATCGCCGAGCGGGTCGAGGTCCCGGACGGCGAGCGCAGCCGCTTCGGCGATCGCCGGCGGCTCGCCGCGCGTTCCGCGCATGGCGGCTTCGGCGGCCGGCCGTCGGGTCGGGCGGTCCTCCACACCGAACAGGGCAATCCGGGCGTCCGCAATGCGTCGCTCGGGATCGGCCGCCAGGGCGACGACGGCGCCGGCCAGCGCAAAGTCGCCGTCCCGGCGGCTCACCTCCTCCACGGCCCACCCGGACACGAGACCCGGCGCCCCGACGCGCCCGAACACCACCTCGGCGAGCAGCTCGTCGGGCTCGGCAGCGGTCGTGAGGAGTCCGCGGAAGAACTCTTCCGCGGGCACGGTGCGCCGGCCCCGCGTCGAGACCAACGTGACGGTGCCCTCGAGGGCGACCAGCACGGCCGGCACTTCCGCCGCCGGGTCCGCGTGGGCGACGCTGCCGCCGATCGTCCCTTGACTGCGGATCGCCGGATGGGCGACCAGGCCGAGCGCCTCCGCCAGGACCGGACAGGCGTCGCGGACGGCGGGATCCTCCTCCACCACTCGCTGGCGCGCCATGCTGCCGATTCGCGTCCATCCATCCTCGACGCCGATGTGATCCAGCGCCGGGACGTGACGCAAGCTGACGAGAACGCTCGGCCGCACCAGCCGCATGTTCAGCATGGGAACGAGACTTTGCCCACCCGCGAGAACCTTCGCCGCGTCACCGTGCCGCGCCAGCGTGTCCACCGCCTCGTCGAGCGAGACCGGTGCGCAGTACTCGAAGGGCGCCGGCTTCATCGCTCCCGCCGGGTCGCGGCGTCCGCGAGCCTGAAGAGGAGTTGCGGCGAGACCGGACATTGCCGGACGTCGATGCCCAGCGGGCGCACCGCGTCGGCCACGGCGCAGACGATCGCCCCGACGCTGCCGATCATGCCGCCCTCGGCCGCGCCCTTCGTCCCGTTCACCGAGAACGGCGACGGCGTCTCCATGTGGTCGATGACGATCGGCATCGTCTCGTTCACCGTCGGCAGGAGGTAGTCCATGAGCGTGCCGGTCAGCAGCTGGCCGTCCTCGTCGTACACGAGCTCCTCCAGCAGGGCCTCGCCGAGGCCGCCGACCACACCTCCCTGAAGCTGGCCATCCACCTGACGCGGATTGATCACCGTCCCGCAGTCGTGGACGATGAAGTAGTCGAGGGGCCTGACGGTCCAGGTTTCCGGATCGACCTCGACGATCGCCACGTGGGCGGCGCAGGTGTAGGTGTAGTGCGGCGGGTCGTAGACGAAGCGGGCCCCGAGACCGGGCTCCATGCCAGCGGGCAACCGCTGGCCGCGATAGGCCTCCTCGGCGACCGCACCGAGGGAGAGGGTGCGGAAGGCCGCGCCGCGGACCTTGGCGTGCCCGGCATCGATCTCGATGTCCTCCGGGCTCACTTCGAGCAGGTGCGCCGCGAGCTCGGCCACCTTGCGCTTGACCCGTCGGGTGGCCTCCAGCACCGCGATGCCGGCCGTCACCGTCCCCCGGCTGGCTCCGGTTCCGTAGTTGCTGTACGGCGTGCGCTCGGTGTCGCCCAAGACGACGTCGACGTCCGCGACGTCGACACCGAGCTCCTCGGCACAGATCTGCGCCAGGGCGGTGTTGACCCCCTGCCCGATCTCCATGATCCCGCTCGCGACCGTCACGCGCCCGCTGACGTCGATGCGTACGTCCGCCGTCTCGTACCCGCCCTGCATGACCTGCAGCTCCAGCAGACGCTGACACGGCCCCTGCCCACCGATCTCGATGGGAAACGCGATCCCGATGCCGAGCAGACGGCCGCCCTTCCCGCGGCGCTCGCGCTGCTCGGCGCGCCAGCGGTCGTAGCCGCTGAGCTCGAGCGCGCGCCGGAGCGTCTCGGGATAGTTGCCACTGTCGAACAGTGACCCGAGCGGGTTTCTGTACGGAAGCTGCTCGGGGCGGAGAAGGTTGCGCAGCCTCAGCTCCGCCGGGTCGATCCCCAGCTGCGCCGCGATGCGGTCGAGCATGCCCTCCATGGCGAGCATCGCCTGCGGCGCGCCGAACCCGCGGTAGGCCCCAAGCGGCGGCTTGTTGGTGACGACGCCGAGCATCTCGACCGCGTAGTTCGGGACGCCGTAGCCCGCCGTCATGATGTCGGCCGTCGCGCCAAGCGGGCCGGTCCCCTTCGTGTGGACGTGCGCGCCGATGTCGCCGAGGATCGTCGCCCGCACCGCGGTGATCCGGCCCTCGGCGGTCGCGCCGACCGTCAGCTCGATGATCTGCTCGCGAGCCTGCGTCGACCCGATGAATGATTCGAGCCGGTCCTCGATCCATTTGATCGGTCGCGCCAAGCGCAGCGCGGCGACGGCCGCCAGCACTTCCTCGGCGTGGTAATGCAGCTTGAGACCGAAGCCGCCGCCCACGTCCCGACTGATCACGTGGATGCGTCCTTCGGGGAAGCCGAGGACTCCCGCGAGGACGGTCCGGAACAGATGCGGCGCCTGGGAGGAGTACCAGACCGTCAGCCGTTCCGTGCTGCGGTCGTACTCGGCGACGACACCGCGGCCTTCGAGCGGCAGCGCAGTCACGCGCCCGATCCGGAACTCACGCGTCAGCACCACCGCGGCCTCGCCCAGCGCGCGCGACACATTGCCCGTCTCGTGTGACAACCCGTTCGCGATGTTGTCGCCCCACGCCTCGTGGATCACCGGGGCGCCAGGTCGGAGCGCTTCCTCGACGGTGGGAACGATCGGCAGCGGATCGTACTCGACGACGATCTTCTCCAGCGCGTCCTCCGCGCGGGCCCGGCTGGTGGCAACGACGGCCGCGAGCGGTTGCCCGACGTAGATGGCCTTGTCGGTCGGGAGCACGGGGTAGTCACGGCCCTTCAGACGCGCGCCCTGCCGGAGGACAGGGAGCGGCTTTACGAGCCCGGCCAGATCCTGCGCCGTCAGCGTCAGGGCGACGCCCGGCATGGCGTGGCACGCCGAGGCGTCGATCCCGACGATGCGTGCGTGCGCGTACCGGCTGCGTAGCACCGCCATGTGCAGTGTCCCGGGACGCTGCACATCGGCCACGAACAGGCCGCGACCGGTCAGGAGCGCAGGATCCTGCCGCCGCAGGACGTGCCGGCCGATCACCCGATGTCTGCCGTCGGTCGCCGCCCTACGCATCTCGTCCGTGGCCGCCGCCCGGGGCGGTATCATCACGTCGCCCGGGACGTCGCCAGGCGACCGTGCACCACACGCCCCTCGCGCAGGACCGCGGCGATGTCCCGCGGATCCGCACGGTTGACGATTGTCGCGACGGGGTCGCGGACGGGTCTCAGATTCGGGCTCCCGGCGTCGAAGACAACGACATCGGCCAGCTTGCCGCGCTCCAGCGAGCCGATCTCGCGATCACGTCCGAGGATGCGCGCGGGATTGACCGTCACCATCTGCAGAAGCTGCCGGGCGCTGGGATACGTGGCGCTCGTGCGGATGGCGCGCACGACGCGGGAGCTGTATTCCAGCTCGCGCAGCAGGTCCGGCCCGCACAGCATCAGGTTGTCGGTCCCGAGCGCGACGAGCATCCCACGCTCGAGCATCCAGTCGAAGCGCGGCACGCCGAGTCCCATCACGCCCTGGATCCTCGGACACACGACGGCCGGCACCTGCGCCTTCGCCACGGCGTCGAGCTCGTCCGCCGTGGCCGTGGTGAGGTGCACGACGAAGTCCGGCCTCAGGTGCTCGAGCACGCGCGGGACGTCGGCGCGACCGGTGCGCGACATCGAGACGGTGCGGTAGCCCGGGGCCTCGGCGGCGTGAACGGCGAGCAGGCGGCCCTGGCTGCGGACGAGCGCACCGACCTGCTCGAGCCCCTCGTCGGTCAGGTCATTGCCTGTCACCAGAGAAAAGCCGTCCGCAGCCTCGAGCACCGCCTCCACCTCGGCCACGTTCGCGTCCGTCAATCGCCCGGCGTTCCGTTCGAGCTCCTCCACCGGCTGCGGCGGGTATGCGCGAAAGCGACCCATCACGACCGCGCGGACAGGGCGACCCGCGGCAGCGCGACGCAACACGTCGACCCCGTCCCGCCCGCCTTCCCGGAAATCGACGAACGTGAGCGTGCCGGAGGCCAGCATGCAGTCCAGGGCGTCGCTGATGGCGGCCGCCACGTCGGCCGGCGTCGTTTCCTTCAAGGCCCGATGCCTCAGTCCGTCGGGCGGCATGATCACATCCCAGTAGTCGCGGCCGAACCCGACTTCCTTGATGATGCCGTCGCTGACGTGGGTGTGGGCATTGACGAAGGCCGGCGCCACGATGGCCTGCCGCGCGTCCAGCACCACGCCGGAACGGTCGCCCGGCCGCCCGCTGCCGATCTCGGTGATCCTTCCTTCCTCGATCACGAGATAGCCCGGGTCCAGCACCTCGAAGTCGGGGCCGGCGAGAACGATCCCGCCCTGGAGCACCTGGCGCGAGCGCCGTGCCCGCGCGACCCGCGGGCGCGCGAGCGCGCCCGGTGGCTTTCCCCCCCGCCTGGCTCGCGACGGCGCCCGCCGCCTCACGGCGCGCGCTCGATGCGCAGGCGCGCGGCGGGGCTGTCGCGGCGGAAACGGCGGGGACCACGGCGACGGCCTATGAACGGCATCAGGTCCGGTATCCTACGGGCGGCGGTGCACCTGTCAAGGATCTTTCATCCGGCAACGCGCAGGGCAGGAATCCTTCAGGCGGCTTGACAGCGTCGAGGGCCGCGGCAGATACTCTTCCGCGCAGAGGCGCCGCATCGTGCGTCGCGTCCTCGCCTGTCTCGCTCAGAGTGGAGGGTCACATGCGTCACATGCGCGCCATCATTTATGTGGGCTTTCTGGCGATCGCCATCGCCGGGGTCCTCCTCGTCGGCTACGGGACACTCGCGGCGCAGGGTCAAGCGAGCCCGAAAGGAACGTTGACGGCTGCGATCTGGAGCGGGCCGCCGGCGACGGCGCTCCAGGATTTCCTGACGCACTTTCGCAAGAAGTATCCCGACGTGAACGTGAAGCTGGTCTACCAGGGCGGGGCGGGACAGACGCTGGCCCGGCTCCGCGCCGAAAAGGCGCGCCCCACCATCGACATCTTCTTCTCGACGGAATCCGCCGCGTGGTTCGCCGCGAGCGAGGGGCTCAGCGTCCCGATCCCCGAGGACAAGATCCCGAACGTCCGGAACGTCAAGGACGAGGCGCTGGCCGCCAGCGTGTACGAACGCAAGCTGGCCTGGATCCCGTACTGGAAGGGCTACGTCGGGATCGCCGTCAACACGAAGGTCTACGATCCGAAGACCATCACGTCGTGGAAGTGGATGTGGAACAAGGACCTCGCGCCCCGGAAGCTGGGCCTGCCGGCCAACTTCTGGTTCAGCGGCGTGCAGATCCAGCAGGTGGCGAAGATCTGGGGTGGCAACGAGCAAAACTACGAGATGGCCTTCGAGAAGTTGAAGGAGCTGGCGCCCAACGTCGGCCTCGTCTACTCCTCGGACGCCGATTCGATGAAGGCCCTCATCTCGGGTGAAACGCCCGCGCAGTTCACGCTGTTCGACAACGTCTACCGCGCAGTCGTGGAGGGCGCGCCCCTGGCAGCGGTCGCACCGCCCGATACGCCGGTCTTCGCCTACTACGACGTGATCGTCGCCGTGAAGAATCCGCCCGGCGGCGACACCCTCCAGACGCTCTTCATCAACGAGCTCCTCACGCTGGAGGCGAACCAGCGGTGGAACAACCTCATCGCCAACGAGCCGGTCATCAAGGGCGCGACGTCGGATCCGAAACACAAGGACTACATCGGCTTCGCCAACCAGTGGCATCCCGATCTGAATGTCGTCGTCAAGAACTGGCCGACGTGGAGCGAACGGCACAAGAAGGAGATCGAGCCGCTCTTCGGGAAGTAAGCCGGCACCTCATGAAGTCGTGGACCGCGCATCCGGCCACGCCCGTTGCGCGCCGTGATCGCGCCCGGTAACGGCTCTCGCCCCGTGCCCTCGGCGTCGGTCCGCCTGGAGCACGTCACCACGGCGTTCGGCGACGCGATCGCCGTCAACGACGTCTCGTTCGATGTCCAACCCGGCGAATTCCTCACCATGCTCGGCCCGAGTGGCTGCGGAAAGACGACGCTGCTGAGGATCATCGCAGGGTTCATCAACCCGTCGGGTGGCGACGTCTACATCAACGATGAGCGCATCACCGAGATCCCCGCGCACAAGCGACACACGGGAATGGTGTTCCAGAACTACGCCCTCTTCCCGCACATGACGGTGTTCGACAACCTCGCGTATGGGTTGCGTCTCAGGAAGCTGGGCCGCCAGGACATCGCGCTCAAGGTGAAGGAAGCGCTGGAGCTCATTCGCCTCGAGGGGTATGGAGACCGGTATCCGCGCCAGCTGAGTGGTGGCCAGCAGCAGCGCGTGGCGCTTGCGCGAGCGATCATCATCAATCCAGACGTCCTCCTCCTCGATGAGCCGCTCAGCAACCTCGACTACAAGCTTCGGCTGGCGATGAGGAGCGAGATCCGCCGCATCCAGCGCGACACGGGCATCACGACCGTGTTCGTCACCCACGATCAGGCTGAAGCCCTGACGATGTCGGACCGCATCGTGATCCTCAGCAAGGGGCGGATCATGCAGATCGGCCGCCCCACCGACGTGTACGAGAATCCGAGCAACAAGTTCGTCGCCGATTTCATCGGTGACGCGAACTTCTTCGACGGCACCGTCGTCGCGTCTGACGCCGGCGAAGTCGCCATCGCGCTTGGCCCGCTGACTCTCTATGCGCCGCTCACGGGCGACGTTCCGCGGATCGGTGCGAGTGCGAGCTTCTCGGTGCGGCCCGAGCGGCTGCACATCCGGCCCCGCGGCGTCGATCGAGAGACCAAACGAAACGTCTACGATGCGACGGTCGAGGATCACGACTATCTCGGCGCCGTCGTCCGCTATTACCTGCGGCTCGGAGACGGGCTGCTGGTGAAAGTGGACGAACACAACGTGTCGGGCGTCCGGTATCGGTCCGGCGAGACCGTCACCGTCGAGATCCCGCCCGACGACTGTTTCGTCCTTCCCGTCGCCGAGTGAGCTGCGGCCGCGTCGGGACACTCGCCCGCACCCTGATCGCACCCCGCGCTTCGCGGACGTCATCGGCCCGGTGATAAGGCGGCAGCGCAGCCGCCCAATAGTGGAGCCTCGCGACGCGGCAGTCTGCGGCCGGCGAGGAGCACCGTCCACTCGGACGTGACCATGCCACCATGGCGTCCACCCGGAGGCTCGCCGGGGCGCGCGGGCGCCGCGGCATGATCGACGCAACCGCCTGGTGGGTGGAAGGCTAGCGGGATGCACTTCGGGCCCTTCATCGAGGCATTGCGGCGCGGCGCCGGCATGGGCTTCGGCTTCGGTGACAGCGGCGATCCGCGACGGCGAGACGCCCAGACAGAGCGCCTCGCCTCGCTGACCTACGAGCAGATCCTCCGCACCAAGGTTGCTTTCAGCACCGCCGCCGCGCTACGCGAACGCCTCACCGGGATCCGTGATGAACTCGGCCTGGATGGGATTGTCGCCGAACTCAACCCTGGTGGGATGCTGTCGAAGAGCAGGGGCTGCGCACCCTCCGCATCGTGACCGCCGACGTGTTGCCCTCGATCAGGTAGCAGTCAGACGCCCAGCCCTCGCCAGGCACTCATTGTCTCCCAGGCCTCGTCTCACGCGCGGAGGAGGTTGCGTCTCACCTCCGTTTCGGCGACGACCCGTCCGGACTTCACGACCCATCGGCGGGCCGGCTGCAAGCGCACGAGATCGCTGGCCGTCTGCCCCTGCTCGAAGATGACCACGTCCGCGCGGGCCCCTCGGTGAAGACCATATCCCTTCAGCCGCATGGCGCGCGCCGCGTTGACCGTGATGGCGTCGATCACCAGGACCGCTTGCTCGGGGCGATAGAGATGAGCCGTGTGTGCCAGATATCCGGCCACCTCCAGCATGTCGGCGCGCCCGAACGGATAGTACGGGTCAGCGACATCGTCCTGGCCACATGTCACGTTGACCCCGTGCGCGATGAGCTCACGGACGCGAGTGATGCCCCGCGGAATCGGTTCGCGCGCGTGCTCACACTTCGAGACCAAGCTGACGTGCGGGTTGGCGCAGATCGAGATGCCCGCCTCGCGAACCAGCCGGATGAGCCGGTCAGCCGAGTGATCGTCGTACGAGGCGAGGCCGCACGCGTGGCTCGCCACCACCCGCTCTTGCCAGCCGGCCTCGATGGTCGCAAGCGCCAGTTGCTCCAGATTGCGCGTGTGGGGCGCCATCGGCTCGTCGTCGACGAAGGCGTGGACGTCGGCGTCGAATCGACGCGCGATGTCGAAGACCTGTCGCAGGTGGTCGACCGCGTAGCGATCGCTGAGCTCGAACCACGGAAACGCGCCGACGACGTCGCAGCCCATCGCCATGGCCTCGACCAACAGGTCGGCGGCCCCGGGATCGCGGAGCAGCCCTTCCTGCGGGAAGGCGACCACCTGCATCTCCAGCAGGGCCCGGAATCGCTCGCGCAGCGACAGTACCGCCTTCACCGATGTCAAGCCACCCACCGTGCCGACATCGGCGAACGCCCGCAGCGCCGTCGTTCCGTGCATGATGGCTTGCTCGAGAACGTGGGTTCCGCGCTGAAGCAGATCTTCGGTGGTATACCGTCGCCGCGCGTCGAGGGTCAGCTCGATCGACTCCTCGAACGTGCCGCGCGCGCGGGCTGGCAACGCCAGGCTCGTGAGCGCCTTGTCGAGGTGCAGGTGCGGATCGACCAGGCCCGGGAGGACGAGTGCGCCGCCGGCATCCAGTTCCCGCGCTGCAGTGGTCGACAGCCGTGGGGCGATCGCCACGATCTCACTGCCCGCGATCGCGATATCGTTCACGGTGCCGTCGCGAAGCCGGGCGTTCCGAATGCAGAGATCGGTCATGAGTCGGTCCTCCCCGACCGAGGACGCGCGCGTCGTTCCGAGAACTTGCGAAGCGTCCCGGCGTTGATAGTGGTGTCCGCCCCCCGGGCGGTCAAGTGAAGTACGACGGGCCAGACCGAGGCGCCGGCCTCAAACATGTCTTGCGCGAACGGCTCCTCGCCACGGGATACCGGCGCTCTGAAGGCGGATCACGCTTACGCTGGAACCCTGTCGCGTTCGGCGGCACGGCCTCCATGACTAAGCGAGGGCAATTTATGATGGTCTTGCCTGCGCGTCGTTCCGCAATGCGCACATCATAAGGCTCTGGAGGTCCAGACAGAATTGCGGGCTAGTGGAAGAAATGGCCCAGTCGGAGCGCCGGGTCACCCGTGATAGTAGCGTCTTTGCTGTTCTCGAGTGCTTCGTAACGGCCTTACGCTCCAGCCCCGGAGCCCGTGTGCCGCACAAAGACGCGCGTCCCGGATGATGTCTCTGCCTGTTCAGGGCAGTAGCCGGGCAATTCGGCGTTTCGGGCTTGCGCTCCCGCCTTGCGGCCCCGCCCTTGTTCGACGGAGACTGAACGACCTGGAGGACTGGGGCGATGCCCAAGTGGAAGGTGTCGCTGATCGGCAACCCGTCGCACTTGAGAACCCTCGTCAATCTCGGTGTTGGGGTGAGCGAGGAGTCGAGTGGGTTTGTGCTCCGTCACAGCGATCTCGATGACCAGACGGATGGCGCCGTCGTACGGGAGCGAGCGATAAAAATGGTCGAAGCGCTCAACGGCCTTGGCAGACTCGCGGCAAGCACCTTCCACCCGGTGACAGTGGGGGGAGTTGGAGCCACTCACGACGGCGGAATCATCGTGGTCCCCGCACCCGTTGAAACGCGGATCGGGACGGCGGAGCCTCGCGTCGTGATCAGCGACCCCGCGACCGGCCGGCCCATTCTCGCGAGCCCGCCGCCTCACTTCGCGAAGTGGCTGGCCCTCGCGATGCGTGACTCCAAGGTTCATCGAGCTTTGCAGTTCTTCACCGTCACGCCCGCGAGCCCGGAGAGCTTGTGGAAGGTTTATGAGGTCATTCGTGATGACGTGGGGGCCAAGGCGAGTGTCATCAGCATAGGCTGGGCGACCGAGGACCAGATCGACAGCTTCCGCAGTGTCCACTACCCCAGCGCACTCGGCGACAAGGCAAGGCACGGAGTCGAGCCAAGCCGTCCGGCGCCCCGCAATCCCATGTCGCTCGCGGAGGCTCAGGCGTTCATCACGCACCTCTTCGAGCAGTGGCTCGCCTCGAAGTAGCACTTCGTCTGGCGTCCCAGATTTGCGGTAGAGGCAGGCTTCGAGCCGTTGCCATCTTGTTGCCATCGGCGGGGTGATTCGGGGTGATTTCGGGGTTTTCGGGGGTGGTGACCCGTCCCCCCGAAAACCGCGAGAAACTGCAAAGCGGGAATGAATTTACGGTGGTGGCCCCAACGGGATTCGAACCCGTGTGTCAGAGCGATCTGTGCGCTTCGCGAATCATCTCGACCGCTTGCCCACTCGGCATCGCGGCCGTAAGCGGACAGCAGTCAGGCGTGTGACGGGCTGACGGCGCCACCCGCGAGCAACCGATCGACGTCGCGGTGGGCAAAGCCGGCCCATTCGAGGATCGCGCGAGCCTCGCTGCCGAACGGCAGCGTCGGCGGGCCCGCGATGAACCCCTCCGCATCGAGCCGGACCGGTGGCCCGAACACCGTCAGCGGCCCCAGGGCCGGATGGTCCTGGCGCGCGAACATCGCGTTCGCCGCCGGCTGCGCGTCGTCGAGAATCTCCAGCGGCAGCGCCACCCGGCTGGCGGGCACGCCGGCCTTGGCCAGGTGCGCCGTCCACTCCTCGGTGGTGCGCGAGGCGACGGTCGCGTCAACCGCGGTCTTGAGCGTCGCGTAGTGGGCGTCGACGTCGGCCACTCCGCCGGCCAGGGCGGGATCCTCGTGACCGAGGGCGGCGATGAACTTGCGGCGTAGCGATGGGCTGCCGCAGGCGACGGCGAGCGCGGCATCCTTCGTGGCGTACGTGCGGTAGTAGACGGCGGCCATGGCCACCGGCCGGTTGCGCGGCATCCGCTCGACTTGCTCGACGAACGGAACGCCGCCGCGGCGGGCCTCGCCAAGCCACTCGCGAAATTCGGCGTGGCGGGGACCGTCTACCTTCTCCACCCGGATCATCAGGTTGTTCTGGAGCGCGAGCGCGGACTGCAGGAGCGAGGTGTCGACGCGGCCGCCCCGACCCGTCCGTTCTCGGCGGAACAGCGCCGAGGCGACGCCGAACGCGAGCAGCGCCGCCGCCATGTAGTCGGCGATGGGCGACTCGCCCGTCGTCGGCAGGCCGTCCTTCATCTTGCCGCCGGTGACCATGAGGCCGCTGCGGGCCTGCACGACCATGTCCATGCCGGCCAGCGCGGCGTCGGGCCCGCGAGGGCCGAACGCGGTCACGCTGCCAACGATGACCCGCGGGTGGCGCGGCGCCAGCTGCTCGTATTCCACGCCGAGCTCGGCGGCGAGCCCCGGGCGCATGTTGATGAGCACCACGTCGGCACGGGCAAGCAGCGCGTCGAGGATCTCGCGCGCGTCGCGATGCTTGAGGTCGAGCGGCAGCGAGTGCTTGCCGCGATTGCGGATGACGAAGTGGCGGCTCTCGCCCGGCGCCAGCGGCGCGATGTGACGGCTCGGCTCGCCCTCCGGCGGCTCGATCTTGATCACGTGGGCGCCGCCGTCGGCCAGCACCTGCCCGGCCCAGGGGACGGCGACGAACTGCCCCAGCTCGAGGACGGTGACGCCGGCGAACGGCTGCTCGTCGCTCATCATTACCAGCTGAGCGCGTCGGCCATGCGGCGCTTGTGCCAGCGCGGATCGCCGAGGTAGGAGAAGAGCGTGCGCGACATCTGGGTGTGGGCGGCGAGACCGTACTCGGTCAGGCTGCCCTGCCCGGCGTGGACCTCGTGGGCGGCGTTGCATGCCTCCAGGTAGGCCTCGCTGCTCACCGCCTTGGCCAGGTGCACGGCGTCGACGGCGGGACGGCCGGTGTCGAGCTTCCAGAGCGCCTCGGCCGTCGTCCAGCGCGCGGAGTCGAGATGGTTCACCAGACGGATGACGTGATCCTGCACGCGCTGGAACTTGCCGATCGGCACGCCGAACTGCACGCGCTGCTGGCTGTGGGCGACCGACATCTCGAACACGGCCTGGCAGCCACCGACCATCGACGAGCACAGCACCGGCCACGCCCGCACGAGCGCGCGCTCGAGCGCCGCCCAGCCGTTGGGCCCGGCCCCGCCGAGCAGGTCCGTGGCCGGCACCTCCACGCCCTCGAAGGTCACCTCGTCCTGCCACGAGAGAAAGCCGGGCAGCCGGCGCGCGCGCACGCCCGGCGCGGCGGCGTCGACGAGCAGCAGTCCCAGATCGTCGGGGCCGTCGCCGGTGCGCACGACGACGATCAGGTGCGTGGCGGCGGTGGCGTCGCTCACGAAGAGCTTCACGCCGTCCAGCCGGTACCGGGCGCCGACCCGGCGCGGCGTGAGCGTGACACCCTGCGGGCCCCACGAGGCGTTCGGCTCGGTGATCGCGACGGCAAGGATCGCCTCGCCGCGCGCCACCCCCGGCAGGATCGCCCGCCGCTGGGCCGGGGTCGCCGCCTCCAGCATGGTGAGCGCGCCGAGCACGCCGGAGCTGAAGAACGGGCCGGGCACCGGTCCGCGCCCCAGCTCCTCGAACAGCACCGCGGCGTCGGTGAGCGAGCTCTCGCTGCCCCCGTACTCGGCCGGCACGAGAATGCCCGGCCAGCCGAGCTCGGAGGCCTTGCGCCAGAGCGTCGCGGCCAGGCTGCCGTCGTCGCGCTGGGCGGCCACGAGGGCGTGCCGCGGCGCCTCGCGCTCGACGAAGCTGCGCGCGGAGGCGCGCAGCAGCTCCTGCGGTTCGGTCAGTGACAGGTCCATGGTGGGCTCCTCGTCAGGCGCCCTTGTGCTCCTGCAGGCACTGCAAGGCCAGCCCGCCGTGGCTCCACGCCGCGCCGGCGGCCATGGCCATCGCCACGAACGTCGTCTCGGCGATCTCCGCGTCGCTGGCGCCCGCGGTTGCCGCCTTCTTGGTGTGGGCCTGGATGCACCAGGGACACTGGGTGATCTGCGCGATGCCGAGCGCGATCAGCTCCTTCGTCTTGCCGGGGATCGCGCCGTCCTTGAACGCGAGCTTGTCGAAGTCGAGGAACGCGCGATAAGTCTCCGGCACCAGCTCGCGCATGCGCTTGAACTGCGTCGCCACATCCAGGCCGTGGAACTCCATCGTGATCTCCTCTATTCCAGGCTATTGCCCGCGGAAGGCGGGCTTGCGCTTCTCGCGCCAGGCGCGGTGCCCCTCGGCCTTGTCCTCGGTCAGCTCCAGCGCCGCGAAGCGGTAGAGATCGACGAGCGAGGCGTCGGAGAGGTTGGGGATGTCGAGGCCGCGCACGATCGATTCCTTGGTGAGGCGCGCGGCCAGCGGCGGCAGCGACGCCACGTGGGCGGCGATCTCGAGCGCCTTGTCCATCAGCTTGGCGTGCGGCACCAGCCACTGGGCCAGGCCGATGCGGTACGCCTCCTCGGCCGGCAGCGGAATGCCGAGCGCCATCCGCATCGCGTGCCCCTTGCCCACCAGGCGGGCCAGCCGCACCGCGCCGCCGTAGGCCGGCAGGATGCCCAGCGCCACCTGGGGCAGCCGCCACTCCGCCCGTTCGGAGGCCACCAGCAGGTCGCAGCAGAACGTCACGATGCAGCCGATGCCGACCGCGTAGCCGTTGACGGCGCCGATGAGCGGCTTGGGAAAATTGCCGAGCACCTCGAAGGCGCGGTGCTTGCGCTTGGGGATGCTCTTGATCAGCTCGGCGGTCGACCCCATCGTGTGGGTCTTCGGGTCCTTCAGGTTGGCCCCGGCCGAGAAGGCGCCGCCGCTCTCGTCGCCGGTCAGGATGGCGCAGCGGACGTCGTCGTCGTCCTCCATGGCGTCGAAGTGGCGCTGCAGCCCCTCGTTGAAGTCGGGCCCCCACGCGTTGCGCGCCGTCGGGCGGCTGAGCGTGACGATGCCGATGTGATCGCGCTTCTCGTAGACGACGGGCATGTCGATGTCCTCTCGGTTGGCGACGGCGAGCGATCGAGGCTCAGTGCACCGTGCCGGCGGCCTCGCGGGCGGCCCGGCCGATGCCGATCCGCCGCGCCATGCTCACCCGCTGGATGTCCGCGGTGCCGCCGGGGTGCACGGCGATGATGCCGTTGCGCTGCTGCAGCTCCAGGAACCCGTCGGCCGAGCCCCAGGCCGCGTCGGTGGTGAGCGCGGCCGGGCCCACCGCCTCCAGGATGGCGCCGGTCATCCAGAGCCCGGTCATCTTGCGGTAGTACGAGAGCTGGGGGCCCTCGTAGGAGCGCGGGCGCCTGGCGTAGGTCAGCCAGAAGTTGCGCAGCCCGAACAGCCGCTGGACCTCGGTCTTGATGTAGACGTCGGCGAGCAGGTCACGCGTGTCGGCGTGCTGGGCGAGCGGAATGCCGTCCCGCTTGGTGTCCTGGCAGTAGGCGAGCAGGCGGTCCCACACGCGGTGGCGGCCGATACGGCCGCCGGCCCCGTGCTCCAGCTCCAGGTGCGTGCTGGCCGCCTTCCAGCCGCTGTTCTCGCCGCCGACGAGCGCCAACGCGGGCACGCGCACATGGTCGAAGAACACGGTGTTCTTCTGGACCGGATCGGTGCCGCCCTCGCCGCCGGTGCCCATGAGCTCCATTGGCTGCACGGTGATGCCGGGCAGGTTGGCGTCGATCATGAACCACGACAGGTTCTCGTGGCGGGTCCCGCCGGGCTTGGTGCAGGCGATCATCCAGATGCGGTCGGCGCCGTGATCGCTGCCGACGAAGATCTTCTGCCCGTTGATCACGTACTCGTCGCCGTCGCGGATGGCCGCCGTGGTGACACCGGCCAGGTCGGAGCCGGCGCCGGGCTCGGTCAGCAGCTGCCAGGTGCGCACTTCGCCGCGATAGATCGGGGGCAGGAACGCCTGCTTCTGCGCCTCCGTGCCCCACACGAGAATCGTCGCCGAGCCCAGCTTGCCGCCGCTGTCGTAGTACGGCGGCAGGGCGAGGCCGACGCGATCGACCTCCTCCTCGAGGAGGATGCTGTGATCGACGTCGAGCCCACCGCCGCCGTACTGCCCGGGCGCGCGCGGGTATAGCCACCCCTTGGCGCCGAGCGCGCCTCCGAGGGCGCGCAGCTCGCGGTAGCGCTGCAGGCTATCGGCGGGCGAGGCCGGCAGGCGCGTGATCCCCGGCGGCACGTTGGCCTCGAGCCAGGCGCGCACCTCCCGGCGGAAACGCTGCTGCGCCTCACTGTAGGTCACCTCGAAGTCCATGCCTGCGCCTCCCCTGGCCGGTCTGGACGGATCATACCGGTTTTCGGCGCCGCGCTCCCGCCCCCCTCACTCCGACGCCGGCCGCAGGCTCTCGTCGATGACCTCCAGGAGCTGGCGAACGTCCAGCGGCTTCGTCAGGTACGCGCGCACGCCGGCGTCGAGCAGGCGCCGCAGCTCACTCGACATCGCATCCGCGCTGAGCACGACGACGGGAATGTCCCGCGTGCGCGGATCCGCGCGGAGCTGGACGAACACCTGGTCGCCGGAGATGTCCGGCAAGTGGCGGTCGAGCAGGATGAGGTCAGGGCCATGGGCGCGGGCGAGGTCGAGTCCCACCCGGCCCTGCATGGCCGACAGCACGGAGACGCCGGGGCGCTGGCTCAGAATGCTCTCGATGAGGCGCAGGTTCGACAGGTTGTCCTCGATGTAGAGGATCGTGCGCGGGCTCGCGTGCGCGTGGCCGGCGGGCCGGGGGCGCGCCGGGAGACAGGCAGCGACGGCGACCGGAGCCGCCACCACCTGCAGCTCCACGGAGAAGGTGCTGCCGACGCCCGGCTGACTCTGCACGTACAGCGTGCCGCCCATGGCCTCGACGAGCGCCTTCGACAAGGCAAGCCCCAGGCCCGTGCCCTCCACCGCGGTGCCCTCGGCCCCCATCCGGTCGAACGGGGTGAAGAGCCGATCGAGCCTGTCGGCGGCGATCCCCTGGCCGGTGTCGGCCACCGAGATGCGCAGGCGCTCGTCGCCCACCCGCTCGCACGAGGCGCGCACCGTGCCGTCGGGACGGTTGTACTTGACCGCGTTCGACAGGAGGTTCAGGAGCACCTGCTGCAGCCGCTGGCGATCGGCCAGGACGTGCAGGCGCTCGTCGATCGCGTCGGCCGCGATCGAGACCCGCAGCGGGGTCGCCGAGGGGCGGATCAGCTCCACCGCCGCGCGGAGCGTCTCGGAGACCGGGACCGGCTCCAGCGAGAGCTGCAGGCGCCCGGCCTCGATCCGGCTGATCTCGAGCACCTCGTTGATGAGGCCGAGCAGGTGGCGCCCGGCCCGGAGGATCTGATCGACGCTCTCGTCCTGGCGCGTCGAGAGCGCGTCCATCTCCAGCAGCTGCGCGAAGCCGAGAATGGCGTTGAGCGGCGTCCGCAGCTCGTGGCTCATCCGCGACAGGAACTTGCTCTTGGCCTGGTTGGCGCGATCGGCCTCGGCGGTGGCGTCGCTCAGCTCGCGCGTGCGCTCCTCCACGCGGCGCTCCAGCTCCGCGGCCTGGCCCTTGACGCGCTCGTGCAGCCGCGCCTGCGCGATCGCGATGGCCAGCTGCGTCGCCACCTCCTGGGCGATGCTGACGAGCTCGGGGGCGAACGGCCCCGCCTCGCTGCACACGCTGACCGACCCGATCAGCTCGCCGCCGGCGATCATCGGCACCACCATGTACACGTTGAGCCCCGCGGACAGCAGGGCCTCGGCGGCGGGGTCCGGAAGCAATGAGCGCGTGTCGATCATCTGGGGCTCACCGCGCCGCAAGGCCTCCACGTCGCCGGCCAGCCGCAGCGGGTAGCGCACGCCAGGCCCGAGATGCTGGCGGCGCCGGCCGGCCGCCGCCAGCCATTCCACCTCGCCCGCCGCCAGGTCGAACAGGTTCACGATGACCCGAGGCACCCCGAGCAGATCGCGTAGCGGGAAGACCACCGCTTCCGCGATGGCGACCGGCGCCTGCTCGGCGATCAGCGCTCGGTCGATCTCGTGCAGGATCCGCAGTCGCTCGGCCTGTCGGGCGAGCGCCTCCTGTGTCTGGGCGTTGTTGATGGCGATGGCGGCCTGATCGGCGAAGATTTGCAGGAGGCTGATCTCACGCTCGGTGAACGTGCGCGGGGTCGGGTGGCCCACGGACAGCACGCCGGTCACCCGGCCCGCGACCCGCATCGGCACCGCCAGGCCGGCGACGATCCCGGCGGCGGCGTTCCGCGCGCGCATCTCCGGGCTGGCCCCGAGGCGGGCGTCGTCCCGAAAGTCCGCGGTCCACATCGGCCGCGCCTCGAGGGCCGCCAACCCGACGAGGCCGATCCCGGCGGGAATGACGTCCTGGGTGCCGGTGTACTCCTTGGCTCGTCCGCCCGCGGCGATTCCCACCAGCGAGCCGTCCCGCCGCAACAGACGGAGCGCCGAGCTGTGGACGCCCAGCAGCCCCAGGACGCCTTCGGTAATCCGCTCGCCGACGGTCGCCAGGTCGAGCGTCTCGCTCACGAGCCGGGCGACGCGGGCCAGCTCCTCGGCCTCCCGCTGGCGGCGGACGACCTCCGCGTGGCTGCGAGAGTTCGCGAGCGCCAGCGCCGCCTGGTCGGCGAAGGCCTGCAGCAGCGCCACCTCGTCCTCCCCGAAGACGCGCCCGGTGGCGGCCGCGATGGTCAGCACGCCCGTGATGCGCTCCTGCACGCGCAGGGGCACGGCCAGCAGCGCGCGGGCGTGAGAATCGCGGAGCCGCGGCAGCAACGCCGCGTCGATCATCAGCGCCGGCTGGGCGAGCAGATCCGGGATCTGCAGTGGCCGGCCGGAGTCGACGACGAGCGGGTAGAACGTGAAGTCGGGCGGCGCCCGGTGGCCGACCGGCATGTAGGGCACATCGCTCGCCGAGGCCGCGACCAGCACGAGCGAGCCGTCGGGCTCACGGAGCCGAAGACCGGCGCCGGAGACCTCGAACAATTCGCGCACGCTCTCGACGACCCGTTGGCTCACCGTGGCGATGTCGAGGGTGGCGGTCAGGAACCGGGCGATGCGCGCCAGCTCCACGGCCTCACGACGCTGCCGGACCGCCGGGTCGGCCGCGAGCTGGCGCTCGAGGTCGGCGACCTTCTCTCGGAGCCGGGCGACCTCAGCCGGCCGCGCGCGACCCGTCAAGCGACGAGTCCCTCACGCGCCCTGGATGATGGACAGCATCCAGAAGTTCAGCCCGGCGGGACGCGTGAACGTCAAGAACGCCCCGACGGCACTGGGCGTGGTCCGCGAGCCCTCCACGACGTGGCCCGTCGCATCCTCGCGGGTGTGGCTGAGCATCGACCCGGCGACGTAGGCCGTCACGTAGTCGCGATCGCCGTCCTGCCACGCCTCCGTGGTCTCGGCACGGACATCCACCTCGTCGAAGCGGACCGATCGATCGGCCGCGCGAAGGCCATCGCAGAACGCGAGGAGCTCGGCGTGCATCTCCGGCGTCAGCCGATCGCGCAGGCGTCCGGCATCGCGGGCCATGCGGGCGCCCCCCACGTCGCGGAACATCATCGCCGCGTAGCCGGCAAATCGGGCCGGATCGAATCCGCGGTCCGCGCGGCGGATGGCGTGGACTCCTCGGTCGAGATCCAGGGGGGGAGCGGGCGGCGGCTCGGCCCGCGGCGGCGGAGCGACGGCCACCGCGGCCACGCGCGGCGGCTTCGCGCGCCGGCGGAGCACGAGCCCCGCGACGAGGAGGACGACGGCGCTGAAAAGCATCAGCTCTCCGACGCCAATGCCACTGGCCTGCTGGTGAGGCTCCCCGAACAGCAGGCGCGCGAGCAGGCCGCCGGCCGCCAGGCCGGCGACGGGCGCCATCCATGCTCGGTCCGGCAACCAGTCGCGCACCGACCGCACGGCGAGGTCGGCCGGCAGCGTCATGGTCATGGGCGGCGAGGGCCGGGACTCGAGCACGACCGGGTGCTCGGGTTGGGCAGGCATCGAATCCGACCGCGAGCCACGCCGGCCAGCGTGATGATCCTCGGAGTGCCGTACCGCGGGCACGGAGCTCACGAGCGGGGCTCCCGGTCGGCTCCGGTTCGACCCACCACCTGCCGCTGGCGGCGGACCGCCTTGGCCTGGTTCTCGATGTCGGCGAGGAAGCGGGGTGAGGCCGCGCTCTCCAGCCCCTCCCCGATGAGGGCCCGCAGAACGATCTGAAGGCTCACCGGAAGCTTCAGCGTGATGGTCGCCCGTCCCGCCAAGACTCGCGCCCGGTCCAGCGCCGCCTGGGACAGGCTAAGGAGAACCTTGGCTTCGTATGGCAACGTTGACGGGCTCCTGGTCTCGGAACTATCTTTTATATGTCTTATATATAATATATTTACTCTCGTCCTCGGCGTCAAGGGCTATCCCGGGGGGACCGAACAGAGGGCGGGCCGTCAGAGGTTTCGGTACTTGTCGGCGTCGAAGATCCGCTGCTTCGCCTCGTCGACGCCTCGCTGCTCGCGCTCGAGCGCGCCCGAGCCCCGCTCGGCCGCTTCGGCGACGCCCTCGTTGGCCGTCGCGATCCACTGGTCGATGTGCTGCATCCACTCG
>Ga0210377_10000727_pt1 | contig 31495 bp, 28 predicted proteins | sample PLM4_65_b1redo_FD_155480 | JGI IMG/M metagenome (GOLD analysis project Ga0210377, IMG submission 155480) | Groundwater sediment microbial communities from an aquifer in East River, Colorado, USA - PLM4_65_b1 redo | ecosystem: Environmental > Terrestrial > Soil > Riparian zone | place: USA: East... | reverse complement strand
GCTCGGGATCACTCCGCTCCCGCCTGCCGCGGCCACCACGAAGCTGCTTTTCAGCCGGACGGGAGCAGGCACGGACTCGCTCACGATTCCCGCCGGGACGCGCGTCGCGGCGGGCTCGGTCGTGTTCGCCACGATCGGCCCGGTCCAGATCGATGAAGGCTCCGTCCGGACCGAGGCCCTGGCCTTTCACGGCGAGGCGATCGAGAACGAGATGCTCGGTCTGGGCACCGGCGCCGCGGGGCTCGAGCTGACGGTGAGCCGGCTGCCCATCGTGGCTCCGATGAGCGACGGGCTCGACCTGGTGATCGCGGTTGAAGAATCCGAGACGCTTCCCCCGGAAGCCCGGGCAATCCGCGTCGGACGCAAGACGTTCCGAGTCTGGCGCGAAGTGAACAGCTTTGCCAACCTGCGCCCGAACGAGCGGGTCTTCACGGCTGACCGTCGCAAGGGCATCATCCGATTTCCACCCGCAGCGGACATTACCGACGAGTTCGGCGTGCTGCGACAGGGGATGTCGGCCCTGGGCGCCGTGCCGCCTCAAGGGCGGGAGATTCGAGCCAGCTATCGCACGGGGGGAGGCGCGGCGGGCAACGTCGCCGCCGAAACCCTGACCACGCTCCGGGACGGGCTGACGGGGGTCGCCGTCACGAATCCGATGGCGGCCTCCGGGGGCAGGGATGCCGAGTCGTTCGAGAATACTCTGATTCGGGGGCCGACCGATTTCCAGCGGCTCGAACGGGCCGTGACGGCGAGAGACGTCGAAGCGCTGGCCCGGAGGGTGAGCGGGGTGGCGCGCGCCAAGGCGTTCACCAAGTCCGCGTTCTGGAAGTACGCCCGGTCTGGCACCATCGAGGTGCGGTTGGTGCCGACGCCCGGGGTCAGCGCCTCTCCGTTGCGTCCGACGCTCGCCGAGCTCCGGCCCGAAGCCACCGACGAGCTGGAGAAAGTCCACCGCGCGCTCGACCTGGCCCGCCCCATGGGGAGCCGCTGTGAGGTGGAGTGGACCAATCTCAAATCAGTGAGCGTCCTGCTCGAGGTCGTGGTGTCACGGCAGGAGGACCGGGTCGCGCTGCAGCGCCGGATCCTCGAGCGGCTCTACCGGCTGATCACTCCGTTGCCCCGCTCCCCCTGGGACGACGGGTGGGCGTACGGCCGCGCCTTGCGTCGCTACGACGTCGAAGGAGCCATTCGAGCGGAGCCCGGCGTGCTCTATACCAACCACGTGGAGCTGATCGCGGACGACATGCCGGGAGACCGGGTACCGACGATCGCCGTGGATCAGCATCAGCCGCGCACCTTCTATGGGGGCGGCGGTGCGACGATCTACCGCACGGTCAATGGAGGCGACGGGTGGGAGGCGATGCAGGATTTTTCCAAGGGATCGGGAAGCGCGGACGAACTCATCACCCTGGTTCGTGCGAGTCGGCAGCATCCGGGTCGGGTCGTCGTGCTGACGGAGTTCACCGACCTCAAGGGCAAACTGGTCACCAAACTCTACCTCTCGGAGAATTGCGGGGAGACCTGGGAGCTCTTCAACCGGTCGAGCTTCAAGATTCGCGATGCGGCGTGGTCGGCGCGAAACGGAGTGCCGCTGCTCTTCTTCGCCACCGATGGAGGACTCTGGGAGCTCTTGCTGGATCGCAAGGCGACTCCCCTGCAGGTGGGGGTGACCGACAAAGCCGACCAGGGATTCAACGCCGTCGTCGCCCACGAGGATGTGCGGGGAGTGCAGTATGTCGCGGTGGCCACCAACGACCGCTCCGGTGTGCACCTCTCTCGTGCGGGCGGTCAGTCGAGCTCCTTCGCGCGCATCGGCCTGGTCGATCGCGACGTCGGGGAGCTGGCCATTCAGCGCGACAACGTCAAATCCTTCCTGTGGGCGGGGCTGCTGGTCCCGGGCACCGGAGCCATCGCCGGAGGGGCGATTCGCTATGAACTGCTGCCCGATCCGCCGAACGACGGCTGGGTGGAGTTCCAGAACGGGTGGGAAGGCGGCAGCCTGCTCGCGTTCGGCTTCACCCCCGACGGGACCGTCGTGGCGGGGAGTCACTCGAAAGGCGTGCTGTGGCTGGTCCCGGGGTCGGGCGCGAAATGGCAAGCCCCCAAGGCCGACGTGGGCATCCCGATTCGCGACGAGCAGGTCGCCGGCTCGAGAGAACAGGATCGGGACCTGTACCCGATCGTGACCCTCGGCGTCGACGGAACCGGCACCATCGTCGCCGGGACGGTCCGGGGAATCTATCGAGCCGGCGAACCGTCAGGGCGCTACGTCGCCGTCACCAACCGCGCCGAGTTCCCTTCGGACCTGCGGGAGTTCGTGACGCTTCCGCCGACCTGGCTGTTCCGCTCCGGCGAGCATGCGGTCATCGTGAAATCCGAGGACGAGATGCGGGAAGGCGACGATGCGCGCTCGTGAAGTGGCTCGGCTCTTTCCCGAGATCCTGGGGCAGACCCACGCGGAGGGTACGCCGTTCGCGGCGCTGGTCGAGACGATGGCCTTCCTGCTCGAGCCGGCGGATCGCCGCATCACGGGCCTCGACGCGTACTTCGATCCCTACCGCGCTCCGGATGCAATGGTTCCCTACCTGGCGGCGTGGGTGGATCTCGGCTGGCTCCCGGTCCGTGCTGAGGCGGGCGGCGAAGGGCTTGCGATGGATCGGCTGCGGGCGCTGGTGGTCGAGGCCCCCCGGCTGGCGGCCGGACGCGGCACCAGCCGCGGACTCCAGCGGTTTCTCGAGGTGGCGCTGGACGAGGTGACGATTGGCGTCGTGGACGACGATCCGGCGCGGCCGTTCCACCTGGTGGTGGAGCTGCCAAAGCGGGTCGAGTCCCAGCGCCGCCTGGCGGAGCTGATCGTCCAGTCCGAAAAGCCGGTGCATCTGACCCATGAGGTACGGATCGCTTGACCGTTCCCTTTCACCGTGAGGACAACCATGGGCACTGTAGCTGCCATTATCGGGGGAATCGTGGGACTCTTGTTGGTACTTGCGGCGCTGTTCAACTGGCCGATCGTGCCGATTCCGTCGAGTCATCCGAGTGTTGGGACTGGCGGGAAAGGGATGGCTCCCGGGGTCCGGGCGATGGTCGGCATCATCGGCGCCATCCTCGTGGTGCTCGCCATTCTCGTTCTTGCGGGCGTCATCGGGGGTTGATCGTTCACCGATCCATACAGGGAGATTACCCATGCCGGCTTTCGATGTTACAGCCAGTCCGACCCAGCTCATGCTGAAGGGGGGTGAAACAGGGACCATTGTCGTCACTGTGACGAACCGCCTCGGCCGCTCGGTCATTGCGCGGGCGGACAAGATCGTGGAGCCCGCGAGCGCTGCCGCATGGGTCAAGGCGCCGCCGGACTCGCAGCGGACCTTCAGCGCCCAGCCAGCGACCGAGGACTTCAGGTACGAGATAACCATTCCGCCCAACACGCCAGGCATGTCGTTCAAGTTTCGCGTCGACGTGGTCGAAGTCGGCGCGACGGACGACAACTTCGGGCAGGGCAATACGGTCGCGGTGACCGTACCGGCTCCGGAGGTCGTCAAGCCGATCGAGCCCAAGAAGATCCCCGTGTGGGTGTGGCCGCTCGTCGCGGTGGTGGTGATCGCGGTGGGCATCGGGATCTACCTGGTGCTCAAGGACGGTGGGGGCGGGATGCCGAACGTGGTTGAAAAGCAGTACGACGCCGCGGAGCAGGAGCTGCAGCAGAAGAACATGGTGGTATTGCGGGTCGATAGCCTGAGCGCCGCGGCGGACACGACCAGATTCCCGGCCGGCGCCGTGATGGCGCAGACGCCCGCGGCGGAGGCCGAGCTGACGGGGAGCAAGGAGATTCCCGACACGGCGCGCCTCGTGGTCCAGAAGGTGTTTGCGGTCGTGCCGCCCGACCTGGTCAACATCCTGCCGGTGGACGCCGCGAACAAGCTCGGACCCGCGGGACTGATAACCAGTGTCCGCAATCAGAGCTCCGATTCCATCACAGCGGCGCGGGGTTTGATTCAGCGCACCCTCCCGGTGTCCGGAACGCTCGCGGCACGGGGAGACACGGTCGCGGTCTTTGTCGGAAGCTGGTGTAACCCTCGCGTGCTGCGATGCGGGATTTTTGTTCGTCCGGTCGATGCGGGCCTGATTATCAGGATGAACGAGAACGTGCGCAGCAGGTTTGTCGTCCCATTCCGGCCGTGACAGCTCAGTTGCGGAGCGAGTGAGCCGAGCGCCATGGAACGCAAGGTCGTGCTGATCATCCTGATCGTCGTCGCGGTCGCGGCTGCGCTTTTCCTCGGCGCCGGACTCGCTCGGGATGGCCGCGACCCCGATATCGATCCCAAGCGCTACAGTCCCGGCTCACTGCTGGAGTGGATGGATAACCTTTTTGCCGGCTCACGCGATCCGCTCGACACCTTACGCCTGAAATCGGAGTGCTCCCCCGAAGGGCGCCGGGTGCTCGTGTTCAGCGCGGACTGCAATGTTGTGATTGACACGGCCCGCACGAAGTCGAGCTCCTTCATGCTGGTCCGGGGAGTTGATCAGGCCGAGGCGTGCTACGCCTTCAGCCTCGAAGATCTCAACAAATGCTGGGGCGAGGATCGTGCGCCGCTCAAGAAAGCCCGGACCCGCTTCGTGGTGACGCGAGATGGCGCGTTCCTGCGGCTGCAGTGCCTGAATGGCGGCACCCGTGCCTGCCGGATCACCGTGGAGTGACCGTTTTGCCGCCGAGCCGGTCGAGCCGAAGGTTCTTGAGGATGGAAATGATGCCGCCGATCAGATAGTAAATGGCCCACAGGAATGCGACCACGAAGGCGATGAGCGCGGCGATCGCGTCGGCGATACTGACGAGGGGCCGGGGAACAAAGGCGTGCAGAAAGATCACCAGAAAGGTGAGCCCGATCGAGCAGAGAAAAAGCAGCACGATGGACTTGCTCTTGAGCACCTGGAGGCTTGCCACCACGAGGCAGAAGGCGGCGATCAGTTTCAACGCCATCAGGAGCCCGAGGGTTGCCGCGGCGGTCCCGCGCGGGAAATTGCCGAACAACCCCAAATACACGGCGGTACCAAAGGGCACCGAGAGTAACAGGCCGACCATCAGCATGAGGGCCGCAAGCGTCGTGAAGAAGAGGAGGATGGTGCCCAGGCATCCAAGGAAGGACACGATTACCGTGGCGATGCCCTGGATCCGGCCGACGATACGGGCGGGTACGCCCACGGCGACCAGGGCAATGACCGTGGTCGTGAGCAGCATCAGGGCGTCGAGCGCGGCGAGGCTCGGAATACCCATTCCCGGCCGGGGAGCGCCCTCGGGCACCACGATGTCTTTCGCCGCGGCAAGAATCCACAGGCGAGATCCGGCTTCGATGGCGAATGCGACGGCCACCAGGATGAGGGCGGCGACCATGAACGGTCTCCGGACCAGATTCATCGCCCGGCTCGATTCTCGAAGGTGTCAGAATATGTCGCGCCTGATCTGAAAGGGATAGGGACTATCGAAAGGGGGCGGTATGACCGACACAAACAAGGTGGTGGGCACCATCGCGGTCGCGCCGATCGTGACGGGTTTTTCCGCAGCAGTGTTTGCCCTCGCGACGCGTGAAGCGATCCTCGGGGCCGGCTGGATGGTGTTGTTCGGAATGGGCTTCGGCCTGCTCTATGGACTCATGACGGGGCTGCTTCGGGCCTACGACCTGTCGACCCCGTCGGGTGTGTTCGCGCTGCTGGTCGATCTCACCTGGAGCCTCCCGAGCACCGTCGTCGGCTTCATCCTGGGGAATGTGATCTACATCTTCTTCGGAACTCCCTCCAGAGCACTGAGCGAGAACCAGGGCTGGATCGCCTATAAGGCGCGCGGCACGTCCGGATTCGGAGTCGACGTGCTGCAGACCATCGGGACGGTGAACATCGGAGGCGCGGGCAACCATGAAAAGGTCCATCTCCTCCAGGCGCGCATTTTCGGCCCGTTCTACATCCCGTTTGTGATCGCCAATTACATCGTGACCGGAACCATCCAGATTCTGTTCACCATTACGATCGGCGCGATCCTCAAGGCCGCGGGCAAGCGCGACACGGCCTATCTTCGGCCCCCCGAAGGCTCGGCGGTCAAGGGGTTTTTCGGCTGGATCTATTACGCCACGATCATCGAGCTGTGGGCGTACGGAACGGAGCACTGAGGTGCAGCTCGGCAGCAGCGCCCATTCACCCTGAGGAGGCACCATGTATTGTCGGAACTGTGGCAAGGAAGTGAGTGACAAGGCGATCGCGTGCCCGAGTTGCGGGGTGCCGCCGCTCGCCGGGACACAGTTCTGCAGCAACTGCGCGGCGCCGACCCAGCCGGCGCAGGTCATGTGCACCAAGTGCGGAACGGCCTTGTCGTCGCGCGCGGGTGCGAGTGGCAAGAGCAAGGTAGCGGCCGGCTTGCTGGCGATCTTTCTCGGTGGACTCGGCATTCACAAGTTCTACCTGGGATACAACAAGGCCGGCGTGATCATGCTGATCGCCTCGATCGGCCTGACGATCGTCACCTTCGGGTTGCTCTCGATCGCCGTGCCTCTGGTCGGGCTGGTCGAGGGGATCATTTACCTGACGAAGTCCGACGCCGAGTTCCAGGCTACCTACGTCGCGGGAAACAAAGAGTGGTTCTAGGTGTCATAGAGAGGACGGGCGATGCCAGCATTTCTCGACGACAATCGGCTCGACGACCGGCAGCGGCTGCTCGCCGCGGTGGACTATCAGCAGGAAATCGTGGAATTGTCGTTCGGCAGCGAGCACGTCCGCATGCCGTTGCTCCTCTTCTTGCGTACCGCCTGGAGCGACATTCTGGAGCGCAACGAGCTCGATCGGGTTCGAACCAGGATCCGGGAAGTGCCCGAAGCGGTCCTGCTGGCGCACGGCTTGACGGGCGCCAGCTCGAGATGAAACGAAGCATGCTTGGCGAGTGGGATCGGCTCTTCCGTCAGCGGCGGGGGGCAGGCGTGCTCAAGAAACTCATCGGCGGGCCGAAGTCGCTATTCGGGAGTCTGCTCGACGCCCTCGGCATCGGCGGACTTCTGAAAGAGTTTCTCGACTTCCTCCTCGAAGGCATCGAGGAGTACGGAGAGGCCGTCGGCTAGCGCACAGCCCCGACGAGCGCCCGTCCACATCTCTCATGTACCCTGGAGCCGCTTAAAACCGGACACCAGGGGCAACTCCGGTGATTGGTTCCGGAGCTTCTCCAAGGTGGCCGCCCTGTCGTTCGCGAACGGGTTGCGGCCCCGATTGAGGTCCCGAATCCACGCCTCCCGAAGCTTGATGCGCTCAGGGTCCCGCTTACCGGTTCCTTCGGCGACGTACTTCTCGAAATCACGCAGCGCCTGCGCCATATCCTGGCCGATCAGGGCTGTGGCCAAACCGCGACTGTCGTGATAGCCGAAGAGGCCCGTCAGTCGAACGCCGCGCTCACAGGCAGGAAGGACCTCCCGGGGATAATCGAAGATCGCGCCCCGCCAGCACACGTCGTTCAAGACCGCAGGCGGTGCGCTTTCAGAGACCGCAAGTTGCGAAGCAAGCTGGAACATGTTGCGAGCAAATTCCCGGTTATCGACCATCGCGTGTTCGGTGGCAGCTTCGAGAAGACGGGTTGGGTCCAGCAGCACTTTTTGCGCCGACGCGTTGATCTGCCGAAGGGTTTCCCGCGCCTCGACTGCGTTGCCGTCGTGAGAAGCCGTTATGTGGTACTCCAGGAGATCGCGGGGATCGAGTCCGATATCCGGACAGGAGGACTGGGGCTTCTCCTTTGGGAGGTACAGCGCCCACTCGGATGCCCTCAAGCTGCGCCCGACCCTCCGGCAGAGCGTTTGACTAAGAGCTTCAAGAGTCTGACGCTCAAACCGCGGACGCGAGGGCCATAAGTCGAACACACTGACTGTTCCGTCTACCTGGCCTGTCGCGATAGCCGAGTCTCCCACGAAGGTGACTGCATTGACGCTGCTCGCATGGAAAAAGCGCTTTACTTCTTTCCGCTCGGGCACATCCGATACTCGGACGGTCTTATCCGCGCTGGCAACCGCCAGATACTGAGACGTCGGACTGAAGGCGATTCCCTCGACCGACTGCTCGAAGGGCTCCGCGAAGGGTGCTATCGCTCGGTACCCTCCTGGCGTGGGCCGCTCGATCAGGATCGCCACTTGAGGCCCGGCAGCGATTGCCAGGTATTTCTGGTCCGGACTGAAGGTGAAGGCTCTAATTTGGGAGGGTCGTCGAATATCCGGTTCCACCTTTTTCAGGCTGTCGTTGGCGACAGTCGGGCTTGTCCAGAGCTCAAGGACAGTGTCGGATGCAGCGGTCAGATACTTTCCCCCGGGACTGAATGCAAGCTGCGGGGTCGCCGATCTGCTTCGTGTCGAGTTCCTGCCGATCGTCAGTCTGGTGGCAAGACTCCAGACCCATACGGTCCGGTCCCGGGCGATCGTGGCAATCCGGGTGGCGTCGGGGCTGAAGGCGACCGCCGTTATCGCTCCGTTATGACGGCCCCGGAGCGGCAGTTCAGGCCGTGCCTGGCTGCGGAGGTCCCGGAGCTGTACCCGCCCCGAATCGTCTCCGGTTACCAGCACATCGCCGTTGGGCGCAAGAGCCATGACCTGAACATGCTGCAAGGAAGCGTCGGTCACCGTGGAAGCTCTCGAGCCGCTGCGCGACCACTGCAATGTGGAATCCGAAATCCAGGCGACCGTGCCGGCATTCGAGCTCACCGCGACCAGCCGGACCGGTTGGGTCAGCCCTAACGACCCACGCTGATCACCACTGGCGGAGTCCCAGATCGCCGCGGCCGGAGACTTGTCAGGAATCGTCCGGAATGCGACGACCCTTCCATCCGGGCTCATCGTTATGCCGGTTATGGGCGGTGACAAATCGGCCTTCCAGCGCGCGAGGCCCGGGAGCTCCGCCTCGAGCGCCGATCGGGCCAGAGCAGCAGCTCCGGACTCACCCGCGTGGTGGTGGCCCTGGGAGACGTGGAGCGCGATGAGGGCGGCGGTCTCGGGTCCACTGACATTCTTGGCGAACTGCAGCGTGACAGTCCAGCGAAGGCTGTCCGACTCGCGGGCAAGCTTCTCGGCGGTGCTGCTCCTGGCCTCGAGAGCCATGCGTCTTGCATCCGCCAGGACAAGGAGGGAGTCGGTGAACGCCTTCTCTTGCGCTAGGCTGTCCGCTTTGCGCCCGGCGGCAGCTTGGTGGAGCTCATTCTCCGACTGAATCCTTTCACCCTCCAGCCGTTCATGAAGCTTTCTGTCGCGCGACACAAGTAAATACACGACGGCCAGGCCAAGCAGGCCGATCGCCCCGAACTTCAGGAGCTGGGCACGTCGGCGCTGCCATCTGTGGGCCCGATCAGACTGATCCAGGAAGGCCATCGCGGCCGGGAAGGCGGAGTGATACCGCCTGGCCCAAGCCTCTTTCGGCTGGAAGCGGGTGCGCCACTCGATGGTTCGGGCGAGCAGTGGATCCCGCCAGAGCGGCTCCAGACCAGCGTCGTGAGCGACTGCGGCCTCGGCCAGACGGAGGCATCTTCGGCCGTCTTCGGCTTCCTGGTTGACCCAGTCGCGCAGGCGGCTCCACTTCCGGATCAGGCTCTCATGGGAGATGTCGACGACCGTTTCGGAGGTGAGCACCTCTCCCGACGGCGGAGTGAGGAAGGAACGTCCCTCCCGCCGAAACCGGTCGATGGTGTCGGCCACCTCAGCCGAACTCGCTTCGGCGACGGCGCACAACTCACCAAACGTGGTGGGACGCCGTATTTCGCGATGGTCGGGTCCGCGTTCGGTCAGGCGCTTGAATATTCTCTCGGCCGTCCGTTGCGCATGCGGAGTCAACTCTGTGTACGCCTCGTCGGCATGGTCCGGCAGGGCGTCTTGCATTCCTTTCACGGCGCCATAGTGCTCGAGACGCAGGAGGTCGCCGTCCGGTTTGTCATGTCGCCAACGGTTCCACATGCGCATCAGGGCGTGCTGCAGAACAGGCAGCTGGTCCGGATCGTCGCCGACGTCATTGAGCAGCCGTTGGGTCAAGCTTGGGGCGATGCGCGCGCCGGCCACCGCGACCGGCCCCACGATCGCCTCACAGAGTTGATCGCGGTTGAGCCGTGGAACCAGGAAAAGCCCCTCGTTGATCGCTTCGGGCATGCCTCGGAACTCCGAGCAATTCCCGAGGTACTCGCTTCGCATCGTCAGGACCACGTATACCGGTACCTCATCCTGTCGCACGGCTTCCAGCAGGAGCTTCACGAATGCGGCGGCGTGATCCCGAGCCCCTGCGGATTCGACAGCGCGCTTGAACCGGAAGGTCTCCTCGAACTGGTCAACGACCACCAGCACGCCTTCGCCCCGGTCGAGCGCCGACTCGCGGAGAGCGTCGATCAGGCCGAGGGAACCGCGGCTCAGGATCGTTTCCAGCACAACCGCTCGGGCGAGGTCGGTTCCGCCGGCTCGAAGCGAACCTTCCGATGCGGCCAATTCCCGGGCCAGGTTCCCGATGGGATCGCCCCCCGGCCGCGTGACCACAATCCGCCACCGAGACACGGCCCCGGAAACCAGTCCTCCTTCGAGCGCCGGGAGGAGACCTGCTCGCACGAGTGAGGACTTTCCCCCTCCTGAGCTGCCCACGACGGCGACCAGGCGCTGGGTACGGAGACGCCGGAGGAGCTCGTCGACCTGGGCATCGCGGCCGAAGAAGATGTGGGTGTCCCCCTTGTCGAAAGGCCGCAGTCCGACGAAGGGGTTCGACGTGGCAGCGGCGTTGAGTGACATCTCAGCGCGTCCCGCCCATGAGGCCCCGCAGCTGCTTCAGGAATCCCGACATGCTCTGCGGCGCAAATGCGGCGGTGCCGTGGACCAGGATGAATTCGTCGCTCAGATTCTCCAGGGTCTCCGATTGCGGCGATCCTTCGATGTAGATCGCCTGCGCCGCCATCCGTTTGGTCCGGCCCCAGCCTGGCGCTTTCCAGAGGTCTCGCTGTTTGGCGCGAAGCCACGCCTGTCGAAGCCCGGCGGAGTAGATGAGTACCGCGTCACACCAGACCAGCGTGTCCTGGTGATCCTGCCGCCTTTCCTGTTCGCTGCCCTCGGTCAGCGGCAGATCCACCTGGTAGCCCTGCCTCCGGAGGTAGTCGACAATAGGTTTCACCGATGGGACGTGGTCGGGCTCACAGATCAAGTAGATCCGCTGCTTCTCCGGCAATGGTCGCGGCGGCGGCGGAGGGTTCTCGAGTTTATCGACCAGTCGGGTCTTCATCTCCTCCAGTGGCTTCTGCTCCAGCAGCTCGGTGCCACGCTTCTCGGCATAGACCTGCCGCAGGCGCTGAAGGAACTCCTCCTGCTTCGGTTCGGCGGGCTGCAATGCCTGCGGCGCGATCCAGACCAGCCGGGACTTTTGATCCTCCCTGTCCGAAGCCGCCTCGACCTGGAGCTCGACGATGGACCGATCGGCGCCTTCCGGAATGAGACCGTAGCGGGCACCTACGAGATGGACGGACAGCGCGGCCCGATCCAGATCCGAACGGATGCGCGGCAGCAGCTCGTCCGCGTTCCAGGGGAGCGTCGTGTCCGGCAGGACGCGATAGCCGCGTTGGAGGAGCTCGCGCCGGATCTTGTCGCGAACCAGCCTGACGTCCTCGGTGCACTCTGCCAGATACACCGCCTTCTTCTCCGCGCCAGGGGCATCCACACCGACCAGGAAGCCACTGACATCCTGTGCGAGGTCGTCCACCTTCTGCCAGAACTCTTTTGTTTCCGGATAGAGCTCCCGAAACCGTCCTGAAGCCTCCTCATAGAAGAACTCATAGCCAAGCAGATCCCGAACCGGCTCGGGCAGCTCGGCGCGGTTGACCGGTGTCTTGATGATCTTCAGAATAGGACTTCGTGGCCCACAGGGGGAGCGCCGGCGCATGTCCTGCATGAACCCGTCGAATTCGCGGGAACACCACTCGGACTTCAGGTACCGGGGAGAGAGGATGAACACGAACATCCTCGCGTCGGACAGCGCGGCGGTCACGAGGGGAGTGAGTTGTTCGTTTCCACGGACCTGCGGATCTCGCCAGATGCGGACGTTTCGACCCATCACCATCGCGAGGCGAGCCTCGAGCTCCTTGTGCAATTCGTTGACCCAACGGTGCTTGGCAGCGCCCCAGGGTTCATCGTCGATATGACTGTAGCTGATGAACAGATCGTAGCCCATGAGCAGCTCCGTCGAAGGCATCCAACTAGCGCTTACTGTCTTCGGTGCTTCAGCGCTTCGCTACATTCCGACAGCGTCCAGCCAGCCCGCGACGCGGGTGACGGGATTCAGCTGCCACACCTTCCGTCCGACCCGGCCGGCGTGAGCCACGACATCTCCGGTGCCGCCCAGCCCCGCGGCGGGGGCGCCGTTCCACACCGCGATCAGCAGGTCGGCGAGCCGGACGATCTCCTGTCCCGCCGCCCAGTACGCTTCCTCGCCCGGACTCTCGAATCCCAGCGTAACGCATCGCTCCGCGCGCCCCAGGAACCGGGCGTATTCCTGGCGCGCGGCAGCGTCCGTGAAAGCGAGCTCGTAACCGGCTGAGGGAACCACAACGGTGTAGGGAATACGCCGATCGAGCAGGGCCTGAGCGAAGAGCTGATCGGCTCCCGCCGCCAGGCTGGTAAAGCCGTGCCCGACCCGGTGTGAATCCACCGCACGCAGGATCTCCTCCCGGACCCACGCGACCGCAGCCTCCCCCCCCAAATCCTGGTGGCCGGTGATGCCGGCTTTCATATACGGTTCGCCTTGATCAAGTGCCAGTAGAATCTGCCCAGCGCGGTCAGGCGACAGGGCTTGCTCTCGATCGCCGCGTAGTACATATGCTCCGTCCCGACCGGCTCCAGCAACCGCGCCGCCCGGTACTTCTGCAGGTGGGCAAAAATTGCCGTGTGCTCCGGCGTTGCGCTCGGATCAGTCGGTTCATAACTCGGATCGAGGGGGTATTGGTAGATCGGCTTGGAAAAGTATTTGCCAAGCTGGCGGAGAACCTCCGGCGCGATCGAAGGCGTGCACTTCCGCAACGGTGTGAAACAGGCGACGTGCGCCTTGAAGAGGGGGCGCTGATCCCAGGCACCGAGCGCCTGGTCAGCGTATGTATAGACTCCGGCGATGGTCACATTGCCGGAAATGTCCGCCGCGCCGCCGTGAAGCGCGTCATAGACGAGCGAGGTGAATACTCCGCTCCCGTTGGCTTCCAGAGCGACCTCGGAGTCCCGACTGGCGGTCAGTACTGAAATTCCTTCCCGGAGTACCGCGGAATTGTCGATTTCCGGAATGCTTCCGAAGAACCCGCTGTGGCAGCAGTCGAGGATGATGATGATTTCTTTTACGGGCGACGTGCGCGCCTGGGTGAGGACGTCGCGCATCGCGACCCCGGCGTTGTATTTCTTGGCATCTTGAGTAACCAGAAACCCGCCTAGATTGTTTACGGTTCCATGGCCCGAGAAATAGAAGAGGGCGACATCCGCCGGCTGATTCAAGAGTTTCTCGACATTCTCGAGCACCTTCTCCTGGGTAACCGCCTCGCCAGGAGCGAGAAGCGTCTTGCAATAGAAGTTGGGGTCGCCGTTGTCGTGGGTCCTGAGCAACTCGGCCAACGTGGTGGCGTCCGCCACGCAGCCCCTGAGCGGCGAGCCAGGGTAGTCGTCGATTCCCACCAGCAACGCCCGCCTCATCGCGGCGGCTCCCCGGGAGTCGGAGTCATGCTCAGGCCGCCGACCCCTCAACCTGTGGACGCCAGAACATCGTGACGACGACGACATAGACCGCCGCGAGGAACGTGGCCACGACGAACCCCGCCTTGCTGTCCACGCCGAAGGCCGCGAGGGGCCCGGTAAAGCGCTGGGTCAGAGTCAGGAGCAGGAAGGCACCGCTCGAAATGAACGCATCGGCGATGCCCTTTTTCTCGAGGAGGCGCCCTATGAGGTTCACCGCCAGGCAGACGGCGGTCACCAGGAGGAGCATCCAACCGTACTTCGATGCGACCTCCGCCGGGGTTTCGGCGATTCCGGAGACCAGCCCGATTCCGAGGACATAGAGCGCAAAGGTGCGGGCCGGGATGAGGGCGCGCAGACGGTCGAGATAGGCAGCCAGGGGGTTCATACCTCCTCCTCGAGTGTGGGTTTCAGAGTCTCTGGACCGCTCCGCTCAGGCCCACATGGACAGGAGCGGACCCGCGCTGCCGGGGACGTGGCTCTCGGCGAGGCACTCGGAGTACGCGTCGGCCTGGCGGAGGAGGTTCTCGTCCACGGCCCCGATCAGATGAAAGAGGCTGCCGAACGCGGCGAGATTCAGGGTGTGCCCGGCCTCGTGGTCGACCGCCATGCCGCTGTAGACGACGTCGACGAAGGCAAAATTGCCCATGTTGAACGCGGTATTGATTGGATTCAGGTTGCTGATCCAGCCTCCCCTCGTGAACAGGGTGCCGGTTTTCCAGTCGAACACCAGGCGCTCGATTTTGAAGAACGCCACCCCGAACGAGCCGATGGCGAGAGCGCCGAGGAGGCAGAGGATGAAAAACGTGAACCCGAAGGCGACGATCGGCCACGACAGCGGCAACAGCCAGTTCAGATAGCCCAGCAGGCCCTGGTAGAGCGGGTTGCGGGCCACCGCGCCCACGGCGGAGAGGAACGCGAAGCCGGCCACGACGATCGCCAGGACGGTCCCCGCGCCCTCGCCGAAGATTTCCGGGAATGCCACTGAGGCGATCGCCCAGTTCACCGCCGCGTTCGTTCCGATGAGCAATCCCCGGAAGAATTCACCTGCCCCGGTGCCCACCGTCGCCGCTCCCAGGATGTAGCCGAGGAGGACCACGGCGGCATAGATCAGGAGCAGGACCCAGATGGAGTGGAGGAGCAGGCTCAGGAGAACGAAAACCGCCGTACCGATCGCCGCGCCGATGAACGCGATGGACGGCTTGATGGCAAGTTGCGCCATAGTGACCTCCTGGAGGTCGGCTGGTCGATGGTGTGTTTTCCCTCGATGGCCCTGCAGACCAAGCTATCCACTCGTGATAAATGCGCCAGACCAACGTCCCCCTATCAGATGTTATAGGGGTCCGTATGCAAAGGACGGCACACTCCGGTGGCTGTTGCTCTCTGGATCGCCGAATGCCACATTCGACGGCGTCAACCGCAGCGCGGCAGTCCGGGTTCCATACGGGGTAAAGACTGAGCAGGGAGGAGAAGAACTCATGGCCACCGACTACGTGATTTTGAGGAGCGTCGCCGCGCCGAAGCCGGAGTTTCGGGCGCGCACCAGGGGTGCTACACCGCCGGCGGACGCAGCGGCTCCTTCGGTCAAGTTCGAGGTCGACAGCTTCTCGGCGAGTCGTGCCGCCGACGTCGCTCGCACTCCGGGAGTCGAGTGCGTCGCCCCGGTGATCCCTTTGAAGCTGATCGAGCCGGTGCCGTTCGATGCGCCGGTCGACGCCAAGGCGGCCGGCAGCACCTGGGGGGTCAAGGCCGTCGGTGCGGACACGTCGAAGTTTTCGGGCGAAGGCGCCGTGGTGGCAGTGCTCGATACCGGCATTGACGCGACTCATGAGGCATTCGCGGGTATCGAGCTGGTCCGGAAGAATTTCACCACCGAATCGGACGACGACCTGCATGGGCACGGGACCCACTGTGCCGGAACCATCGCGGGTCGGAAGGTGGCTGGTTTTCGCATCGGAGTCGCACCGGGGGTGAAGAAGTTGTTGATCGGGAAGGTTCTCGGCCAGGGCGGGGGCGGCAGCAACACCCTCCTCGAGGCGATTCAGTGGGCGCTTCAGAACGGGGCGCAGGTCATCTCGATGTCACTCGGTATCGACTTTCCGGGACTGGTCGCGGAGCTGGTGGGGGAGGGCTTTCCGCCGGCGCTGGCCACCTCCAGAGCCCTCGAAGGGTACCGGGCCAACGTGCAGCTGTTCGAGCGTCTCGCGTCGCTGGTGCGGGCCCAGGGCGACTTCGGCCAGCCCTGCCTGATCGTGGCGGCGGCGGGCAATGAGAGCCAGCTCGACGTCAATCCGCAGTTTGCGATCGCGGTCAGTCCGCCGGCCGTCGCCGAAGGCATCGTCTCCGTCGCGGCGGTTGCCCGCGGTCCGAAGGGATTCACCATCGCCCCGTTTTCCAATGTCGGGGCCCGGGTGTCGGGGCCGGGTGTCGGGGTCCTCTCGGCGAAGCCGGGTGGCGGGCTCGCTCCCATGAACGGAACGAGCATGGCTACTCCCCACGTTGCGGGGGTCGCCGCGCTGTGGGTGCACAAACTCTCCGGCGCGAACCAGTTGACCGGCCGGCTCCTCATGGATCGGCTGGCCGGCTCGGGCACGATTGCCGGTTTCGCTCCGAACTTCGACCCCGCAGGTGTGGGGTCCGGGATGGTTCGCGCGCCCCAGCAGTAAGGTCGCCGGCTTGCAGCCCGATCAGGGCACCGTCGGTATCGTGAAGCTCCCGACGTTCGAGACGAACCGAATGCCCTGGGTGGGGAGCTGAGGAGGAGGCGTACCCGGGGTGAACGGCAAACTGAACGTCACAAAGATGGTTTCGTCCTTTGCCGCCGCCCACGGCAGCGACTCCAGACAGCTGGCGTCCTCACTCGGGGCGCTGCAGGAAATGGAGGCTCCCTGCGGCAGTGCAACCAGCGAGTCGACCCTCCACGTCAACGTGGCCAGACCTGGGTTTCGGACCCGCAAAGTGGCGGTATACTGCCGCAGTAGAGAGTTGCCGAACTGAACAGTGGTCGTGTCGAATGTCGGCCGCCGAGGCAGCACCATCATCACGGGATTAATGGGCTGCGGAATAATGCTCACCGCGAAACCATCCGCATCAATGGTCGCGCTCGTCTCGCCCCGATAGACCGGCGTCCCGTTGTTGCTGATGATGTCGACGCTGAACCTCACCGTGCCGGCATTCACCGTGACGTCGAACGTCGTCTCGTCGTCGCCCGGTCCCAGGAGCTGGGTCAAGGTGACCTCGTCTCCGCCGGAGAAGATCGTGAGATGCGCCGTGTCCACGACCGTGAGGAAATCGCCTCCTACTATCGAGCGAACGTCCAGTACGACGCGGGAATGCCGGCTCGCGGAGTCGGTGAGACCCTGGCTGCAAGCCGTAGCGCCGGCGATGCCCAGGGCGAGGAACTTCGCGCAGCTGGAAGCCTTCATCGGGTGCGATCGCATGTCTCGGCCCTCCAGAGCGGATTCCGGATCAGAATGGAATGTTGATGGTCACGGTGCCCCGATGGGATCCTCCCCGGGTCGCGGCGAACACCACGGCGCCCGCGGTTACCAGCACGGCGGGGACAAAGAACACCGGCTTCTGCCAGAGCGGAGTGAACCGGGACCAGGGCTGTCCGGTCCGGTACCGTGCGGCCTGCTCGATCGCGATGCTCCGCAGGCGGATGGTTCGGATCGCGGCGGGATCGACCGGCTGCGGCGGCCCGGGCGGTGCCGCACCCCGGATCGTCACGCTTTGACCCGCACCGTACGTCGCGCCGGCCCAAGCCATGGTGCGGGAGCTTAGAAAGACGCTGCCCTCCAGCACGGTCAGGCGCACCACGCCATCCCGGGTTACCTCGAAGACGAATTCGGTGCCCTCGACCCCCGCGCTCACGAAAATGGTGTTCAGCCTGAGGGCTTCCCTCGTTTGCCGCACCTTTTTGAGAAAGAGCTTGCCGACCCTGACGAAGATCGAGGGGTTTTCGATGCTGATCTCGCTGCCGGGCTCCACGATGACTTCGTACCCCGCCCGGAGGGTGAGGAGGGCGACGCCGTCGGCCGAGGTCAGCATCGTATCTCCCTTCACGATGCTCTGCTGGGGAGTGCCGGTGCGGGTTTCGCCCTCCCGGACGAGTGTCACCCGCGGGGGCTCGTTCAATGGCGCGGGACGGGTGCCGGCGAGGACGCCGTCGAGTTTGGCGTAGGGCGTCGCGCAGGCGACCGCCGAGAAACCGGCGGTGAGGACGAGCAGGAGGCGAGTCATAAGCCCAACCAGCGTTGGTAGAGGGGCAGCCATTTTTCCAGGATCACCACCGGATACTCGCGGTTCTCCTTACAGAACTCGGCCTTGCGCATGCATGCGTTGACGATGTCCGCCCAGCGAGCAGAGTTGTTTGCCCGGACCCGTTCTCTGATGATCCAGCCGGCTCCCCCATTGTAGGCGGCCAGGGCGAGCCTCCAGCGGTCGTCCGGTGTTTCGGCCCAGGCATGGCGGCGATGCAGGTTGTAGTCGTAAAGCGAGAGCGCATTGAGCGCCCAGTTGGGGTCGGTCGGGCACCCCGCCTTGCTGGGGCATTGCGCCCGCACCGCGGCCGGCAAGAGTGGCGCGTAGTCGGCGGCGGTGGCCGGAGTGAATTGGGCAATCCCCGAGGCATACTTGCTCTGTGCGGTAGGTTTCCAACGACTTTCCTGATGGACTTGCGCAAACCCGATCGTCGGCGACTCTGCCAGGGCGAAATAGAAGCGCCAGATCCGGATGAAATTGTCCCGGTAGGCGAGCGCCGGACGAGGGATCCCGGGTGATGGCGGAGCAGCATGACCGGTCGCCGGCGCCGGGGCAGGCGGCGGCACGGCGGGCGGGGGCACGGCGGGCGCCGGCGCGACGGGCGTGGGTGGCGTCGCGGGCGGCCCTTGCGCCGCTTTGCCAGGTGCCTCCGCCGGCCGGCAGCCGCCGAGGAGCGCCGCAGTCAGGACCCCGAGCGGCATCAGGGTGCGGGTCACAAGCTGAGCGCCACCGAGTAGATGATGGCCCCGTAGAGCAACGCGATTCCGACGAAGGAATAGCCGAAAGCGGGATCCTTCGCCTGGAGCAACTGCTTGAGGTCGATGTACGGAAAGGTCTGCTTCCTCAGAATGTGCGCCAGAACGAATCCCAGCGTCACATTCGACGCCTTGGTCAGGATCACCGCGAGGGGATGGTCCGGCGGCAGCCAGCCGTAGGCCTTGGCGAGGAGGATCAGAATGGAGATCAGCAGCGCCCAGCGGAGCCGCCAGATCTCCTGGTAGAAGCGGTGAAAAGCATCCAGCATCGATCAGCCTCCTTTCGCGTGTCGAACCGGCGGGAGTGCCGACTCGAATTTGTCCCTGCCGGCCATCGCGAGCCGCCCGCGTCTGCAGTACGGACACTGGAACGCGAGGTTGGGGGCGGCGGGGTGTATCCGCCCGGACCCTCCACAATTCGGACATGGCGCAGGCTCGATCGGCAACGCGCTTCCGCAATGAGCGCACAGGGTACCGCGGGTTCCGTCGACGGGAACCCGGGCCGCACACTCAGTGCACCTGCACCACAGGCTGGTTTCGGACCGCGGGATCGTGGCGACTAACCGGGGCGCCCGGCCCGGCGCGGCGGCGGCCGCTTCGAGGCTTTCTCCCAGGCCGTCGATGGCCGGGTCGCCCGGAGCGCACTCGGCGAGTTTCGCCAGCACCCGTCGTGCATCGGTGAGGCGGCGGGATTCGATCAGTGCCGCCGTCAGGTTCACCAGCAGGCCGACATGCGCCGGGTGATGACGGAGGCCTGCCCTCAGGCATTCCACTGCCCGCTTCGGCTCCCCGGCCCGCCGATACACGAAGCCGAGGCTGCAGTGGATGTCGGGATCGTCCGGTCTCAGGCGCCGGGCAAGCTCGAGGTGTGCAATGGCCGGATACACCTGGTCGACCTCATCGAGCGAAGAACCCAGAGAATTGTGGGCGCTCGCCAGATTCAGGGAAGGGTCGTCGCCGGGAGCCTCGAGCAGCGCCGCCAGGTGCGCGATGGCCCGGTGGTGCTGCCCGACCGCGTTCGCGAATGAGCCAGCGGCGAGCAGCAGCTCCTGCGACCCGGGCGCGAGTTTCAAGGCCTCCTCCGCAGCCTCCAAGCCCGCCTCAGGGGAGAGAGCATGAAGGGCGACGCGAACCTGCTGCGCCGGGCCATCCACGATTCCGGGAAGCAGCGCCGTCAACTCCCCGGCACTGTCGAGCGCCTCCTGGTAGCGCTCTTCGCACATGTGCTCGTGGGAGGCGCGCAAGAGAGCCCGAGCCTTGCCGACGGTGTCCGCATCCGGGGCACGATCGATCGGGGGCAACGCCTCGTCCAGCACCAGGGCCAGCTGTTCCGGGGTGCGCGCATCCAGGACATTGCCCGGCCGACCGGGCTTGGGGTGGCGGAACCCGCGAGGAAGCACGGAACCTTCCCGCAGCAGACCGAGGATCCGGATCTGGCCGTGCGTCGAGAGAAGGGCGGCGGTGTTGAATTCGTCGAAAACCCAGCCATCCTTCGTCGCCTCGTTCGCGGCATCGGTCCCGAGCCGTTCCACGTACCCGGGGTCCAGCACCGCGAGGAAATAGCGACAGTCGGCTATCTGCGAGACCATTCCCGGGACATCGAGGTCGACCGGCTTTTCGCGGTCGAAGATGACCGGATAGCCACGGACTTTGATCCGGCTCGCCAGCTCAGCCGTCCACTCGTTTTCCGCCGCGGTGCCCCAACGGTAGGAGACGAAGACTCCGGGGGGAAAGCTGAGTGGCGGCGGCCCCGCGAGACGCTCCCGGAGCGCCTGGTTCAGTTGGACAACCCAGACTGACCGCCATCCCACGTGCTTCGCCGCTTCGGCGGGAGTACGGTGCGAGCCATCCGGCCGGCGCAGCAGCGATCCGTCAAGCGAGGGGATCGGGCGGGTCAGCTCTTCATCGGAGATTCCGACGGACTCGTCGTCGGAAGGCGACGGCGGCACTCCCCGATCGAAGATGCCCAGATGCGAGGGGGGCACAACTCGATATCCCGACCGGCTCGGCGCACCGATGATGGCCAGCACCCGAAGCGGAGTCTTGCCGCTCGAATCGGGAGGCGCGTCGGGGTCCAGTAGCACGATGCGGCCGTCCTCCTGCGTCAACGCGAAGAAGCGGGCGCGGCAGGCGCGGCAGAAGCTGGTCGATCCGCTCGTTCCGGGCGTCTCGTCGCGCGAGACGCGGAGCTCCGTCGTCTCGTGACACTTCGGGCAGGTGATCGAAATCGTTGCGAGCATCGACCAGTCCTCCCGGACTCGCCGTCGCTACTCTCTGTGGTGCAGGTGGAACCCTGCCTCGAATGTACGCTAAATCGACTCCCGGCGAAATCACGCGTGGCGCCCCTATAAGATCTTATAGCCCCGGCCTTCCTCCCGGGCTGAACGGCGGCGAAGGTCCCGGCTCGGCGAGCATCCCCGCCGTATGGACCAAACCACTATGAGATCCTATAGTTACCCCGTCCCTCCGCGGGTGTCCATTTTCCAGCGGTTGGCTGCCCACGCCACATCGGGCGTAGTGGTTCCCGGCGATCGGAGCAGGGTATGAGCCGCAAGCCGAGCCTGCTTCTGGTGGAGGACCACCATCTGGTGCTGGAGGGCCTCCGGCTCGAGCTGCAAGGTGAATTCAGAATTGCCGGGACGCTGGCGACCGGTGAAGGGGTTGCCAAGGCATGCCGAGAGCTCGGACCCGACCTGGTGCTGCTCGATCTCAGCCTTCCGGATCGCAGCGGACTCGAAGTGATCCCCCAAGTGCTGAGCGAGATGCCGGGGATAAAAATCCTGGTGGTGACGATGCATCGCGACCGGGTCCTCGCCGATGCGGTGCTGCAGGCGGGCGCGGCGGGTTTCATCCCCAAGGATGCGGAGGTCGCGGAGCTGCGCTCCGCGATCCGCAGGGTGTTGGCGGGAGAGCGGTACGTCTCCCCCTTGGTCTCAACCAGTGCGGCTCCCTATCCGAGCAGCGCGCTCAGCGTCGGCTTTGCGCAGTTGACTCCGCGGCAACAGGAGATTGTGCGGTTGCTGGGGGACGGAAAGAGCACGGCACGCATCGCGGAGGAGCTGCATGTGACTGCGAACACGGTGACCTTCCATCGGATGAGGATCCGCAAGGCGCTCGGGATTCCGACGGAATGGGGATTGCTCCGTTATGCGCTGGTGGTGAGGATGGGTGAGGAGCGGTCCAGCGGGACGTAAGGATTCACTCCGCCTTTCCGCCCAGAAACATCCTCAGCACCCGTGGCAGAATCCCCCCGTGGCGGTAATACTCGACTTCCACCCGCGAATTGAGCCGCACCACCGCCTGGAACTCCGTCTCCTTGCCAGCATCGTCGCGCGCCCGCACCATCACCCGTCCGCCCGGCGTCACGCCGCCGGCGATGCCGGAGATGTCAAAGACTTCCCGTCCGGTGAGGCCAAGCGACTCGCGCGACTGCCCCGCTTCATATCCGAGGGGCAGGACCCCCATCCCGACCAGATTGCTCCGGTGGATGCGCTCGTAGCTGTCGGCCAGCACCGCACGGACGCCGAGCAGTTTCGTGCCCTTGGCCGCCCAGTCCCGGCTCGAGCCGGCGCCGTACTCCCGACCGGCCAGAATCAGCAGCGGCACCCCCTCCTTCGCGTACCGCATGGCGGTGTCGTAGATCGAGAGCACCTCCCCGGTCGGGAAGTGGACGGTCCAGTTCCCCTCTTTGTCGGGGACCAGCCGGTTCTTGATGCGGACGTTCCCGAAGGTGCCGCGCATCATCACCTCGTGGTTGCCGCGCCGCGCCCCGAACGTGTTCCACGCTTCCTGCGGGACGCCCCGCTCCAGCAGGAAGCGCGCGGCGGGGCCGCTCTTTGGAATGGAGCCCGCCGGGGAGATATGGTCGGTGGTGACCGAATCGCCGAGCGACGCGAGCACCCGCGCGCCGGCGACATCGGTGGCCGGTGAGGGATCCCGCGGCAGCCCCTGGAAGAAGGGCGGCTCCTGCACGTAGGTCGACGCGGGGTCCCATGCGAAACGGTCGCCGCCGGGTACCTCGAGGGCGCGCCACTCCTCGTCGCCATCGAACACCGAGGCATACTTTTCCGTGAAGATTTCCGGTTTCAGCGACTCGGCCATCGTCGCGCGAATCTCCTCCGAGCTGGGCCAGATTTCACGCAGGTAGACCGGCTTCCCGTCCTTCCCTTTGCCCAGCGGCTCGGTTGCGAGATCCACGTCCACCCTTCCCGCGAGGGCGAATGCGACCACGAGCATCGGTGAGGCGAGATAGTTCGCGCGAACCAGCGGATGTACCCGTGCCTCGAAATTCCGGTTGCCCGAGAGCACCGCCGCCGCGACGAGCTCGTACTGCTCGATCGCGGTCGCGATGGCTTCCGGGAGAGGACCGCTATTGCCGATGCAGGTGGTGCAGCCATAGCCCACCGTTTGAAACCCGAGCCGCTCGAAATAGGGCGTGAGCCCGGCAGCGTCGAGGTAGGCGGTCACGACGCGCGAGCCCGGAGCCATGCTGGTCTTGACCCACGGTTTGCTCTGAAGGCCTTTCTCAACCGCCTTCCGGGCGAGCAGGCCGGCTCCGACCATGACCGATGGATTGGAGGTGTTGGTACAACTGGTGATCGCGGCGATGACCGCCATGCCGTCGCGGATGGGGAACGACTCCCCGGCCAGCTCGTGCTCCGTCTCCGGCGGCGCCTCGACGGCCTGCGCCACCCCCGCGGACCCGCCCTCGCCCACCCAGCGCGAGTAGTTGCTCTCCGCCACCGCGCGCCGCTCGACCGGCGTTCCGGCCGACATGAGTCCGGGGAGCGAGATCGCAAAATTGCGTTTGAGATCCTTGAGCGGTACCAGGTCCTGGGGCCGCCGCGGGCCGGCCAGGCTCGGTACTATCGTGCTGAGGTCGAGCTCGAGGCGAGCCGTGAACTCGGGATCGGGGGAGGCATCGGTGCGAAACAGTCCCACTTCCCTGGCGTAGTGCTCGGTCCGGCTCGCGTCCCGGTCGCGCCCGGTTCGGCGGAGATACTCGATCGTCTCGGCATCGATCGGAAAGAAACCCATCGTGGCGCCATACTCCGGCGCCATATTGGCGATGGTGGCGCGGTCCGCGAGTCCGAGCCGGGAAATCCCCGGTCCGTGAAATTCCACAAACTTGTCCACCACGCCGTGCTTGCGGAGCATCTGGGTGACCCGCAGCACCAGGTCGGTGGCTGTCGTGCCGAGGGGCAGGTCGCCGGTTAGCTTCATCCCGATCACCTCGGGCACCAGCATGAAGTAGGGCTGGCCCAGCATCACGGCTTCGGCCTCGATGCCCCCGACGCCCCATCCCAGGACCCCCAGACCGTTGATCATCGTAGTGTGGGAATCGGTGCCGACCAGGGTGTCCGGATACGCGGTCCGCTCGCCGTACTGGTCCCGAAGCTGGACCACCGGGGCCAGGTACTCGAGGTTGACCTGGTGCACGATGCCGGTCCCGGGGGGGACCACCCGGAATCCGGCGAAGGCCCGCTGGGCGAACTTGAGGAGTTGATAGCGCTCGGCGTTGCGCTCAAATTCCAGCGCTACATTCTGGCGGAACGCCTGGGCCGTTCCATAGTGGTCAACCTGGACCGAGTGGTCGATCACCAGATCGCAGGGAACCACCGGATTGATCTGGCCGGGGTTTCCTCCCATTCTGGCCATGGCGTCGCGCATCGCCGCGAGGTCGACCACGCACGGTACGCCGGTGAAGTCCTGGAGTACCACGCGCGCCGGCATGAAAGGAAATTCACCGCCGGACGCGGGCGTCGGACTCCACTGGGCGAGCGCCGCGACGTGATCCTCGGTCACCAGGCCCCGGCCAGCATGGCGGAGGGCATTCTCCAGGAGCACGCGAATCGAAAACGGAAGCCGGTCCAGCGTTCCCACCCCCTTGCGCTCCAGCTCACCGGGACGGAAGATCACCGCCCGGCCGCCGTCGAGAATGAGCTCGGCTCTGGTGCCGAATGGATTCAGGCGCGTTGTCATGAGGCGGTCGGCTCCATCGAGAGTCCCAGCGTCCGGCAAGACCCCTAAGATACATGCCCGTGTCGCCGAGACGGGAGGGAAGGACTGTCGCGTGGCCGTCGTGAATCCGCTGCCCGTTGCCGTCACCCGGCGCGACGACGGAGTGCTCGTGGAGTGGGATGCGGAGGGCCATCGCGCCCTGTACCCGTCGCGGAGTCTTCGGCTCGGATGTCCCTGCGCCGAGTGCGTCGAGGAAATGAGCGGCCGGCCCCTGCTCGACCCGGGTACGGTGGCCGCCGACATCCGTCCGCTGGAAGTGCACCTCGTCGGAGCGTACGGGCTCGGGATCCGCTGGAGCGACGGTCACAGGACCGGGATCTATACGTTCGACCGGCTGCGCCGGGAATGCCCCTGCGCGCGGTGCGCCGGCCCCCGGGAGAGCTGAGGAGGCGCGATGGTTGCCGGACGGTCGTATTGGATCGCGATCTGGTACGGCATCCTGTTCCTCGGGGTGCTGGGCCTCGGGTCTTCTCTGTACTGGGGCCGCCAGACCCATTGGAAAAACCTGGACGAGCTGCTGCGCGCGATCGGGACGATCACGGTCTCCACCGGCATGCTCCTCCTGCTCAATGGTCTGTTCACCGGTCTGGGACAGGTGCTGCTCCTGCTGGCGCTGATCTGCTTCATTGTCGCGTTCGTTCTGGGGCGGAAGTTGGGGCCGGCTCCCACGGAAACGGATTCCGGCGACGACTACGACGACGACTCGAGGCCCGGCGCATGAGACGCCGTCTCGTCCCGGCCCTCGCCGTCCTCTTTCCCGTCGCCCTGGCGGCGCAACAAGCGCTGGGGCCGTCCACCGGGGGGACGGTGGCGCTTCGCCAGGCGGAGCGGATGCTGGGTCATACCAAGCGCGCCCTCATCATCGCGGCGCATCCCGACGACGAAGACACCGAGCTGCTCACCGTGCTGGTCCGCGGACAGGGCGCCGAGGCGGCATATCTGTCGCTCTCGCGGGGTGAAGGGGGACAAAACCTCATCGGGCCCGAGCTCGGCGAAGAGCTGGGGCTCATTCGAAGCGAGGAGCTGCTGGCCGCCCGGGTGCTGGACGGCGCACGGCAGTACTTTACCCGCGCTTTCGACTTCGGGTTCTCGAAGAACATCGACGAGGCATTCCGATTCTGGCCCCGCGACTCGGTACTCAAGGACGTCGTCCGCGTTGTGCGCCGCTTCCGGCCGCAGGTGATCGTCTCGATCTTTTCCGGCACCAATCGTGACGGCCATGGCCAGCACCAGGAAGCCGGCTGGGCGGCGCGCGAGGCGTTCGACGCCGCGGGGGATGCCACCCGGTTCCCCGAGCTCGCGACCGAAGAGGGCCTCGTGCCCTGGACGCCGCTCAAGCTCTATCGCTCGGCGCGTTTCGATCAGACCGGGGCCACGCTGACGCTCGACGGCGGGATTCTCGATCCCGACATCGGGCAGTCGTACCGCCAGATCGCCATGCGAGGGAGGAGCCTCCATCGCTCCCAGGACATGGGGGTGCTGCAGGAGCCTGGTCCCTCGGTCATCCGGCTCGCGATGCTGACCGACCGCGCCGCGCCCAATCGCGGGGGCCTCTGGGATGGGATCGACACCAGCGCCGCGCCGCTCACGGGGCAGGGAATCGAATCGGCCGATCAGCGCCGGCACGCCGAGGACGCCGCCGCGATTCGGGCGGGACTCGTGGTCGACGCCGCGACGGCCGACGGCCGCCTGGCGCCGGGACAGCGAGTCCCGGTGCGGATCACGGTCTGGAACGGAGGGTCGCGCCCCGCGGAGGCCGATTTCGCACTGATCGCCCCTGCCGGGTGGGAGGTTGCACCATGCGCCGCGCCGCATGCGACGATCGCGCCAGGGACGGTCGCGACGTGCGTGATGAACGTCGGAGTGCCCGAGGACGTGGCGATCTCCACGCCGTATTTCCTTCGCGCTCCGCGGGATGGCGCGATGTATCGGTGGGGTGGCGAGCGATCCGACTGGGGTGAGCCGTTCGAGCCGCCGCCCCTTCAGGCCCGAGCGGCGCTCACGCCGGAGGGCGGGCCCTCCATCGTCCAGACGAGGGAAGTCGTCCACCGGTACCGCAATCAGGCGGTCGGAGAAGTCCGCCGGCCGCTGCTCGTGGTGCCGCGGGTGGACGTGAAGGTCGACCCCGCCGCCAAGGTGTGGCCGACCGGCGTCCGCGCCGCGCAGGCGTTCACCGTGACCCTGCAGCATGGGGCGGCCGGCCCCACCGCCGGAACCGTGCAGCTGGAGCTGCCGGCCGGGTGGCCCCCGGTGGCCGCGCAGCGGTTCAGGCTCACCCGCGAGGAGGAGCGGGAAACCCTGGTCTTCCAGGTCCGGCCGCCCGATGCGATGGCGCCGGGACTGCACGAAGTGCGGGCCGTGGCGCTGGACTCGGCGGGACGCCGGTATGCGACCGGCCTCGCCACGGTGGACTACCCGCACATTCGGCCCCGCGCGCTCGCCCACCCGGCGGTGAGCAGCGTCCACGCGGCGCCCATTGCCCTGCCCGCCGTGGCCCATGTCGGCTATATCCGCGGGGCAGCCGACCGGGTGCCGGAAGCGCTGCTCGGGATCGGAATGCCGGTGGACTTGCTCGATGGAGTCGCCCTGGAGCGCGGCAACCTCGCCCTGTACGACGTGATCATCGTGGGGAGCCGTGCGTACGAGACCGAGCCGGCGCTCCTCGAGAACAACGCCCGACTCCTCGACTACGTGCGAGCCGGCGGACGGATGGTGGTGCAGTACCAGCAGGGGGCGTTCTTCAATGGGAACTTCGCCCCCGCGCCGCTCACCGTCGGGCAGCAGCACGATCGCGTCACCGACGAGAATGCTCCCGTCACCATCCTCCATCCCGAACAGCCGCTCTTCGCGCGGCCCAATCGTCTGGGAGCTTCGGACTGGACCGGATGGGTGCAGGAACGCGGCCTGTACTTCGCGCGGACCTGGGACAAGTCCTACCTGCCCGTGCTCGAGATGTCCGATCCGGGAGAGCCCCCCCTGCGCGGTGGTCTTCTGGTCAGCTCGCTTGGCAAAGGCACCTACGTGTACACGGGATTGTCCTTCTTCCGGCAGCTGCCCGCGGGCGTTCCGGGGGCGTACCGCCTGTTCCTCAACCTCCTGGACCTCCGTGCATCGCCACCGCAGCCTTAGCCTCGTCGTCGCGGTCATTGCACTCGGATGCGGTGGCGGCAACGGACGCACGCCGCTGGTGCTCTATTCTCCGCACGGCCCCGATCAGCTCGGCGCGCTGGAGAAGGCGTTCGAGGCGCGTAATCCGAGTGTCGACGTCCGCTGGCTCGACATGGGAAGCCAGGATGTATTCGACCGCTTGCGCTCGGAGCGCGCCAATCCCCAGGCCGACGTCTGGTTCGGCGGTCCGACCACAATCTTCGACCGCGGTGTCACCGATTCGCTCCTCTCGCCGTACCGGCCCGACTGGGCCTCCCGGGTCGGTCCGCGCGGCGTCGGACCCGCCGATCTTTACTGGCCGGTCTACCGCACTCCCGCGGTTATCGCCTTCAACGCCACGGCCGTTCCGCGCGACTCCGCGCCGATGGACTGGGACGACATGCTGCTCCCGAAGTGGAAAGACGAGGTGCTGATTCGTGATCCGATGGCGTCCGGCACGATGCGGGCGATCTGGGGCTACATCATCTATCGCGGCATCCTGGCGGGAGGAGATACCACGCCGGGAATGGCATGGCTCCGGAAGCTCGATGGCCAGACGCGGGCGTACGTGCTGAGTCCGCTGCTGCTGACCGAGAAGCTCGCCCGCCAGGAAGGGCTCGTGACGCTCTGGGATTTGCCCGACGTCCTGATCGACCGGGCGCGCGGCCTCCCGCTCGACTACGTCTTTCCCGCCGGCGGAACGGTGGTGATCGACGACGCGATCGGCCTCGTACGCGGCGCGCGGCACGCCGAGGCGGCCAAGAAATTCATCGACTGGGCCGCCACTGACGAGGCGCTGCTGCTCGCCGCGCGGCTGACGTTCCGCCTCCCGGCCCGCACCGATCTGCCGAAGGATTCCGTGCCGCCCTGGATCGCTGACGTCGAGTCGCGCATGCGCGAGGCCCCCATGGACTGGGCGCTCCTGGCGCGCGAAGGTCCCGCGTGGATGGCCTACTGGGATCAGCGGGTGCGGGGCAGCGGGAAACGGTGATCTGTGACACGTCCAAACAACAGTCGAAGGCAGACATTCATTCGTCGGGCCGTAATCTGTGTAATCTGTGGGCGACTGGTTCCGACATGACGTCGTCAGCGTTGGAGGCTTTTCGCAATTGTGGTGGTGTCCGACTTGCTCTGTCACGCGGTGTTTGACCAGTGACTTCAGATCCGCCGGCAGGGCCCAGCCCCCAGCACCCAGCCCCCAGCACCCCGTTTCTCTCCCTCGAGTCGCTGACCAAGCGCTTCGGCAATCACGTCGCGGTCGAGAACCTCTCGCTCCAGGTACCACGCGGCGAGATCCTCGCCCTGCTCGGCCCGAGCGGCAGCGGCAAGACCACGACGCTGCGTCTCCTCGCCGGCTTCGAGTCGCCCGATTCCGGGCGCATTCAGGTCGACGGCGAGGACGTGACCGTCGTGTCGCCCGCCGCGCGGCGCTTCGGAATGGTTTTCCAGCATTACGCCCTCTTTCCTCATCTGGACGTCGGCGAGAATGTCGGCTTCGGCCTGGAGAGCCAGGGCGTGCGGCCTCCGGAGCGCGCACGGCGCGTCGCGGAGGCGCTGGCGATGGTTGAGCTCGCCGGCATGGAACGACGCGCCGTGAGCGCGCTGTCGGGAGGGCAGCAGCAGCGGGTGGCGCTGGCCCGGGCGCTCGCGCCGGCCCCGCGGGTACTCCTGCTCGACGAGCCGCTCTCGAACCTGGATCCTTCGCTCCGCGAGCGCACTCGCCGGGAGCTCCGCGGCCTGATCTCCCGCATCGGCATCACGACGGTGCTGGTGACCCACGAACAGGAGGAGGCATTCGATCTCGCCGACCGGGTGGCGCTGCTCGACGGAGGTCGCCTGCAGCAGGTTGGGACGCCGGAAGAGCTCTACGGTTCGCCGGCGACCGTCTTCGTGGCGGGGTTCATCGGGCGGGCGAGCGCGATACCGGTGCAGGTCGAGTCGCAGGATCGCGACATCGTCAAGGTCCGCCTTCCCGGTGCGCCGGTGCCATGGGAGGTGCGGCACACTGGGGAATTCAGCGGTCGATGCCGGTTGCTGGTGCGTCCCGAAGCGCTGGTGCTGACGGCGCCCGGAGACCGGGTGGTCTCGGGGCCGGTGCTCGAACGGCGCTTTCTCGGCGCCGCCGCGCTCTATCTCGTGGAGCTCGCCCCCGCGCTGACCATAGAAGTGATCGCCGCGCCTGGCGCGGCGCGGGTTGGCGACCTGGTGGGACTCCTCCCGAACGGACCCGGGCTTCACCTCTTTTCCGGGAGCGGCGCATGAGGCGCGGCATCCGGCGCGAAGGGTTCGGTTTCCTGGTCCTGCTCCTCCTCGCGTGGATGGTGGTCTACCCGCTGGTGCTCGTGCTCAGCGAGGCGGTCGGGGGGCCGGGGGCGTGGACATTCGAGGCGGTTCGGCGCTTCGGACGCGAGGGCAACGAGTGGCGGGCGCTCTTCGCGAGCCTCTGGCTTTCGGCGGCGAGCGTGTTCGGCGCGGCGGCGGTGGGGATCCCCCTGGGATTTCTCGTCACCCGCGTTGTGTTTCCGGGACGGCGAGTCGTGGCAACCCTCCTCGGACTCCCCGCGGTTCTCCCGCCCCTCGTGGGGGTGATTGCTTTCCTTTTCCTCTATGGAGAAACCGGTTTTGTCGCGCACCTGGCGCGGCGGGTCTTCGGGCTCGCGGAGGCTCCCTGGCGGCTGCAGGGACCCCTGGCGGTGCTGCTGGTGCACGTCGCCACGATGTACGTCTACTTCTACCTCTTCACCCGCGCGGGACTCTCCGGGCTCGACCCGTCGCTGGCGGAGGCCGCCGCGTCGCTCGGCGCGGACGCCCGCCGCACCTTCCGCAGGGTGACGCTACCGCTCCTCCGGCCCGCGCTCGCCGGCGCGGCGCTGCTGGTGTTCATGACCTCGCTCGCCTCCTTCAGCGCGCCCTACATTTTCGGCGGCGGATTCCGGGTCATGACCACGCAGATCACCGCAACCCGGCTCAACGGCGACGACCGGCTCGCGATGGTCGAGACCGCGGCCCTGCTGGTCCTCGCGCTGCTCGGGCTCTTCCTGTTGCGCAAGACCGAGGGGCGGGCTCACGCCGTGGGCGCGCGCAAGGGCGTGGGGCCCGCGCCGGCCCGAGCCGTCGGACCGCTCGCCAGAACGGTCGCGGGATTCACCGGGTGGATAGCCGCCTTCGTCCTCACCCTTCCCCTGGCCACGCTCGTGCTGGTGTCGTTCGTGCCGCGGGGCACCTGGACCATCGAAGCGCTGCCGCCGGTGTACTCCGGCGTGAACTATCTCGCGATGCTGCGCGAACCGGCCCGCCTTCAGCCGATTCTGACCAGTCTCTGGATGGCGACGGCCGCGACGGCCGGCGCAATGGCACTGGCGCTGCTGGTGGCCTGGCTCAGCCAGCGGGCGCGGGTCCGCAGCGGTGCGCTGCTCGAGGGTCTGCTCGCGCTCCCGTGGGCGGTGCCGGGGACTGTTTTTGCGATCGCGCTCGCCACCACCTTCAGCGTCTCTAGCCCCTGGGCGGGGCGGATCATTCTGGTCGGCACCGTCTGGATACTGCCGCTCGCCTATCTCGTCCGGAATCTGCCCCTCGCCGGGC
>Ga0210377_10000725_pt1 | contig 31527 bp, 31 predicted proteins | sample PLM4_65_b1redo_FD_155480 | JGI IMG/M metagenome (GOLD analysis project Ga0210377, IMG submission 155480) | Groundwater sediment microbial communities from an aquifer in East River, Colorado, USA - PLM4_65_b1 redo | ecosystem: Environmental > Terrestrial > Soil > Riparian zone | place: USA: East... | reverse complement strand
CTGCGCAACTCGGCCAGATCGTGCTTGCCTGTGCGATCGACGAGCGCGAACTCGAAGACCCAGCCGACGCCGGTGGCGTCGGGCCCGAGCGTTGGCCTGACGCCTTCCGGCAGGCGGCCAGCCGCAGTGCTCATGTACTCGAGTACCCGGCTGCGGGCCCAATACAGATCTGTGCCATCCTCGAAGATCACGCTCACGAAGGAGAGCCCGAAGAAGGACTGCCCGCGCACGTAGCGTACGCGCGGCGCCGAGAGCAACGTGGTCGAGATCGGATAGGTGATCTGGTCCTCGACCAGCGTCGGGCCGCGCCCGGGCCACTCCGTGAACACGATCACCTGGGCGTCGGAGAGGTCGGGGATGGCGTCGAGGGGAGTCCGTCCGATCGCGTAGATTCCCAACCCGAACGCGGCCGCGACTCCCAGGAGCGTCAGGCCGCGGCTGCGCGCACAGCCGGCCACCACGCGCGCGATCACGCCGGTCCGCGCAGGCGATGTGGCGTTCACCATTGCGACAGCGCCGACTTGAGCCGGCTCTCCGATGCGACGAGGAAATTGCCGGAGGTCACGACGCTCTCGCCCGCCTCGAGGCCCGAGAGCACCTCGTAGACATCGCCGTTCCCGGCGCCGACTTCGATCTGACGAGGCGCGAGACGGCCGTCGCCGAGGTCCACGAAGACGACGCGCCGCGGCCCGGCGTACAGCACCGCCGAGGCGGGGACCAGCAGCTTCTCGCCGCGGTCGACGCGCAGATCGACGTTCGCATACATGTCCGGCAGGAGCTTGTGCTCCGGGTTCTGGAGCACGATCCGAATCCGACCGGTTCGCGTGTCGGCATCGAGCGTCGGGTAGACGTAGGCGACGCTTCCGGCGAGGCTCTCGCCGGGGAGCGACGTCAGGCTGATGCGTGCGGCCTGTCCGACCTCGACCAGCGGCAGCTCGGCCTCCTGGACCGCTGCCTCGATCCAGACGCGGTCGAGCGGCGCGATCCGGAAGAGCCGCGCGCCCGGCTCGACCGCGGCGCCCTCGACCACGTCCTTCTCGACCACGTATCCGCTCGCTGGCGAGCGCACCGGGAGGGCGTCCTGCGGCTCGCCGCTGCGAATCATGGCCTCGACGTCCGCGCTCGCGATGTTCCAGAGCTCGAGCCGCTTGCGCGACGCGCGTACCAACGAATCCGCTCGTTCGGGAGCCGAGCCGCCGCTCGCCGCGCGTTGACTTCGCAGCGCCTGGAGCAGCTCCTGCTGCGCCGCGAAGAGCTCCGGGCTGTAGAAGGAGAAGAGCGTCTCGCCCTTGCGCACCGGTGCGCCGAGCGACGCCACGTCGAGCCGCGTGATCCAGCCGCGTGTCTTCACCGAGACGTCGACGAGCGCGGTCTCGTCGACGGTGACGCGGCCCACCGCGCGCAGGCCGATCTCGAACGGCCCGCGCTCGACGCGCGCGGTCCGGATTCCGACGCGTTGGCGCCGCTCGGCGTCGATTCTGATTTCGCCGCTCCCGGTTGTTTCGGGGCGCGTCGCACTCGCGCTGGCCGGCGCCGCGAGTGCGACGCCCGGAATCCCCGTCGTGAGGGAGCCCTCGATTCGCACCGCCTCAGCGCCGGGCGGTCGTGCGTCGATCTCGAGTCGCCAGGTTCCGTTCATCGCGAGTTCGATCCGCGCGCGGTAATCGCCCGGCCCGTGGGGCTCCGCCGCGGCGTGTCCGCTCATCGCCGGCATCGAGCCCATGGCGGCCATCTTCCAGCTGATTTCAACCTCGGCCGCTTCGACGGGCGCGCCCGTCGCATTCGCGAGCTGGATCCGCAGCTCGTTCTCGCCGGCGCGAGGGGACTCGGGTGTGGGCGTGACGGTGACGCGCAGGGAGCCCACCTCGAGCTCGGGGGCGGAAGGCGCAGCGGCCAGCCATCTGGCGACCGGACCCCGCAGCGTGAGGAAGGCCACCACCGCCAGCGCGATCACGGCGGCGAGCGCGGCAACGATCCGCAGCGAAGGGCGGGAAGTCGGGCTCATGGTCGGACTCCTGATTCGAGCTGGGCGATGTCGGCGGTGGCAAGGTCGAGCTCGACGTGGCGACGCCAGAGCGTCACGACGGCCCCTTCGGAGTCGAGCTCGGCGCTGCGCAGGCCGCGCTCGGCGTCGATCAGCTCGAGGAAGCTGCCCTGCCCCGATTCGAAGGCGGCGCGCGAGGCCGCCAGACGGTCGCGCGCCACCGGCAGCATGCGGTCGCGCGCGAGCTCGACCAGGTGATGGGCTTCGCGCAGGCGATCGACGCCGCTCGCCACGGCGAGGCGCACCGCATCCTCGGCGCGCTGCGCTTCGCTGCGGGCGCCGGCGAGCTCGGCGCGCGCCTGCTCGAGCGCGCCGCGGCGGCTCCCGAGCTGGAGCGGCACGTTCACCGCCAGGCCGAGCATCGGCTGGAGCGGCGTTTCCTGCCAGAAGCGGTCGTAGCTGCCCGAGAGCGTGAAGTCGGGAAAGTACTCGCGGCGCGCGAGCGCAACCGCCTGCTCGCGCGCCGCGACGCGCGCGCGCGCCGCGCGCAGCTCCGGGCGCTCCGCCAGCGCCCGCTCCGTCAACGCGGCGGTCTCGACCGCCTGCTCGGTCGGAGCCGCGAGTGCCGCGGGCGGCGGCGGGAGCGGCAGCTCGGGGAGGCGATGGAGCAGCGTGTTGATGCGCGCCGCGGCGCGGCGCTGCGCCGTCTCGAGCAGCACGGCCCGGTGCAGCAGATCCGCGAGCTCCGCCTCCGCGAGCAGCGCGTCCTGCTGCGAGGCACTGCCGGACTCGTAGCGCGCGAGCGCCACCTGGGAGAGCTCCTCGACCAAGGCCAGGTGGCTCGCGTTGCGCTCGAGCGAGCGCGCCGCGAGGTAGTACTCGTCGAAAAGAAGACTCGCCGTCGCCGCGAGCCGCAGGCGCTCCTCCTCGAATTCCTGCGAGCTCGCCTCCGCCTCGGCGAGCGCCACCTCGCCGCGCAGCCGGCGCTTGCCCGGGAAGGGCAGCGCCTGCGAGAGCCCCACGCGAAAGCCCGGATCGACCTCGCCCGACCCGAACGAATTCGGGCCGATCGCGGTATCGAGCATCGGGTCCTCGAGCGCGGTCTCCTGCGGATAGCGCGCGAGCGCCGCGCGCCAGGCGCTGCGCGCCGCGTCGAGCCCGGGATTTCGGCGCAGCGCCTCCCGGATCAGCACGGCGCGCTCGAGGCTCGCGTGGCCTCGGAACGGATCGTCGTCGGCGACGTCGAGCCGGGCGACGGGCACCGACGCCTCGAGCCTGTGCGCGAGCGATCGCTCGCGGGTGGAGAGCCCCGGGCTGACACAGCCCGCGAGCAGGGCGGCGAGCGCGAGCCCGCCGGAGATGGCAGCCGCCTTCATGGAATCCTCGACCGCAGAGAGCGGGGTGCGGCGCGCGAGCGCACGCCTCCCGCCGGTGTTCTGGAACGAGCAGAGCGGTCGCTGGGATCAGATCAGGAGGACGACGGATTGACGCAGCGGCGTGTCGGGTGGGATCTCCGCGCGTGTCGCGGTCGGCGATCGGGCCGTCATGAGCGCGGGGATCCCCGCGGACTCGATCGGCAGCACGAGCAGGCTGCCCGGGCCCGGCCCGTTCAGCGCCGTCCCCACGGCCGCATGGTCATCGCAGCATGTGAGCCAGAGCGGCAGCCGGCAGGACCCAGCGGGCGGCGCCGCGCCCGCGCAGTGCCCGTTCGGGCGACTCTGCGCCTCCGTCGCGTAGGCGACCTGGCTCGCGAAGAGCACGAGCAGGACGAGAACCGCAGGGACGATGCGCCGGGCTTGCACAGCCATCGAGTATCCCATCGGTCGAAAGCCTGTCAAGAATGACCCCGCGCCAGTCGCTCCTGGGCCGCAGCGGCGGGCGCTCTCTGGACGGCTCAAGGCGCCGGCGCGAGGATCGCGAGCACCACCAGACGCTCCCGAGCCGTGTTGCGGATGCCGTGGGGGACGCCTTCGGGAGCCACCAGCATGTGGCCCGCGCGCATCGGAATCTCGCGGTCTGCGAGCACGAAGACGCCTTCGCCCGAGAGCACCTGGTAGACCTTGTCGAGGCCGGGGTGGGCATGGAGCTTGTGCTCCTGACCGGGCTCGAAGCAATTGAGCCCGAGCATCAGTCGCGGCGACTCGAAGAGAGTTGCCTTGCCCATCTTCTTGGCGTCGAAGACCGCGTGCTCTTCCGGACGGAACGCACAGGGATGCTGCATGGGGACCTCGTGGCCGGATCGCGCCGCCGGTGAGGATATCGCGGCCCGCCGGGGCGACGCGACCTGCTTTCAGTAGAATGCGCGCGTGCTGCGACTGCTGCGTCCCCGGCAATGGACCAAGAACGCGCTGCTCTTCGCCGCCCTGGTATTCGCGGAGAAGCTTTTCGTGCCCGAGGCGCTGCTGCGCGCCAGCCTCGCCTTCGTGTGCTTCTGCCTCGCCGCTTCTTCCGCGTACGTCGTGAACGATCTCGTCGACGCACCGCGCGATCGCGAGCATCCCGACAAGCGGCGGCGGCCCATCGCGTCGGGCGAGGTCGGGCGCGGACCGGCGCTGGCGCTCGCGCTGGGGCTCACGGCGGCCGCGCTCGCGCTCGCGGCGGCGCTCGGCACGGCGTTCCTCGGCGCCGTGCTCGTGTATCTCGCGCTCACGCATTTCTACTCGTTCGTGGGCAAGAACGTGGTGATCCTCGACGTCATGCTGGTCGCCGCCGGCTTCGTGATCCGGGCGGTCGCGGGGGCGCTCGCGATTCCCGTGCCGTGGTCGGACTGGTTCGTGCTGTGCACGCTCTTCCTCGCCTTGTTCCTCGCGCTCTCGAAGCGTCAGGCGGAGCTGTTGCGCGCGGGCGAGATGGCGAGCCTCGCGCGCCCGGTGCTCGCGGCCTACACAGCGGGCACGCTCGCCATGTTCACGGCGACCTCGATGACGGCCGCGCTGATCACGTACGCGATCTATGTGCATGCGGTGCTCGAGAAGTATCCGTGGCTCGGGCTCTCGCTTCCGTTCGTGATGTTCGGGCTGTTTCGCTACCAGCTGCTGCTCGAGACACGCGGCCTCGGCGAAAGACCGGAGGACGTCGTGTTCCAGGACCGCCCCTTCCAGCTGTGTCTGCTGGGATTCGCCGTGGTGGCGCTCGCCGCGCTCTATCTCGGCTGAGGTAAACGCGATGGCCAAGGCGCTGAAGGATTTCGTCCGCGAGGCGTTGGTGCAGATCCGCGAGATCCCGCCGGAAGAAGCCGCGCGCATCCTCGCGCAGCCGAACCGCGAGGGCTGGAGCTTCGTCGACGTACGCGAGCCGGACGAGTTCGCGGGCGGTCACGTTCCGGGCGCGCACAGCTTTCCGCGCGGCTTCCTCGAGGTGAAGGCCGATCTCGAGCACCCGAAGCGCGACGCCTGGCTCGCGCAGCGCGACCGCCCGCTCGTGCTCTATTGCGGCGGCGGTCAGCGCAGCGCGCTGGCAGCGAAGACTCTCCAGGAGATGGGCTTCACGCAGGTCGTCTCGCTCGCCGAGGGCTGGGCGGGCTGGACCAAACGCGGCTATCCGGTTCAACGCTAGGGCGCCTTCGCTCGCCTACGGCTCGCTGCGCGGCCGCTTCGCGGCCTTGCTCAGGAGCGCTGAACGAAGCCGAGCACCTCGCGCACCACGAGCTCCGGATTCTCCATCGGCACGAGGTGGCCGGCGTCGGCGACGCGCAGCTCGGCGCGCGGCATGCGCGCGGCGAGCGCCTCGTAGTGCGCGTAGGCGAAGTTGCCGGCGCGCGCCCACAGGATCAGCGTGGGGACACGCACCTCGGAAGCTCGCTGCATCACGTCGAGACTGGTGTTGGCCTCGAAGATCGCCGCCTCGATCTCCGGAGGACACGCGAGCTCGACCTGTCCGTCGGGACGGTCGCGGAGCCCCTGCGCCAGGTAGAGATCGAACACGCGCGGATCCCAGTTGCCGAAGAGCTCCTTGCCGGACCACTTCTCCCGCGCCGCGTCGCGGCTCGGCCAGACGGCGCGGCGCCGGCGCGCCCCGTCGGCGATCGCGTTCCCGAACTCGCGGCGCCGGGCCTCGAGCTCGGGCGTGAGCTGCGGCGGCACGATCGGGTCGACGAGCACGAGGCGCTCGAAGAGCTCGGGCCTCTGCGCCGAGGCGGTGATCAGCGCCGTGCCCCCGAACGAGTGGCCGAGCCCGAGCGCGATGCGCGAAGCGCCGTGCTCGCGGCGCAGCGCGTCGGCGACGCCGATCACGTCGCGGCCGAACCATTCCCAGCGATAGGGCTCGCCCCCCGCGGGCTTCGCCGAATCCCCGTGGCCGCGCGCGTCCATCGCGATCACGCGGAAGTGTCGCGAGAGGGCTCTCGCGACGGGTCCCCAGACGGCGGCGCAGAAGCCGTTCGCGTGGTGCAGCAGCGCCAGCGGACCGCTTCCGCCGAAATCGAGCGTCGCGATCTCGATCTCGTTCTCGGGCAGCGCGATGCGGCGTCGCTTCACGTCATCCAGCATGGGAGGCGGGAGTCTGGCGGCGCCGCGAGGCATCCGCCACCCGGTCCGCGGTATCCTGACGACGTGCCCGAGGCCCCGAGCCATCACGATCACGAGCTGCGCGAGCGCATCCGCGCGAACCTCGCCGGCTTCGAGCGCGAGAGCTTTGCTGACCCGGCGCTGCGGTCGGCCGCGGTGGCGATTGCACTCGTGCCCGGCGACGGCGGCACGCCTTGTTTCGTGCTCACGCGCCGCGCCCCGCGCCTGCGCGCACACGGCGGGCAATGGGCGCTGCCCGGGGGGCGCATCGACGCGGGCGAGAGCGCCGAGGCGGCCGCGCTGCGCGAGCTCGCCGAAGAGGTCGGCCTCGACATCCCGGCCTCGAGCGTGCTCGGCCGCCTCGACGATTACGCGACGCGTTCGGGCTTCGTGATCACGCCCGTCGTGGTGTGGGGCGACGCCGCTGCGTTCGCGCCGAACCCGCAGGAGGTGGCCGCCGTCTACCGGGTTCCGCTCGTCGAGCTGGAGCGTCCGGACGTGCCGCGCCTGCGCGCCATCCCCGAAAGCGATCGTCCGGTGATCTCGATCCCGCTGCTCGGCAGCTTCATCCACGCGCCGACGGCGGCAGTTCTTTTTCAGCTGCGCGAGGTGGCGGTGTGGGGTCGAGCGACTCGCGTGTCCCAGTTCGAGCAGCCGGTCTTCGCGTGGCGCTAGACGCGTATGGGAACGCGCTCGCGGCCGTCGGCGCAGCCACGCTCGCACTGCTCGAGGCCTTCGAGGGGGTGCAGCGCCGCGTGCACCCGCCAAGAATGCTGTCGCTGCGCGAGACGCTCACCCCGCTGCGCGACCGCCAGGCCGACGCGCTCGCACGTTTCCAGGCGGCGGCGGTCCCGGAAGGGCTCGCGCCCTTTCACGAGCAGCTGGCATCGGGGGCGGAGGCTGCGCGCAACGCGGCCAGTCTTTTCGTCGAGCCGGCCCCGCCGGCCGAGCTCGCGCCGCGCGTGCTCGCGAGCTTCTCGTCGCACTGCCGCTCGCAGGAGCGGCTCTACCCGCTGCGCCTCGCCCTCCGCCCGCTGAGCCGCTATTTCGCCGAGCCGGCCTGGCACGCGCGTCTCGCCGAGCTCGATCCCGAGCCGGTGTCGGGCGTCACCCTGGGCCTGCATCGCGGCGGGCCCGAAGAGGACGTGCTGCCGCGCGGCGCCTTCTCGCTCTACGTGCCCGAGCGCTGCGACGGCAAGACGCCGCTGCCGTTGGTGGTCGCGCTGCACGGCGGCTTCGGGCACGGTCATGATTTCGTCTGGACCTGGCTGCGCGAAGCCAGGAGCCGGCCGTTTCTGTTGCTCGCGCCGAGCTCGCGCGGGATGACCTGGTCGCTCGATGCGCCGGCTCACGACACGGGGATGCTGCATGCGCTCGTCGCGCAGGTGTGCGCGGGCTGGCCCGTCGACCGCAGCCGGCTCCTGCTCACCGGGCTCTCGGATGGCGCCAGCTTCACGCTGCTCGCCGGCCTGGCTCCGGATTCGCCCTTCAGCCACCTCGCGCCCGTCTCGGGCGTGTTGCACCCGGCAAATTTCGCGAACGGAAACCTCGAGCGCGCGCGCGGACGGCGCGTGTGGCTGTGCCACGGCGCTCTCGACTGGCTGTTTCCGGTGTCACTTGCGCGGCTCGCGCGCGACGAGCTCGTGCGGGCGGGCGCGGCCGTCGAATACCGCGAGATCCCTGATCTCTCGCACGCCTATCCGCGCGAAGAGAACCAGGCCATCCTACGCTGGCTCGACGTGGGCTGACGGGGGCGGGCAGGCCGAAGGGCCCTCCTGCAATCCGGCCGTCGGGCCGTCCGGCAGGAGGGCCTCTGCGTCGGAAGGACTCTCGAGTCCATCTCACAGTCCCGAGTTGTCGAACCCTCGCCGCATCCTATGCGCAGCGCGCAGGCAGAGTAAAGTGGATCGAATCACCGGGCCGAAAAAATTCTGCGTCACCGGAAACACCGTTTCATTGCGGCGCGCGAACGGGCCAAGCGCGTGCGCATGCCGCTTCCAGAATGGGCTGCGAACGGCCCGCAGCTCGGATCAGTCGCCGGGGGAGCGCTCGCTCAGCAGCGTCTCCAGATCGCGGATCAGGATGCGCGCATCGAGGAAGCCGCTGCCGTAGACGTTGCGGATGCGGCGTTCGCCATCGATCAGGAAGACCTTCGCCACGTGGCGCAGGGCCCCCGCCGACTCGCCCTCGCGCACGAGCGCGGGCACGGCGTCCTGATCGAAGTCCTCGAGCACCGGGCGCAACATGGCCTCGTCGCGTCCCGTGAAGAAGCGCCAGTCGCTCCGCGGCGCGAGGCGTTGACGCAGATTGTCCATCTCGGCCGGGCCGTCGCGCGCGGGATCGAAGCTCAGCGTGACCAGACGCACGCGTCCGCGCAGCGCTGGGCTCGCCGCGAGCTTGCGGTCCGCCTGCTGGAGCGACGCGAGCAGCAGCGGGCAACCCGCGGCGTCGTGGCAGCCGAGATACACGAAGGCGACGACGGCGAAGCGCCCGGGGCGCAAACCCAGCAGCGGCGCCTCGCGACCGTCGGAGCCGAGCAGCACGTGCTCGGAGACGCGGTCGATCGGCGGCAGCGCGTAGCTCCCGGCTGCGGGCAGCTCGTAGAGCAGCGGCGGCTCACCGGGCGTCTCGGCCGCGCGGCCGATCGCCGCAGCCGCGACGAGCCAGGCCATCGCGAGCAGCGCCGGGCGAAGCTTCCGGCTCAACCCGGCTCGCCCGGGTCGACCCCCCGCTGCGCCTGGGTCTTGTACAGACCTGCCTGACCGAAGTTCATGATGTGCGGTCGGCCGAGCTTTTCAGCGCGGAAATCGATCTCGAAGCGCGGCGAGAGCTGCTTCCCGTCCCAGCCGAAGGCCTTCAAGAATTGCGCGTCGTCTCCGCCGACGCCGTCCCAGTTCGCGAGCAGCGAGGTCGTGAAGTACACGCGCTTCCCATCCCAGGTCTGCGAGACCATGTTCACCTGCGGCCCGATCTTCTTCTCGTAGATCTGCTTCGGGCTGCGCGGCTGCGAGACGTCGAAGACACGCACCTTGCCGTCCATGAAAGTGTCGACAAACAGAGATTTGTCGTCGGCCGAGAGGCTGATGTCGACCGGCAGCGGCGTCTGGCTCGGATCGCCGATGTCGGCGATCTCGACCGCCTCGAAGCTGCCGTCGGGCTTGCGAAAGACGCCGATCAGCTTCGAGGTGAGGGCGGCGGCGGTGAATGCGTAATGATGCTCGGGTGCGAGGGCCCAACGGATCTCGAGCGGCGCGCCGGGGACCTTCAGGGTCTGGAGCGGCTTGCGAGCATGGTAGTCCCACACCACCATGCTGTCGCCAAAGTGCTTCATGGCCTCCGCGTCGCCGAGCAGCTCCGAGAGCTTGCGCATGTAGTTGTTCTTGCCTGTGAACGAAGACGTGAGCATGCGGTTCAGCTCGGGCTTGATGCGCGCGTCATACCCATACGTCGCCCCCTCCGGCATCCAGATCGTCCGGATGAACTCGCCGTCGTGGTTGTATTCGACGAGCGCCGTCCGCCCGCCCCCATCCCGAGAATTCGAGAGAGCGGAGATCAGCATGCGACCCGGGAGCGCGTAGAAGCCGTGAGGGCCCACCACGCCGCCGGTCTTCTCCGGGAAGTCGCTGATGGTGCGCTCGAGCTTCGGGTGGGCCGGATCGCTCGCCACGTCGAAGATGAAGATCCGGCTGTCGTCGAGGCCACCGACCCAGAGGTGGCGACGGTCGTCGGTCGGCCCGCCGTGGTGCGCCTCGTGGCGGCCGCCGACGGAGACGGTCGACACCACCGTGCCGTAGCCGGGCTTTGCCGGGTTCGCGCCGATCGTGACGAGCTTGTCGGAGCCATCGCCAACGCCATCGATGCCGAGGGTCCAGACGTAGACGAAATCCTCCTGCCCGACGAGGCGCGGGAGATACGGACTCTGGCAGGTCTCGTCGGCCAGCGCGGGGAGCGCGCTAGCGAGCGAGAGCACGCCGAGGGCAGCGAGGGAGCGGCGGACGGGGTTCGACCGCATGAGGACCTCCGAGCAGGATGCCGGATCCTAACATCGGGAGCGAGAGGTTTGAATCGGTGTCTGGGTTTCGGCCGCGCGCTCTCGCGCAGCGTCCGGCCGAAATCCGCGGATTGAGCGACTCTTGGCGCTGGCCGTGGCGGTCCGCCGCCACGCGATCCTCGACCTGGTGGGTAGAACCACACGGGAGCCACGTTCTCATGCGCACGCGCCTGCTGGCTCTCGACATCGATGGGACGTTGCTCGACCCCTACGGCGCGCTGACCGACGCCGTGCGCGAAGCCGTAGCCGCAGCGCGCCGCGCGGGCCTCGAGGTCGTGCTGTGCACCGGACGCCGCTTCCGCACCGCGCTGCCGATCGCGCAGGCCCTCGAGCTCAGCGGGTCGATCGTCGTGAACAATGGCGCGCTCGTGAAGGACCTCGCGAGCGGCCGCACGCTGCACCATCGCTACCTGTCGATGGAGGTCTACCCGGAGGTGCTCGCGCTGGCGCGCAGCGTGGGCCCGCCGCTCGTCTACGTCGACGCCTACCCCGAGCCGGCAGATTTCTTGACGGAGCGCTCCGAGCAGGCACACCCCTTCCAGCGCGAGTACCTGCGCGACCACGGCGCCCATTGCCGCGTCGTCGACGATCTCGCGAGCGAGGGGCGGGACGACGTGATCATGGCGAGCCTGATGGCCGACGCCACGTCACTTTCGGCGCTGCGCGCGCGCGCCCTGCAAGCGCTCGGCCCGCGCATCCACACGCACGTGATCCAGAACAAGAACTACCAGGGAGAGATCCTGGAGTTCCTGGCGCCGGCCTCCGGGAAGTGGGCTGCGCTCGCGCACGTCGCGGCGCAGGCCGGGATCGCGAGCGACGCGATCGCGGCGATCGGCGACGACGTGAACGACGTCGAGATGCTGAGGCGCGCGGGCTTCGGGATCGCGATGGGCAACGCCGTCGAGTCCGCGAAAGCCGCGGCCGCCTTTGTTGCGCGCAGCAACGCCGAGGGCGGCGCCATCGAGGCGATCGAGCGCGTGCTGCTGCGGCTCTGAGAGTCCAAGGGCCTGTCCAAAATGGGAAACGGCGTTCCGTTGCTCGGGCGCGTGGGACCCGAGACCTGGACCCGAAACCCCTTGAAATGCGGCGATTTTCCTTCGGCCCGCAAATGATTAGGTAAGGGAACGAAAATTGCAGCCCTTCTGCAGGCAGGTTTCTCGTGGAAGGGGACCGCGATGCGGACTTTCGTCGTTTCGTTGCTGGCGATGGCTGCGCTGGGGCTCGCCGGAGGCAGCGCCTCCGCCGACCCGATCGGCCCGAGCTGCGGCACCTGCCAGGGCTCGATCTACACGCTCGAGTACGGCGGCACGCCGATCAGCACGACGGGAACGACGGAGACCTTCCGGATCACGCTCACGATCGATACGTCGGGCTACAACGGCGGCGGCACGAAGCTCAACGCGGTTGCCGTCAAGGTGAGTTCGATGTTGGTCAGCATGTCGCTCTTCGATGCTCCGGGCGGGGTAGGGGCCTGGAACACGTGGATGGGCGGCCTCAACGCGACTGGCTGCTCGGGATCGGGTTCCGGCTTCGACTGCGCCTATGCCGGGAACACCGGCGTGACGGTGCCGAACGGCACCTACTCGTGGGTCTTCGATCTCGAGATGAATACGGGAGCGCTGTTCACCACGGCGAACTCGTCGTCCATCAAGGCGCGCTACATCGACGCCAGCGGCGAGAAGGTGGGCGCCCTCGTCTCGGAGAACATCACCCTCCAGCTGATCCCCGAGCCCACGAGCGCCGCGCTCCTCGGCGGCGGCCTGCTCGCTCTCGCGATCACCCGCCGCCACCGAGGCTAGTTGAACTTCGCTTGGCTGCGCCTAGCCGCTCAGACCCGCTCGACGATCGTCGCGATCCCCATGCCGCCGCCGATGCACATGGTGACGAGACCGACGCCCAGATTGCGGCGCTCGAGCTCGTCGAGCAGGCTGCCGATCAGCATCCCGCCGGTCGCGCCGAGCGGGTGGCCGAGCGCGATTGCGCCGCCGTTCACGTTCACCTTCCCGGGGTCCATGCCGAGGTTGCGCATGGTCTGGAGCGGAATCGCGGCGAAGGCCTCGTTGATCTCGATCAGATCGAGGTCCTTGACCGTCATCCCCGCCCGCGCGAGGCAGCGCTTCGTCGCCGGCGTCGGGGCCGTGAGCATGATGATCGGTTCGCTCGCCGCCGTGGCCATCGCCTTGATGCGCGCGCGCGGCCGCAGGCCGTGCGCCCTGGCGTAGGCCGGAGAGGCGAGCAGCACCCCAAGGGCTCCGTCGACGATGCCCGACGAGTTCCCGGCGTGGTGGATGTGCTCGATCTTCTTCAGCTGCGGGTAGCGCGCCAGCGCGCGCTCGTCGAGCGTCTGCGCCGAGCCCTTGGGCTTGTAGGCGCCGAGCTCCTCGAAGGAGGGCTTGAGCTTGGCGAGGCTCTCGGCCGTGGTGCCGGCGCGCGGGTGCTCGTCGTGGTCGAGCAGGACCTTGCCCGAGAGATCGCGCACGGGGATCAGGCTCTTGTCGAAGCGCCCCTCTTTTTGGGCGAGCTGCGTGCGGGCCTGGCTCTCGGCGGCGAACGCGTCGAGCTGCGCGCGGGTGAAGCCTTCGAGCGAGGCGATCAGATCCGCGGAGATGCCCTGCGGCACCATCGGGTGTTGGGCGGCCAGGTGCGGGTTGTCGCCGTCGAGGCCCCCGCCGCCCGAGCCCATCGGCACCCGCGACATCGACTCGATGCCGCCGCCGATCACGAGTTCTTGTTGGCCCGCCATCACGCCCATCGCCGCGAAGTTCACGGCCTGCTGGCCCGAGCCGCAGAAGCGGTTGAGCGTCACACCGCTGGCGCTGTCGACGGGCCAGCCGGCGTTCAGCACGGCGTTGCGGGCGATGTCGGCGCCCTGCTCGCCGAAGGCGCTGACGCAGCCCGCGATCACGTCCTCGACGTCAGCTACGGCGATGCCGTTGCGATCCCGGAGCGCATTCAGGCACTGCGAGAGCAGCTCCTGCGGATGCTCGCCGGACAGCGCGCCGACGCCGGCCTTGCCGCGGCCGCGGGGGGTTCGAACCGCATCGATGATCCACGCTTCGCTCATGTTCTCCAATCCTTTCTCGTTCGAAGGGGGCTCGGGTCGGAGTTCACGTCGGAAGATGTGCCGGAATGATCGCATCGAGGAGCAATCCCGCCACGAAGAGCGCCCCGGCGCGCCGCGTGACGAGGAAACACGAGGCCACATACCAGAGTGGCCAGAGCGGATAGCCAGGCGGCGGCGCCTCGGGCTTCGGGCGCGAGAGCACCTTCAGCACCTCCCACAGCCGCGGCGCCGCCAGCAAGACGAGCAGCGTCCAGACCGACAGCGTGCCCGTCAACACCAGGCAGGGCACGAAGACGAAGAAGCTCACGAGCAGCTGCTGCGTGAGGAAGAGCGCGCGCTCGCGGCCCAGGATCACCGGCAGCGTGTGGATTCCCTTCGCGGCGTCGGCTTCGAGCTTGTCGACGTGCTTGCCCATCAGCACGGTCGTGACGAGCAGCGCGTAGGGCAGGCTCGCCACCAGCACCCACGGCGGCAGCGTTCCCGCGGTCACGAAGTAGCTGCCGCCGATCATCAGCGGCCCCCAGACCAGGGCGACGCCCGGCTCGCCGAAGCCGCGGTGCTTGAGCTTGAGCGGCGGGGCCACGTAGAAGACGCTGACGAACAGGCCCAACAACGCGAAGAGCGGGACGGGCCAGCCCCGGCGCTGCGTCAGGAAGACCAGGATGCCGAGGTCGATCAGATTCACGACGGCGATCGCGAGGATCAAGCCGGTCTTCGAGATCAAGCCCGAGAGCACGGGATGCGGCGCGTACTGCGCGCGCACGTAGTCCAGGGTATCGACGCCGCCCTCGAGATCGAAGTAGTCGTTGATCATGTTGTTGGCCGCGTGCGCGACCAAGAGGCCCAGCAGCGCGGCTCCGAAGTAGAGCCAGTTCGTATGCGGCGCACCGACGGCGAGCAGGCCGCCGATCGCGCCCGAGGTGAGGGTCATCGGGAAGACGCTCGCGCGCGTGATCAGCAGCCAACGCGAGACGAGATCCATCGACTTGCCGGGCGACAGGTTCTGGGTGCGCAGGATCTCGCCCCAGTTCTCGACCGCAGACGCCATTCCAAGCCTCCGAGCTGGGCGCTCCGGCCCAACCCTCGCGACCGCTCGCTGGCGCAGTCTAGCGAGAAATCGGCGCGGCCTGCGACGCTGGCCCTAGCTCTCGAACAGCGGCTCGAGCGCGCGCTTCACGACCTTCGACATCGCGTTGCGGGGAAGCTGCGCCACGAAGACGAGCTGGTCGGGCACCTTGTAGCGCGCGAGCTGCTCGCGGCAGCGTGCGAGCAGCTCCTCGGCCGAAGCCCGGGCGCCGGGCGCGAGCTGGACGGCGGCGACGACGCGCTGGCCCAGGCGCGGGTCGGGGCGTCCCAGCACCGCGGCGGCCGCCACCCGCGCGTCGGCTTGCAGCACGCGCTCGACCTCGGCCGGGTAGACGTTCGCGCCGCCACGCAATATCAGCTCGGCGCGCCGGCCGCGGATGAAGAGCGTGCCCTGCGCATCGAGCAGGCCGAGATCGCCCGAGTGGTAGACGCCGCCGCGCAGCGCCTCGGCCGTCGCCTCGGGCTGGTTCCAGTAGCCGAGCATCGGGGTGTAGAGGCCAGCGAACGGCCCGCTGCGCGCCGCGCGTACACAGATCTCGCCGACCTCGTTGGCGGGAAGCACACGCTCGTCCTTGCCACGGATCTCGATCTCGACCTGCGGCAGCGCCTTCCCGCACAGGCCCGGGAGCGGCGAGGCATGGCCGTCCGAGCGCGTCACCGCGGTCGGCGCTTCGGTCATGCCGTAGCCAATTTTCACTTCGGCGCCGAAGCGTTCGCGGTAGAGAGCGCGGAACTCTTCCGGGCACTCGGCTCCCCCCACCTCGGGCGAGACGAGCGAGACGAGATCCTCGGCCTTCACGTCGGGATGCGTGAGCAGGTCGTGGAAGATCGTCGGAACGCCCGCGAAGTGACCCACGCGCTCGCGGCGCACCCACTTCGCGAGCCCCACGGGATCGATGCGATCCATCGCGACGCAGCAGCTCCCGGCCTGGTAGGCGACGCAGGGCCCGAGCACCATCAGATTCAGGATCGTGAGAGGTAACACTACGCCGTGTCGAATCCCGGGCGCGTAGCGCCCGGTGGCGCACGTCACGGCGCCCGGCAGCAGCAGGTTGTGCTGACTGTGCACGGCGCCCTTCGGAAACCCGGTCGTGCCGCTCGTGTAGGCGATTGCGGCGGGGCCAAAGGGATCGATCGCCGCGCGCGGCGCCGGGCTCGCGGGCGCGGCGGCCAGCCAACGGCGCCATGCGTCGCGGTCCGGCTCCTCTGGATCGCAGCGCACGATGCGCAGGGGCGCGGACGATTGCGCGCCCTGCGCCTCGATTTGACTCGCCGCGTCGGGCGCCGCGAGCAAGAGCCTCGCCCCACAATCGGCGAGGATGTAGGCCTTCTCGGGCGGCGCGAGCGCGCGGTTCACTCCCACCCAGAGCGCCCCCAGGCGCATGCAGGCGAGGAACGCGATCACGATGTCGGCATCGTTCGGGAGGCACGCGGCGACGCGGTCTCCAGGTCCGACGCCGAGCGCCGCGAGCGCGTGCTGCGCACGCGCGACCTCGCGATCGAGCGCCGCGAACGAGAAGCGCGCGTGGCGGCCGACCAGGGCCTCGCGCTCGGGGTGCTCCGCGACCGGGCGATCGAGGATCTCGGCGACGCTCTGCGGTCCCCCGGGCAGCCGCGGCCGCGCCGGCGCAGGCCGCAGCCCGTGCGCTTCGAGCAACGCTTCGCTCAAACGTCTTCCCCTCGGCGGCTTGTCAGCGCACGAGGATACGCTCCCTCGCGGCGCGCGAGAAAGCCCAGCCGAGCGGACCGCAAGCGAAGCGCGCAGCGAGGCGAAGCCGAGCGGAGTACGGGCGGCGCGGGCTATGCCCGCGCCGTAACCCGATGGCCTGCCGGCGCGGGCTGTGCCCGCGCCGGGACCCGAAAAACTAGCGGCGGCGGCGCTCGCGAGGGTGCGGTACGGGTCGATTGTCGTCGATCTCGAGGCTCTCGAGCGGAGCGCCGCGCGCGAGCGCGATCTCGACCCAGCGCGGGCGCTTGCCGCGCCCCGACCAGGTCTCCGCCGAGTTCTGCGGATTCCGGTACCTCGGACCCTCGCTTTCGACCGAGCGGCCGTAGCGGACGTGCAGGCGTTTCGCGGCGATCTGCCGGCGCGTGATCTCCGCTCGCACCTGCGCGTGCAGATGCAGCAGCTGCGGGTCCGTGAAAGCTGAGAAGTCGAATTGCTTGATGTCGGCCATGCTCGGCTCCGCGCGCTTGCTTGCGCCCCGAACCCTTTCATCGCCCGGAGCCGGACGCCGCCGTGTGACGGCGGACACGGCCGGCGGGGGCTCAGGCTCCGCCCGCTGCGGGTCGGATCTCGTAGGCGGTGCGGTCGGCGTCCCCGTGGACGCGCCGCAGCCCGGCCCCGCTGGCGGCGGCCGCCTCCAGCCGGCGGTGCAACTCGACTGCCACCGGACCGCTCGTGGCCGGGTGGTGCGCGACGACCGTGGTGAAGCCGAAGCGCGCGAGCGCCTGCAGCGCCGCCGCATCCGGCAGCTCGCTCGCGAGCTTTGCCACCTCGCTCGTCACCGGCGGCACGAACGCGTTGTAGCAAGGTGAGGTCCGTCGCAGGTGATAGGCCGAGAGAAGCACCGCCTTGCTGACGCGCGCGGAGTGCTTGGGATGGATCGGGACCTCGAGCAGCGGACCCCGATTGCCCTGCCGAGCGAGCTCTTCGAAGAACGCAAGCTCGTCCGCGCCCGGTCGCATCGACACCATCCGGTACTCGACGCGCGGCTCGAGACCGAGCGTGCGCGGGCGCAGCGCGTCGACCCAGGCGAACGCGATCAGCAGGACGGCGGCGATCGGAGCGACACGTACGGGTGTCCTTCGCAGCAGCGCCGCGGCCCCGAGGCCCGCCAGCACGCTCGCGGCAACGTGCGCGCCAAGAAAGAGACCGTAGGGGTTGCGCACGATCTCGAGCCCGGGGAGAACGGCCGCCAGCCAGGTATAGGGATTGGGAAGCGCGGGCGGCGGCAGCTCGCCGGCCATGAAGGCGAGCATGCGGTCGCCCTGGTTGCCGCCCGCCGCGAGCACGAGCGCGAGCGCGCATCCGGCGAGCAGCGCCCAGCGCGGGTCGCCGCCGGGCCTTTGGGGATCGCGCAGCAGGAGTCCCGCGCACAGCAGCCCTGCGAGCACGGCGCCCGGGAAGAGGCGACCTCCCGGAGCGAGCCAAGCCCAGGGCATGAAGGCCTGGAAGCTGCGCGCCTGAATCAGCCCCTCGCCGCGCAGCTCGAGATAGGGCGTGAAGACCAGCGCCGCGACCACCAGCACGCTGCCTGCCACCACTGCGCACTGCACCGGACGTAGCCGGCGCACGCCGTAGCGCCACACGAGCCAGATCGCGTACGGAGCCGCCACGACCACGGCGCACATCAGAGGGTAGAGGCTCGAGCTCACCTGCAGCGCGGCGCAGAGCGCGAGGGCGAGCGCGTCGCGCCAGCGCCCACGCTCGAACCAGCGCCGCGCGAACAGCAACGCGAGCACCGTCCAGCCGGTGTCGTAGCCAAACGCGTGCGCGGGATCCTCGACCTTCACGGGATGGAACGCGTAGAGCAGGCCGGCAACGATCCCGGCGGCCGGCACGCCCGTCAGGTCGCGTGTCAGCGCGTACATCGCGAAGGCGGCGACCAGCGTGATCCCGAGCAGCGCGAAGTTGAAACTCGCGATCGGGTCGCGCAGCAGGAGCGCCGCCGGCATGCCCATGACGCCGAGCGTGATCTCGGGCTCCCCGAGCGCGAGTGCTTGCTCGACCGGGAAGCACGACTCCGCCTCGAACAAGCGTGAGGGGTGCGCGAGCAGGACCCGCGCGTTGCGCCCGGCGACCGCCACGACGATGCGCTGATCGGCCGCGAACAGCGCAGCGCTGAGCGACGCGCCGCCGCTCGAGTCGATCTCGCGGCGCACGGCGGCCGGGACGAGGTCGCGCAGGTCGCCGCTCGCGTAGCCGTGGAAGAGCGAGGCCGTCGCGAGCACGAAGACGAGCGCCGCCGCGACGTTCCAGCCGAACCGATCGCGCGCTGAGCGCTGCACGGCGGCCCGCTATGGCGCGCGACGCGCGCGACCGATCGGCGGCGGGTGGAGCGCGAGCACGATCACCCGCCAGGCCGCGAGGTAGATCTCGGAGGAGTCGATCTTCGAGACCCCGAGCGTGCGCTGCTCGAACAAGATCGGCACCTCGGCGATGCGGAAGCCGCAGCGCGTCACGCGCCAGGCCATCTCCTCGAGGAACGAGTAGCCTGAGGAGCGGATGCCGAAGGGATCCACCGTCTCGAGCACCTTCCGCGTGTAGCCGCGAAAGCCGGAGGTGCAGTCGCGTACCGTCAGCCGCAGCAGCACACGCGCGTAGAGGTTCGCGAACGCCGAGAGCGCGCGCCGGGACCGCGGCCAGTTCACGATCCCGCCACCGGGCACGTAGCGCGAACCGATCACCATGTCGTGATCCTTCAGCGCCGAGAGCAAGGCCGGGATGTAACGCGGGTGGTGACTCCCGTCGCAATCCATGGTGAGGACGCAAGCGTAGCCACGCTCGAGGCCGAAGCGGAAGCCCGCCAGATAGGCAGTGCCGAGCCCGAGCTTCCCGGCGCGGCGCAGCAGCGCGAGGCGCGGCTCCTGCGCGCGCTCACGCTCGACCAGGTCGCCGGTGCCATCGGGGCTCGCGTCGTCGACGACCAGCACGTCGAGCGTGGCGTCCACGGCGAGGACGGCGCGCGTGAGCGCCAGCACGTTCTCCGCCTCGTTGTAGGTCGGAAGGACGACGAGAGCGCGTGCGTGCATGGAGAGCGCGTCAGCTCCGGCGGCGGGGTTCGCGGGCAGGCAGGGTACCAGTCAAAAGGCGTCGAAGTCGAGCAGATCGACGCGCAGACCCTCCGCCTCGAGCTGGCGCCCGGCGCCCGTGAGGTCGAAGAACACGAAGTTGAGCGGAGCGGGCAGCCAGCGGCGCGGGAGGTCGAAATAGGACGTGCGCGACCAGCGCCGCGCCGGATCGACGCCGACCCATATGCGCAGCGGGCCGGGCGCCCGCGACTCCGGCAGCGTGCTGGGGATCCAGGCGCCCGGGAACGTGCCCAGCTCGGCGACGGCGCCGGGGTAGCCGGCCGGCGCGAATACGCTGGCGCGCGCGCCACGGCGTTGCACCCGGTAGCGCGCGCCGGGGCGGGCGAGTCGCCAGGCGAGCTCGGCCTCGCTCCAGAGCCGCGCGAATCCCGGCTGCACGGCGTCGTCCCGCTCCGGAGTCGCGCCCACGCCGAGCTTCACGCTGAGCGGGCGCACCAGCTGGACGCCCAGGCGCATCACGCCAGCGAAGGTGCTGTTCGCGTTGGGAAGGCCCACGATGAAGCCATAGCCCTCCGAAGCGCCGGCCTCGAACACCGCGCGCACGATGCTCTTGAAGATGCCGCGGCCGCCGTGCGTCGGATCTGTCACCGCGTGGTGTATGTTGAGCCCGCGCTCCTCGCGGCCCGCGAGCAGAGCGCGAAACGGCGTGCCCGCGACGTGGCCCACGAGCGTTCCGTCCTCGTAGACGTTGATCCCGATCGCCGGGCCCACGGGACAGCGCTGGTAGTCCCACGCGAGGAAGTCAGCGTCGATCTCTCGCGCGCGCGGAATCACGCGGTTGATCAAACCTGCCACTTCGCCGAGCGCAGCGGGCCCGAGCTCGCAACGCCGCAGCTCAACCATGGGGGACGCGGGCTTCGAGCCTCTCGAGCTGCGCGCGCAGCAGGGCGAGCTCCTGCGCCAGGTTCTTCATCTGCACGCCCGCCTTCGAGAGCCGGACCGCGTAATTGAGGCAGATTGCGACGAGGAACACCTCGCCAAGGAAGAACACCACCGAGCTCGGAGTCCAGGCGCCGATCGCGCGCGTGAGAGCGAACAGCCAATCGAGACGCAACGTCACCACCACGAGCGCCAGCGCGACGCCCATCCAGATCGGCGTGTACTCCTCGCGCAGCACGCGGCGGCGCACGAGCCAGAGCACCGTCAGGACGAGCGTCACGCTACAGACGAGGGCCAGCAGGCGAGCGCCCTCGGCGTCGGAGGCGAGCAGGAAGAGCTCGCGCAGCTCGGCGGGATCGATTCGTTCCTTCATCGCGGATCCTCCCCGCTGCCGCGCCGAGCCGGCACACGCGACGCCGACCAGGTCGAGAGCAGCATCTTGTAGACGTAGTAGAAGGAGCGGAGCCCCCCGTGCAGCGTCGAGCTGCGCGTCCCCTCCGCCATCTGGACGGGCCGTTCGCACACGCGCAGCCCGTGCCGGAAGGCCGCGAGCAGCACGTCGACGTCGGGATAATCCGCCGGGAAGAAATCGCGCGCGTAGACCTCGAGCACGCGCCGGTTCATCGCCTGGAAGCCGGAGGTCGGGTCGCTCACGCGAAGGCCCGCAAGGCGGGCCAGGGCAGCGAAGAGCCGGCGGCCGAGGCTGCGAGCCGCGCCCATCCGGTAGCCGCTCGGCGCGAGGAAGCGCGAGCCGACCACGAGATCGCACTCGCCGCTCTCGATCGGGCCGACCAGCGTGCGGATCTCGCGCGGGTCATGCTGCCCATCGGCATCCATCTGCACGAGCAGCGCCGCGCCGCGCGCGAGAGCGTACTTGTAGCCGGTCTGGAGCGCGGCGCCGTAGCCCAGATTGAACGGGTGGCGCAGCAAGGTCGCACCGTGGCTGAGGGCGACGCTCGCCGTCTCGTCGCGCGAGCCGTCGTCGATCACGACGACCTCGCAGCCGGTCTGCGCACCCGCCACCGCGTCCAACACGTCCCTGAGACGCTCGGCCTCGTCGAAGGCGGGCAGGATCAGCACGCGCGGAGCATCGCTCATCGCTCACCCGGCGGAAGCGGGATCCGGAGCGTTTCGAAGGCGCCTCGGTTCGCGCGCAGCGTGACTCGCGCCTACGGCTTTGCCGGCGCTGCGGCGTCGGGATCGACGACCTTCCAGCCCCTCGGCGCCATGCACTGGATGTAGCGGGCAGGTACCGCGAGCTGCGGCGCCGATGCGCTCGGCGCAGGGTCCTTCGCAACCTGGTGTTTGCCGTCGGCAGCGTTTGCCTCGAGGATGGAGACGATTCGCTTCATGGATCCTCCTCCCCGGGCCCGAGCGGCCGGGAAGCTAGCCCATCTGCGCGCCGTTCGCGGCGCGCGCCACCGCGAAGATCCGATTCTCCAGGCCGGTCAGGCGAGCCACCCCGAAGAGCGCCCGCAGCCCGAGCCGCGTCGCGGGCGAGAGCGTGAGCCGACCCAGATCCGTGAGCTCGCGGCGGAGCTCCGCGACGGCGAGCCCGGCACGCCCGAGCGCCTGTGCGAGCGTTTCGGGCGTGAAGTAGACGAAGTGTTGCTCGATGTAGAACTTCTCGAGCGGCTGGGTGATGTGACCCCCGCTCGCGCGGTAGACCAGCCCTGCCACCGCGTCGAGGATGCTGCGTTGATTCGGAGTCGAGATCCCCACCACACCGCCGGGCGCGAGACAGCGCCGCATGCCGCCGAGCAGCTCGACGGGGGCTCGCGAGTGCTCGATGACGTCCCAGGCCGTGATCGCCTCGAAGCGGTGCCCCTCGGAAGCGAAGTCGCCGAAGTCGCCGCCCCGCACGTCGAGCTTGAAGTGCTCGCGGGCGTGGTGGGTGGCCTCGACGCACTCGTCGATGCCGAACGGCTGCCAGCCGCGGCGTCGCGCGACCGCGAGAAAGAGTCCCGTGCCGCAGCCGATGTCGAGCAGCCGACCCGGCTCGCGGACGCGCTCGAGCGCGTCGAGCCAGCGCTCGTAGAGTTGGACCAGGGGATTGCTCGGCGCGTCCTCGTAGCAGTATCCGTAGTAATCCCGCAGCTCCGGGACCGAGCCCTCGCCCGTCGTGTAGAGGGTCGCGAACATCGCGCGGATCTCCTCCGGGCTCGGCTGCGGCCACAGATAGACGAGCGAGCAGCCGCGGCAGGCGAGCACTTCGAAGCGCGTGATGCGATAGCGCAGGCTGGCGTCGCCCCCCCCGCACATCGCACAGCGCGCATCGCGATTCTGCGTCATCGCGACGCGCCGAGCAGCACGAGCAGCGTGTACAGCGTGTCCTCGATCACGACGATCCAGCGCACGAGCAGGATCGAAGGCTCGAAGAACTGGAAGGCGGCAGCGACCAAATTGACTCACGCGAACGAGATTCGTAAGCTTATCGCACCTTTAAGCAACACTGGACAGCCCTGAGATCCAGCGCGAGGACTGGAGCGATCGACGCGGGCGCGAGGTGGAGTCTTGAGCGCCGAACCGCAGAGCCCTGCGCACGTGCTGCTCGTGGTGCCTGCATGGAACGAGGCCGGCGGTGTCGGCCGCGTCGTGGCGGAGGCCCGCTCACTCCCCGAACTACCCGACGTGCTCGTGATCGACGACGGCTCGCTCGACGCGACGGCGGCGGTCGCGGCGGCGGCCGGCGCGCGGGTCGTGCGCATGCCCTTCAACTGCGGCATCGGCGCGGCCGTGCAGACGGGGCTGCGCTTCGGCCTCGAGCGGGGCCATGCCGTGATCGCGCGCTTCGACGGCGACGGCCAGCACGACCCGCACGCGCTCGCGGCGCTGCTCGCCCCGCTCTCCGCCGGCACGGCCGATTTCGTGCTGGGCTCGCGCTATCTCACGGGCGACGGCTTCCAATCAGGCGCCGCGCGGCGCGTGGGGATCCGCTGGTTCAGCGCACTCCTCAGGCTGGCGTGCGGCCTGCACGTCACGGATCCGACCTCGGGCTGCTGGGCGGCGAATCGCCGCGCCGCCGAGGTGCTCGCTATCGAGTACGCCTCGGACTATCCCGAGGTCGACTCCATCGTGCACCTCGCGAAGCGCGGCTGCCGCATCGCCGAGGTGCCGGTGGCGATGCGCGAGCGAGAGTCCGGCCGCTCGTCGATCGCCGGGCTCGGTGCGCTCTATTACATGATCAAGGTCACCCTCGCGTTGCTCGTCGGGCAGCTGCGCGGACGGGCGATCCAGGGAGGAAGCTAGATGGAGATCCAACTCTTCCGATCGGTCGCAGCGGTGAGCTCGCTACTGCTCACCGGGCTCGTGCTCGAGCTGATCCGTCGCCGCAAGCTCAAAGACGAGCTGTGGCTGCCGTGGCTGCTGGTCGCGATCGCGCCGCTCATCGCGAGTCTGTGGATCCGTCCCTGGGCCGCGCTCGCACACTGGCTCGGCATCATCTACGAGCCCGCGCTGCTGCTCGGGCTCGCCACGCTGCTTGGCTTCGCGATGCTGCTCTATCTCACCGTCGTGGTCTCGACCCTGATGCGACAGAACCTGCGCCTCGCACAGGATCTCGCGCTGCTGCGCATGCGTGTCGAGAGCACCGGTCCGCAAGTCACGCGTTCTGCCTAGCCCCGCATTCGGCCGCGCGCGCTGCGGTAGAATGCGCGTTTCATGAGCCTCGGAGCCGGGAACGCAGCTGCGCCGTCGGGGATCTGCCCGCTGTGCGGAGGAGCAGCCTCGCGTTGGCTCGTGAAGAACGATCTGCCGATCCAGCGCTGCGGCGCGTGCGACAATCGCTTCCTGGCGCCCGCCGACGTGCCCGCGGATCTCGAGTCCTTGTATTCCGTCGATTATTTCGCCGGGGGGATCGCCACCGGCTATCCCACCTATCAGCAGGATGCGCCGATGCTCGAGCGCAACTTCGCGGAGCGTGTCCGACGCATCAGCCGCTGGCGCGCGCCGGGCCGCATCCTCGACGTCGGCGCCGCCTATGGCTACTTCGTGAAGGCGGCGCGCGAGGCCGGCTGGGACGCCTCCGGTGTCGAGCTCGTCCCGGAGGTGGCGCGCGAGGCCGCGCAGCTCGCGCAGGCGGAGATCGTCGCCGGCGATTTCCTCGAGGTCCCGCTCGAGTCGGGCTTCGACGTGATCACGATGTTCGACGTGATCGAGCACGTGCGCGAACCACTCGCGTGGCTCGTGCGCGCGCGCGAGCTGCTCGCGCCCGGCGGCCTGCTCGTGATCGAGACGGGGGACGTGGCGAGCGCGTGGGCGCGATTGCTCGGGCGGCACTGGTACTTCCTCGATCCCCCACAGCATCTTTGGTACTTCACGGGCGACGGCCTCGAGGCGCTGCTCGCGCGCGCTGGCTTCCGCGCCCCGCCGCACCGCTGGCGCAGCGGGCGCTGGGTGAGCCTCGCGAACATCGCGTTCAAGCTCGTGCGGCTGGCGCCGCCTTCGCGTCTGCGCAGCGCGGTGATCGAGCTCGCGCGCACGCGGCTCGGCGGCAGTCTCTACCTGCGCTTCGGTGACACCCTGCTGCTCGCCGCCAGGCTCGACTGACTCCGCTCGCCTGCGGCAGGTTCGTGGACTCCGCTCGCCTGCGGCTCGCTGCGCGCGGGCATACACCCGCTTGCAGCGCAGCGGCCGGGTCACTCCTCGACGAACGGGTTCTCGGCGTCGCTCGTGAGGATGTGCTTGAGGACCTTGCCGGTGGCGTTGCGCGGGAGCGGCTCGCGCCGCAGCTCCCAGCGCGAGGGAACTTTGAAGTAGGCGAGCCGCCCGGCAACGAAGCGCGCCAGCGCCTCGGGTTCGAAGCGGCGGCCCGGCGCCAGCACGACGATCGCCTTCACCTCCTGGCCGAGCTCCGGGTGATCGACGCCGACGACCGCCGCCTCGCGCACGTCGGGGTGAGCCTCGAGGCACAGCTCGATCTCGGCGGGATACACGTTCTCGCCGCCGCGCAGGATCAGATCGCGCTTGCGCGATTCGATGTAGAGCCGCCCGTCCTCGAGCCGCCCGATGTCCCCGGTGCGCAGCCAGCGCCCCGGCAGGATCGTCTGCGCCGTCGCGTCGGGGTTGCGCCAGTACTCCTTCATCACCAGCGGACCGCGGATGTGGATCTCGCCCTCGGCGCCTTCGGGCAGCGCGCGGCCCTCCGGGTCGCGGATCTCGACGGCGATCGTCGGCAGCGGACGTCCGACTGAATCGGGGTAGGCCTCGAGCTCGGCGCCGGCGTTGATCGTCGCGAGCGCCGTGCTCTCCGTCAGCCCGTAGCCCAGGCCCATCTGCCCGCGGATGTTCGGAAACGCCTCGCGCATGCGCTGCTGGATCTCGCGCGACATCGGGGCCCCGCCCGAGCCGACGTTGCGCAGGCTCGAGAGGTCGTATTTGCCGAGATCCGGGTGATTCAGCACGCGCAGGATCATCGTGCCCATCGGCCCCCAGTTCGTGACCTTCTCGCGCTCGATCAGCTCCATCACCTGCACGGGATCGAAGCGGCCCGTGGTCCAGATCGTCTTGACGCCCGTCGAGAGCAGCGTGACCGCGCCGGCATAGAGCCCCGAGACGTGAAACAACGGCGTGTTTACCAGCATGCAGGCGCGCGTCGAGAGCGCCGGAGGGCCGGCCTGCCCCGCGCCCAGCATGAGCTGGCGGATGCCGTGGAACATCTGCACCCGGCAGAGCGCGATGATGTTGCGGTGGGTGTTGACGGCGCCCTTCGGGCGGCCGGTCGTGCCGCTCGTGTAGAGGATCGTAGCGGGATCGTCCTCCGCGATCGCCACGTCCGGGAGCGGCGCACCGAGGTCATGGCTCCAGAGCTTCTCGAAGTCGTGCTCGATCTCGACGACGGGCATGCGCAGCGAATTGCCCGAGATGCGCGCGAGCCGCTTGGAATCGCCGATCAACAGCGTCGGGTCCGAATCCTCGAGCCCGTACAGGATCTCGTCACCAGCCCACCAGCCATTGAGCCCGACGGGAATCGCACCGAGCGAGAGCGCCGCCCAGAACGAGACGATCCACTCGGGGCAGTTCGCGGCGAGGATCGCGACACGGTCGCCCTTGCGGACCCGGTAGCGCTCGGCGAAGGCCTTCGCGACCGAGGCGACCACGCGCGCGTGCTGCGCGAAGGACAGCCGCAGCTCGTTGCAGACGAGATAGTCCAGGTCGCCATAGGCCGCGGAGCCCTCGAGCAGCACGCGCAGATTGCCGGCCCGCTGCTTGAAGACCGGCATCCGCTCGCCCAGCACGGGCTCGTGCGCGATCTCGAACGGCCCCCCCGGCCCGGTGAGCTGGGCTTCGATCTCGTGGGCGCTCGGCATCGGTCGCATGCCTCCGCGGTCGGCGCGCCGCGGCGGGGCCGGGGCGGGGCCGGGGCGCAAACCCATTGTCTCACACGCTGGGAGCGTGTTCTACTACCGGCGTGGAGTTCAACCTCGCAGACCTCTTCGAGTGCGTGGTCGACGCAGCGCCCGAGCGCCTGGCGCTGGTCGCGGGCGCGGCGCGCCTCAGCTACCAGCAGCTCGACGAGCGCGCGAACCGGCTCGCCCATCACCTCGCGGCGAACCAGGTCGAACCAGGCGACTGGGTCGGCATCCTCGCCCAGAACCGCGCCGAGTGGATCGAGTCCATGCTCGCGGCGTACAAGCTACGGGCCGCACCGATCAACCTCAATTTCCGCTACGTCGACGAAGAGCTCCGCCACGTGATCGACGATGCGGACCTGGTGGCGCTCGTCTGCGAGCGCCGCTTCGCCCCTCGAATCATCCGGATCCGAAGCGAGCTGCCGAAGCTGCGCCACTTCGTCTGCCTCGAGGACGGCAGCGACGCCGATGCCTCGGCGCTCGGCGCCATCGACTACGAGGCGGCGCTCGCCGGCGCGCCATCTGGCCGCGGCTTCGGGCCGCGCTCCCCCGACGACCTCTACGTGCTCTACACCGGCGGCACGACCGGGCTCCCGAAGGGCACGCTCTGGCGCCAGGAGGACATCTTCTTCGCCGCGCTCGGCGGCGGAAACTTCGGCGGCGAGCCGATCGCGAGCCCCGAGAGAATCGCCGACAACGCAGAGGGGGAGCCGCGCGCCAGGCTGCTCGCGATCGCGCCGATGATGCACGGCGGCGGCCAGTGGGTGACGTTCAACGCCTTCTTCGCGGCGAACACGCTCGTGCTCTACACCGGTACGCACTTCGATCCGAACGAGATCTGGCGGCTCGTCGAGCGCGAGCGCGTCACCGCGCTCTCGATCGTGGGCGACGCGATGGGGCGCCCCCTGGCGGAGGCGCTCGCCGCTCCCGGCGCGCGCTTCGATCTCGCCTCGCTCGCGCTCTTGAGCTCGGGCGGCGCAATCCTCTCGAAGCCCGTGAAGCAGCAGCTGCGCGAGCAGCTTCCGAAGCTGCCGATCCTCGACAGCTTCGGCGCGTCCGAGACGGGCTACAACGGCACGGTGCTCGACCTCGCCGGCCCGCCGGCCGGCCCGCGCTTCACGCTTCAAAAAGACACGACGGTGCTCGGCGACGACGGCCGTCCCGTCGCGCCGGGCTCCGGCGTGGTGGGCCGGCTCGCGCGCCGCGGCCACGTGCCGCTCGGCTATCACAAGGATCCCGTCAAGACGGCGCAGACCTTCCCCGTGATCGACGGCGTGCGCTGGGTGATCCCGGGCGATTTCGCGACACTCGAGGCCGACGGCACGCTCGCGCTGCTCGGCCGCGGCTCGGTCTGCATCAACTCGGGCGGCGAGAAGATCTTCCCGGAGGAGGTGGAGGCCGCGCTGAAGTCACACCCGGACGTGTTCGACGCCGTGGTCGTGGGCGTGCCCGACTCGCGCTTCGGCGAGCGCGTCGCCGCCATCGTGACGCCGCGCCCCGGCCGCACGCCAGGCCTGGATGAGCTCGCCGCGCACTGCCGCGAGCGGATCGCCGGCTACAAGGTGCCGCGCGCGCTCGTGCTCGTGGACGAGATCGTGCGCACGCCGGCCGGCAAGCCGGACTACCGCTGGGCGAAGCGCCGCGCCGAGCAGGGCGCATGATCACCAGGCGCTAGCGGGTGCCGCCTGCGCCGATCGGTGACGCCGGACAAGCGCCGCGCGCTTGCCCCCGTGGCATCCTCCAACCGTGAGCAAGGCATTGCACGCGTGGGCCTACCGGCGAAGCGTCAAGCTCCATTTCATCGATCCCGGCAAGCCCGTGCAAAACGCCTTCATCGAGAGCTTCAACGGAACGTGTCGGGACGACTGTCTCAACCAGGAGCTCTTCATCGACGTGCCGGATGCGAAGGGCAAGATCGAGAGCTGGCGGAGGTACTACAACGAAGACCGCCCGCATAGCTCGCTCGGACTTCGCACACCGGTGGACTTCGCGCAGAGAGCCCGGGGGCTCTGCCCCCGGACCCCCGAGTGAACAGGAAGGTCGCGAAAAGCAGGAGTCAAAACCTCGGAAAAGGCTCACACCGAGTGGACCAGAAATGGGGAGCAGCTCAGAGGCACCACCTCCCTCCCTCCTCCCGACTCACGCACTGGCTCGCAGACGCCACCCCCTATGATGCTTATCCGCTCCGTTCCCCTTGGCGACACACCTCCTGCCTGGCCATTACGAGTTTGGAACCAGTCCATCTTGTCACTAAAATGCGCGGCACGAGAAGCCATCGACAAATCCTCGTCGCTGCTGGGAAGCCATTAACCCTGATCCGACATTGCAGGCCTTCGGAGGGAGGCGGCGGGGGGTGGGCGGAGGCGAAATAAAGCGCAGCCGGCCCGCAGGGCGGCCCCTTCCTCGACGCCACAAAATTGAGTTCTGGCACACGATCGCGAAAAGAGAAACGGCGAGCCATTCGCCGTAGCCCACCCCCCGCCGCCTCCCTCCGCTCGCTCCTCGAATGTCGGATTGGGGTTAACCGCATGTCCTATCAGCTGAAATGCATCGGCTACTGTCAACGAAGCGAAGCCGAACTACTTGCAGATTTTCTTGCCCAAGGGCCAAGCTCGCTGGTCAATCTCAAGGGTGAATACACCCTTGTGATCCAGAGCGGTGAAGAATGCACCGTGATCACCTCGCCCGTCGGGGCGATGCACTACTACTACACCGTTCAGAACGGCCGCATCTTCCACGGCGTTCGCCTCAGCGATCTCCTCCAGGCCAGCGGCCTTGCCTGGCAATGGAACTGGCCGGCCCTGGGCGATCTCTGCCAGCTCGAGAACCTCACAGGCAACGCCACCCTCCACCCCGAGATCCACCGCGTCCCGCCCGGCAGCATCCTCCGCTTCAAGGGCGGCCGCCTCGATCTCCACAGCACCGTCTACATCGACACGATCCCCAGTCGCCCCGCCGATCCTGGCGAGGCGGTGTCCGCCCTCAACGAGGAAGTGGCCGCCTGGGCCGGCAGCACTCCCTACCTCTCCCTCTCCGGCGGCTTCGATTCGCGGGTGATCCTCAGCTCCCTGCTGAAGCAGGGCATCCAGCCCCATCTGATCACGATGGGCACGGCTGAGGCCACCGATGTGAAGGTTGCACGCCAGATGGCCGCCCGCTTCGGCCTGAAGCACGATCTGATCAGCCTGCAGCTCGACGACTTCTTCGCCCACGCGCCCGCCATCTCCACCCTCACCAACGGCACCAAGACCGCCTGGCACTGGCACACCTATCTCTACCCCCTGAAGGCCGCCATCCCCGCCAGCTCAGCTTTCTTCGTGGGCACCCTGGGGGAATTCGCCCGCTCCTACTATTTTGATCGCGGCAGGCTCGGCCTGCTCGCCGGCCTCGCACCCGCAGCGGCGCTGCGAAAATTCTGGAGCCTCAAGCTCGATCGTCATCCCACCTTCGAAGCCCACGAGCTCGCCGGCCTCGCCCCCGCGTTCGGCCTCCAGCTCGATGCTGAAGGCCGCGCCGCCAGGGCAGAGAAACTCGCCGGCTACTGCCACGGCGAGTTCCTGCCAGGCCTCACCCGCTACTACTTCGAGCAGCGGGTACCGAACTTCTACGCCAACGGCATCGCCATGTACCGCGCTTCCAGCCAGTGGCGCTCCCCCTTCCACAGCCGCCCCTGGATCGACGCCATCTGGAACCTACCCTTCAACTGGAAGCTCGGCTCCAACTGGCACCGTTACGCCATCGAGAAGAACTGCCCCCAACTTCTGGAGTTCCCCGAGGAGAACGGTTTCGACCGCCGTCGCATGCTGGCCAAGGCGCCCCCCCTCTACTGGACCCCTCCGATGCGGCGAGCGAAATACATCACCTATGACCTCAGCGCCACCTGGTATCGGGATCCCCGCCTGCAGACCTATGTGCGCGACCACCTCGGCGCCATCGAAGACCTGATCGATCCAGTCACCGCCCGCTCCATTCTCGACGCCCACGCCGCCGGCACCGACCGCACTCGCTCCCTCGCTTTCCTTCTCACCATGATCCACTGGAAACAGGTGGTGCAAGCCGCCGCTGCATGAAACAACATCTGCCTCCCTGTGTCCTTGAAGCTGGGCGCAGTCTTGGATCACCCGCCCAATCCCTTCGCGCCTGGCGGTGCTCTCTGCATCGCCTCACTCAGAAGGGCCTGGATGGCACCTTGCGGATAGGACGAAAAAGGGGGCCTTTCAGGTCCGATAAGGTCCGTTCCGTCTACTCCCGCTGGGACTGGGCGCGCCGGTCGACGCGAGAAAGGCCTCCCGATGCGCGGAAGATGCCGACTCTACTCGTGATCATTTTGCTGTTCGTCGGAACACTTGCGTGCGGCGAGTCCGGTCCAGCCGCCGCCCAGGACCCGATCATCTCTCCGAGTCACCAGGCGCCTGCGCCTTACCCGGTTCTCATCGCTCCGGGTCTTGTTCCGAGTCGGACTCCACAGCAAGTCGTCGGCACCGTTCCTGGTCCCTTCGGAGGTGGCCTTTCCGGTCAAGTCTCGGAAGTCGAGCAGGTTGCCTTCATTCGAACCTGCCAACTTCCTCTCATCGATCCGCGGGTCAGCCCTCCTCAGGAGCATCCGACCGTCTGGTACGTGAGGTTCTCCGGAACTTTCCCCCTAAACGTTCTCGGCTACGTCGATCAGCCGCCCAATCACGAGGCTTACTACCTCGTAAGCGATCGCACCGGTGCTGTACTCCAGTCGGGCACCTTTTCACCGGGTTCTGCGGATCCCTCAACGCCAGATCGAAGCCGCCTAACAGGCTGTA
>Ga0210377_10000724_pt1 | contig 31538 bp, 31 predicted proteins | sample PLM4_65_b1redo_FD_155480 | JGI IMG/M metagenome (GOLD analysis project Ga0210377, IMG submission 155480) | Groundwater sediment microbial communities from an aquifer in East River, Colorado, USA - PLM4_65_b1 redo | ecosystem: Environmental > Terrestrial > Soil > Riparian zone | place: USA: East... | reverse complement strand
ATTTCGCGCATCGATCCTTCCATCGGTACGGTATGGGATGGCATGTGGTGGGCCTGGGTCACGATGGCCACGGTGGGTTATGGCGATGTGGTGCCACACAGTGGGGCCGGGCGATTGTTTGGCTCGCTGCTGATCCTGTTCGGCGTGGTGCTGCTCTCGCTGCTGACCGCCAATCTGGCAGCGTTCTTCATCGGCGGCGATGTCGAGAAAGTCGAGCGGGAGGAGAAAGAGGCCGACCGCATGCTCAAGGACATATCCGCCCGGCTGGAGCGTGTCGAGCGGATGCTGGAAGAGCAACAATCGGCAAAGAGAAACTAGGGCAGCAAGCGTTGCAGCGGCTCAAACATCTGATAAGAAATCGATTCAGAATAGATGGATATTTGTTCCGGCTCCAGTCGCTGGAGCATGTCATAGTAGTTGCGGATGTTTTCCACCAGAATCACTGCCTCACCGCCGCGCGCATAACCCCGTTTCAGCGTTTCGTAATAACCCGGTTGATTCAGTCTGGGCATCCATTTCTTTACGTCCGACCAACTGTCCGGATCAAGTCCGGCGCGACGGGTTAATATGCGCGCATCTTCCAGATGACCGTAACCCTGATTGTAGGCGGCCAGCGCCAGCCAAGTGCGGTCCGGTTCCGGGATGCGCCCCGGCAACTGTTCTTTGAGCAGCATCAGATATTTTGCGCCGGCGATGATGCTTTCGCGTGCATCCAGTCGATTGTTCAATTTCATCCGGTCGGCGGTGTCTTCAGTCAGCATCATCATGCCGCGCACGTTGGTTTGGGAGGTGGCGAGCGGGTCCCACTGCGATTCCTGGTAAGCCAGTGCCGCGAGAAACCGCCAGTCCTCTCCGGTGATTGAGGCGGCCTCCTCGAACATGTGGCGATAATGCGGCAGGACGGTTCTGATGCCGATGATGAAAGCGGCCGCATCCTGCCTGTCCAGCCGGCTGTTGTGCCCATAGTAGCGATCCAGCAGGCGATTCAACGTGCCGTCTTGCCGGATGCGGTCGAAAAATATCCGCGTCTGGTTGAGCAATTCGGGATCCGCGTCCTTGGGGAATCCCCATGCGAGTTTGGAAGGCGCGCCAATGTCAAGGGCGGCAACCAGGTTGGGGTGGTAGTTATATGCATCGGCAAGTTGCAGTTCATTGGCTGCCGCGCAATCCAGCGCGCCTTCAGCGACTTCGGCCAACAGTTCTCTCGGGGTGAGTTTTTGGCGGGTCTGCCATTGCAGCGAGGGTAGATATTCTTGCACCTCGCGCAGAGTCGCTTCCTGGGCGGAGCCAGCCACAACGGCTAATTTCCTGTCGGTAAGATCGGCAAGTTTTTTGGGAGGACGGCGATCGTGATTGCATACCGCCAATTCACGAACATTCTGGTAGTTGGGGCCGAACTGCAGCACGGGAATATCGGTTTCGCGCCCTGCGCGGTTTCCGGCACGATGATCACCAGTTTGCCGGAGTTCCATGCCGGCAACTGCTGACTGCAGGCAATCAACAGCAGGCATGAGCAAATCAGAACCGCTTGCATACATCTTATTGGATTACGCATCCGAACATTCTGCACGAAATTCGGGAGTTGTTGGTAAAATGCGCGGCGCTGTTGGCTGCGCTCACTCAGGAGAGGTGTCAGAGTGGTCGAATGTACCGGACTCGAAATCCGGTGTGGCGTTATGCGTCACCGTGGGTTCGAATCCCACCCTCTCCGCCAAACAAGAAAGGACATCCGCAGGGTGTCCTTTCTTGTTTGATAAAGGGTGTGTGGACTAAGCTGCTTGGGTTTGACCAGCGAGCATCGCTCGCGCAGGACGCCCGCCGGGCGGTCACGAGTGTAACGAGGGACGAGTCTTTCGCGGAGGCAACGCGAAAGATGAGCAATCCCACCCTCTCCGCCAAACAAGACAAGGACATCCGCAATGAGGTCCTTTTTTTCTGTGATCATTCAAAGTTTCGATTGAACATCAGCTTCGTCAAGAGGGGGACACGCATGCAACACTACTGTGCTGACGGCATTAATGTCCGAGTTTCTTGAATGGTTATGTGCGCATTTTCGAGCGATTTCCCCTTTACGTGACTATAGTAGCCGTGCGATTATTGCGAAGCTTTGTAAAGCTGCAATAAGGGGTTGACATTTGTCTCGCGATTAGAGACGAATGACACATTGTTTTTAACTTGGCTCTTGGGAGGAGATTACTGTGGAAGCAACTAAAGCTACAGCAGTAAAGTACGACATGGACGTGGTCAGATGGTTCACCATCATGGCGTCCGTCTATGCAGTGGTGGGCACGTTGATCGGTGTGTATGTGGCATCGGAATTGGCGTTCCCTTTCTTAAACTTTGATATTCCTGAAATCACTTTCGGGCGTCTGCGTCCACTGCATACCAATGCGGTGATTTTTGCCTTCGGCGGCTGTGTGCTGATGGCAACCGGCTACTACATCGTGCAGCGCACCGGTGCGACCAAGCTGTGGAGTAATGCTTTGGCTTGGTTTACCTTCTGGGGCTGGCAAGCAATCATCCTTTCGGCAGTGATTTCCCTGCCAATGGGGTTGTCGGAAGGCAAGGAATATGCGGAACTGCCTTGGTGGGCTGACATCATGATCGCGGTAGTGTGGGTGGCCTATGGCTTCAACTACATCATGACCGTAGGCATCCGCAAGACGTCGCATATCTATGTGTCCAACTGGTTCACGATGGGTATGATCCTCATGATCACCTACATTCACGTAGTGAACAGTCTCGCGATTCCGGTGGATTGGGCGACTTCCTACTCCATCTTCTCTGGTGTGCAGGATGCAATGGTGCAATGGTGGTGGGGCCACAACGCAGTGGGTTTCTACCTGACCGGCGGTTTCCTCGGCATCATGTACTACTTCATTCCAAAACAAGCGCAGCGTCCGATCTTTTCGTATCGTTTGTCGGTGTTGCACTTCTGGACGCTGACTTTCGGTTACGTGTGGCTCGGTGCTCATCATCTGCAATACACCGCTTTGCCAGACTGGACCGGTTCCTTGGGCGCAGGTATCTCTCTGGCGATGATCATCCCGTCCTGGGGTGGCGCGATGAACGGTATGATGACTTTGTCCGGTGCTTGGGACAAGCTGCGCACCGACTACATCCTGCGTTTCCTGGTGACTGCGATGGCGTTCTATGCGATGTCCACGTTTGATGGCCCGGTTATGGCGATCAAGAGTGTGAACGCATTGTCACATTACACCGACTGGACCGTGGGTCATGTGCACGCCGGCGCATTGGGCTGGATGGCGATGATCTCCTTCGGCGCGATGTACCACATGGTGAAGAAGCTGTGGAATACCGAAATGTATTCTGACAGGCTGGTCAATGTTCATTTCTGGGTGGCATTGATCGGTGCGGTGACATACATCGTTGCGATGTGGGTATCCGGCATCATGCAAGGTCTGATGTGGCGCGATTACGACGAATACGGCACGCTGACCTACACCTTCGTTGAGTCGGTGTCCGCTATGCATCCTTACTATGTGATGCGTGCAATTGGCGGTGCGATCTTCAATCTGGGCACGTGGATCATGCTGTTCAACGTCGTGATGACCATACGTCAAGCAAGCGCAAAACGTGGCGTTATCGCTGCGCCAGCTAAAGCATAAGGGGAGAAAAACATGTCAGATCACGATCATTTTTATTCAACCAAGCTACAGGACAAAGTCGAGCGCAGCACGATCCTGATGTTCGTCTTCACCGCAATTGCAGTGGCGATCGGCGGTATCGTCGAAATCGTGCCTTTGTTCTACCTGCCAAATACAGGCATGGGGGTGGATCGCAACCGTGAGTTCACCAATTTTAACAACACACAGCACAAAGACCTGCAAGGAAATGCCATTCCTATGGACAAGATTGTGTGGAATCCGGCTACTTCCGCACACAAAACCATGGATGAATGGCAACCCGGAGATGGCGTGCGTCCATACAAGCCATTGGAGCTGGCAGGGCGTTATGTGTTTATCCGCGAAGGCTGCTTCCTGTGCCACTCGCAGATGATACGTCCGTTCCGCGACGAGAAGGACCGTTATGGCCACTACTCGATCGCTGAAGAGTCGATGTATGACCATACATATCAGTGGGGTTCCAAGCGTACCGGTCCCGATCTGGCGCGTGTCGGCGCCAAGTACTCCGATGAGTGGCATCGCAAACACCTGAAATATCCGCGCGATGTGGTGCCCGAGTCGGTGATGCCGAACTTCTTCTTCCTGGACAAGCATCCGATTGATGCGGTCAAGCTCGAGAAGACCATGGTAGTCATGACCAAGATGCCGTTCAATCCTGTGCCCAAAAGCATCTACACGGATGCTTACATTGCCAATGCGAAAGCAGAAGTCGCTGGCAAGACAGAAATGGACGGGGTTATCGCTTTTCTGCAATCCTTGGGAAATCATGTGAAGTTTGAGGAAGGTGTCAACTACCGTGACTAAACTGATGGACTACCTGCACACGGACTGGGCAGCAATGAGCCGCAATGACTGGCTGGGTGTGTTTTTTACCTTGGCCGCCTTTGTGGCAATGATTGTGGTCTATGTGCTGGTGTTCAATCCCAGGAACAAGGATGCGTTCGACTCGCAGAGCGATATGGCTCTGCGCGATGAGGGCGAGTACAATAATTCGGGAGATAAAAAATGAGTGACAATCAAAACTCCGCTGGTGATGTTAAAACCACGGGGCACGTATGGGATGACGATTTGGAAGACTTTACCAACCAGCCCCCAAGGTGGTGGATGTTTGGACTGACTGCCAGCGCGCTTTGGGTGGTGGTGTACTGGCTGTTGTATCCGGCCATTCCCATTTCGACTGGTAGTGGTGGTGGGACATTCTTCAAGGGGATCGGGTTGCCGGGTACTGGTCTGTGGACAGCGATCAAGGAAATGGAGGCCGATCAAAAAGTCCTGGATGATGTCCGTGGCAAGTACGAAAACAAACTGAAAGGCATGACGCCGGCCGCGATTCTGGCTGACCCGGACTTGTCCGAGTATGTGGTTCGTTCCGGCAGGGTGCTGTTCAGTGACAACTGTGCTGCCTGCCACGGTCAAAACGGTGTGGGTACCGTGCAAAAAGGCAAGTTTGCAATGCGTGAGCAGGGCCTGATGGCGCCGATCCTGAACGATGATGACTGGCTGTATGGCGGCACCATCGGCACACTCTATGAAACTATCTCGGGCGGTCGCCAGGGCATGATGGTCGCGCATAAGGATACCCTGTCTGCACAGCAGATCGAAGATGTTGCGCACTATGTCAAGGCAATGAATGAAGAGGGCAAGGACAAGGCTGACGCCGACTCCGCAGTTGCCGCCGGCAAGAAGGTGTTCATGGAAAGCGATTGCACCACTTGCCATGGTGCTGATGCACACGGCATGCAGGCAATGGGCTCGGCTAATCTGACCGACAAGATCTGGCGTTTTGACGGATCTATCGAAGCTATCAAGCAGACCATTACCTATGGCGTGAACTCCGGTGATCCGAATGCACGCGTCGCAATCATGCCTACTTGGTTGAAAAAGGATGAACAGGGTCATGTAGTCGGCAAACTAGATGAAACTGCGATCAAAAAGCTGGCTGTTTATGTGTACAAGCTCGGTGGCGGTAAAGCCGGATAAAGTAGTGCCTTGCACTAAGCACATATCCATTTGACTGCACGGTGCAAACCGTGCAGGTTACTTGAAAGGAAAATCGAAATGTCACATGACTTTGTTTTTTGGAGTTTGATGATAGGCACAGCCGGAGCTTTTGGGGCGATGATATTCGCCTTGATCTTCTTGTTCATTAAAGCGAAAACCAGGAATCGCGGCGAGAAGTAATAGTGCGGAAGTTTGGAAGGAGGAGGCTAGCCTCCTCCTTTTTTATTTTGGGTAGTGCGACAATCAGGGGCGTTCCGCGTAAACTTTCCGTGCAACGGAGAGTCTACCCGGAACTTGCTTTGACTAAATTGTCTATACAGCATCAGCTAAAAAATTCCAGGAGCAGTAGATGAGCGAACCGGTAAAAAAACCAAATACAGAAATCGTTGGTTTAACCACCCTATACCATGAGCACGCAGAGTGGAAGGTCAACAGCGGTGAGAAAACAGTGCATGCGAAGCGCATGCCGGGACGTTTTCGCACCCTTAAATATATCACCGAGTCGTTCTGGTTGATTTTCTTCTTCGGTGCCTATTTGCGCTGGGAAGGCAAGCAGGCGATATTGCTGGACGTCAACAATCGTCAGTTCCATATCTTCGATCTCACCATTCTTCCCCAGGACATCTGGATGGTTTCGCTGCTGCTGCTGTTGCTGGCCATGACTTTGTTTGCGGTCACATCGGTCGCATCGCGGGTATTCTGCGGATATTTCTGCTTCCAGACTTCATGGGTCGATCTGTTTACGTGGATAGAAGAGAAAGTCGAAGGGAATCCCAATGCGCGCCATAAATTGGATGCCGCTCCATGGAACGGCGATAAAATCCGCAAAAAAGTCATCAAACATGCCATCTGGTTGGCGATTTCGATTTTTACCGGGATCAGCTTCACCATCTGGTTCGAGGATGCTTACCAGTATTGGCACAATCTGGTGAACTTCAATCTGTCATTGCTGGAATGGACTGTGCTGATCGCATTTATCTTGGGCACCTATTTTCTTGCCGGATTCATGCGCGAGCAGGTCTGCATGTGGTTGTGCCCCTATGCTCGCATCCAGGCGGTGATGGCCGACTCACAGACGATACTTCCGGCCTATGATGTAAAGCGCGGTGAACCGCGTGGCAGAATGCAGCGCCATGGCAGTTGGCAGGCCGACACCGCCAAAGGTGATTGCATCGATTGCTTTCAGTGTGTGCAAGTGTGTCCTACCGGAGTGGATATACGTGATGGGCAACAACTCGGTTGCATCACCTGCGGCCTGTGCATAGATGCCTGTGATTCCGTGATGGACAAGATCGGCCGTCCTCGAGGACTGATACGCTATGCCTCTCTGGATGAATTGGAAGGGCGCCCGGTCCACAAACTGTACCAGCATCCGCGGACATGGGTGTACGTGGCGATATTATTGCTGGCACTGGGCGGCATCATTTATGGATTGACGCACCTGGGATCACTTACCCTGAGAGTGGCGCCGGAACGGCAGCCGTTATTTGTGCGCATGAGCGATGGCTCGATACAAGATAAATACACGTTCAAAGTGCTTAACAAGACCGGCAAGGATATACATGTGTCCGTCAGGTCAGAAGGTGGCGTGAAAGGGCAGACACTGATCGGAGCCGAAGAACCGAAATTGGTCACGCACGGTAGAGCGACAGCGTTTACCATTTTCGTCAAGGCGCCCGCGGAAAACATACTCAAAGAAGTAACCGATATTGAGTTCTATGTGTCGAACACGGAAGACCCGTCGATGGAGGCGGAATACACCACCAAGTTCACTGGCCCCGAGCGTTGATTCTTGATTTCACATTTGGGAGGTAAGTCATGATTTCGCAAAAAAATAAGCAAGGTTGGCGCAATCCATGGTTGCTGGGATTGCTGGTAATCATACTGTCCGGGGTGTTGATCAACGGCCGTATGTTGTGGAATGTCCTGAATCATCCCATGCGCCTGCTTGACGATCACTACAGTGTCAAGGCCCACAATCAATACGATGCGAAGTGGGTACAACAGCAGGCGGAACGATCCACGCTGGGTTGGCAGGCCAGGATACATTCGCCTCAGCAACTGGAAAATGACAGCCAGGCTACAGCCAGTGCGGTGCGCTTTATTTTGATGGCCAGTCCGGCGGAATTGAAATTTGAGTTGAATGATCGCGACGGACAGCCGGTTCAGGGCGGGCAAGTGGAGATCAACGCGCAATGGCCGGGGGATCCCACGTTTGATTTCAAGGGTGCTCTGTATGAAGTTGCTCCGGGACATTACGAGGGCAGCATGAAATTTCCCCGGGCAGGCAATTGGGATCTTCTCATCAGAGTGCAACATGATGACCGAAAGTTTGATACGGAGCAAAAGGTCTTTGTTGCTATCCCGAAATAGAACTAGAGATATACTGGATGCAACAGAGTGAAGCAATTCACCTCGCTCATGCGGGGTGTTTTCATTGCGGCTTGCCTATTGCAGGAGATGCTGATTACCATAGCCGGCTTGAGGGCAAGGAGCGTGATTTCTGCTGCTTCGCCTGTCAGTCGGTATGCGAAGCGATATACGAGGCAGGCCTGCAAGGCTATTACCAGCGCACCCCGCAGGGTACTCTGCTGGCACCGCCGCCAACCCCCCCGAAAGACATAGAGATGTACGACCTGGACGAAGTGCAGCAGGACTTCGTCAGTCGCAGCGGTGAACTGAGCGAAGCGCATCTGCTGGTCGAGGGTATACATTGCGCCGCCTGTGTGTGGCTGATCGAACGAGCCATGATGCGCATGCCCGGTGTATTAACGGCCAATGTCAATCTTGCTGGCAAACGCCTGCACCTGCGATGGGATAGCAAGCGTGTCAAACTATCAGCAATGATAGAACGCTTGTCGCAAATCGGCTATGCCGGCGTTCCTTACGATCCGGAGGTAGCCGAAGGGGCTATGAAGAAGGCCAATCGGGCCATGCTGTTCCGGCTGTTCTTTGCAGGCTTTACCATGATGAATCTTAACCTGATCGCCATCGCGCTTTACAGCGGTGCCGATAGGGGGCCGTTCGCGAGTTTCTTCCACTGGATGGCCTTGTCGCTGGCGACGCCCACCTTGCTGTATTCGGGCTATCCCTTCTACAAGGGGGCATGGAGCGGGTTGCGCAACGCGCGTTTGACCATGGATTTACCCATCGCCATCGGACTGTCGGTCACCTATGCCTACTCGCTATATGTGACGCTGGGGGGTGCAGGTGTAGTGTATTTCGATACGGTTACCAACCTGACTTTCGTGATATTGATCGGGCGCTATCTGGAGGGAATGTTCCGTCACCAGGCGGTGGCAGCAACCAATCGCCTGATGGACATGCAGCCGCGTGTCGCGACCGTGTTGCGCCAAGGTGAAGAGAAAATGATGTCGGTGCGTGCAGTGCAGGTGGGCGACCGGGTGGTGGTCAAGCCCGGCAGCAAGATTCCGATGGACGGATTGGTTTGCGAGGGTCATAGCTCAGTCGATGAGTCGATGTTGAGCGGCGAGTCGGCACCGGTCAAAAAACAACCGGGTGATCGTGTCGCAGCGGGCACGATGAACGGCAGTGGCGCACTGGTGGTTGAAGTTCAGGCTATATCGCAAGACTCCACGCTATCCAAGATCATTCGTCTGGTAGAGGAGGCTCAGTCATCCAAGGCGCCGATCCAGCGCATTTCCGATAGCATCGTGCCGTGGTTCGTGTTGGCCACTCTGGTTTTCGCGAGCATCACTTTCCTTGTCTGGGCGGAGAATTTCGAATTGGCGCTGATGGCGGCCACTTCGGTATTGATCATTACCTGTCCATGCGCGCTGGGCATGGCCACTCCGATGTCGATCGCCGTGGCATCCGGTCTGGGTGCCAAGCATGGCATTCTGGTGAAGAATGGCGAGGTGCTGGAGACATTGTCCAAGGTCACGCATTTTGTGTTTGACAAGACCGGCACCTTGACTGAAGGAAAGATGCGCGTGGAAAATATGATCGTGGCATCCGGCCATGATGAGGCGGGTCTGCTGGCTTTGGCAGCGGGAGTGGAGCGTTATTCAGAGCATAGTGTGGCGCATGCCATCGTCAGGGAAGCTGATGAGCGCCAGTTGCCTTATCGCAACATCGGGGTGCGGGGATTCCATGCCACGGCGGGCTCAGGTGTAGAGGCTGAGACAGATGGCAAGCGCGTGTTGCTGGGTACGGCAGAGTGGTTGGAACAAAACAACACGGTCATGCAGGACAGTTTGTTGCAAAAGCTGGGCGACCTGGAGGAACAGGCCAGGACTTGTGTGCATCTGGCTGTCGCTGGACAGCATGTCGCAGTACTGGTGTTGTCGGACAAGTTGCGTGCTGATGCGCAGGGATTGGTGAATACTTTGCGCGAGGCCGGCATCGGCATGACCTTGTTGAGCGGAGACCGTAAATTGGTGGCCGAGACGATAGCACGCCAGTTGGGAGGCATGGAGGTCATCGCAGAAGTGCTGCCGCAAGACAAGGACAGGGTCATTCAACAGTTACAGCAACGTGGTGAATGCGTGGCGATGGTGGGGGATGGTGTCAATGATGCGCCTGCGTTGATTCGTGCCGATGTCGGCATCGCTTTGGGTTCCGGCACTGACGTTTCTGTCGAAAGTGCTGACATCGTGCTGATGCAAAATGAACTGGACAAAGTTCGTCTGGCGACACTTCTGTCGCGGCGCACGTTACGTACCATCAAACAGAATATCGGCTTGTCGTTCGTGTATAACAGTATCATGGTGCCGTTGGCGATGATGGCGCATGTAACTCCGCTGATTGCCGCGATCACCATGCCGATCAGTTCGCTGCTGGTGATAGGCAACGCCGCGCGTATTCGTAACCTGTTTAAGGAATAGATGCCATGGATGTAATTTACAGTCTGATCCCCGGTATGACGTTCTTCGGCCTGGTGTTTGTCGCTATTCTGGTCTGGGCGGTGAAGAAGGGGCAATATGAAGATATGGAAGGCAACGCCAGCCGTATCCTGCTGGATGACGATGAGGACGAGATGCTGATCAGTCAGCCGAAAGAAAAGGCGCAGAAGGAAAAGGATCCTGCCGCGCCCAAGCAATAATTCCTTATTTCAGGATTTCGCCATTCGCCAGCAACGGCGCACTTAACAGCTCAAAATCCTTGGGTGGAAGATATTGCAACAACGGTTTTTCTTTGCCGCCCAGCACGATGTCGAGGCCGTGTTGAGGGTATAGCCAATGGATGGCATCGGTCTTGTTTTCACGGACACGCTGTGCAGGTTCACCGAATCGTTTTGTGATGATGGCTTCTTCCAAACTCACATTGGGCAAATAGGTCAAGCTGGCGATCGGCAGGTTCCGCACGCGATTCAAATCATCATATGTCAAAGTGATGCGCTTGCCGCTGGGAGTGCTGTTGATGCGCAAACCACGTTCGTACATTCCCTGCAATTCTTCGGATGGCACGGCGATGTTCATGACTATTTTCGCTTTCAATCCATTGAAGTTCACTTCTTCTAGGAAAGCCTCCACACCCAATTCGCCGTCAGTGGGCTTGAACAGGCTGATTTCAATTTCAGTTTCGTGCTTGAATATTTCCGCAGTCTGGTCGAGCGTGGTTTTGCCCAGCGTGATGCCAAATATGCGGGTGGAGTCGGGTGTGGGATGCGTAATATTCCATGGCAGTGTGTCGGGGGTGTGGACGGCATTGTCGGGTGCGAGAAGCAGCAGGAATATCGAGACGATGACGAGGGCAACCACACCCAAAATTATTTTCTTGTCCATCAATTATGTGTTTTGCGAGCCGCCGCTTTGCGGCTTGCCTGCTTGCCCCGCTTCCTTGGGGGGCGGGTAATACGCGATAGCACCGGCAGGCACCTTGCCTGTCTTGGACTGATGTTCGGCATCGAATTCGATGACAACCAGACCCAATACGGACACCATGAATATCAATCCCAGAATGCTGGAAAACGCCGTGATGGCAACCCCTTTTAATCCCATCGCATGACCGCCATAAAAAAAGGCGAGGCTGAGAGTTCCCAGCACTAAAAACAGAATGAGGAACATTCGCGCGCGCTTGGCTGCAAATTGCCAGTGGCAGCGTATGAACCATGAGGGTTCGCTAGCAAGTGAACGTCTTGCGCTGGTCAGGATGTAACTGAGCAATACTATAGAAATGACAACCATCAAGATCATCGGGATGCTGCTCGTCTTGATGAGAGTCAATGCCATCAGAAAAAGAAAAATATGGTTGACCACCAGGTTGAAAAGCAGTACAGCATGCAAATGGCGTGCGCGCTTTCTTTCCGCTTCACTGGATTGAATATCCATCGTTCCTTGTCTCCGGTAATAAAATCAGGTTGCGAATAATCTGCTGAAACCTATCTGGTGTCAAACTATCGTGAGCTATTTAGGCAGGCTTGCAGATGCTGCAAGCTGAGGATTTCAATCGAGCGAACCTTGACGTTGATCAGGCCGTCATCCTGAAAATGTGAAAATGCCCGGCTGACTGTTTCCAGTTGCAGCCCCAGATAGCTGCCGATCTCCTGGCGTGACATGCGCAACTGGAATCGGGTGGGAGACAAGCCGCGTGCGGCGAACCGCTGCGACAGGTTTAACAGGAAAGCCGCCAGCCGCTGCTCGGCACGCATCGATCCGAGCAGCAGCATGATACCCTGGCTGCGAACTATCTCGCTGCTCATGATCTTGTGCAAATGGTGTTGCAGGCTGGGCAATTCACGGCTCAATTCTTCAAGTTTGTTGAAGGGTAGTTCACATACTTCGCTGCTCTCCAGCGCGACTGCATCGCAGCTATGACGATCGGTGCTGATCGCATCCAGACCGATGATTTCGCCGACCATCTGGAAACCTGTCACCTGCTCGCGTCCATCCTCGTGCAGGAATTGGGTCTTGAACGAACCGCTGTGGATGGCATACAGCGACTGCAGCCTGTCCCCGCTGCGATACAGGTAACTGCCGCGCGCATAGACATGCTTCGCATGGCTCAGTTTTTCCATTAGTTGCATTTCACCGACACTAAGATCGACAGGGAGGCACAGCTCGCGCATATTGCAGTTGGAGCATGCTATTTTTAGCTGACTGGATAATACGGATCGCTGCACGTTCTGATTACCTTTGAAAAACGGGTAGAGTGTTGTTTATACAAGGAAGACGCGTATCCAAACCCTGCTTATCACCGCCCAAGGTTTAAATATGACACGGATTTTGACATATATCAAACCGATGTTGGCGTATAGCTGGCATAGTTCCCGTTACTTCATGGAGGAATTATGGATAAAGCAGCTAATCAATTGGTAGTGGACCTGGAACTGATACGCAGGCTGGACAAGAACGGTCCGCGTTACACCTCATATCCGACCGCAGATCGCTTCGTTGAAGCTTTCAATGCCGAAACCTATGCCCAGTGGGTGGCAAAACGGGAGATCGGCGGCATCGCCCGTCCGTTGTCGCTGTATATCCATATTCCGTTTTGCAACACGCTGTGTTTTTACTGTGCCTGCAACAAGGTGATCACCAAGGACAAGAGCAAAGCCGGCGAATACGTGCGTTATCTGATTAAGGAGATGGCGATGCAGGCGATGCTGCTCGGTCCGGATCAGGTGGTCGAGCAACTGCACTTCGGCGGCGGCACGCCGACCTTCCTCAGCGATGATGAAATCCGCCAGGTGATGGGGGCGATCCGTCAGCACTTCAAGCTGGTGGATGACGGCGAATACTCGATCGAGATCGACCCGCGCAAGGTCAGCGATGAAACAATCGCGCTGCTCGGTGAAGTGGGCTTCAACCGCATTAGCCTGGGCGTGCAGGATTTCGATGATAAAGTGCAGCGCGCGGTGAACCGCATCCAGAGCGAAGAAGAGACTTTGCGGGTGATCCACGCGGCGCGCGCCAATGGTTTCAAATCGGTGAGTATCGACCTGATCTACGGCTTGCCCAAGCAGACTCTGGAGGGTTTCAGTGCGACACTGGACAAGGTGATCTCCGCCAATCCTGACCGGATGTCCATTTACAATTATGCGCACATGCCGACCATGTTCAAGCCGCAACGGCGTATTCATGAAGAGGATCTGCCGGCGCCGCAAGTGAAGCTGGAGATTCTCGATATGGCGGTGAACAAACTGACCAAGGCAGGATACGTATACATCGGTATGGATCATTTTGCCAAGCCGGAAGACGAACTTGCCGTGGCGCAGCGCCAGGGCAGGCTGCACCGCAACTTTCAGGGTTATTCGACCCACTCCGACTGCGACCTGGTCGCGCTGGGCCTGAGTGCCATCGGCAAGATCGGCCCGACCTACAGCCAGAATTATCGCGAACTGGAAGATTATTACGATGCGCTGGACAGGGACGTATTGCCGATCATGCGCGGTATGGAATTGAATGCCGACGATCTGGTGCGCCGTGCCATCATCCAGGCGCTGATGTGCCACTTCGAGATATCCAAGGAATCTTTCGAGATTGCCTACCTGATCGACTTCGACAGCTACTTTGCCACCGAGATGGGAGAGTTGCGTGAATATGAACGCGAGGGGCTGCTGAAAATGTCGCCGGAATCGATCACCGTGACCCCCAAAGGGCGGATGCTGATACGCAACATCTGCATGGTGTTCGACAAGTATTTGCGCACCCGAAAAGAGCATGCCACCTATTCCAAGGTGATCTGATACGACTGCTGATAAAACCACTAGCCATTCCGCTACGCCACCAAAAAACGGTGGCCAAGCGGCTGGTTATAGCCATCTGACTGATGAAACTACTAGCCATTCCACTAGGCTACCAATAGACGGCAGCCAAGTGGCTGGTTATAAGTTGGCAAACGACGCCAACCAAGTCATTGGTTAACGGTGACATAAGCCGCTGGTTAACGCCAACCAAGTCATTGGTTATAGTCATAACCGAGAACACTGGGCATGCCACTATCCTGCCCTTTGTAGGCCGCCGCTCCGTTATAATCCACCCCCTGACTTTTTGCTGGGGCAAGCATGAACAAAATCCTTAAATACGGTTTGCTGGGCACGGGCGCGGTGGTCGGCATCGCCGTGGCCGGTGTTGCTTACGTGGCGGTGACTTTCGACCCAAATGATTACAAGGCTCAGATCGTCAAGGCAGTGAAGGACAGCAAACAGCGCAATCTGCGCCTCGACGGCGATATCAAACTGTCGTTCTACCCAAACATCGGCGTGAGCCTGAGCAAGGTGTCGCTGTCCGAGTTCAGGAATGACAGGGAATTTGCTGCGATTGAATCTGCGCGTATCTCGCTCGCGATAATGCCTTTGCTGCTCAGACAGGTAGTGGTGGACGAGGTGGCGGTGAGCGGTTTGAAGGCCAAGCTGGTCATGCACAAGGACGGCACGACCAACATCGACGATCTGCTGGGTCATCCCGAACAGAAGCAGGAGCAGAAAAAGAATACCGCCGGCCCGCCGGTCAAATTCGACATTGCTTCGGTTTCCGTGAAACAAGCCAATCTCAGCTATCGCGATGAAGGCAGTGGCGCGCAATACGCCATAAAGGATCTGAACCTCAAGACCGGACGCATCGCGATTGGCATACCGAGCAAGATCGATTTGTCTGTCGGCATACAGGCCAATCAGCCCAAGCTGGATATCGATGCAAAACTCAAGACCACGCTGACGTTCGACCTGGACAATCAAAAATATCAGTTGCAAGGTCTTGAGCTGCAGGCAAGCGGCGCTGCGCTGGATATCAGCAATTTGAAAGTGCAAGCCAGCGGTGATGTGAGTGCCGATCTTGCTACTCAGGAATTTGCCGCGAAAAAATTTGCGTTGAGTGCTGGCGGAGTTCAGGCAAAAAACAAGTTCGAGGCCAAACTGGATGCACCGTTGCTAAGCCTCGGAAAAGACAAATATTCAGGCTCCAAGCTGACGCTGCATGCCAATATGGATGGGGCTTTCGGAAATGTCGTCGCAAATCTGTCAGTGCCCGGTGTAGAGGGTAACGCGCAATCGTTCAAGATCGGCGCACTGAGCCTGGATCTGGATGTGAAGCAGCCCGAACAGGCTTTCAAGGTGAAACTCGGTTCGCCGCTATCGGGCAGCATCAAGGAACAGCAGTTCAATCTGAGCAGCCTCAGTGTGGCGGTGAATGCCACCGGAGAAAAGTTGCCGAACAAATCGGTGAGCAGCGAGATGAAAGGCAGCGTCCAGGTGGATGCCATCAAGCAAAGCGTTCAGGCCAATCTCGCAGGCGGGTTGCTGCAAAGCCAGATCAAGGCCAAGGTTGGCGTGAAAGGTTTTACCGATCCGGCGATCAAGTTCGATGTTGAAATGGATCAGCTCGATGCCGATCTGTACCTTCCGAAAAAATCCACCGAAGCAGCCAAGGCTCAATCAAAAGAGCCTGAGCAACCGCTGGACCTGTCCGCGTTGCGCAAACTCGATCTGGACGGCAGCCTGCGCATCGGCGCACTGAAGATGATGAACGTGAAAACCACGCAGTTGCGCGTTGATGTGAAGGCAGTCAACGGACTGGTGAATATCAACCCGCTGTCAGCGAAGCTGTATCAGGGAAGCATGAACGGCAGCCTGAGCGTCAATGCGCAAGGCACACCCAGCATCGCCATCATCCAGAACCTCAACGGTGTCAATGTCGCCCCGCTGATGAAGGATGCCGCCAACCTGGATATCATGGAAGGCAAGGGTAATGTCGGAGTGAACCTCACTACCCAGGGCAACACCGTCAGTGCGATGAAGAAGGCGCTGAACGGTAGCGTGTCGGTAAATTTGGCGGATGGCGCCATCAAGGGTATCAATCTCACCAAGCTGGTGCAGGGCATACAGAATCTCGGCAAGGATACCAGGGCGCAGACATTGGGCGTGGACAAGAACGAGAAGACCGAGTTCAGCGAGTTCAAGGCGAACTTCAAGGTGCATAACGGCGTGGCTCATAATGATGACCTGGCGGTGAAATCGACTGTGCTGCGTGTGAGCGGCAATGGCGACATAGACATCGGCCATGACAGCATGAATTACAACGCAAAGGCCGCACTTGCCAAGACTGAACAGGGCAGGACAGCAACATTGCCGGTGTATGTGAGCGGCTCATTCGATGCGCTCAAATTCAAGGTTGATTACGGAGCGCTGCTCGTTGACGTCGCCAAGCAAAGAATCGACGAGAAAAAGGAAAAAGTGAAAGAGGATGCCAAGGCCAAACTCCAGGAAGAATTGAAAAAGAACTTGAAGGGCATGTTCAAGTGATTGGTGGCACACTCTTGCAACCACCACTGTATGCATAGCTTCTCGTCACGCCTGATCGCCTGGCAACGCACGCATGGTCGTAACGAGCTGCCGTGGCAGGGCGCAAGTGCTTACCATGTATGGCTCTCCGAGATCATGCTGCAGCAGACCCAAGTAATCACTGTCATCCCGTATTTCCAGCGTTTCATCGCTTCATTTCCAACTATCGCAGCACTCGCGGCAGCGAGCGAAGAGCAAGTGCTGACGCACTGGAGCGGCCTCGGCTATTATGCGCGCGGCCGCAACCTGCACCGCACCGCGCAGCTCATCGCCGAACAATACGGAGGTGAATTCCCGCGCCAATATGAGCAGATCCTGAACCTGCCCGGCATCGGGCGTTCCACCGCCGCCGCGATCTGCGCTCTGGCGCATCATGAGCGGCGCGCGATCCTGGATGGCAACGTCAAGCGCGTGCTGGCACGATACTGCGGTATCGAAGGATGGGCGGGCAATAGGGAAGTGGAGATGCGGCTATGGCAAAAGGCCGAAGAATTGCTGCCACAACAAGACATAGCCCGATACATACAAGCACAGATGGACCTGGGGGCGACGCTGTGCACGCGCAGCAAGCCGAAGTGCGGCGAGTGTCCGGTGCGCAGTGATTGTGCTGCTTTGCAATGCGGACGGGTGAGCGAATTACCCACCCCGCGACCGCGCAAAGCAGTGCCGGAAAGACACAGCACGTTCCTGTTGCTCATGTCCGGCCGCGATATCCTTTTGGAAAGGCGCGCTCCGCAAGGGATCTGGGGAGGGCTGTGGTGCCCGCCGCAACTGGAAGACGGGCAGTGCGATGAGACAGATTATGTGCAGCGTAGCGGTATCAAGGTGAGTGAAAGGATAACGCTGCCCGGATTCAACCACACCTTCACCCATTTCAAGTTGAACATCACACCGGTGTTGTTGCGCGTGGAGAACAAACCGCAACGGGTGCAGCAACCGGGCAGCATGTGGATCGATATGGAAGATGCATTGCAGGGAGCGATACCGACACCGGTGCGCAAGATGCTGAAGTCGCTGAATTCCCGAAGGTTCTGATTTATTGCAACCTATCTCGTCGCCTAATTGATCTGGGCGATCTCGACGCGTTTAGTACTGGCGACCTGTTGCATGGCGCTAACGATTCGCTGATCGATGGTCACGTCCTGCTCGCCAGTGAGCGGAAATCTTGCCAATACATGCTGAGAGAATTCGCTGATGGTTTGCAGGTGGTCAGCATCGCCTTCAGGGGCGGTTGCCTGAAAGATCAAGATTCCATCACGTTGCGTGATCGCCAGCAAATAAGTGTCGTGCCCATGGGAAGTGACATGCTTGTCAGTTATTTTAAAGAAATGAGTGCTGCTGTCCCCGGAGCGCTCGGATGTTTCCATCAGCCGCTGGGCGATGGCCTCGACAAAGGGCTGGGCCAGGTTGAGATGGGGAGCGAGGGTGACGTGATATTTTCCGGGGCGGTCGATCACCAAGGATTTGCTGAGTGGTGGCGTTTTTCCGGGACGGAAGAAGACCAGATAAAGGATGCAAAGGGTGATGATGGTCAGGGTTTCTATCATGCTGGTTGTGTTCCTGCGGGATGCGTTTTATTTGATTGGGAATGCGGATTTTACATGCATATGACGGCTATTTGGATGGCACGAAAATATAAGGCCGTTCATGCTTCGACTTCGCTACGCTACGCTCAGCACGAACGGCCTTAGCCAGTGAGCTACTCCCAGCTACTCATTTCCCCAAGGCTTCATCAAAGTCTGCTCCACCCCCAAATGATCCAATATCCTTGCGACAACAAAATCCACAATATCCTGCATGCTCTGCGGGTGGTGATAGAAACCGGGATTGGGCGGCATGATGACGGCTCCGGCGTGCGACAGCTTGAGCATATTCTCCAGATGGATCGCGGAGAACGGCATCTCGCGCGGCACCAGGATCAGCGCACGTTTTTCCTTGAGCATCACGTCGGCGGCGCGGGCGATCAGGTCGTCGCTGATGCCGCCGGCGATCTTGCCGAGCGTGCCCATCGTGCAGGGGCAGACCACCATCGCGTCGCCGGGGTTGGAGCCGGAAGCCATCGGTGCGTACCAATCCTGGATGCCGAACACTTTCAGTTCTCCGCTGAATTTTCCGAAGCGTTCAGCGAACATCTGCTCCGCATCCTGCGGGCGGTTGGGCAGCGTGATATCAAGTTCCTGTTTGGCGACGATCTGCGCGGCTTGTGTATAGACCAGATGCACGCGCTGCCCGCTTTGCAGCAGGCATTCCAGCAGGCGCATGCCGTAAGGAAGGCCGGAGGCTCCGGTGAAGGCCAGGGTGATCGTTTTCATCGTTCAGTCCTCATTGAGAGTGGCTTCCCCCACCCTAACCCTCCCCCGGAGGGAGAGGGGATTGCTGTCATTATCCATGAAACGCGCCGCGATCAATCCGTTCACTGTGCCGAACACCAGCGCGGCGGTGGCGAAGATCGGGATCAGGTAGGCGATTCCGGCATGCGGGATAAACCACAGATACACCACCAGCATCTGCCCTGTGATGTGTGCGAAAGCGGCATAGATGCTGTGGCTGACCGGGCCGAACCAGCGTGCCGGCAAATACTGTGCAAAGGCCAGCACGATCAGGCTGAGCACCGCGCCGGACAGGCTGAGAAAGAATCCCGGCGTCAAAAAATTGCCGAACAACAAGCTGCCTGCCACCACGCGCAACAGCGACACCCACGCCGCCGCGCGCCAACCGTACCGGGCCAGCACGATCAGCGTGACGATGTTGGCCAGGCCGGGTTTGACGCCGGGCAGCGGCGAGGGGATGGCGCTCTCTAGTATTGTCAGTCCGAGTGCAACCGCCGCCATGCGCGCAATATGATGGTCTTGTGCAGTTGTTTGCAAGTGGAGAGTTTGAGTATCCATGTTCTTCATCAAAAAGCCTTGCAGAAGCGTAGTGAGCGGCCAAGAGTGCAAGGAGCCGCGCAGTAAACGACGAGGCATATCGCATAGATAGACGAGGAGTGAGCGAGCACGCGACACCGCAATCTGGACGCGTAATAGCTTATGCAAGGCTTTTTAGTAGTTGAGGCTGTCATATCTCTTCTTGCTGCCGGTCAATTCGAGGCTGACCTGATTGGGCAGGCACAGCGCGATCTCCCCGGCCTGCTGCAGCCAGCCCTGGCGCACACAGTATTGGCGCGGACCGGGATCGGAGACGATGCGTGCCTTACGTTGCTGGATGTTGATGATGCTGGTACCCAGCGGGCCGGGCACTTCGATCCGCTGATCGCGAGACAAAGCCACCTCGCGGAATATTTTCCCACCGCTGCGTATGATGGCCTTGTCGGCAAGGTCGCCACCCCACAGTTTGAGCGTGAGTGCCACCACGCACATGCTGCCCAGCAAAAGCGTCAGCCAGTCGCCAGGCTTGATGTATGGCAAAGTAGCGGTGTGCATGGTGTCAGGCAAGTTCGCGGTGGCGAACCAGCACCTGCTGTTGATGCTGAAAATAAGCCGAGAGCTTTTCGGCGAGATAGACCGAGCGGTGCTGGCCGCCGGTGCAGCCGATGGCAACAGTCAGGTAGCTGCGATTATCCGCAACGAAACCGGGCAGCCAGCGCTCCAGGAAATCACGAATATCGTCAAACATCTTCTGTACGCTTGGAGTGTTGTCCAGAAATTTTATCACCGCTGTGTCGCGCCCGGTCAGGGGCCGTAACAGCGCTTCGTAGTGCGGATTGGGCAGACAGCGCACATCGAACACGAAGTCTGCATCCAGCGGAATGCCATGCTTGTAGCCGAACGATTCGAACAGCAGCGTCAGGCGGGCGCGATCCAGCTTGATCAATTGTTTGACCCATGCGCGCAGTGCGTTGGCATTTAGGTCACTAGTGTCGATATGGTGACCGATGTCGCTGATCCCGGCGAGCAATTCACGTTCGTGTTGCACGCATTCGGGCAGCGTGCGCAGCCCATCGCTGAGCGGATGCAGGCGGCGTGTTTCCGAAAAGCGTTTTACCAGCGTGTCGCTTTGTGCATCCAGAAACAACACATGCACATCCACGCCTTGCTGTTTGATTTGCTGCAACAACGGCGGGAGACGTTGCACACTGTTAGCGCTGCGCACGTCTATGCTCACTGCGATGTTGTGATAGCCGGCCTGCTGCAAGTGTTCCACCAATGCCGCAAGCAAGTCTGCCGGCAGATTGTCCACACAATAGTAACCACTGTCCTCCAATACCTTGAGAGTGATGCTCTTGCCGGAGCCGGACAGGCCGCTTATTAAAAATAATTGCATCTGGCTGGAATTCAATCGTCCAGAAGCAGTTGGTCATGCCGCGCGATAAATTCCTGCATGCTGTCGATGCCGCGCTGCTGCAATACAAAATTACGCGCGGCTGCTTCAACCAGTACCGCGAGGTTGCGTCCTGCGACCACCGGGATATTCACGGTGCTGATGTTCACGCCGAGGATCTCCTGATGGGAAGCATTGAGCGGCAGGCGCTCAACTCGGGAGAGATCGCCGCCGGGCGGGCGATGCAGATGCACGATCAGCTTCAGGCTCTTTTTTCGCCGCACCGCGGTCTCGCCGAACATGATGCGAATGTTCAGCACGCCCAGACCGCGTACTTCGAGAAAGTCCCGCAGCAGTTCCGGGCAGCGGCCCTCCAGGGTGTCCGGTGCGATATGGTGGAGTTCAACGATGTCGTCGGCGACCAGTCCGCTGCCGCGGGTGATAAGCTCCAGCCCGAGTTCACTTTTACCGACTGCGCTTTCGCCGGTGATCATCACGCCGACGCCCAGCACATCGAGAAACACACCGTGGCGTGTGGTTGATTCTGCAAGTTCCTTGGCGAGATAGTGGCGGATCAGCCACATCAGTTGGACGCTGGGTTTGGGGGAACAAAACAGCGGTATGTGCGATTGGTTGGCGAAGGCGATCAATTCCTCGGGGATATCGTTGGTGCCTGCCACGATCATGCAGGTAGTGCCGCTTTGTTCGATTTTCCGGAATGCCTTGCTGAGTTGGTCGACGCTCAGTGAGCGCATATAATCCAGCTCGGTCTTGCTCAGAACCTGTACCCAGTTCGGGTGGACCAGGTTGAGGTGGCCGATGATCCCTTTATTGGAGGCAATGACCTCGTCGTTGTCGATGATGCGGTCGGTGCCGTCCTTGCCGGCCACGTGGCTCAACTCGAGTCGCGCCTGCTTGTCCTCGAACAGTTGCCGGACGTTAACCTGGCTCATGGGAACTTATAAAAGAGAATTTTAGAGGTTGCCATCATGCCGTGCTGCTCCAGTCATAGAACAACTGATGGATACTGGCCGTGTCCTCGCAGGCGAGCAGACGATCTCGGAACTGAGCTTCGCTGAACATTTGGGCCAGTTCGCCGAGGATTTGCAGATGCAGATCGGTGGCCCGATCCGGTACCAGCAACACGAATATCAGATTTACCGGCATTCCATCCGGAGCGTCGAATGGAATCGGGTGCGTGGTTTTAACAAATGCTGCAGTAGCGTCGCGCAACTTCGAGATACGCCCATGCGGAATAGCCACGCCTTGTCCCAAGCCGGTTGAACCCAGCTTCTCGCGAGCGAACAAGCTGTCAAAAACCATGCTGCGGGCGATCTGCTGATTGTTTTCGAATAGCAATCCGACACGTTCGAATACACGCTTCTTGCTGGTAGACTCGCTGTCCAAAAGGATATTATCGGGGAGCAAAATTTTGCTGATAAGGTTCATGATGGCGATCTGCTCGGGTAAATAATGGGAGGCGCTGGCGACATCCGTTGTTGCTATTCTGCCGAACTGTGCTTGCCGGTATCATCATGTCGGCGCGCATTCTGTTTTTCCTTGTGCCTTCTCACTTGACGATCCAATTTGTCTACCAGCATATCTATCGCTGCATAAAGATTTTCATCTTCGCATTCAACGAACAAATTCTTGCCGCTGATGTGTATGGTGGCTTCGGCCTTTTGTTTGAGTTTTTCAACCGAAAGGATGATATTCATGTCTATCACGTGATCGAAATGGCGTTTGATCTTGCCGAACTTTTCGGTTACATAGTCGCGAATCGCAGGGGTGATTTCAAGATGGCGTCCTGTTAATTGAATATTCATCACGTGCTCCTTTTTTTAGAGTGATTTACGGAGATTTACCGGGAGGATATGCAATGCTTCCCGGTACTTTGCTATGGTACGCCGAGCGACAACAATACCCTGCTGTGCCAGGATTTCTGACATACGGCTGTCAGTGAGCGGTTTATGCGCGTCTTCCTCGCTGACCAACTGCTTGATCAATTCGCGTATCGCCGTGGAAGAGCAGGTACCGCCGCTATCAGTGGCCAAGCCGCTGCAAAAGAAATGCTTGAATTCGTATATGCCGCGCGGAGTCAGCATGAACTTTTGTGTGGTGCTGCGGGATATCGTGGATTCGTGCAATTCCAGAGCTTCGGCGATTTCTCGCAAAACCAGCGGACGCATACTGATCTCGCCATGCTCGAAAAATTCGCTTTGTCGTTCCACGATGGCTTCCGCTACGCGCAAAATGGTATCAAAACGCTGCTGCAGGTTTTTGATCAACCATTTCGCTTCCTGTAACTGGGTGGCCATTTGCGAGGAATTATTTTCGCCTCTCTGCTGCAGGATGTTGGCATAAATCTTGTTGACGCGCAGCTTGGGCAATGCCTCGGCATTGAGTCTCGCCCGCCATTTGTTTTTGTATTTATCCACGACCACGTCGGGAACCACATAATCGGCGATACTTTGACCGAATTCCGCGCCGGGCTTTGGATTCAGGCAGACTATCAATTGTTGCGCGGCGCGCAATTCGTCGTCTGTGCAACGCAACAGTTTTTTGAGTTTGGTGAAATCATGCGCTGCAAGAAGATCCAGGTGATGGCTAACCAGACTGATCGCCAAGTCCAGTTGCGGGGTATCACTCGGGTAAGCTTTTAGTTGCAGCGCCAGACACTCGCCAAGATGGCGGGCGCCAAGACCGGGCCGGTCCAGATGCTGAAGTTGCACCAGTGCGGTCTCCAGGTCATCCAGCGTGATTTCGAGCTCATCCGGCAATAACTCTGCCAGTTCCTCAAGATTCTGTGCCAGGTAGCCGTTCTCATCCAGCGCATCGATCAGCAATCCGACTACCTTGCGATCGCGGTCATCCAGAGTGCAGGTGGTCAATTGAGTATGCAGATGAGCGCGCAAGCTGGCCTGTTCTGCAGCCTGCTCCGGGAAGGCATCGTCCTCGTCATCCTCGCCGCGCGCCATGCCGCCGCCGGTGTTCCAGTCGGCGGGTTCATTGCCGAAATCGTCAGCGCCATGGTCATCGCTGTCGCTATGGGTTTGCTCGGACTCCTCATTGGATGTGCTTGCCGAGCTGCGCGGTTCTATAGGGAAATCTCCGGTTGCGGATTCATCGTCCACTTCCAGCATGGGATTTTCCTCCAGCATGCGCGCGACCTCCTGGTGCATGTCCAGCGTGGAGAGTTGCAGCAAACGAATAGCCTGTTGCAACTGCGGGGTGAGCGTCAGTTGCTGGGACAGTCGGAGTTGTAGAGAGGGTTTCATTGCGTAGTTTCGTGTCCGGGGCGCCTTCGCGTCATAGCTTGAAGTGCTCTCCCAGATATACTTTCCTCACACCCTCATTATAAATGATTTCATCCGGCTTGCCTTCAGCCATTACCGAGCCTGCATTGATGATATAGGCACGATCGCAGATGCCCAAAGTTTCGCGCACATTGTGATCGGTGATCAGTACACCGATGCCGCGATCCTTGAGGAAGCGGATGATTTTCTGGATATCCAGCACTGCAATGGGATCCACACCTGCGAACGGCTCGTCCAGCAGGATGAAGCGCGGGTCGGTCGCCAATGCGCGCGCGATCTCCACCCGCCGCCGCTCGCCTCCGGACAGGCTGATCGCCGAATTGTGGCGGATGTGAGCGATATGCAAGTCGTCGAGCAACTCTTCCAGGCGGCTTTGTATGTCGTCATCGGAGAGCTTTTGCAACTCCAGCACGGCACGGATGTTTTGTTCCACCGTCAAACGCCGGAATATTGAAGCTTCCTGTGGCAGATAACCCAGCCCCAGGCGTGCGCGGCGATGTATCGCCAGATGTGTCATATTCGTATCATCGATAAAGATTTCCCCTCCGTCCGCGGCGATCAGGCCCACTATCATGTAGAACATCGTTGTCTTGCCAGCGCCATTCGGGCCGAGCAAACCGACAACCTCACCGCTGTTCAGAGACAATGAGGCATCCTTCACCACGGTACGTGAACCGTATCTCTTCTTCAGGCCTACAGCGCGCAATTCACTCATGATTATTCCGGGGTGGCAATGGTCTTGTCGGGTGATCCATCCGGCGTGCCTTGGCTCGACGGTGATGAAGCGTCTGATTTCGCTCTGGGTTGCAACACCGCGCGAACCCGCTTCGGCGGGGTATTTACCGAACTGACACCGCCGCTCACCTGGAAGGTTTCAGTTTTCATGCTGTAAGTGATGTGGTCGCCACGCACTTCGTCCAATTCGCGCTTGACACGTGCCTGCCCATAAAAGTCCACGGTGCCGGTGCGTGTGTCATATTCGATGCGTTCGCCATAACCTTCCAGGTATTCTTCCGAGGCTTCGCGCTTCTGCCTGAAACTGGCGGTATTTCCATATGCCTTGGTGTGCTGGAAGCCATCAGTGAATTTCAGCACTTCAATCTTGTCAGCGCGGATCAGCATGGTGCCCTGAACCAAACGCACGTTGCCTGTGAAAGTGCTGGTTTTATGTATATCGTCGATCAGCACCTGATCGGCTTCAAGAAGCAACGGCTTGTCGCGGTCGGCGCGTTCGGCATAGCAAGCAGGCGCGCACAACGATAAAGAGGTTGCCAGAAGAAGGTATTGCAGCCCGAGAAAAACTCTCGCACGGAGGTAGTATCGCTCTGCCATGATCATTGCCGGTAACTGTCTCGGCGCGCGCTTCGCAACCCGCGAGTTTGGCCGCCCTCGATAATTGCCTGCGGTTCGCTCCGTTCGGCAATATGGCTCCATTCTGTGCTGTTCAGCGGAGAGTTAATTGACCGGTGGTACATATTCGCTTTTTACCTTGGAAAGTAGTTTGATGGTTCGAGTCTTGTTGTTAAGTTCAAGGCCGATCGCATTCACAGTGGTGTTTGCTTCGGTAATCATGACAGCCCTGTCCGAGCTGGCAAAATCCTGATCCGGGATGATGTTAAGAAATTCTGTTTGCAGCTTGAGCTGATCTTGCTTCACGCCGGCCCCGCGCAACACCTCGACGCCACCCTGCAAAGACATTTCATCTCCTCTTCTGGAGATGGAGCCGGATTCGGCCGTGGCGAGCAGTGGCGGGCTATCTTCGGCCAACAAGGTAAGGCGTGGCGCTTCGAGTGCGGTACTGTCGTCATCCGGATAGTGCTGCATCCTTGCAGCGCTCATGATGAAGTATGGCGTACCCTGTTTGTTGAGTTTGACCGCAGAAAAATTCTCCACTACGGTATCCGGATCGTGGCGCGAGCCGCCGTCCGGCTTGAAAGGATCCGGTTGCGCCTGCTGGTTAAGCCAATAGGTTGCCCCCAGTAAACCGAGAAAAGGCAACAACGGCAACCAATAACGGACACGGGTGGAAAAGCTCATATCAAATAGATGGCCAGCTGCTTATCCAGCGTGCCTTGCGCCGACATGATCATCTCGCAGGTTTCACGCACCGCGCCATGTCCGCCATTGCGCTGAGTGATGTAATGGGAGCACTCGCGCACCTGCAGTGGAGCATCCGGCACAGTGACAGCCATTCCGACATGGCGCATCACGGTAAGATCGACCACATCATCGCCCATATATGCAGCAGCATCCCGCGGAAGTTTGAGCTTGTTGAGCAGGTTGACCATCGCTTCAAGTTTGTTTTCAACGCCTTGATAGACATGTTCGATACCAAGGTTCTCGGCTCTGGCTGTGACACAGTGTGATGTGCGTCCGGTGATCAGCGCGATCTTCACCCCGCTGGCGCGCAACATTTTCAGTCCATGCCCATCCTGGGAATTGAAGCGCTTGAATTCTTCGCCGGAATCGGAATAATACAACCCGCCGTCTGTCATGACGCCATCCACATCAAAAGCCATCAGGCGTATCAATTTTGCACGGCTGGTCATCATGGTTGTCCTCCTAGATTACTTTGGCGTGCAAAAGGTCGTGCATATTGAGCGCACCGACCAGTTTGTTTTGCTCATCCACCACCAGCATCTGGCTGATATTGAATTTCTCCATCCGTTGCACCGCTTCGGCGGCAAGGCTATCCGGGCTGATGCAACGCGGGTTGGCAGACATCACGCTACTTATCGGTGTGGCATTGAAATCCATTTTTCTTGCCAGCGTGCGGCGCAGGTCGCCGTCGGTGTATATGCCCAGCACATGCAGTTCGGCATCCACGATGGCGGTCATGCCCACGCCTTTTTTCGAGATTTCCAGGATCGCGTCGCCTAACATCGCGTATTCCCGGACCATCGGTATACGTTCGCCGCTACGCATGATATCGCGCACGCGGGTGAGCAGTCGCCGTCCCAGACTGCCTCCCGGATGCGAAAGGGCAAAGTCGTCAGCACCGAATCCCTTTGCATCCAGCAACGCCACCGCCAGCGCATCGCCCAGCGCCAAGGCCGCCGTGGTGCTGGCAGTGGGAGCCAAACCCATCGGGCAAGCCTCCTTGTCCACTGCCGAATTGAGATGAACATCGGCTAACTTGGCCAGCCTGGATGCCGGATTGCCGGTCATGCTGATGAGCTTGGCGCCTTGTCTTTTTATGGACGGCACGATGGTTATCAATTCCTGACTCTCTCCGGAATAGGATAACGCGATGATGACATCCGTGCTGGTGATCATGCCGAGGTCGCCGTGGCTGGCTTCGGCAGGATGGACGAAATAGGCGGGCGTTCCGGTGCTGGAAAGGGTAGCGGCGATCTTGCGCGCGATGTGCCCGGACTTGCCCATGCCGCTGACGATGACGCGGCCTTCGCAGCGCAGGATCACATCGAGCGCGTGCAAAAAATTCTCATCCAGACGTGTGGCCAGTGCTTGTACGGCCGCGGCCTCGATATTCAAGACCTCCCGTCCAAGCTCGAGTGCGTGCGGTGTTGCGGAAACAGATGTGTTCATGGGCTCATTATAACAGCGGGAATAATTGAAATGCGTGTAACAGCGTCTTTTGCCACGCCGGGAATTTTTGCAAACTTGGCATTAGTGCGGCATTATCGTGGCGGGGAAGCACACACACTCACAGACACATGGAAAGTTCACTCTCGCTCGTTCTTATCCTGCTCGCCACGGCCGTGATGGTGGTGGTGCTGTGCCGCGTCCTGCATTTGCCTGTGATGCTGGGCTATCTGGTGGTCGGCATCCTGATCGGGCCGCATGCGCTGGCGTGGATACCGGATGCGCTGGAAACCCAGCATCTCGCCGAGTTCGGCGTGGTGTTCCTGATGTTCAGCATCGGTCTGGAGTTCAGCCTGACGCGTCTGATGGCGATGAAACGCACGGTGTTTGGTCTGGGCGGTGCACAAGTTATAGCTACCATGCTGCTGGTGATGGCGATCGCGGCCGTATTTGGCCTGGATTGGCGCGCCGGGCTGGCATTGGGCGGTGTGCTGGCGATGTCCTCCACCGCCATCGTCAGCAAGATGCTGGTCGAGCGAGCCGAACTGAACTTGCCTTACGGACAGCAAATGATGGGCGTGCTGCTGTTCCAGGATTTGGCCGTCGTGCCGCTATTGATCATCATTCCTGCTCTGGCCACCAGCCCTGATGATCTTCCTGCCACGCTTGGCTATGCGATGATCAAGGCAACCGTGGTATTGCTGGTGTTGCTGGTATTCGGGCAGCACCTGATGCGCTCATGGTTTCACGTTGTGGCGCGGCAGAAGTCATCAGAATTGTTCATGCTCAACGTGCTGCTGATCACGCTGGGCCTGGCTTATTTCACCGAGCTGGCGGGGTTGTCTTTGGCTCTGGGTGCGTTCGTCGCGGGCATGTTGATCTCCGAGACCGAGTACCGCTATCAGGTGGAAGAAGACATCAAACCGTTCCGCGACGTGTTGCTCGGCCTGTTCTTCGTCACCATCGGGATGAAGCTCGATCTGGGCAGCGTAGCGGGGGAATTCGGATGGGTGTTGCTGGTATTGTTAGTGCTGATCGTGTTCAAGGCGTTGGTCGTTGCGCTATTGGCTCGTGTCCTGGAAGGGGACTGGGGAGTTGCGTTGCGCAGTGCGATCGGTCTGGCACAGGCCGGTGAATTCGGCTTCGTGTTGCTCACACTGGCGGATGGCGCGCATTTGCTAAATGATGTAACCCTGCAAATCACCCTGGCGGCGATGCTGCTTTCGATGCTGACCGCGCCCTTCATGATCCAATACGGCGAGGCGATCGCAAGGCGCTTTTCTGCTGCCGAGTGGACCAACCGCGCGATGCAGATGCACCAGATCGCGATCCAAAGCATGGGCAGCAAAGGGCACGTGATCATTTGCGGTTATGGTCGCAGCGGCAGCACGCTGGGGCGCTTCCTGGAGGCGGAAAACCTGAGTTTCATCGCGCTGGATCTCGATTCGAGCCACGTCAGGGCAGCCCTGGCGGAGAAGAAGAGCGTGGTATATGGTGATGCCGCCAAACGTGAAGTGTTGATGGCCGCCGGACTGATGCGCGCCAGGGCGCTGGTGGTCTCCTATCAGGATAAGCATTCCGCGCTGGCGATCCTGCGCCATGTCAAGGAGCTGCGTCCCGATCTGCCGGTGGTGGTGCGCACCACCGATGACACATATGTGGAAGCACTGAAAGAGGCAGGTGCGGCGGAAGTGGTCGCCGAAGTGCAGGAAGGCAGTGTGATGCTCGCCTCGCAAGCGATGCTGATGGCGGGCGTACCGCTCAGCCGCGTGATCCGCCGCGTCCAGGAGACGCGTGCGCGCCGTTATGCGGCGTTCAGCAGTTATTTTCGCAGCGCGCAATACGAGCAGGGCGAAGACAGCGAAAGCCTGCAACCGCGCTTCCTCAGCGTGCTGCTCAAGCAAGACTCCGCGGCGGTTGGCAAGCGATTGCGCGAGATGCAACTGGATGCGCTGGACATCGAAGTGAACGCGGTGCGCCGGCACAACTTGCGCGGTGCGCTGCCCAGCGAAGAAATGCTGTTGCAAGCCGGCGATGTGCTGGTGCTGCTCGGGGTGCCGGAAGCGCTGCAGCAGGCGGAACTCAGGCTGCATAAGGGGTGAGCAGAGGACAGAGGACAGATTTTTGTGTGCCGCTACGCGACATGTTATATCTGGTTCGAGGTAAAGCCACAACAACACCTCTGTCTTCTGAACCGCAATAAAAAAGCCCGCCGAAGCGGGCTATTTTACGCAGGGTGAGTATTAGTAGCCCATGCACACCAGGTATGTGGTGTCATCCACTATAGCTGTGGTTGCGATCGCTGCCACGGGCGTAGTGGTAGGAGTCCCGGCAGCAACCACCATCACAGAGCCGGTGGCAGTGTTGCCGTCATCCAGCGTGGTATCGAGCTGCTTGGCAAATTTGCCGGGAATGGCATTGGAACAGACGATGTAGGTTCCCTTTATCCCGGTAACCGGGGACTGCGCCGCGTTGGTTACGCCAATCAAGCCGTTGACCGCGTTCTTGGGTAGGTAATCGGCTGCGCCTGTAGCTGTTGCCCCTGGGCCAAAACCTGCCAGGCGGACGTGCTGCCAGAATACGAAAGATTCATCCGTAACAGCGGTAGCATCCCAGCCGCCGTCAATGACCCCGTTATTAGTTGTACATTTCCCGGCGGCAGCCGGGGTACAAACGGTGGCGGTGTTGGCAGGGGGAAACTGTGCGTCGAGATTGGCCTGGGGTTGATCGCCGGGCAACGCCTTGAATTTGTCCTGATAACCGTAGATGAATACCGGGACGTTCTTGAAGTCGTTGGCGAGGTTCTTGACCTTCGCGCTGTTGATCAGTTCCTGTCCTTTCAGCACGCCGCCGAGCAGCAGGCCGATAATCACCAGCACGATGGCGATTTCGATCAGGGTAAAGCCGGATTGATTGCGTTTCATTGTGATACCCTCCTATCTATATTGATTATGCTACGACCAAGAGGTATGCAAGTGCCGTGCCATAGTTACGCCCCGATTCGTCTTATTTTGATGCTTTCAATAAAAACAAATAAAAAACAATATGTTATGTTTGCCATTAGACTTAGTGAAGGTTGTAAATGGGGATCCGGCAAGGGGCGTCAGTGACTAGACAGCGGCATAATGACGAGATATTGACAGGGTGGTGACAAGATGCTGACGCTCTATTGGGGAAATCGCTTGCGTACCGGCCGCTGGTTATTGCTGGCGATGCTAACGCTGTTGCACGGTGCGCTGATGTTGGGCATTAACAGTATCTGGGTGCACCCGATGTTGCTCGCCCACCTGGGTTTGTTCCTGCTCTGGCAGCCATTGTGGCGCGGCGAGAGAGAAGTGGGGGGCAGCGCGCTGGTATTCATTGTACTGGCAGCGGGAACCGCGATGTTCTGGCTGAACTGGTGGGTGGTGGCGTTTTGGCTGACCGGCATGTTCGGTCTGGTAGGCGCGCGCGTGTTCGCCTTCCGCGACCGCTGGTCGCGGCTGTTATATCTTGCCGTGATGGCCTACTTTCTTACGGTGTTGCTGC
>Ga0210377_10000723_pt1 | contig 31554 bp, 32 predicted proteins | sample PLM4_65_b1redo_FD_155480 | JGI IMG/M metagenome (GOLD analysis project Ga0210377, IMG submission 155480) | Groundwater sediment microbial communities from an aquifer in East River, Colorado, USA - PLM4_65_b1 redo | ecosystem: Environmental > Terrestrial > Soil > Riparian zone | place: USA: East... | reverse complement strand
CGCGGGCTACTTCAGCGCCGGTCCTTTGCCCTTCTTCGCCTTCGACTGTCCCGGCGGCCCGTTCGCCGTTCGCAGTCCCGGGGGCAGATCGGCCACGGCGCACGTCTGCCACGGACCCTCGACTCCGGGGCCGACGAACCAGCCCTCCGCGCGCTTGCTGTAGTAGCGCTCGTCGAGCCAGTACTGCCCCGGAACGGACACGACCACATAGACCCCGAGCTGCGTGTCGAAGACGAGGTCGACGCCCTGGGGGGTCTTGGCGCGATAGCCGTGCGCGGGCGCGTGCGGCGGCGGGCCATGGCCCTTGGCCTTCGCGGGTCCCGGCGCAGGTGTCGGAACGGCAGCGACGCAGGCGGAAAGTGCCGCCGCGCCGAGTGCGATGCAGAGCTTGCGCATCATTCACCTCCTGCCGTCACGATCGTCCAGACGCCGATCGCGATGAAGCGAGCGTGCGATCGGCGATCGAAGCCAGGGTCGATGCGACCAGCGCCCAGGCGACCCAACGGGTCGGCTCGGCCAGGAAGTCGAGGCCCAGCCCCACGAGGAGCACGCCGCCCACCGGCACGAAGTAGAGGATCCCGTTCCAGCGCCCGAGCGCGCTCATGCGCAGCTCGCGCGCGCGGTGCAGCAGATACGAATCGACCACGTACTGCGCGAACGCGAACGCGACCAGCGCGGGCAGCAGCCACGGCAGCGCTCCGATCGATGCCGCGGCCGCCAGGCCGCCGTTCACGAACAGGAAGTCCGCGCCGTGGTCGAGCGCGCGGCCGAGCGCGCTCTCCGTGCCGCGCGCCCGGGCGATCGGGCCGTCGGCGAGATCGGTCGCGATGGCCACACAGAAGAGCGTCGCGGCGATCGCCGCGTTCAGCACGCCGCCGAGCGCGACCAGCACCGCGAACGGGACCACCAGCAGCACGCGCAACAGCGACAGCAGGTTCGCCATCACTCCCGGAACCGCGGCACGCGATCCGCGAGGCCCGAGATGCCGAGCCGCTCGCAGAAGGCCGTGAGCGCCGCGCGGTCGGCGCCGAGCCAGCGAAGATCGGGGACGCGCGCGCTGAGCGGCAGGTCGTCGCGCATCTGCACGAGCTTGCGCGCGAGCGCGATCGCCTCGCCGCCGTCGGCGAGCGCGCGTGCAACACGGGCCGCGCCGCGCAGCTCGAGCCCCGCCCACTCGAGCGGGTTCGCGGGAATGTCCTCGATCCGGCCGAAGCGCCGCAGCAGCGCGGCCGCGGTCTTCGCGCCGATCCCCTTCACGCCCGGGATGTTGTCGACCGCGTCACCGACGAGCGTCAGGAAGTCCGGAACCAGATCGGGCGGCACGCCGAGCCGCGCCTCGATCTCGGCCGGGCCGAGCAAGGTCTCGCTACGCGGGTCGAAGAGGGAGACGCGCTCCGAGACGAGCGCGCCGAGGTCCTTGTCGCTGGATGCGATCACGACGTCGGCGCCTTCGTCGAGCGCCTTCGCGGTGAGCGTGGCGATGACGTCGTCCGCCTCGTAGTGCTCGACGCCGAAGACGGGCACGCCGAGCGCCCGCGTGACCTCCTCGCAGAGCGCGAACTGCGGCGCGAGGTCCGGCGGCGCCTCGGTCCGGCCCGCCTTGTAGCCCGCGTGGATCTCGTTCCGGAAGCTCGTGAGCGCGAAGTCCCAGGCCGCGGCGACGTGCGTGGGCTTCCGCTGCACGAGCAGCTTCACGAGCTGCGACGCGTACCCGCGCATCGCGCCGACGGGCGTGCCGTCGGGCGCGCGCAGATCCGGCATGGCGTAGTAGGCGCGGAAGATCTGGTAGTACGAGTCGAGCAGCCAGAGCGTCGGGCGTTCGCTCATCCGCCCTTCTGGATCTGCTTGGCGATGGTGTTGAGCTGCATGTTGCTCGTGCCCTCGTAGATCTTGCCGATCTTCGCGTCGCGCCAGCGCTTCTCGACTGGGTACTCGCGCGTGTAGCCGACGCCGCCGAAGAGCTCGATCGCGGTCGAGGTCACGCGCTCCGCGACCTGCGACGCGAACAGCTTCGCCATCGCCGCCTGCGTCAGGAACTCCTGGCCCGCGTCCTTGAGGCGCGCGGCGTTGTAGACCAGGAGCCGCGCGGCCTCGATGTCGGTCGCCATCTGCGCGAGCTGGAACTGCACCGCTTGGAACGAGCCGATCGGCTTGCCGAACTGCTTGCGCTGCGCGGTGTAGGCGAGCGCGTCGTCGAGCGCGCCCTGTGCGATGCCGACCATCTGCGCGCCGATCGCGATGCGGCCCTCGTTCAAGGTCTCGATCGCGATCTTGTAGCCCTGCCCGACCTTGCCGACGATGTTCGCCTTCGGCACGCGCACGTCGTCGAGGATCAGCTCGCAGGTCGAGCTCGCGCGGATGCCGAGCTTGTTCTCCTTCTTGCCGATCGTGAAGCCCGGCGTATCGCGGTCGACGACGAAGCTGGTGATGCCGCGGTAGCCGGCCGTGGGGTTGGCATTGGCCATCACCAGGAAGACGCCCGCCTCTGCGGCGTTGGTGATCCAGAGCTTGCGGCCGGTCAGCACGTACGCGTCGCCGTCCTCGACCGCGCGCGTCTGCAGAGCGAAGGCGTCGCTGCCGGAGCTCGCCTCGGAGAGCGCGTACGACGCGACCGTGTCCGTCGCCATGCGCGAGAGCACGCGCTTCTGCAGATCCTGGCCGGCGAAGCGCAGCAGCGCATTCGCCACCAGCGTGTTCTGTGCGTCGACGAGCACCCCGACCGCGGCGTCGGCGCGCGACAGCTCCTCGATCGCGAGCACGGACAGGAAGAAGCTCCCGCCCGCGCCGCCGAGCTCTTCCGGCGTCTCGATCGCCATCACGCCCAGATCGAAGAGCATGGGCACGAGCTCGGGATCGTAGTGACCCTGCTCGTCCTGCTTCATCGCGCGCGGCGTGAGCTCGCGCGCGCCGAAGTCGCGGATCGTGTCGCGGAAGATCTGCTCCTCTTCGGAGAGCAGGGTCAGCGGCGCGGTCACCGGCCGGTCCTCTTGCGCAGCTCCGCGGTCACCTCGCCGAGCGCGATCTCCTCCGTACCGCCCGTCGCGCGCTCCACGAACTCGACGCAGCCCTTCGCGAGCGCGCGCGGCCCCGGGACGATCCGGAACGGAATGCCGACCAGGTCCGCGTCCTTGAACTTCACGCCCGGGCGCTCGTCGCGGTCGTCGAGAAGGACGTCGAAGCCCGCCGCCTCGAGCTCGGCCGCGAGGGACTCGGACTTCTCGCGCTGCTCCGGGTCGGTCGCCTTCACCGTCGAGATCACGACGTCGAACGGCGCGATCGAGCGCGGCCAGATGATCCCGTTCGCGTCGTGGTGCGCCTCGATCGCGGCGGCCATGATGCGCTCGATGCCCAGACCGTAGGAGCCCATCACGATCGGGACCTCCTTGCCCTCGGCCATCAGCACGCGCGCGCCCATCGGCTCCGAGTAGCGCAGCCCGAGCTTGAAGATGTGCCCGATCTCGATGGTCTTCCGGGTCTCGAGGGGTTTGCCGCAGCTCGTGCAGGCCTCGCCCGCGCGCGCGTTGCGCAGATCCGCCCACTTCACCGCGGGCAGGTCGCGCGACACGTCGACGTGTCGCAGGTGGAAGTCGTCCTCGTTCGCGCCGGTGGTCATCTCGCGCCGGCCGCGCAGCGCTTCGTCGGCATAGATCGCGACCGTCGTGACGCCGACCGCGCCCAGGCTCCCCGGCAGCGCGCCGAGCGCCGCGCGGCACTCCTCGGGGCGCGCCGGCCGGAAGCGCGACGAGCCCGTGGCCTCGGCGAGCTTCACCTCGTTCAGCTCGTGATCGCCGCGCAGCAGGAACAGCGCGAGCGTTTCGTCGACGACGTAGACGAGCGTCTTGATCTGCCGCTCCGCCACCGCGCCGCCCGGCATGCGCGCGAGGTCGTCGATCGTGCGCACGCCCGGCGTCGGGAACTTCTCGAGCTCGCCCGCGCTCGCGGGATCGGCGACCGCGGACGGCTGCGACTTCGCCTTCTCCAGATTCGCCGCGTAGCCGCACGCCGGGCAGACGACGATCCAGTCCTCGCCAGCGTCGGAGACCGCCATGAACTCCACCGATTCGCTTCCGCCCATCGCGCCCGAGGACGCCTGCACCGGGATCGACTCGACGCCGCAGCGGGAGAAGATGCGCCGGTACGCGTCGGCGTGCTTCTGGAACGAGACGTCGAGACCCGCGGCATCGACGTCGAACGAGTACGAGTCCTTCATCGTGAACTCGCGCCCGCGCAGCACGCCCGACTTCGGCCGCGGCTCGTCGCGGAACTTGGTGCCGATCTGGTACCAGATCTGCGGGAGCTGCCGGTAGCTGCGCAGCCCGTCGCGCGCGAGCGTGGTGAAGATCTCCTCGGCGGTCATCGCGAGCGCCATGTCGGTCTGCCTGCGGTCGCGCAGCCGGAAGAGCTCCTCGCCGACCGAGTCCCAACGGCCGCTCTCCTTCCACGGCTCGGCCGGGTGGAGCATGGGCAGGCGGAACTCCTGGGCGCCGATCCGCGTCATCTCCTCGCGCACGATCGCCTCGACCTTGCGTGCGACCCGCTCGGCGAGCGGCAGCTTCGAGTAGATCCCCGCGCCGAGCTGCCGGATCAAGCCGGCGCGGAGCATCAGGCGGTGGCTGACGGCCTCCGCATCGGCGGGGACCTCGCGGAGCGTCGGGATGAACATCTGGGACCAGCGCATGGGGGCCGTAATCTAGCCGGTAAAGCCGCGGCCTTCCCGGGGCCGATGGACGGGCATGGCACGTTCGATGTCGCTTCGCCCCGGTTTTTCGCTGCTCGTGGTGTTCGCGCTGCTCCTCGGGCTTGCGGGGCTCGCCTCCGATGCCCGCGCCCAGGCCTACAAGTACAAGGACGAGCGCGGTCACGTGCACTTCACCGAGAACCTCTACGACATCCCCGCGCGGTACCGCAGCCAGGTCGAGACGCGGGACATGCCGGTGCACGTGCCGGCCGCCGGCTCGCCCGAAGCGGCATCCGCACCGCCGGCCGAGGGGAGCGTCGCCGCCTCGTTCCAGCAGCACCTGCAGGACGAGACGGGCCAGTCGTTCACGCCCAAGCAGCAGGAAGCGCTGAACGGCTGGATGAAGCGCTGGATCTGGCCGATCGGCGTGACGGTCGTCTTGAACATGGTGATCTCGCTCGGGCTCGTGATCCACGCGTTCACCCAAGGTCACGTGGGCTGGGGGCTCGCGAACTTCTTCCTCGGAGTCACCGCGCCGGTCTATCTGATGATGCACGTCGAGCAGTCGGCGTTGACCCGGGTCGGCCTGCTCGCGCTCTATCTCTCGCCGATCGTCGTCGTGATCGTTGCGGCGATGCAGCTCGCGGGCGCGCTCGCCTAGCGCTCACATCGCGTCGGTCACCGCGTCCACGAGCGATGCGAACGACCTTCCCCAGTCGCAGGGAAGGTCGACTAGCACGCCTCCCTCCTGCGCGGTCACCGCGAGCTCGAGCGCAGCGAGCAGGATTCGTCGCTGCATCGCGGCGTCGCCCGCGCGCCCGAAAGGATTCCCCATCGGGAAGTTCACGAAGACCGAGCGCGGCGGCCGCACCTGCGCGGTGAGATCGCGTCCGGTCGATACCAGCACCGTCGGGATCCCGGCCTCCTCGATCACCCGCGCGACCAGACCCACGGTCTGGTGGTCGAGCGGTCAGGAGGGAACGAGCACGAACAGGTCGACCCGATCGCGCTCGAGCTCGCGCGCGAGCGCGGGCGCCGACTCGTTCACGACCTTGCTGCGCGTGTAGATGCGGCCCATGAAGCCGCTCCACATGCGCGACGTGACACCGCCGATCACGCCGTCCGTCGCGAGCTCGCGCAGCCGATCGAGGGGGAAAATGCAGTTCAGGTCGCGATCCGCGTCGCGATGGTCGTAGTAGCTGTCGTGGATCTGGAAGTCGCTCGTCGGCGCGTCCGCGTCGACGGCGTCGAGGCGCAGATCGTTCTTCGCATCCGGGTTCCACGGCGCGGCCGCGCAGCGCGAGACCCCGCCCGACGTCAGCATCGAGACGCGACATTCGCGAAGCGGCTTGCGCAGGGGCGTGAACGGCGCGGTCTCGTTCACCGTCCACTGGTACGGCGGGAAGCCCTGCGCGGCGTAGCGGCGGTTCAACAGCTCGACGTAGCGAACCGGTTCCATGCCCGCATTGTGGACCAGGCTCACGGCGTCGTCAGCACGGTCGCGTCGAGCCCGCGCATCTTCGCGGCGGCCGCCATCGCGGCGGGCAGGTGGGCGAGCCGGTGGCTCGAGAGTCGCCCCTTGGCGAGGTCGAGCGTGCCGGCTCTCACGAGCTCGAGCAGCTCAGGGACAGCGCGCTGGCGATTCGGGCAGCTCGCGCGCGATGAAGAGGCGCTCGACGATGCCGCGCGTGCACTCGCCGCCCCGGCCGTAGGCGGTGTGGACGTCGCTCTCGACGTCGAGGCGCGCGGAGCCGCCGAGCCGCTCCGAGAGGCGCACGCCCCAGAGCGCAGGCGTGAGCGGATCGCGACTGCCGGCGATCACGAGGATCGGCGCGCCCGGATCCGCGCGAAGCGCCTGCGGGGGCTCCGATGGCTCGACCCAGAAGGCGCACGGCAGCAGACTCATCAGGTTCGCTACACCGATGTGCGGCGACGCCTGCTGGAGCTCGGGAATCGCTTCGCGATACGCCTCAGCCGACGCGGGTACGTATAGATCCGCGCAGAGCACGGCGAGCTGCGCCTCGACCCGAAGTGCCGACGGTCCGTCGCCATCGCGCTGGAAGTAGCGGTCGGAGAGCCGAACAAAGGGCGCGCCGTCGCCGGCCTGCGCCGCGCCCAGCGCCGACGCGAGCTCGTGCCAGCCGCGGTCGGGAGAGACCAGCGCCTCGACGCTGCCGTAGAGCACGTCGCTGGCGCGGGCGGCGCGCGGCGGATCGCCGCCTCCGGGGATCGGCCTCGACTCCGCGCGCGCCGTGACCGCTTCGAGCACGTCGGTGCCGTGCCAGCCCTTCGTCGCCGCCGCGGCGTCGTACGCGGAGAGCGCCCCTTCGACCGCGACGGCCTGCTCGCGCGCGAAGGTGAGCAGGTCGTTCGACGGCTCGATCGAGCCGTCGAGCACCATCGCGCGCACGCGCTCGGGATGAAGGCTCGCGTAGCTCGCACCGAGCGCGGTTCCGTAGGAGAAGCCGAGGTAGTTGAGCTGCTCCTCGCCGAGCGCCGCTCGAACGAGGTCCATGTCGCGCGCGCTCTCGCGCGTGCTCATGAACGGGAGAAGCGCGGCGTGCTTGCGCGCGCACTCCTCGGCGAACGCTCGGGCCGCTGCGATCGCGCCCGCCCACTCGGCGTCGGTCTCCGGCGTCGGATCCGCGGCGAGGTAGCCATCGAGTGAGTCGTGACAGTCGAGCGGACTGCTCGCGCCCGTGCCGCGCGTGTCGAACGCGACCAGGTCGAAACGCTCGCGCACCGCCGACCCGTAGCGCGTTGCGCCCGCGCGCAGATGCTCGATGGCGGAGATCCCTGGCCCGCCGGGATTCACGATCAGCACGCCGATCCGCTCCGCGGGTTTCTCGGCGGGACGTCGCGCGAGCGCGAGCGCGAGCTTCGCGCCGTAGGGCGCGGAGTGATCGATCGGGACCTCGAGCTCCGCGCAGTCGAGCGACCCGCCGCACTCACGCCAGGCGAGATGCGCGCTCGACTCGGGACGCAGCGCTGCAGCGCAACCGGTGAACAGAAGCGCGGCGAGAAGGATCCGACTCACGCGCTCCGAAGAATCGCCAATCGGCTAAGATCCGCCCCAGCCATGGCCGCACCGACCGGGAAGGAATCGGCTTCGAAGGCGCTCGAACCGATCGAGAGCTGGCGCCAGGATGCGTCGGTCATCGAGAATCTTGCGAAGGACGTCGCACGGGCGCTCGAGACCGAGGACCTGCCGCTTGCCCGGCGCCGCTTCACCGAGTACCGCGAGCAGATCCTCGCGCACCTCGGCCGCGAAGAGGACGTCTCGTTCCCGGCCGCGGAGCTGCGCTCGCCCGCTCAGGGCGGCCCGATCCGCAGCCTGCGGGTGGCGCACATCGGGATCCGGTCGGACCTGGAGCGGGTGGCCTCCCACCTGGCCCTCGGTCACATCGGAGCGGCGCGGGCGGTCTTCACGGCCTTTCTCGAGACCTTTCGCTCCCACGAGCGCCTCGAGGACCAGCTCATCGGGCTTCTCAGCGAATCCTCGTGAAAGCCCGCTTCCCCTATGGCTTCGGGCGGTTCGCCGGTTAGAATCGGACGGCGCCTGGGTCGCGGGGATTCCCTCCGATCGCGCGCGCAGTCCAGGTGTCCGTTGATACCCCCGCAGGAGTCCCAGCAAGCGGCTCATGGCCGAGTATCGCTTCATCGACAGGGTCGCAGAGGTCGAGGAGCTCGCCGCCAAGCTAGCGCTCGAGAAGGTGATCGCCGTCGACACCGAGGCGGACTCCTTCTTCCACTACTTCGACAAGCTCTGCCTCGTGCAGGTGGCGGCGTCGTGCGGGACGTTCTTGATCGACCCGCTGTCGATGCCCCCGCGCGGGCTGGCGCCGCTCGCGCCCGTGATGGCGAACCCGTCGATCCGCAAGATCTTCCACGCGGCCGAGTACGACCTGTTCGTGCTCCATCGCCACTGCGGGATCACCGTGCGCGGGCTCTTCGACACGATGATCTCCGCGCAGATGCTCGGCTATCCGGCCGTGGGCCTGGGCGCGCTCGTGGAGCGGCACTTCGACATCAAACTCTCGAAGGACCAGCAGCGCACCGACTGGTCGAGGCGTCCGCTTCGCGACGCCCAGCTCAACTACGCCGCGTCCGACGTGATCTACCTGATCGAGCTTTCGCAGCTGCTGGAGAACGAGCTCGCGCAGAAGAAGCGCCTGGCCTGGGGCAAGGCCGAGTTCTCGGCGCTCGAGCAGCGGATCTGGCCGGAACGCGAGTTCGACGAGCAGGGCTACCTGCGGATCAAGGGCGCGCGCAAGCTCACTCCGCGCGGGCTCGCGGTGCTGCGCGAGCTGTTCCTGTGGCGCGACAAGCGCGCGCGCGACGGGGACCGGCCGCCGTTCAAGGTGATGGGAAACGGAACCTTGCTCGATCTGGCGCAGAGCCCGCCGATGTCGCGGCGCGCGCTGGGCACGCGGCGCGGGATCACGGACCTGGTGCTGCGGCGCTTCGGCCAGGAGCTGCTCGACGCGATCGTGCGCGGCGCGGAAGGCGCCGAGCATCCACCGCTCGAGCGGAAGCAGCCGACCGGCAACGGCCGCCGCCGCCTGGACCGCCGCGGCGAGACGCAGCTCGAGGAGTTGAAGGTGTGGCGCGCCACGCGCGCCCGCGAGCTCGGGCTCGATCCGGGCGTCTTCTGTCCGAACGCCTCGCTCGAGGAGATCGCCGCGCTGATGCCGCGGACGATCGACGAGCTGGTCGGGCTGTCGGCGCTGAAGCCGTGGTGGGCCGAGCATTTCGGTCCCGAAGTCGTCGCCGTGCTGAACGCCGCCGACACGACGGCGGCCGAGGAGCCGGCCAAGAGCGAAGCGAGTCCCGAAAGCGGGAACGGAGCGGCGGCAGATCCAGAGCAGACGCGCCGCAAGCGCTCACGGCGCGGCCGCAGGGGATCCCGCGGGGGTCGGCGCCGGAGCTGAGCGGCGTTCTGGCGCGTGCGGCGCGTTGGCGGGCCTGTCGCCTCCCTGTCCTCCCTGACGGAGGTAAACGGGAAATGTGACGCCGGTCACTCTGTTTCGAGCGGCGAACGTCGCTGTAAAGGGCCGTGGCTGCCCAGCATTCCGACACCCCCGCGTGGCTCTTCTCCTTCGTCGATCTCGCCTTCCTGATCCTGCTCGCGATGACCCAGGTCGGGGAGCTCAATGCGGAGAAGGGACTCGACCTCGGTGAGCTGATCGTCCCGCGCGTCGGCGAGAAGGGACCCGCCGAAGCGCTCGAGACCGGCGCCTCCGTGACACAGGTACGCGTATACCCGCCGGGCGACGGGCTGCCCGTGTTCGAGCTGGTGAGTTCCGGCGGCGCCGGCGTTCGGATGGATCGCGACGCGCTGCGCGGACGCCTTGCACAGCTCCGCAGCGGCTCGGCCGACCGGCCGGTGCTCGCACCGCACGCGGATTCGCGCAGCGAGGACCTGCTGACCGCGGTGAGCCTGGTCGAGGACGTCTGGCCGAGCGACCGCCGCGCGACCGTGCAACGCATCGAGGCGCCGCGTTGAGAGCCGATCCCCTGCGCCGCCGCTTCGGCTACGGGGCTGCACACTTCCGTGTCGCCGCGCTCGCGCTCGCGCCTGCACCGCAGCCCGCGCCCTTCGCGGGAGCGGGCAGCGCCGCGGCGACCGTCGTCGTCGGCAGCCTGGTGGTCTTCGGCGCGATCCGCGCACTCGATCAGCGCGACCTCGACTCGAGCGCGATCAAGATCGTTCCACTCGAGGCGAAGGTCGTTCCGCCGGAGCCCGAGCCGATCCCCGAACCTGAGCCCGAGCCCGTCGTGGTCGCGGCGCCCGAGCCGCCGCCTCCGCCCCCGCCGAAGCCGAAGCCGATTCCCAAGCCGGTGGTCGTGGCCGAGGCGCCCAAGCCCAAGCCCAAGCCGAAGCTGATTCCGAAGCCCGAGCCGATGAAGCCCGCGCCGAAGCTCGTGCGTCCGGAGCCGCCGCGGCCACCTCCGCCGCCCGCGCCCGTCGCGCGCCGGCCACCGCCGGTGCAGATCGACGCGCCGAAGGCGCCGCCGGCCGCACCCGTGGAGACGGCTTCGCAAACCGCCTGGCGGTCGCCCGCGGTCGAGACGCGCAAGATCCCGACCGCGCCGGCGCTGCCTCGCGTGGCGATCGACTCGGTCGCGGGTCCGTCGGCGGAAGCGCCGCCTGAAGCGCCCCGACGCGTCAGCAGCCTGCCGCCGGGGGTCGCGGGTCCGCGCCGTGCGCCCGCGCCCGCGATTCCGCGCATGGATCTTCCCGCCGCGGCGGCGACGACGCTTCCCGGTGACGAGCCTGTCGCAGCGCCGGCCACGCGCGCGGCCGCGCCCGCTCCAGCGCCGGAACGGCCCGCGGCGCGTGGCCCCGCGCGGCCGGTCGCGTTTGCCGGCGCGGCAGCCGAGTCCGCGACGCACACCCCCGTCGAGACCTCGGGCTCGATGCGCGAGCGCATCGCCGCAGCGCCGATGCCGTCGGCGGCACCCCGCACGGAGCCCGACAAGAAGCTCCGTGGCGTGCCGCTGTCGACACTCGCCGCGTGTCGGACCGACCAGCGCGAGGATGCGCTCAAGCTCCAGGTCCTCGGAGCCGTCGGAAACCAGAGAGAGTGCTCGAGCGCGGCGGGGATCTACCGCTTCGTCGAGACCAAGAACCTGAACTCGTTTTTGATGTGGATCGAGCGTGCGCCGGGCCGTGCAGCGGTGGATCGCTGCGGCGAGCTCGCGTACGCGCTCAGCTGTCTCAAGCAGCCGGGGGCGAAGTGATGGGAATCGGAGCGAGACTCGGACTGATCGCACTCGCGTGTACGTTCGCGCCGGCGGCGTTGGCGGGAACGGAATCGAGTGTCTGGTCGGGCTACCTCGACTACGCGTACGTGTACTCGTCCGCCGACTCGAAGGCGCTCACCGAGCGCCTGCAGGGGTACGGGAACGAGGCGGGGATCTCCCTGGAACGCTACGTCTCGGACTACTTCGAGACGCTCGCGCCGCACGAGATCACCGACGAGGAAACGCTCGTCCGGCGCAAGGCGATCGCGTACCTGCTGATCTACCTGTCGAAGGGTACGGCGGACTCGCTCGAGTCGAGCGTCGAGGCGGTGAGCCAGCTCAAGCACCGGCTCGACCGCCACGAGAACGCGTACTGGTATCACTACATCCTCGCCAACCGCGCGCTCGAGCGCGGCAACGCGGGCGACTTCATGTCCGAGATGCTCGACCTCTGGCTCAGCGTGGTCGTGCCGCTCGAGGCCACCTACGAGACGCTCGACAATCTCTCGCTCTCCGACGCGCCGAACTCGGGCTTCGTCGCGGCGCTGCCGTACGTCTACGAGAACACGGCGCGGATGATCGTGCTGCGCAGCCAGGAGAAGGGCGTCGATCGCGAGCTCGATCCGCTGGGAGCGATCGTGCGGCTCCTGTACGACGATCGCGTCGGCGCGTATCCCGAGATCATCCCGCCCGCCGCGTCGTCGCGGACGTACCTCGAGCGCATCGTCGCGCGCATGGACGGCCCGGAGTCCGACGTCGGCAGCCTCACGTTCACCCTCGCGCTGCTGGAGGCGAGCAAGCACCACGAGCAGGCGCGCGGGCTGCTCGCGAAGGAAGGCCTCGGCGAAGCCACGCAGCGCAGCTTGCGGACGACGACCGGCGCCTACGAGGTCGCGTTCAAGCGCGCGCTCACCGTCGAGGGGCAGTGCGCGGTGTACACGCGCGTGCTGCGCGAGATCGGCGAGTTCTACGTCGCCAAGCAGCGGCTGAACGCCGAAGTCGAGCTCGACATGCCGTTCAGCATCGAGGGCGCGATCGGGGTCTGGGCGACCCTGCGCGAGGCGATGCCCGAGGGCTGGGAGAAGCTCGGCTATCAGAACGTGACTCGCGAGCAGTATCTCGACTCCATGCGCCATCTCTGGGAGGAGATCCAGGAGACGAGCCTGAACGTCGCCGACTACTACCTGTGGCGCAGCGTGCAGGAGCCGCAGCGTGCCGACGAGCACGCGCGCGCCGCAGCGCGCGTCTACGGCCGCTACCTGGCGTTCTTCCACCAGTACGCCACCGAGGACGGAAAGGCCGCGCTGCCCGACTCGGCCTACTTCTCCGCGTTCGAAGCCTCGAAGGGCGTCGGCAACGCGCTGCTCGCGTACGCGGTGAAGCCCACATCCTCGGAGGTGGCGCTCGGCACCGAGCGCTATCGCAGCGCTCTCCTGCTCTTCCCGTTCGACCGCGAGCTGTGGCCCGCGATCACCGCGGGCCTGGGCCGGCACGGCCGCCAGGCGGACTACGCGAAGCTCGTGCGGCCGATCGCCGAGCACGTGACCCGTTCACGCGCGCTCGCGAGCTGGGTCGACGGCGGCGAGGCCGACGCGAAGCGGCTGGCGGTGTTGCGCCGCGCGCTCGCGGACAGCGAAGTGGTCCTCTACATGGGCTTCGCCGAGAGCGGGAAGATCCCCCAGCTCGAAGCGCAGATCACGGAGCTGCAGAACAAGAGGGCGGCGCTCCTGAAGGAGATCCAGCAGCTCGGCGGCCGCCGCGACGCGCTGCGCAAGAAGCCGCACGACGAAGTGCCCGCAGCGGCGGACACCGGAGAGGACGAGCTCGCCGACGTCGCGCAGAAGCTCGCCGACGCGGAGGCCCAGCTGGTCCGCACGGAGCAGCAGATCGCCGCGCGCTCGCGCGCTCTCCCGCTCTTCAAGGCGACGCTCGAGACCGACGGCCTGGCGCACGAGATGCGCGCGCGCCGTGACCATCCGGTGCACATGCTGCTGCGCCGCATGTACCACGAAGGCCGGCCCGGCCCCGGAGGCAAGTCATGAGCGACCGGACCTGGAAGATCGTTCTCGTCGCCATCGCGTGCGTCGCGCTCGGAGCCTGCTCCACCTCGGGTCGGCGCTGGGTGGACTTCGGCAGCACCGAGAAGTCGGCCGAAGAGGCGGCGCCGCTCGGCGGGCCATCGCTCGACCAGCGGCGCGATGTGATGAAGCGCATGTACAACGACCTGGTGCACTTCCGTACGTCGCTCGACGACGCGGAGGAGCGCGGCGACCGCCAGTCGGCGATCGCGCTGGGCTACTTCGTGGATGCGTACATCGGCATGCACCTCGACCCGCTCCTCGACGGCGAGTGGCAGAGCCGCCATCCCGAGCTCTGGGGCATGGACGCCGATCTTCGGCTCGCCAAGGCCGACGTGCTGGTGCACATGCGCGACCGCGGCCGCGCCGAGGACGTGCTCGAGGAGATCGGCACGCGCTATGCGGGCCGCGAAGACATGCTCGTGCACTACCCGGTGGGCAAGCAGAGCACCTTGGGAAACGCCGTCAAGCTTCTCAGCGAAAGTGACTGACTAAGGACCCCCCGATGGACTCCTCTCTGTTCTCGACCCAGGGCATGATCGTCATCGTGATGAGCGCGTTCTCGCTCGTCGCGATCTGTGTCCCCCTCTACCGCGGACTCGCGCTGGCGCTGCGCGGGCACAAGGCGACCCGCTTCGTGCCGCGGCCCGCACTCGAGAAGAGCCTGCAGTTCGCGACGAAGGGTCCGGTGGACTCGATCGCAGTGCTGATGCTGCGCGTGCTCGCGAAGTCCCTGCGCTCGCCGGATGCGCGCGCCGTCGCGAGCGACTTCGTCGTCGACGCGAGCAAGCAGTACGTGATGAACGAGTACGAGGCGACCTACGCGCGGCCCATGTCGATGTACTCGAACCTGCTGCCGCCGGTCGGCCTGGCTGGAAACGCGATCGGCATGCTGATCCTGCTCGTGTCGAAGCACATGGCGGGCACCCCACTCGAGCTGGGCGCGCTCGGTCTGGCCTTGAGCTCGACGATCTTCGCGCTGCTCGGCTACGCGCTGGTCGAGGCGATCAAGCTGCGGCTCTACGGCCGCATGCTGCGCTGCCTCGACGAGGTCGTCTCGCTGCATCGGACCGCCGAGGAGCGCGCCGAGAAGTCCGGCGGCGCGCACGGCGCCGCAGTCGCCGCTCCCGCCTGAGCCAAGCTCAGCTTCGCGGCGCTCCGACGACCTCGAGCCGGCTGAGGAACCCGCGCGCGCGCAGGTCCACGCCGAGCGGACCCAGGTCCGCGATCTCCTCGAAGCCCAGCAGGTAGACGTCGTACTGCGTCGTCCCGTCCTTCGCGAACGGAACGATCGCGGGCGTGCCCGCCAGCGGCTCGAGCTCGGCCGCGACCTGCTGCGCCTCCGCCTCGGACGCGCGCGTCGCGACGTGCAGCGCGTACGGCGCGTCGGTGAGCCCGCGCAGCGGGTCTGTGCGCAGCCCGTGGCGTTCGAACGCGAGTCTGCGGACGATCGTCTCCGCGCGCTGCTCCTCGGTCGAGTGGATCTCGTTCACCTGGACCGCAGCGACGATGCGCCGGCGGCGTTGCAGGTCCCGCGTCGAGCGGAAGAACCAGCCCAGGATGGGAATGTCCTTCAGGAAGGGCACGCCCGTCACGTTGGTGAACGTGGCGTCGGCGGGCGCCGCGGCCACGAGCACCACCGCGCCGCTGTTCAGGCGCACGTTCGCGTCGACGTTGAACTTGCGCAGGGTCGGGCCCTGATCGTCGCTGACCGTCTGCACCTGACCGAGGCGGACCACCGTCTGGGCGACCGAGCTCACCTCGATGTGCAGCTCGAGCGTCACGACGTCGTCGGAGACCGCGATCGGCTTGACGCGCAGCTCGACCCCGACGTCCTGTCGCTGGATGTTCAGCGACGTCACGAACGGATCCTGCGCCGTCGTCGTCGGGGTGCCGCCCGTGGGGTCGGCGGGAGTCGCGGCCTCGGCCGAGCTCACCGGGATCGGCACCTGGTCGCCGGCGAAGATGAGCTGCTCCTCGCCGCTCGCCGCGAGCAGATACGGGCTCGTGATCGCGCGGATGACGACGTCGCCCTGCGACGCCGTGATCTGCGCCGCGCCCTCGGGCACGATCGCCTCGGTCGGATTTCCATCCGGGCCGATGATCGGAATCACCAGCGGCTTGCGCGTGAAGCGCGCGAGGAAGGGCGCCGGCGGGTCCGGTCCTAGCAGCGACGCGACGTTCCCGATCGTCGCGAACGCGACGGAGTCGTTCGGGTCGTCGGGCCGGATTATCGGGATCAACGCGTCGAACCCGAGGTCGATCGCGTTCGAGGTGTCGACGTCCCACACGTGCGCCTCGATCCCGACCCGCGGCGGGATGTGATCGAGCTCGCCGATCACGCGCGCGAGCTCGCTGAAGACCGCGGGTGCGGCGCGAATCACGAGCGAGTTCGTCGGCACGTCGGCGACGATGTCGAAGCCCGCCGCCGGACTCGAGCCAGCCGCCGCGCCAGGACGAGGTGAGCCGATGTCGAGGCTGGTGAGCTGCTCGGCCAGCTTCTCCGCGTCTGCGTTCACGACGCGGACGACGTGGAAGCCGCTGTCGGAGCGCTTCGGCACGTCGATCGTCTCGACGAAGCTCCGTACTTCGGCAATGCGCGCGGGCGCGGCCTGCACGACCAGCGAGTTCGTGCGGGCGTCGACGACGACCTTCCACGGCACCTCGGGCGCGGTTCCGGGCGCGAAGATCAGGTCGAGCTGGGTCGCGACATCGGTCGCATCCGCGTAGCGGAGCTGGAGGATCTCGAGCGTCGTGGCCGACGACTGGTCGAGCGCGCGGACGAGCTGGAGCATGCCGGCCAGCACGTTCTCCGGCGCCGCGATGATCAGCCCGTTCGTCCGCGCGTACGGCAGCACGATGCTCGTGCGGGACTCCTGGCCGAGGATCCGCGCGAGCTCTTCGGGATCCGCGGCCTCGAGCCGGATCAGCGTGGTCACCAGCCGAGCCGATTCGCTCGAGGGGTCGTTGTGCAGCCACGGCGCGGCGCCCTTCGCGGCCTCGATCGGCAGGATCTTCCAGGCGCCGCCGGGTCCCGGAATGGTCGCGTAGCCGACCGTCAGGAGGGCGGCGTTCAGAACCTCGAGCGCCTCGGCGGGACTGATCTCGTCCTCGAGGATGATCGTGACCCGGCCGCGCAGCTCGCTGTCGTAGATGAAGCGCTGGCCGGTCGAACGCGAAACGGTCTCCACGATGGAGCCGATCTCCGCGTCGCGGAAGTTCAGCACGAGGCCCTGGCCGCGCGCAGGTGAAGCGGCGGCGAGCAGGAGCGCGAGAAGGGCGGCGGCGCGCATCCGGCGGAAGATACCGCCGCGCGCGCGCCGCGCTCAGGCCCGGGTCAGACGATCGGCGCGAACGCGATCAGGTTGTCGAACGATGCGCCCGAGCCGAGGCCGTTCATCGGCAGGACGGTCCCGAAGCGGCCCACCTGGTTGTGCAGCGCCAGGTAGTTCAGCACCACCGCCTCGGCGAGCAGCGCAACGTTGTTCGAGATCGAGCTCGACGCGGTCTCGACCGAGCCGCCGGACCGGAAGTAGCCGATCTGGTTCGCCGTCGCGCGGGTCAGCGTGGGGCGCGCCGTGGGGCTGTAGACGAGCGCGAAGGTGGACGCGACGTCCGAGCTGTCGCCCTTCCAGATGCCCTTACCGCGCCCGGCCGCCGAGTTGTCGAGCGTGCCGTCGCTGTTGAGCGAGCCGTCGGAGAGCACGTAGAGCATGAGCGGCGTCGCGCGGCGCGCGGCGAACTCGAGCGCAGCGCCCATCATCTGGCCGGCCATGAAGTCGCGCACCTCGCCGGTCGCGCGCGTGCTGTCGTGGTAGTCGTAGCCGCCCTCTTCGATCGTGCCGGCGCCCGCGAATCCCTCGACGACGAGCTTCATCACCGCCGCGGTCTTCCGGAAGCGGCCTTGGTTGAGCTCGGCCGCCGTGAAGATCGAGGTCGCGGCGCCGACGATGTCGGTGTCGAGCATCGGGTTTACCACGCTGGGATTTCCGAAGCGCCCGATCAGGTCGGTCGTCTGCTCGTAGCTGCACAGGATCTGGGACTCGAGCGCGGCGTCCTCGGCCTCGCGCGCGAGCTTGATCGCGCTGATCTCCTCGGCCGCCTTCGCGACCTGGCCCGCCTGAGTCTGGTTCAGGAGCGACACCAGGTTTCCGGTGTCGACCAGTCCCGTCGCGTCGCGCGCGGAGTCGATCTTCGTGGGCCGGACGAGCGGGTCGAACATCGACATGGGCGCCGCGGAGTTTCCGCCCGAATCGGAAGCCTGGCTGCCGATCAGGGTGACGAGGTCGCCGTCCGCGCCGGCCTTGTTGATGCCGTACATGGGGTTATGCGGGTTGTTCCCGGTGTCGTTGTCGGAGCGCGCGCAGAAGATCGTGCCGTTCACGTTGGCGCGCGTCGCCACCGAGGTCTTCGAGAGCATTCCGCGCAGGAAGGCGCTGTCCGAGTGGAAGCGGAGTCCGAACTCGGCGTTGACCTGGCCGTTGTTTCCCGGCGTCATGCCCGAAGGCAGACCGAGCATCGAGTAGCCGCCGGCGGTCAGGAGATCGAGCTGACCGCCCGGGCCTCCGACCAGTACGTTCGACCCGGCGATGCTCGCGCCGCCCGCAAGGTCGATCGCGAGGAACGGGATCATGCCCGCGCCGCCGCGCAGCACGCAGCCGGTGGTCTGCGCCTTCGCACTCGAGGCGCGCAGGAGCGACAGCGCGGTCGGCGCCATGACCATGGCCATTCCCGAGATGAACCCCTGCGAGAGCAGCTGTCGGCGCGTGACTGGACGCCGGTGATCCTGCAGCAGGAGCGGTGCGTCCGCCGGGGTCGGGTTCTTGCGTTTCATCTCACTCACCTCTTTCGAGCTAGTGCAGCTGCACGGCTGCGCTCGACAGCACTGCCGCACAGACGCCCTTCCCCACGTTTCGAGTCTGGCTGGCCGGGCACGAAGCCGCGGTGCAGCCCGCCGTCAGCTGATCGATCAGCGTGTCGAGGTGCGGTCGCACCTCCGCCGCCGTCGGCTGGTTGGCGAGACCCGTGCCGAGCATCCGCGCCGAGAGCGGATTGATCAGCGGGTCGCGGAGCGCTGGGGTCGCGAACGCCTGCGTGGCGTCGAGCGTCCAGTTGAAGCCGGGCGAGCCGAAGAACGCGGTCCGGAAGCCGGGGGTCTCGACCAGCTCGTCGCAGTAGTCGAGCGCGAGCCGCGAGATGCCCACCTGCTGCGCCGAAACGAACGACCGCACGTCGTTGTCGCTCGGCAGCTGCTGCAGGATCTCCTGGAACGTGGCATTCACCTTCGCGTTGGTGACCGGTACGCCCGTGAGCTCGGCCATCGAGTCGTTGATCTCCGCGAAGTCGCGGATGCCGATGCCCGGCGAAGGCATCACCACACCCGGCACCGGCGGCGGCGAGGCCGGCACGTCGGCGATCGGGCTCGAGACGTCTCCGAGCGCGTCGAAGAAGACGTGGAAGACGTCCTGCGCCGAGCCGAGGTCCTTGGGCACGACCTGGCACTGCGTCGAGAGCTGCGTGCTGTCCTCGGTGATCTGCGCGTTCAGGGTCCGGAAGCTCTGGCTCGCCACCGGCGGCACGCCGTTCACCGAGATTCGGATCGTCTGCACGGTGAAGCCGCGCGTTCCGCCCGAGACGAGCAGCGGCGCGCAGAACAGGTAGCTGTACGCGTCGAACTCGCTCACGGTGAACTGGATGTAGGCGCCGTTCGCGAGCGCGCTGTCGAGTCCGAAGCGCAGGATGTACTGCTGCGCCGCACCGGCGTTGAAGTTCTGCGTGATCTGGTTCTGCGTGAGGACCTCGTCGTAGATCGCGATGAGCTTCACCACGCCGCGCCACGGCCGATTGCCCGTGGGCTCCGCGCCGACCGAGAACGTGAGGTCCTGGTGCCAGTTGAAGAGCTGCGCCGGCGGGACTTCGTCCTCGTCGTCGGTGAAGACGCCGTTCACGAAGATCCGCCGACCCTTGTTCTGGTTGTAGGTGATGACCGAGTGCTGCAGCATCGCCTGCAGGTCCTCGTCGGCGTCGGCGGTGACGAGCGCGGGCTCGCCGAAGCGCGGATTGCCCTCGTCGTCGAGCGTGCCGTCCAGGCTGCGGTTGCGGAAGACGTAGTTGTAGAGGGTCTGGTTGAGCGCGAAGTTGCGCAGGCCCTGACCGTCGGAGTACGTGAGGATCGGCCGGTTCTCCTGCGTCGTGTTCGCGGGAATCACCCACGTCTCGACCGAGTACCGCTGCATGCCGCTGCCGCTGGCGATCTCGTTGAAGAGCTTGCGGCTTTCCTCCGGAGTGGAGGTCGCGCGCCCGCCGTCGAACTCGAGCCCGCCGCCGGAGACCCACGTGACGTCACCGTTCAGCGTCAGGTTCATCGTCGGGCCGACCAGGCTCGTGTCGAGCGCGATCGTGCCGGAGCCCTCTTCGAGCTTCCAGAACGCGATCTGGTTGCCGTTGAAGCGGCCGCTCTCCGCCTTGGTCGCGGAGAGGAACGTGCGGCCGTCGCTGGCGATGATCGTCGTCGGGATCGCCGTGCTGTTCGGATCGGGGTTCGCGGTCACCACCAGGTCCGCCCAGACTTGGATCGCGGCCTGCATCTGGTCCGCGTTGGCGGCACAGTTGCTCCAGCAGAAGTGGCCGTCGTTGCGCAGCCGCTGCACGAGGCGCGAGCGCTGCGGGTCGAGCAGGTTGACCTTCTGGTTGTCGATCACCGCGCGGAACGCGGTCTCGCCATCCGGATGCGCGAGGTGCGGGAAGCCAGGGCCCGCGCCCTGGTGGCACTGCACGCAGTACTGCCGCGTGATCGGATAGACGTTCGCCACGAACGCGGCCTGGCCGACGGCGCCACCGCCAGCCGGGACGCCCACGCCGACGGCACCGCCGCCCGCGCCGCTGTCGTCGGACGGCAGGTTCGTCGGCGCCTGGCCGATGTCGCGACCGCCGCCGCCGCCGTCATCGCCGCCTCCTCCGCCGCCGCCACCGCAGCCGGTGGCCGCAATGAGGAGACAGAGCGAGAGAATGAGTGATTGAATGTGCGTCATCTTCATCGCCTAGTTCCCCATGCAGTAAGCGGCCGTCTCCGCGAAGACGCGCTTCATGCTGCGGTTCCCTGCCTCGAAGACGTTCGCGATGCGCGTCACTTCGGCCCGGTCCGCGACGGACTCGGGCGCGCGCAAGCAGACTCGCCGGAAAACCTTCTCGACCTGGCACTCCGAGAACGCGCGGCTCCCGGCGACTTCCATGCCGAGGCTCTTCGCGCCGTTGCCGGAGCCGCCGGCTCCGCGCCAGCCGAGCGAGGAGTTCGGTCCGGCGCGCCACATGTTCACCCAGCCGTCGTCCACGGTGACGTAGCCGCCCGGGAACGAGTTGGCGTTGATCAGGTGCTTCTGCGACACGCTGCCGCGCGTGATGATCGTGCGGCCGGCGGCCTCGTCCCACTCGAAGTAGGCGAAGGCGCCCGCGAGTCCGTCCATGCCGCTGTGACACCCCACGCAGGTGTTGTGGAAGATGCGGCTGTCTCCGCCCGGGCTGCGCGAGACGTCCTGACGGACGCGGTCGGCCGGCCGGGTGATGTCGTTCAGCTGCTCCATGTCGCGGCACAGGTAGTTCATGGCGGTGAAGCGCCACATGCGCCGGTTCGTGCCGGCGGAGAAGAACGCCTCTCCGGCCGCGCGCGTGGTGATCACGCCCGCCGTGTCCGCCGCCTGGAGCTGTGATCCGGGCAAGGTCGACTGCATCCGCGCGACCAGCACCGCCGGGTCCGCCAGGTTGGCGCGCGTCTGCTCGAGCTGCTGGTAGTGCAGGTTGTCGGTCTGCGAGTAGTTCGCGCCGACGACGCCCGCGGCGCCCACGTAGACCAGGTCCGCCGAAAGCACCTGATCGAACGGGACGTCGTCGCGGATCATGCCGATCACGGTTGCCGAGTAGTCGTTCAGGTCCGCAAAGACTGTCTGGGGGACGTTCGTCCAAGGCGTCACGAAGTTCTTCAGCGACGAGGTGTAGAAGACGGGATTCGCCATCGCCGTGTAGGCCGCGGCGATCGGGTCGTTGGCGACGATCGACGCCTCCATGGAGGCGAGGACCGCGTCCGACGGCGGGACGCCGACGATGCGGTCGTGGATGCGCTTGGCCTGCTCACGCGGGCCCGCGTTGACGTCACAGGGCAGGCCCGCGACCAGGCCGAACGCCATCGTCGCCGCGAGCGATCCGCCGCGCAGTATCCGAAGCCAGTGCATCGCTGCTCCTCGACGCCCCTCGCCGACGGTGGACTCATCGGCCAGCCTCGCCGGCAACCTTCGTGAGATGGGTCACCATCGCCCTTTCGTCCGTACGCTCGACGGTGTAGATCGCGAGCTTGCGCCCGGTCTGCGCACTCCAGCCTGCGGAGCTGCCGTGAGCGCAGTCACAAGGCCGCGGCCCTGCCGGTCGATGAAGTGCATGGAAGCGAGGGGACGAAGGGACTGCAGCCATGCGCAACTACGAGAAGCTCGGGATCAAGCAGGCGGTTCGGTTCGTCGCCGCGTTCGGCACGCTCGCCCTTTTCATCGCTCCGGCCGCCGCGCGCGCCGCGGACGAAGGCGAGCCGGCGCCCGCGTTCGCCGCGCGCTCGCTGAACGGAGACGGGACCGTCTCGCTCGGCTCGTATCGCGGCAAGGTCGTGTACCTGGACTTCTGGGCGTCGTGGTGCACACCGTGTCTGGCGGCATTGCCGGCGCTCGAGGAGCTGCGCAAGGAGTTCCCCGCCGATCAGTTCGCGGTCATCGCCGTGAACGTGGACCAGGATCCGGAGAAGGCGCTGCGCCTGCTCGAGAAGCACAAGATCGGCTACCCGAGCGCCACCGACCCCGAAGGCAAGCTTCCCGAGACGTTCGGCCTCAAGACCATGCCGACGTCCTATCTGATCGACCGCCAAGGCGTCGTGCGCCTCGTGCATCCCGGCTTCCGCACGAGCGACGTCGAAGGCTTGCGCAAGCAGATCCGCATGCTCGTGGAGACGAAGAAATGAAGCGAAGGCTCCTGTGCTCTGTCGCGCTCGCGCTGGCCCTCTCGGGCTGCGCGACGATCGAAGCGTTCGAGTGGCCGAGCTTCTCGTCCCCCGACCTCTCCGAATACACCGAGCGCCCGCGCAGCTATCTCGAGATCTGCCTCGAACACGACTTCCTGTTGCGCGTGAAGCCGTGGGAGCGCGCGGTGCTGACTCGTGAAGACATGAAGTGGGAGCCCGATCCGCTCGAGTCCGCGCGCCAGAACCACACGTACTTCAGCAAGGAAGCGTCGATGCCGGGCGGCAGCGCGGGCGGCGGGGGCTGCGGATGCAACTGAGGCGCCGGCAGGGGGGGAGCAAGGAAAGCGCCGCACTTCGCGCACTGACGACGAGCGCGCTTGCGCTCTCGGGGCTCGCGCGCGTCGCGGCGGCCGACACGCCGATCGACGGGGTCCAAACCTCGTACAGCTTCTCGACGTACGCGGAGGACGATCTTCCCGAGTCGAAGGGCGTACCCGACACGGAGCACGGCCGCTACGAGGTCACCACCCAGCAGGCGCGGATCGCCGCGCCGCTCACCGACCACATCGACTTCGCGCTCGAGGTCACGCACGAGAAGATGAGCGGCGCGAGCCCCTGGTACAACGTGCCCGACGCGGCCGGCTCGCCGATCCAGATCCTCTCCGGGCCGACGATCGAGGACGAGCGCAACGACTTCCTGCTGAAGACGAGCTACTACCTCGACAACGCGCGGCTCGGTCTCAGCGGCGGTTACTCGGACGAGAACGACTACACCGCGATGAACTTCGGCTTCGACGGCGAGACGCACTTCAACGAGAAGAACACCACCCTGTCCGGCGGGATCGGGATGTCCTTCGACGAGATCAATCCGGTCGACGCCGAGACGGAGCCGACGAGGCCCACGCACGAGACCAAGCAGACCTACGGGCTGAACATCGGGCTCGCGCAGATCCTGAACCGGCGCTCGCTCATCCAGTCGAGTCTGAGCTACGCGTACGGCACCGGCTACCTGTCGGATCCGTACAAGGAAGTCTACCAGGAGCTGGGCGCCGTCTATCACCCCGACATGCGCCCCGACAATCGCCACGCCCTCTCCTGGCTCACGCGTTACCGGCGCCACATCGAGGAAGTCGAGGCGACGGCACACCTTTCCTACCAGTATTACTGGGACACCTGGGGCATCAGCTCGCACACCATCGAAGCCTCCTGGTACCAGTCGTTCGGTGACTCGCTGCAGATCACGCCTTCGATCCGCTACTACACGCAGAACGAAGCCGACTTCTACGTGAGCTACCTGCGCAACACGCCGAGCGACGACGAGTTCTCGAGCGACTACCGGCTCTCGACCTACGGCGCGCTCGGCTTCGGCATCAAGGCCGAGTACACGTTCCGCACGCCGTGGCTGATCGACGTCGAGTGGAAGCTGAAGGCCGCGTACGAGCGCTACATCTCCGCCGGCGATCTCGCCTGGGACAGCCCGTCCGTCGAGGCGCCCGGGCTGGTCGACTTCAAGGTGTACTCGTTCGGGATCACCGCGGTCTTCTGATCCCCATGCTGCTCGCGCGCCATCCGTTCCGCGCGATGGGCTCACCCTGCGAGCTGCACCTGTACGGCGGGACGCGAGCGTTCTGCGACGCGCTCGTGGAGCTCGCGGTCGCGGAGGTGCGCCGCTTCGAGCGGAAGTACTCGCGCTACCGCGACGACAGCGTGACCAGCGCGATCAACCGCAGCGCGGGCGACCCGGACGGTCTCGTCGTCGACGACGAGACGGCGAGGCTGCTCGACTACGCCGCGACCGCGTTCGCCTCGAGCGACGGGCTGTTCGATCCGACATCGGGCGTGCTGCGCCGCGTGTGGAACCTGAAATCGGGGCGCGTGCCGGAGCCGAGCGAGCTCGAGGCCATCCTGCCGCTGGTCGGCTGGTCGCGCCTGCGCTGGGAAGCGCCGCGTCTGGTCCTGCCGCAGGCCGGGATGGAGCTCGACTTCGGCGGCTTCGTGAAGGAGCACGCGGCCGATCGCGTCGCCGAGCTGTGTCGGCAGCGCGGCGCGCGCCACGGCATGGTCGACCTCGGCGGGGATCTGGCCGTGATCGGACCGCACCCCGACGGCAAGCCGTGGGTCGTCGGGATCCGCGATCCGCGCTCGCCCGAGGGCGCGATGGCGAGCGTGCGCCTGGGCGGCGGCGGGATCGCGACCAGCGGCGACTACGAGCGCTGCATGATCGTCGACGGCGTCCGCTACACGCACGTGCTCGACCCGCGCACCGGCTGGCCCGTCAGCGGACTGCGCAGCGTCAGCGTCGTCGCCGATCGCTGTCTGATCGCGGGCACCGCGACCACGATCGCCATGCTGAAAGGCGCGCGCAACGGTGCGCTCTGGCTCGACGAGCTCGGGCTGCCGAACCTGCGCATGGACGACGCCGGCGAGATCAGCGGGACGCTGGCCGACGCCGAAGCCGAGGCGGCGTAGCGCTCGCGCAGAGCATCCTCACGGCTTCGCGCGAGAACGCCCGCAGCGACGCGCGCGAGTCGCCCGCGCGAGCGCGCAGCGCGATCGAGTGCAAGACCGCCCCGGCCAGGTCCGCGAGCACCGCCGGATCGGCGTCGGCGCCGATCTCGCCGTTCGTCTGCGCCAGGCGCAGCCGGGCTTCGAACGCGCGCGTCAGCTCGCGCAGGCCGGCGCCCAGCTTGCGCCGCACCCCCGGATCGCGGGCCGCCTCGGTGGCTGCGGTACCGATCAGGAAGCAGCCGAGCGGCGCCTTCGCGTCGGCGAAGTAGAGCGCGAGCGCGCGGTCGTAGACGCGCTGCAGCCCCGTCGCGAGCGGCAGGTCCTCGGCCAGCGCGTCCGCCATGCCGGCGCGCGACTGCTCGACGTAGCGATCGAGCGTGGCCAGGTACAGATCGCGCTTGTCGCCGAACGCGCCGTAGAGGCTCGGCCGGTTCATGCCCGTGGCAGCGCTCAGCTCGTCGAGCGACGTGCCGGTGAAGCCGGCGCGCCAGAACGACGCCGTGGCGTTCACCAGCGCGGTGTCCGGGTCGTACGCGCGGGGCCGGCCCCGTGGCCGCTTCGGTGTGTTTTGTACCATCTCGAACATATTCCTTTGACTCGGCGATTACTGTTCCGTACAGTACAAAAACAACCGCGAAAAAGGAAACGGCCATGGAGCTCTACTTCTCCCCGCTCGCGTGCTCGCTCGCGACCCGCATCAGCTTGTACGAGGCCGGTGCCGCCGCGTCCGGCGCGCGCTTCACGCAGGTCGACACGCGCGCCAAGCGTCTCGCGGGCGGCGGCGACTTCTTCGCCGTGAACCCGATGGGCCAGGTGCCCGTGCTGCGCACCGACGCGGGCGAGCTCCTGACCGAGAACACCGCCGTCCTGCAGTACATCGCCGAGCGCTTTCCCGAGGCGAAGCTCGTGCCCGACGGGGAGATGGCCCGCGCGCGGCTGCGCGAGTGGCTCGGCTTCATCGGCACCGAGCTCCACAAGGCGGTGTTCGTGCCGCTGCTCGACGCGAAGGCGCCCGAGGCCGCGAAGGCGTACGCGCGGGAGAAGCTCGCGCTGCGCATGGACGTGCTCGCGAAGCACCTGTCGGGACGCGAGTTCCTGCTCGACCGGTTCTCGGTGGCCGACGCGTACCTCGCAACGGTGCTGAACTGGACGCGCGCGACGGGCGTCTCGCTGGCGCAGTGGCCGGCGGTGCAGAGCTACCAAGAGCGCATGCTCGCGCGGCCGAGCATCGCCAAGGCGTTCGGCGAGGAGCTCGCGCTGTACCAGGCCGAGCTGGCGCGCGCACAGGCGCGCTCATGAGCGCGCCGATGTCGGGCAAGGAGACGGAGGAGCTCATGCACCGGTTCAACGCCGCGTTCCGGCGGCACGATCCCGCGGCGCTGGTCGACCTCGTCGCGGAGGACTGCGTCATCGAGAACACGCAGCCCGCGCCGAACGGCTCGAGGCACGTGGGACGCGAAGCGTGCCTGGCCGTCTGGCAAGGGCTCGCGGCGGCGACGGAGACCCGCTTCGAGCCGGAGGAGGTCTTCGCCGCCGGCGACCGCGCGATCATCCGCTGGCGCTACGTCTGGGGCGCTGGCGAGAGTGACTCGATTCGCGGCGTGAACCTGATGCGCGCGCGCGGAGGCCGCATCGTCGAGGCGATGGGCTACGTGAAGGGCGCCTGAACCGCTAGCGCCGCGTGGAGTGGCCGATGCGCAGCAGGTGCCCGTTCGGATCGCGCACGCTGAACTCGCGCACGCCCCACGGGTGCGAGGCGATCGGGTCGACGATCTTCGCGTCGCGTTCGCGGCAGACCGCGTAGACGAAGTCGGCGTCGTCGACGAGCACGCAGCAGATCGACGGCGGGCGCGGCTCGGGGGCCTTGGCGAAGAAGAGCTCGGCGACGCCAGCGCGCACGGCGCCGAAGCTCTCGCCGCGGGTCCAGGCGATCTCGAGACCCAGCACGTCGCGGTACCAGGCCTGGGTCGCGGCGACGTCGGCGACGGGAAGCTGCGGGACGACCAATCTCCACATGCAGCCCCTATCGGTCGGGTCCGCGCCGAGGCTCAGATCGAACCGGGCTCGATCGTGATGCGGGTCGGAACGCCGCGGCGCTCCACGAGGACTTCACCGCCAGCGCGCGGGTTGAGCGCGCGCAGCGCGTCGTAGGCCTTCGAGGTGTTGTCGACCTTCACGCCCGCGACCGACACGACAACGTCGCCATTGCGCAGGCCCAGCCGCTCGAGCGTGCTGTCGGGGCGGATGTCCATGAGCGCGACGCCGCGGAGCTTCCCGTTCTCGTCGAGCAACGGCGCGTAGCGCGCCTGCTTCGAGAGCTGCAGGAGCAGCTGCTCGTTCGAGAGCGTCTCGCGCGGCTCGCCGCTGGCGAGCTCCTCCGCCGGGTCGGCGCTCGCGGGCACCGCCGTCGCCCGGCGGGCCTTCGCGCGCGACGACATCGCCGTTCGGCGCACCGCGCGCGCTTGGAGCTTCGCCCGACGCGCCGCGGTGTCGCCCCCTTCGGCGCGATGTCCGCTCGAGTCCGAGAAGTCGTCGCCGTTGCCCGATCCGGCGCCTGACGACGCTGCGACCGACGCGAACGCCAGCCGCTCGAGCCGGCCGGCCTGCGTGAGCACGACGCCGTCCTTGTGGATCTCCCGGACGACCGCGCCGCCGATCGCGTCGCCAGTGCGAACGACGGCCGTCTCGCCGCTGTTCTCGATCACCGCGAGCGAGCGCGCCTCGCTTCCGGACACGACGGTGCCGAGCAGGCGTAGGGGCAGCTGCGTCTCCGGCAGCGCGGCCTCCGCGCTGGCGCGCGAGGCAAGCATGACCGCGAGCGCGAGCGCGACGACCAGGCTACGCGCCATCGGAGGACTCCCCCGCGAGCGCATCGACCAGCCCGTCGACGGTGATCAGCTCGGGCAGCACCAGCGGCGAGTCGGGCGCGGCGGGAAACCAGAGCACGTAGAGCGGCACTCCGGCCTTCCCGAAGCGGGCGAGCTCGCGGCGGATCACCTCGTCGCGTCGCGTCCAGTCGGCCTTCAACAAGGTGACGTGTCGGCGCGCGAGCTCGGCCTGCACGCGTTCGCTGCGGATCACGACGCGCTCGTTCGCCTTGCAGGTCAGACACCAGTCCGCCGTGAACTCGACGAAGACGGGGCGGCCGGCGCGAAGCTCCGCGGCGACGGCTTCGGGCGAGTAGGTCGAATCGCCTTCCACGCCTGCGGCTGGCGCGAGCGCCGCGGCATCCGCCTGCGCGAGCGGTCGCAGACCGAAGAACGCGGCCAGCACCACCACCGTCGCGATCGCCACGCCGTGACCGGCGCGTTCGACCTGCTGCAGCGCGCCGAAGATCCAGGTCGCCAGCGCGAGCGCGACCAGGCAGCCGAGCGCGCCGCCGAGCGCGTCGATTCCGGCCAGCCGGCCGAAGATCCACAAGAGCCAGGCGGCGCTCGCGAGCAGCGCGAAGCCGAGCACCACGCGCAGCCGCCCCATCCACGCACCCGAGCGCGGCACGAAGCGCGCGGTTCCGGGAATCAGCGCGACCAGCGCGAGCGGCAGCGCGAGACCGAGGCCCAGCGCCACGAAGATCGCGAGCGTGACTGGAGCCGGGCTCGCGAACGCGAAGCCGACGGCGGTCCCGAGGAAGGGCGCCGAGCAGGGGGTGGCGAGCGCGACCGCGAGCAGGCCGTCGAAGAAGCTGCGACCCGCGCCGGAGGCGTTCGCGCCCACGTTCGCGAGCCCCGACGGCGAGGCGACCTCGAAGACACCGAACAGGTTCAGCGCGAGCACGACCAGAAGCCCCGCGATCGCGAACGAGTAGGCGGGCTCCTGGAATTGGAAGCCCCAGCCCACCGCGCTGCCCGCCGCGCGCAGCGCGATCACGACCGCGGCGAGCGCGAGCATCGTCGCGAGCACGCCGGCGACGTAGCCCGCGCCCTGCGCGAGCGCTTCGCGCCGCCCTTTGCCCGCGAGCTCCGCGAGCGAGAACGCCTTCAGTGCGAGCACGGGCAGGACGCACGGCATCAGGTTGAGCAGCAGCCCGCCGAGCAGCGCGAACAGAAGGGCGCGCGCGAGCGGCAGGGTGGCCTCCCTCGGACCGCCGAGTGGCGGGGGCGCACCACCGAGAATCGGAGCGATGTCGCGCTCGAGCGCGACGCGGCCGGGAATGCAGACCTCCCGGCAGGCCAGGAACTCGACGTCGACGCGCGCCAGGCGTTCCGCGCCGCTCCACGCTCCGAGCTCGAGCGGGCTCGCGAGGAGGACCGAGCTGGCGTAGCCGAAGCTCGTGATCCCGAGCTCGGCGTCCGTGAACGCGATCGGCTCGGGCCAATCGATCGTCCCGACGTTGGCGCCGTCGACCCGCCAAGTGAGCTTCGTCGGGAGCCCGACCTCTCCGGGCTCGCGGCCGTAGATGTGCCAGCCGGGCTCGAGCGCGAAGCGCACGCCCACGCGCGGCGCGTCCCCGCCTTCGGCCCAGAGCTCGGCGCGCACCGGCACCGGTTGCGCCTCGGGCTCGGCTCGGGCCCCGAGCGCAAGCCCGCCGAGGCAGAGCGCGGCCAGCGCCCATCGGAACGGACGGTGAGCTCCCATCAGGGAGGACTTCGGCGCCAGCTGCGTCCAAGCCTGTGATTCACGACCACGCAGCCGACACGCAGGACGTGTGCAGAAGGCAGGGGAAAGGTGCCCGAGCGCCGGTCGCTTGATACCCTCGCGCTCGTTCCAAGCCGGGAGGTCCGTTGGCAGGTCACGAGCCCGTATCGCGCGCCGAGTTCGCCGCGCGGCGCCGCAGCTTCCAGAGCCAGCTCGACGAGGGCGTGGCGCTCGTCCCGGGCGCGAAGCCGCGCATCCGCTCGCACGACACGGACTACGTGTTCCGGCAGGACTCGGACCTCTTGTATCTGACCGGCTTCGAGCAGCCCGATGCGCTCGCGGTCTTCACGCGCGACCGCTTCACGCTCTTCGTGCAGCCTCGCGATCCGCTGCTCGAGACCTGGAACGGCCGGCGGCCCGGCGTGGAGGGCGCGGTCGCACTCTACGGCGCGGACGAGGCGCATCCGATCGGCGAGCTCGCGGGGAAGCTCCCGGGTCTGATCGAGAACCGCCCGCGCCTGTTCCACACCTTCGGGCGGGACCGCGAGCTCGACGACCGCGTGACGACCGCGCTCGGCGACGTTCGCGCACGCGTGCGTCGTGGCGTGAACGCGCCGTCCGAGATCGTCTCGCCGCACGACCTCGTGCACGAGATGCGGCTGCGCAAGTCCGAGGGCGAGCTCGCGATCATGCGCGCCGCGTCGGACATCTCGCGCGAGGCGCACCACGCGGCGGCAAGGCTCGCGAAGCCGGGCGCTACGGAGTACGAGCTCGAGGCCGCGCTGCTCCACGTCTTCCGCAAGCGCGGCGGGAACGGACCCGCGTACAACCCGATCGTCGGCGCGGGCGACAACGGCACGATCCTGCACTACGTCGAGAACAAGGACGTGCTCGATCCCGGGCAGCTCGTGCTGATCGACGCGGGCGTCGAGCTACACGGCTATGCGTCGGACGTGACGCGCACGTATCCGGTCGGCGGGAAGTTCACGGGCGTCGCGCGCGACGTGTACCAGGCCGTGCTCGACGCGCAGGAAGCCACCTTCGCGATGATCCGTCCCGGCGTCACGATCCCGCAGATGCACCAGGCCGCGCTCCGCCAGCTCGTCGTCGGTCTGGTCGAGCTCGGCGCGCTCCAGGGCGACGTCGACGAGCTGATCAAGACGGAGGCCTACAAGCCCTTCTACATGCACACGACCGGGCACCTGCTCGGCCTGGACGTGCACGACGTCGGCAACTACTTCGTCGACGGGAAGCCGCGCGAGCTCGAGCCTGGCATGTGCTTCACCGTCGAACCGGGCCTCTACTTCAGCACCACCGAGCCGAAGACGCCCGACCACTTACGCGGGATCGGCGTGCGCATCGAGGACGACGTCGTCCTCACCGCGACCGGATACGAGAATCTGACGTCCGCGATCCCCAAGTCGATCGCCGACGTCGAAGCCTGGATGAGGAGCTAGGGAAGCGAGATGGCGGACGCGAACTCGATCGAATCGACCCTGAAGGAGAAGCGGCGCTTCGCGCCCGATCCGAAGTTCGCCAGGCGCGCGAACGTTCCCGGCGCGGCCGCGTACAAGAGCCTGGTTCGCGAGGGCGAGAAGTTCGAGAAGTTCTGGGCGCGCATGGCGCGCGAGCACGTCACCTGGTTCTCGCCCTGGAAGAAGACGCTCGAGTGGAAGCCGCCCTTCGCGAAGTGGTTCGCCGGCGGCAAGACCAACGTGAGCTTCAACTGTCTAGACCGGCACCTCGAGGGGCCGAACGCATGGCGGCGCAACAAGGCCGCGATCATCTGGGAGGGCGAGCCCGGCGACAGCCGCACGCTCACCTACGGAGATCTCCACCGCGAGGTGTGCAAGTTCGCGAACGTCCTGCTCGCGCGCGGCGTGGCGAAGGGCGACCGCGTCGTCCTGTACATGCCCCTCGTGCCGGAGCTCGCGATCGCCATGCTCGCGTGCACGCGCATCGGCGCGATCCAC
>Ga0210377_10000722_pt1 | contig 31582 bp, 25 predicted proteins | sample PLM4_65_b1redo_FD_155480 | JGI IMG/M metagenome (GOLD analysis project Ga0210377, IMG submission 155480) | Groundwater sediment microbial communities from an aquifer in East River, Colorado, USA - PLM4_65_b1 redo | ecosystem: Environmental > Terrestrial > Soil > Riparian zone | place: USA: East... | reverse complement strand
GGTCGACTACAAGGTTTTTGATCGCATGCCTGGTCATTGCTTTTACCACGGCCCCAACGTTCTGCTTCGTCAAGAGCATGCCGGTCTTGATCGCATCAGGTGTGATGTCTGAAAGCAGAACGTCAAGCTGCTTCGAAAGAAGTGCTGATGAGATCGGTTCGACTGCCGAGACGCCTTGGCTGTTCTGGACCGTGAGCGCAGCCGGCAGGGCCATGCCGAAAGCGCCCAGCTGCTGGAAGGTCTTGAGGTCGACCTGTATCCCGGCGCCGGACGATGGATCGGAGCCGGCAATGGAGAGGACTTTGATCATTGGGTCACGTGTTATCAAAACACTGGATTTCCGTTTTCTCAGGAATGACGACTTTTGGGTCTTTCGTATAAATGTTGGTCAAAATGATTTATCTCAAGTACTCGGAAAAACCGTTTAGGAGAAAGGGAGACGACTGACGGAGAAATGGGGAGAAAGATCTTTTAAATCGGTTGTCCTCACCCTTTCGCCTTTCACTTCTCCCTTTCCCCTTACCCCATGCCCCTATCTATTTTACTCCAGCTTTAACCGGATCAATTCCAGCGGGTCCACCTTCGCGCCCTGCATGCGCACGCCCCAGTGCAGATGGGCGCCGGTGGCGCGGCCGGTGGCGCCGACAAGGGCTATCGTGTCGCCCTTCATGACCGCCTGGCCATGCCGAACGTTGATCTTCGAGAGATGAAAGAACATGGTGTAGATCCCCTGTCCATGATCGAGGACAACGCTGTGCCCGGAATAGAACTGATCATCCACGAGCACCACCACGCCGTCATTGGGCGCGAGCACCGGCTCTCCCTCGTCCGCCGTGATGTCAACTCCCGAGTGGGAATTCTTCGGAATGTTATTGATGATCCTTCTGACGCCGAACGGGGTGCCGACCTTTTTCCCCGGCAGGGGATCGATGAAGTTCCCGCTCCAGATACGAAGGGAATCGAAAGGCCAGATGGCCGCTATCTTCTTCTGCTCTTGCTCCGCCCGCGCCTCGTTCTCGGGCGAGAGGACAACCATGCCCTCGGGCAGCGTGAGCCGCTGGACCGGATACTTCTTCTTCACGATCCTGATGTTCTTACGGAGCTTCTTGCCGTTGATCATGACCTCCAGGGGATACCTCCCCGGCTCCTGATTCAGATCGATGCCGATGACCGCCTTGAACGTTTTATTTGCCGGGTTGAAATAGAGTTGCTTTCCGTTGAAGGTGCCTTCCACCGGTCCGGCCGCATTCTTGACAGCGACCGTGATGATATCGCCGGGACCGATCTTCTCCGGCTGGATGATGACCCTGGGAGACGCGACTGTCGCTGCGTGAACAAGGAGGGGCGAAAAAACCAGTGCGATAATGAGCAATATGTTCTTCACAGAATTTACCCCGGAGCCTTTCATGTATTTATTCCGCATTCCGCTTGTACCCCTTACCCCGGCCCTCTCCCGCAAGGGGCGAGGGTGAAATTCTTTTGCGTTACACTGTCTTGCTCCTGACCTCTGTCTTCTGACCTCTGTCTTCTTTCTTCAAATATTTGCTCACACCCTTCATGGAGCAGAACTCGCCGCACATGCTGCAGACGTCGGATTCTTTCGGCAGGCTTGACTCGCGCAGCTTGCGGGCCCGTTCCGGGTTGATCGAAAGCTCGATCTGGCCTTTCCAGTCGAGTGCCTTGCGTCGTCGCGCCATCTCGTTGTCCCAGTCCATCGCCCCCTTAACGCCCTTGGCAATGTCGGCCGCGTGCGCCGCAATGCGCGATGTGATAACTCCCTCGCGCACATCCTCAAGGTCCGGCAGACGCAGATGTTCGGACGGGGTAACATAGCACAGAAAATCCGCGCCGGCCGCGCCGGCGATCGCGCCGCCGATGGCCGATGTGATGTGGTCGTATCCCGGCGCCACGTCCGTCACGAGCGGGCCGAGCACATAGAACGGAGCCCCCTTGCACAGTTCTTTCTGGATCTTGATGTTGGTCTCGACCTGGTTGATCGGCACATGGCCCGGCCCCTCGATCATCACCTGTACGCCTGCTTCGTGCGCCTGGTCGCGCAGCTCACCGAGGGTGATCAGCTCTTCGATCTGCGCCCGGTCCGTGGCATCGGCTAGACAGCCCGGCCGCATGCCGTCGCCGAGAGAAAGCGTCATGTCATACTTCTTGCAGATCCCGATCAAACGGTCGTACTGCGTATAGAGCGGGTTTTCCATTCCATTCACCACGATCCATTCGAGGTGGAACGCGCCCCCGCGGCTCACCACGTCCATGATCCTGCCCTGGCGCTTCAGCCGCTCCACGCTCGAGATGGTCACGCCGCAGTGCACGGTCACGAAGTCCACGCCCTCTTCGGCCTGCTCCTCGATCACGCGGAACAGCAGTTCCGGGTCCATCTGCACGATGGATTTTCCCTGGGCCACGGTCTCGACCGCTGCCTGGTAGATCGGCACGGTGCCGATGGAAACAGTGGACTGCCTCAGGATCTCCCTGCGGATCTCGATGATCGGGCCGCCGGTCGAGAGGTCCATGACCGCGTCTGCACCGGCCGCCACGGCGACCTTGAGCTTCGCGATCTCATCATCGATCGACATCCGGTCTTTGGAAGTGCCGATGTTCGCATTGACCTTGGTCCTGAGCCCCCTGCCGATGCCGAGCGGGGAGATAGAGGTATGCCGGTTGTTCCTGGTGATGACGATGGTGCCATTGGCGATCCCCGTCAGGATATGCTCGGCCGTCACACCTTCGGCCCTGGCCACTGCCTCCATCTCGGGAGTGATGTTGCCTTTTCGCGCTTCGAGAATCTGTGTCATGTTACACCTCGCCTCTATTCTGCCTGATACCGTGCTTAGCGCGGAGCACAGGATTGACATATGATCTTATCACAGAGAGTTATTGCTTCGCTAAGTTTGCTAGCAGCGTTCTTGATATCTTCTGCAGCCAAGATGGCAGATATCATTGCCACACCACTTGCCCCTGCAAAAAGAACTTGCGCCATATTCCCACTTTTTATCCCTCCAAGTGGATAAAATGGTATACCAATCTCACATTTAAGCTCTCTAAGACCAGCTACTCCCACCGGATGGCCAATTTTAGCCTTTGAAGCTGTCTCGAATATAGGCCCAAAGGTTATAAAATCCGCCCCTCCAGCCTCTGCAGCTTTGGCCTCCGCCAGATTATGGGTCGATACGCCGATAAGCATATTGCTGCCAACGACCCTGCGGACCGCCTCAACAGGCATACTCGTATGGCCGAGGTGTACACCGTCAGCATTTACCGCGACCGCCACATCAACGCGGTCGTTAATGAAAAGCCTGGCCCCGAACTCGTTCGTCAACGTTCTCATTTCCTGTGACAAGGCGAGCAGTTCCCTGACAGGCAGGTCCTTCTCCCTCAACTGGACAGACCGTACTCCGCCCTCGAGCGCCAGTCTGACAGCGGCGGCCAGGGGCATGTTCACCTGCTTCCGGTCCGTGATCAGGTAGAGTTTGAAATCGACAGGCAAAATAACCTCCGCAATGCGCATAGGGCATAGTGAAACGTGCTTTACGCTCTGCTCCCGGCTCCATGCGCCATGCACTATGCACCATGCACTATGCAGACCTTAACTTCCTATCATTCCATCCAGCGGGCTGCTGGCCGTGGCATAGAGTTTCTTCGGGATCCTCCCTGCCTTGAACGCGAGACGGCCGGCAAGCACGCCGTACTTCATGGCCTCGGCCATCAAGATCGGGTCTTTTGCCCCGGCAATCGCCGTGTTCAGCAGCACCGCGTCGCACCCCAGCTCCATGGCAAGCGCGACATCGGAGGCGGTACCCACTCCCGCGTCGACAATGATCGGGACCTTCACGGTTTCCATGATGATCCGGAGATTATAGGGGTTCCTGATGCCGAGACCGGAACCGATAGGCGCGGCAAGCGGCATGACCGCGGGACAGCCGATAGCAACGAGCTTCTTGGCCATGATCGGATCATCGCTCACATAGGGAAGCACGATCAGCCCCTCTTTGATCAGCACCTTCGCTGCCTCGAGCGTCGCCTCGTTGTCCGGGAACAGAGTTTTCTCATCGCCGATCACTTCGAGCTTTACAAGCTTCGTGATACCCGCCTCGGCAGCGAGCATGGCCGTGCGGATCGCGTCCTTTGCCGTGTAGCAGCCCGCAGTGTTCGGAAGGATCTTGTACTTCTTCGGGTCGATATAATCGAGCAGGTTCTCCTTGCCTTTGTCGATTATGTTCACCCGCCGGACCGAAACGGTCACCACCTCGGCGCCCGAGGCCTCGATGGCCTTTTTCGTTTCAGCAAAGTCCTTGTATTTCCCGGTGCCGACCCAGAGACGGGAGTTGAATTCAATGCCAGCAATGATCAGTTTGTCGTCCGTCATAATAAAGCCCATCCTTATTTTTCAATTTCCAATTTTCAATTGTGCCGATGGCGCCACACCCTCCCGCCATAAAACTCACCACCTCCAGGCTGTCGCCTTCCTTGACTGGTGTCGAGCCATAAACGTCCTTCTTCACGATCTCCATGTTCAGCTCCACTGCCACACGCTGGTGCTGGACATTCAGGAACTCCAGCAGACCAAGGACCGTGATGTTGTCAGGCGTCTGTTTCTTTTCACCATTCAGAGTTATGATCATGGTATCTTCCCCCTGCTGCCCATTCAGGCAAAAGGGATCACGCCTTCCTGAACGCAAAAAGCCGTATCCAGGAGATACGGCTCGAAAGGTTTTCGATGGTGATATACTCGCCTTCCCTACGCCGGCACTACCCGGATCAGGTTCTAAGGGTCGTCCTTCTCAGGACTCTCAGCCGATCGGCTCCCCCAGCTTTCTGTGTCGGTACAATACTGCACGACAGGACCAATGTCAATAGCTTTTGCGGACTTTTGCGGCCCTTTTACCCGTTCAGCAGTTTGACCACGGCCATGCCGTCATCATGATATTCAATGATATTGAGCGCACCGAATGCCTGGTCGATCCTGAACAGGTTCATCAGGTCCATGCCGAGCGCGTCTGCCAGGATGACCCGGTTCACGCCGCCGTGGAGGAGCATCGCGATCTCCTGCTCCGGATGGGATTCTACCAGCCGTTTGAACACCGGCAGTATCCGCACGCTAACATCGACGAGACACTCTCCGCCGGGCGGGCGATAATTGAGCAGGTCCTCCCGCCACGCCGCGTATTGCCCGGGAAAGCGGGCCTTGATCTCATCCGCCGTCAGCCCTTCCCACGCGCCCACGCTCCGCTCCCGGAGTTCCCGAAGCGGGGTGGAGGAAATGCCGACACGGCGTGAGATGATCTCGGCGCCCTTCTTCGAGCGGATGAGATCGCTCGAATAGACCGCAACGATGCCCTTTCCCTCGAGAAGCCCCGCGAGCCGGTGCATCTGGTCGATGCCCGTCTGCGTGATATCGATGTCGATGTGGCCGTTGTAGCGCTTCTCGCCGTTGTTCGCCACCTCGCCGTGGCGCATAAGGTAAACCCGGGTCGGCATGGTCCTAAGTTCCGCTCGCGAATATCACAAACAAGAGGAGTACAAGCACCTCGTTCAGTTCGTTCATCGCGCCGATCGCGTCACCCGTCACCCCGCCGAGTTTTCGGACAAGGTAACGTTTCCCGAGATACGTAAGCAGCACAACACCGCAGATCAGAATGAAAAAAAGGACAATGGATCGTGCATCCAGCCGCACGACCACGAATGCCGACAAACAGATGGCCAGGGCAGAAGTGGCGGCCAGGCCGCTTGACCTGAGATGTCCCACAAAGGCCTTGCCCATGCCGCGCTCGCGTCCGTATTCCGCGTTGAACACCATGAGCGTCTGCGCCCATCGCGCCACTACCGGTGCAACCAGCAGCGCGCCGATCCTGTCGCTTTCAAAGAGGCTGTTGAGGCACAGATATTTCATGAACAGGACGAAGAAGATGCCGAGCGCCCCGGCGGTCCCGAGCCTGCTGTCCTTCATGATGGCAAGCCGTGAGGAATGGTTGCTTCCACCCATCAATCCGTCGAGCGTATCGGCCAGGCCGTCGATATGGATCGCCCGCGTGATTATGACCGAGATGATGATAAGCAGGAGCGTGGCAATGGGCTGGGGCAGGGCGATCAAGGCGAACGCCTTGTCCGCGTTGACCAGGAGAAATCCGATCAGAAAACCGACCAAGGGGAAATAGACCATGGACTTCGCCAGGTCCCCTTCCGCGACGTCGTGGTCCTTCTTCACGGTGACGATGGTAAGAAATTGCACAGCTGTGATGAAATTTTTAAGCATCGCTCGTTAACCGCCTTTGGGGCCTTCCTGACCCGGACAGGCCTGAACCGAAAGTTCAAAACCGAAAAGCGTCTCTCGCAAAGACGCCAAGGACGCCAAGAAAATCGTTAGGTCTTGGTTTTTATGAAACAACTAATTTAGCCCTTCTTTGCGAGCTTAGTTTATGCCCGTGTTATGGCTTGTCCCCGCGCTATCGCAAGAGCAGGGGGCAACAGCAGGGTACGGCTCAGTGTGGCCCTCTTCTTGGCCATTGCGCGAAACATTCTTGCCGTTTTGAATAGAATTTGGTTACTTAGTTCCTGGCCCGGAAAAGTTTGATATAGTTCAACTAACGTCCCACCTTCTCACCGTCGCTCTTCTCCGCCACGCCCGCATCCACAAACGTCGCCATCTCGCCGAGGATCTTCACGCCTGCCTCAACGAGCGACATACCGAGTGCGGCGCCTGTACCCTCCCCGAGCCTGAGGTTCAGATCAAGGAGCGGTACCTGCTCCAGATGTTCAAGCATCTTCCGGTGGCCGATCTCCACGGACTGGTGCGCGGCGATCATATATCCTTTGACCAGGGGGTTCAGTTCCGCGGCAATGAGCGCGCCCGCGGTCGAGATGAACCCGTCGATAACCACGGGGATCCGATACAGGGCGGCGCCGAGCACAAGACCCGCAATGCCCGCGATCTCGTATCCGCCGACCTTGGCGAGCACGTCAAGCGCGTCTTTGGGGTCCGGATCGTTCATCGCGATCGCTTTCTTGATGATCGCGACCTTGTTCTGAAGAGAGCGGTCATCGATGCCCGTGCCGCGGCCCGTGACTTTTCCCGCGTCCGTGCCCGTGATCACGGACACGATAGCCGACGAAGGCGTCGTGTTCCCGATGCCCATGTCTCCTGTCCCGAGCAGATCGAGGCCTTCTTTGTATTTTTCTACCAGCTCTATGCCGGCAAGCACTGCCCGTTCCGCTTCGTCGCGCGTCATGGCCGGACCCTTGGTCATGTTCCGCGTGCCGCGCCCGATCTTTCTGATCTCCAGCCCTTCCATGGGCTCGAAATCGTGATCAACGCCCATGTCCACAACGATCACCCTTGCGCCCACGTGCTTTGCAAGCACATTCACAGCGGCGCCGCCGCGGATGAAGTTGAGGACCATCTGGGGCGTTACCTCTTTGGGGAATGCGCTGACACCCTCCTCGGTCACTCCATGATCGCCGGCAAAAGTAAAGATGATCTTGTTCCGGATCGTCGGCTTGTCCCTGCCCGTGATAAGACAGTATTTCCTGGCGAGTTCTTCGAGCCGGCCGAGGCTCCCCTGCGGCTTCGTAAGGTTATCGAGCTGCGCCTGGACCGCATTGGTGCGCGATGTGTCGACGGGTTGGATCTTGTTCAGTACTTCCTGCAGTTTTCCCATTGGATTTTCCCTCCCTAATTCGGACAAGCCGGAAAAGCTTTTTAGCCACAGAGGTCACCGAGAACACAGAGAGAAGCGAAAAACGGTATATTTCTAAACTACTTTCAAGACGTTCTCTGAGCCCTCTGTGCGCTTCGTGGCGAAATATTCTTGGTGTTTTGAGTAGAATTTTAATTTAGTTACTAATTTTTTTATTTTATCTTCAACGGAATTCCCGACGCGGTAAAATACACTTCATCGGCGAATAGGGCCACTTTCTGGTTCAGCATGCCCGCAAAGTCGCGGAACTTTCTCGCCAGGGGATTGTCCGGCACGATGCCAAGCCCCACCTCATTGGACACAATAATGCAGGCGCCGCCAAAATCCTGCAGCGCGATCACGAGTTCATCCGCGCGGGACGAGACAGCACTGTCGCCATCCGTGTGGGCCATGACGTTGCTCAGCCAGAGGGTGAGGCAGTCGAGAAGCACCACGTCATAGCGGCCGGAAAGCTTCTTCAGCAGCTCCGCCACCGCAAGCGGTTCCTCATAGGTGTCCCACGCAATGCCGCGGTCTTTGCGGTGCTTCTCTATCCTCGCGGCCATCTCGGGATCGAGCGCCTGCGCCGTGGCGAGGTACGCCCGCTGACCCGTCAGGCCGCTCGCCAGCTTCTCCGCAAATGCCGACTTACCGGACCGTGCCCCGCCGGTGATGAAGTATATTTTGCTAGACATGATAATGCTATGGTTCGTGGACAAAAAAGCCCCGCCTGCATTATCAGGAGGGGTCAAACTCTTCAGATAAGCGGAACTTTGACGCTGACGACAGACTGAAATTTGTTTTCTCCCATGACGTCTGCCGGCTGTTGTCTGTATTCCGCTCTCTGTCGTCTGCTTTATGGAGCGGGCGACGGGATTCGAACCCGCGACACCAAGCTTGGGAAGCTTGTACTCTACCAACTGAGCTACGCCCGCTTTTTTTGAAAGTCATTATAGCGACGGGCTTGCGTGTTGTCAACCCCGAAAAAAGAAAATGTCCATGATCATGCCACCGGCACATTCATAACTGAAACAGCGAATTGCTTCTATTGTTGAGAGAGATAACAGTCATGGACTCAATAAAAAATCGATTTTTACGCGATGGCCAAGAAGAGGGCCACACTGAGACACAGAGATCACGAAGAAAATTAAATCGATACCTTAAGGGATTACCTCTTTGTGACTTCGTGGCTTTGTGTGAGATAAGGCTTTATACAACTTTGTCAATTGTGAAAGGTTCAGGATCAACCAGATACCGGTCAGTGTTGCGGCTGGTCCTCATTTCATTGCAAAAAGGCTTTGACGTCCTTTTCCAGTTCCTCGTCGCTGCCCATGCCGAGATATCGCCTGGATATCTTGCCTTCTTTATTCAGTATCAGCGTCATGGGGATCGAGCGCACCTGGTATTGCTCCGCAACAGCATCGGTTCCTTTCAGAACCGTATAGGTAATATGCTGCTCAGCAACAAATGACTTTACCTCATCCAAGCCGCCCTGGTCCATTGACACAGCGAGCACCACTAAGCCCTTGTCCTTATAAGCCTTGTGCAATTGTTCAAGACCCGGGACAGCCGCGCGGCAGGGGGGGCACCAGGTGGCCCAGAACTCAAGCAGCACAACCTTGCCTTTTTGGTCCGACAGTTTGACGGTTTTCCCGCCCATGTCCTGGAGAGTAAAATCGGGAGCAGAGAGAGAGCCCGGTTGCGCGCCCTTGTCAGTGCACCCGGCTGCCAACGCCATCACGACGATGGCTGGAATGACGAATCTCTTCAACATCAACAGCTCCTTTTCAAGCAGAAGGTCAAACAAAAACTGCCCGCCAAAGACGGGCAGTCGATCTGACAACAATATATTCGACAGTTCACACCGGTATCCGGCCACACTCAGACCACGCCTATTTCGCGAGCAGGTTGTCCACCTTGACTTTGAGCTGGGCCTTGGGCACAGCGCCGACCACCTGGTCCACGGTCTGGCCGCCCTTAAAGAACATGAGGGTGGGGATGCCCATGATGCGGTACTTGCCGGCGATGTCCGGGTTCTCGTCCGTGTTCAGTTTCCTGACCTTTAGCTTGCCCTCGTATTCCTTCGCGATCTCGTCAACGATCGGCGCAACCATCCTGCACGGCCCGCACCAGACAGCCCAAAAGTCCACCAGTACAAGCTCCGATGCCTTCAGTACTTCCTGCTCCCATGTTGCACTCGTCACCGCTTCAGCCATTACAACCTCCTTCAAACCCTTTTATCGCGAATTTTTGACAGATGCGGGAAGCTCCTGCTTGATCGCGCCTTCGGGGCAGACACGCGGACAGGCCCCGCAGTCAATACATTCCATCGTAATGACCGCACGCCCGTCCTGCATCTTGATCGCCTCGGTAGGACACACATCCAGACAAGTCCCGCATCCGGTGCATCTATTTTCCGTGATTCGATACTGCATATAACAGTTGTTTCAATAATAGACCATGCACTATTCATTGTCAATATTTTTTACTCCGTTAGAGAATGGCCGGCACAATCTTTCAGCAAAACCTCCTGGTTCATACAATCACTCTTATCATTGATCTCGAAATCATTGTCTATTTACAAAACTTGTGGCATAATCACCAGGCGATGAAATGCATCATACTGCCATATGGGGACGCGGGCTGGATGGAAAAAACCCGCATTCTGGAGGAACTTATTGTATCCAGAAACGTGCCGCCGTTTATCTATAACGATGTTCTGATCCTCGTGCCCTCGTCTCGTATGAAGCGGATGTATGGCAGGCTGTTCCTCGATCTCGTTCATCGCAAAGGTTCGTCAGCACTCGTTCAGCCCGAGATCCAGACGCTCCATCAGTTCTTCGAGAAGCTCTACTCCTCCCTCAATGGCCCGCGGCTCATGGACGAGAACAGCAGATTGTTCCTGCTCGAGGGTCTGGTCAAGGAGCGCCTCATCAACGCTTCTCTTTTCAACCAGAGTCCGGACCTGCTCGCGCCTTCTCTCTCTGCCGCGCTCGCGAAGATGATCGAACAACTTTCCGCGGCAGGCGTGATGCCCGCTGACCTTTCCCTCAAGATCAAGGATGCCGAGTTTTTCGACAAGCCCCAAGTCAGGCTGCTTATCGATGTCTATACCCGGTATACCGCCCTCCTGGAGAAACGCGGCCTGACCGACCCGGCAGGCATGCGCGCCCATCTGCGCGACCACTTCGACCCCGCATGGCTCGCACACTATTCCCGGATCGTCATCGACGGGATCCAGGACACGGGCAGGCTTGAAACGGACATTCTGCGCAAGATGGTTGAATGCGGCGACTGCGCATACCTGGTGGATGCGCCATCGCCGGACCTGCTTGAACGCGCCGGAGAGTCTCACCCTCTCAGGATAACGAAAGACTTCATCTCAGCCGTCGGGATCGCGCCGAAAGCCGGCCGTGCCGGCATGAACAACGACGACCGGTTCCTTGCATCAACCGTGTTCTCGGACAAACCTTTCTCTGAGATAATACAGAACGCTCCTTCCCCATCGACCTTTTCAAAGACGATCAACCTGCTCTCGACGGTCAATACCCGCGAGGAAGTGTCGATGATCGCGGGAATGGTGAAACGGTCATTGAAGAACGGCATTGTGCCGGATTCCATTCTCGTGGCCTTTCCCTCGCTTGATGAATACGGTCCGCTCGTGGAAGAGATCTTCAATGATTACGGCATCCCCTACAACCGCGCACTCGGCAGGCAGCTCAGCACCTCGCCGGTATCGACCGCAGTGGTCTCGCTCCTCCGCTCATTTCAGGAAGACTTCTCCGGACAATCGTTGCTGAGAATTATCAGTTCGCCCTTTACGAAATTCAGCGAGGATCAGGGCCTCTCCCCGGCACTCGACGGGCTGATGCGGGACAGGAGGATAACCGGCGGCAAGGACAAGCTGCTCTCCGCGGTCGCGCATCATGACCGGGGAGAAAACGGCAGGGACCTCCTGTCGGGACCGTTGAAGGAGCTTTTCGCTGCCCTCGACCCTTTTGACGCTAAAGAAGCATCCCCCCTTTCCCTCTGGATGGAGCGCCTTGACGGTCTCATCTCCTGGTCAGGGCTCGCGGCGCGGGTGGATAAAATTCACGGCCCCTTGAATATCAATCTTCAGGCATATAGAAAATTGAACGATACCCTCGCGTCGCTTCGCCGGGCCGGTGCCCTCTTTCCGGAATATACCTGCACGTTCAATGAATGGCTGTTCCTGCTCAAGAAGACCTTCATGCACACCCGGTTCCAGGTGCCCCCCGAAGATGAGGGCGGTGTCCAGATCCTGGGCATTGAAGAAAGCATGGGCCATCCGTGGAAAGAGATCTATCTCGGCGGGCTCGTTGACGCCAAGTTCCCCCAGCGTCTGCCGCAGAACATCTTCCTGCCCGAACAGGCACTCGAAAGCATGGGCGTGAGAACGCTTGAGAAGACGCGCTTGAACGCTGCATATCATTTTTATCGTCTTCTCCTTTCTGCCGGGACCGTTACGCTTACCTATCCTGAGAACGAAGGCGACAGGCCTGTTGTGCCGTCATCGTTTCTGGAAGAGCTGACCCCGCTCAAGAAATCCGGCCTGCTGAATCGCGGGATCGGGAAGACCTCCCACATCCAGTTCAGCCTGAAGCTTGAAGAAAGCCACAGCATACCGGAGCTGGCAAAAGCAACAAGCCTGTCAGGGAATATGAACGGCATACAGCATATCCTGAACGCTGGTCTCGAAGGACTGTCCGGGATCAGGTCCGCGATCGAGTACCGACCAGCGGAACCGACCTCACCCGTCGTACCGCTGCAGAAGCGTGAATTCTGGGTTACCGAGCTGGATGACTACCTCAATTGTCCTTACCGATACTATGTCAGGCATGTCCTCGGCATCGAACCGCTCGAAGAGGTGACCGAGGATATTTCTCCCCTGGACCGCGGCAGCAAGATCCATGCGATCCTGCGGAACTTCTACCTTTCATGGAACAAGACAGTCGCTCGGGAGACTCGCGGTGAGGCGCAGGCGTTCTTACGGAAACTCGCCGACTCGGCCTTTGATAAGGAAGCAGACACGTTCCGCAACCGAAGAGACAAAGAGCGCTTCCTCACGGTCATGGCTGAACGGTTCCTTGATGCAGAGGAGGCGTTCTGGAAGCAGGGAATGAAGCCGGCCTTTCTGGAGCACAAGATCGAGCACTACCGTCTTGTCCTTTCGAATGGCGAAGAAGTCGAGCTCTCGGCAAAGATCGACCGCATCGACGTTGACAGCAATGGGGACTTTATCATCGTGGATTACAAGACCGGCAGCTATCCCCTCCCGAAGATGAATGCTGAGCAGGACATCTTCCAGCTCCCGGTCTACGCGGTCATGGCAATGCAACAGGTTAGGGCATGGCGCGCCGCTCCCCTGCGGAAACCCATCGGCCTGGCATATTATGACCTCGCCGGAAAGACCGCGGGCGGGGCGCGGGATGTGGTGCTCTTTAATAAAGAGGCGCGCAATGACCATCCAATGGCAAGACCCAAGGCAAGCCCCAAAAACGCAGAGGAATTTGAGGCGATATTAAAACAGAGCATGGACAAGGCCCGCATGGCAGTCGAAGGCATCCACGCCGGTAATTTCTCAGCCAAACCGCAGAATGAAAACAAGTGCCGGTATTGCCCGAATGAGATGATGTGTGAAAAAAAGGAACCATAGGGGTCGCCCCTATATAAACATCTTTTTTCTATGGTACATCATTAATTTTGAGTTAAGTTTTTGAACAGTCAAAAACGTTCACCACAGAGACGCCGAGACGCGGTGAAAAGAATGGCAAGGCTCGGGTTTAAAATATAAGAACATGAAGTCCTCTGCGTCTCCGCGTCTCTGCGGTTCAAATATTTTGACTTTGTTTCATGGGTCCGAGGCATTGCCTCGCTAATAATCATGTCCAATAATAAAGATCAAACAATGTCAAACGCCTCCGACACTGCCAAATCCGTGCACCTCTCGGCCTCAGCCGGATCGGGCAAGACCCGCGCGCTCAAGGAGCGCTACCTGGCGCTCCTCGACGTGCTCGACAAGTGCGGGCTCAACATCGATCAGGCCGTGGCCATCACGTTTACGGACAAAGCCGCTGCGGAGATCAAAGAGCGCGTGATGCGCGACCTGCCCGAGGCCATGCTCAAGAAGATCATCCGGGGCAAGCAGGACCTCCGCATCTCCACCATCCACTCCTTTTGCATGAACCTCCTGAAGCGCTACCCGCTCGAAGCGGGTCTCCCGCCTGACTTCGGCGTGCTCGATTCCCGCGACCAGGCAACCAAGATCCAAAAGGCCATCGAAGATACCCTTGAAGAAACCGACCAAGACCAGGAGATCATGGCCGCGCTCAAGGGGTTCACGGCCGACGAACTTATTTCAACCATCGAGTACCTGCTTTCAATCAGGACCAGGCTCAAACGCATGGAGATCGACGCACAGGGACCGGACGGCCTGCTCGAGTCCGTCCGAGCAGGAATGGAAACAGGCGCGGCTGAGGAGGAGCTCGCCACACTTATCACCAGCGCTGAGTGGCGGAAATCGTTCCAGGAGATGGAGCTCTTGCTCAAGGCAGAGGGCGACAACTATGTCGATTGCATGGGGTCTGGTCACCTTCTGCTCGCCGAAGCGCAGGACTCGGATGCCGCGTTCAGGGCAGCGGCATCACTCTCACCGATCTACTGTACCCTTGAAGGCACACCGCGCAAGAACGCGACGATCGCTGTGAAGTCCTTCAAAGGCAGGAACAGACAGGGATACAAGAAGCTCTTCTTCGCCATCCAGGCACTGCTGTATAGGCTCAGGAACGCGTACCAGCGCGCACAAGCAGGCCGCGAGTCGCTCAGCATGCTCCGGTTGTATCTCCGTTCGGCTGAACACTACCAGGCATCGAAGCTCAGAGAGGGCCTCCTGGACTTCGATGACCTTGAGATCTACGCCTACCGTCTGCTCCAGAACAGTGAATCGCCGGAGATCCTCTACTGGCTCGACCGCAAGGTCCTTCACTTCCTTGTTGATGAGTTCCAGGACACGAGCGACATCCAGTGGGCCATCCTCGATAGGCTGACCAACGAGATCTTCGCTGGCCAGGGTGCGGAAAAACGCATGCCGCCAACGCTGTTCGTGGTCGGCGACGAAAAGCAGTCCATCTACCGCTTCCGCGAGGCGAACTATCGCCTGATCGAGAACGTCAAACGGAGGATGGAGACGCTTTTGCCTCCTGGATCGCGGGCAATCCTCACGCTCGACAAGAACTTCCGTTCAACACCCGAGGTCATCGAGACCGTGAACAGGGTCTTTGCAGGGCTATGGGGCGAAGCGTATAAACCCTCTGACATTGACAGAAAGGACCACAGGGGAAGCGTCCAGCTCATCGAGATCCAGTCTGCATCTGGAGAAGGGGCCCCTTCCGGCCCTGCTGAAGCCGATGTGCTGGCGCAGAGCATACAGTCGTTCGTGGAAACCGGCGCCATTGTCTACGATAAGGTTAATGATGACTGGAAAGAACGGCATGCCGCGTACGGCGACTGCGCCATCCTGATCCAGTCCCGCACAAAGCTCAAGGATTACGAAACGGCACTGCAGCAGGCAGGCATTCCCTTCCGGGTGATGGGCGGGATCGGTTTTTATGAGGAGGACGAGGTCCAGGCCATGATGAACACCCTCTTCTTTCTCTGGAACAAGGATGACAACCTTGCGCTTGCTGCAGCACTTACCTCAGCCCTCTTCGGGTTCACGGACAAGGACCTCTTCGACCTCATGCAGCAGCACGGAGATATTCTCGATGCCCTCCGAACGCTGCGACCGGGAGCATGGGAGTTGTTGCACCGCTGGCAACAACTTGCGGGCGTCGCGCCTCTTGCGGCCCTTATGCACACGATCGTCAACGATACCGGCGCCTATGTGCGGTTCGGCAGGAAGAACCCGCAGGCGATCTTCAACATCGACAAACTCCTCGATACTGCCCGCGAGTTCGACCGCCGCGGCCATACCACGCTCCAGGACTTTGTGGAATGGGTCAGGAACCTCCGCAGGACCGAGCAGCGCGAGGCCACTGCTGATATGAACCTTCCCGGGTTCCAGGGGTCCGTCAGCATCCTGACCGTGCACAAGGCCAAGGGTTTGGAATTTCCCATCGTGTTCCTGCCGGGAATGAACCAGGCCGCGCGTTCTCTCACCATCGGACCGGAGGCCCTCATCAGCGAATCAGGCAATGGGCCGTGCATCGCGATCAAAGATGCGAACAATCCGGTGTACAATGATATGTGGAAAGGCGACAGCGGCGAGCGGGAAGAGATCAAGCGGGAACAACAGCGGCTTCTCTATGTCGCGATGACACGGGCCCGGGACCATCTGATCATGCTCGGCACACTCGGGAACAGCAAAACACCGGTCAAACAGAACACCTGGCTGGATGATCTGCACACCACAGCGCCGCAACCCTTATTCGCAGCACCGATCGACGGTCCGGCAGGCGTGCGTTTCTACTCGTATCCTGTGTCCGAACGGGGACCGCGCATCACGGGAAAAACCCCTTCAGTCCCGCTCTCCAAGGGGGGAGTTGAGCAGGGCGTTTCAGCGCAGATAGATGTTCAACAGGTCCTCAACAACATCTCCCCCATCCCTCGCTCGAATGCGCTTGAATGGAAGCGTGCAACTGACTTCATCGAGCAGGAAAAGAAAGATGCAGCCGGGACGGTTGCTCTTTCAGGTGAAGGCAGGGGTATTTCTCCCCTTATTCGCGGAAGCATTCTCCACCGCTGCCTTGAGGAATACACGAAGAACGGCGCGTACGATATTGACGGGATCACTGCCGAATATCCTGAGATAATGACGCGCGGGCAAGATGCTCAACATACCGTGAAGGTCGATGTCGAGTCGATCCTGCGATCAGTTCTGGGAAACAACACTATTGCATGGATATTCGAGCGTCAACAGCACGCATACTCTGAGCTGCCCTTCCTGTATAAAAAAGGCCATTCCCTCGTTAGCGGCATCATCGATCGCGTGGTCGTAAAAGACGGCAAAGGGTCTGTGATCGACTACAAGTCCATCGTCATAGATAGTAACAAGACACTCGATGAATGGAAGGAACATTATCGCCCGCAGCTCGCAATCTACTGCGAGGCCGTGAAAGAAATCTTCAAACTTGAGAGCGTGGAGGGATATCTCCTGTTCCTTGATAGTAACCGGCTCGTACACTGCACAGGTCTGTAGACCCCGCCGTCTCAGCCATAGGTATCGAATCCATAGATTGACATTAACGATCCGCTTGCCTTGTCAGTCGTTCCTGAAGCAGGTACCCACTGATTTTTCCGCAAGGTCCTTTCTAAAAAAAACAGCCTTCGTTAAACCATTATGGTTTTTCAGTGTCGAAATTCATAACCCAGAACCGTTTGCCAGGTGGGGAGGCGAACCGTAATCATGTTTTTTCAGCCAGTTGCGCTCGGACAAGCTGACTTACCTCACTCGCAATGACATGCATCCATCTTGCTCATGACACCATCATAATGTATAATCTAATACGAACGCATTGAACACTGATACAACATGGCCTCTCACCCCCTCGCCTTTCTCAGGGCAGGCCTGGTCCTCTTCAAAGCGGGGAGAAGGGAACCCGTTGGTATGTAACAAATATTATTTCGATTGTATCAATTTATCAATAAGAGGAGGAACATATGCAGAATCGCACCAGCAACAGCAACATTTCATGGTTTTTCGTTGTACTCAGCTTCCTATTCCTTGTTTCGGGCGTTCACCTGACCGCTGATACCGCCCTCGCCGGGGGAAAAAGTATTTCCCCGGACAGCAAAAAATTACTCGGGAATTTAAGCAACGCTCTGGCCGAGGTGGCCGAAGTGGTACGGCCGGCAGTGGTGAATATTTCGACAACGACCACGATCCCGGCGGAAGAGAACCCCTTCGGCGACATGTTCAATGATCCTTTTTTCAGGCACTTCTTCGGCGACCAGTTCAATCATCCGGGGTTGAATCGGAAACATAAGTCCTCTGCCCTGGGGTCGGGCGTGATCATGTCCGATAAGGGGTATATTCTGACCAATAGCCATGTGGTCAAGGGTGCCGATGAGATCAAAGTGGTCCTGTATGACAAGCGGGAATTCAAAGGCACGATCGTGGGCATTGATGCCAAAACAGATCTCGCCGTCGTGAAGATCGACGCCAAGGACCTGCCGACGGTGAAAATGGGGTCATCCTCCGCGCTGAAGACCGGTGACGTGGTGCTTGCAATCGGCAATCCCTTTGGTCTTAACCAGACGATCACCATGGGGATCGTGAGCGCCGTGGGAAGATCGCACATCGGTCTCGCCGATTTTGAGGACTTCATCCAGACCGACGCCGCCATCAATCCGGGCAATTCAGGCGGCGCGCTGGTCAACACCAACGGCGAACTGATCGGTATCAATACCGCCATCTTCTCGACCAGCGGCGGATACATGGGGATCGGCTTTGCGATACCCTCCGACATGGCAACCAGCGTTATGGACAGCATCATCAAGCACGGGAAGGTGATCCGGGGCTGGCTGGGTGTCAGCATCCAGGACCTTTCGCCGGATCTCGCGAAATCCTTCAATATCGCAGAACAGACAGGCGCCCTGGTTTCAGGCATCATGGAAGACAGCCCCGCGAACAAGGCCGGTCTGAAGCGGGGCGATCTCATCATCGAGTTGGACGGAAAAACGGTTTCCGACTCCACTAGCCTCAGGAACATGGTGTCAGCGTTATCGCCGGGAACAAAGATCGGGATCAAGATCATGCGGGATGGCAATCAGCAGTCCCTCACCGCAACGCTCGGCGAGTTCAAAGAAAAAGCGGAAATAAAAAAGACCGAATACAAGAACGTTCTGAAGGGCATTACGGTCCAGGACCTTACCACGAGCCTGCGTGACAAGCTGGACATCCCCGAAAACTTTACTGGTGTGGTTGTGACCGATGTCGCTTCTGACGGCCCGAGTCATGGTCTGTTGCAGACCAACGATGTGATCCAGGAAGTCAACCGTCAGAGCATCAAGAGCGCGCAGGAGTATGAACAGGCGGTATCGAAGATCAAAGAAAAGGACGGTGTGCTCCTGCTCATCTACCGGCGAGGAGGTTCGATCTACCTTACGATCAAACCATGAAAGCTGAATCGAGACGGTAGAGAACGTGCAACCGGCGATCGTGTGCACAGAGAGATATGAATCGAAACACATTTGAAATGATTGTAAATCTGTTTCTCGTCTAAGCCCTCTCCCCATTGGGGAGGGGGCTGGGTACAACCGACGACGGGAGCGATGATCGGGAAGCCGATCCCCGTCTATTTACATCCCCCTACGGCGGGCACTGCGCACAGACAGAGGTGAACAAGGCCGTACTGAGGTACCGGTCCCCGCGGTCGGGCAGGACCACGACGATCGTACCGTCCTTCATCTCCTTCGCTTTCTTGATTGCCGCAGACATGGCCGCGCCGCTGCTCATGCCCACGAACAGGCCCTCTTCGAGCGCCAGCCTGCGCGTCATATCGAACGCATCGTCGTCCACCACGTTCCACTTCTCATCCAGCGCCGCTGGATTGAAGATCTTCGGCACGATGGCCTCGGACATGTTCTTGAGCCCCTGGATCTTGTGGCCCAGGTGGGGCTCCACGCCGAGGACCGTTATCGAGCTGTTCATTTCCTTGAGCCGTTTTCCCGCGCCCATGAGCGTGCCGGTCGTGCCCATGCCGGCCACGAACACGCTCACCTCTCCCCTCGTCTGCTCGTAGACCTCTTTGCCCGTGGTCTCGTAATGGGCCTTGACATTCGCCTCGTTGTCGAACTGGTTCGGCATGAAATAGCCGTTTCGGTGCTCGTCGTAGAGCTTGTGCGCCAGCCGGATCGCGCCGTCGGTCCCCTGGTTGCCGGGGCTCAGCACCAGCTCGGCGCCGAAGGCCTCGAGCACCTTCCTCCGCTCCATGCTCACGCACTCGGGCATCACGAGCTTGACCTTGTATCCCCTGGCCGCGCCGACCATGGCGAGCCCTATGCCTGTATTCCCCGATGTCGCTTCGAGGATGGTCGAACCTTTTGTGAGCCTGCCTTCCGCTTCAGCGGACTTGACCATGTACCAGGCGATGCGGTCCTTCACCGATCCGCCGGGATTGTTCCCTTCCAGTTTGGCAAAGAGCCGGACCTTCGGATTCGGATTGATCCTGTCCAGCCGCGCAAGTGGCGTGTTGCCGATGCAATCAAGAATGCTCATCTACTTATTCCCCCCGTTAAACGTTGAATGGCGTTAGTATATTTAAATTTCGAGCAATACGCAATTATTTTGTTAGGTTGGACAGGTTGTTTCTTTGAGCGTGTGAGAAAAGAGGTGAACGTGATGAGAACACCGGCTGATACACGGGTTTCGCATAAGAGGAACGGTGATACTGACTAAATGAAAGATGATTATGACTAATGACTTGATTGACACTCCCCGGGAAAATGCTACAATGCTTATATATTACCATCAAGGGTAGGCTGTATCTTGAAAGGACTACCATGAAAGAATACGACGTCATCATCATCGGCTCAGGCAGTGGTGCGAGCCTTGTCAATGACGCGCTGTCACACGAGAAGACCGTTGCGATCGTGGACAAGGGGCCTGCGGGCGGCACGTGTCTGAATGTCGGTTGCATACCCACGAAGATGATCGTCTTCCCGGCTGACAGGATCATGGAAATCCGCGAGGCACAGAAATTCGGCATCGCCGCAGAGATCAAGGCGATCGATTTCGCGGCCATCATGGAGCGGATGCGGAAGCACATAAAAAAAAGTCACGACAACATCCAAAAAACGCTGGACGAGGCCGAAGGTTTCGATTACTACGGGGGCGAGGCGCATTTTACCGATGAGTATACACTCGATGTAACAAGCCGGACGATCAAGGGCAAGACAATCTTCATCGTATCAGGCGCCCGGCCGCTCATTCCTCCCCTCAAAGGCATCGAGAGCATCGAGTACCTCACGAACGAGAGCGCACTCGAGCTTACTGAACGCCCGGAAAGCATGATCATCATCGGAGGCGGATACATTGCCGCTGAGTTCGCCCATTTCTTCGAGGCCATGGGCACGAAGGTCACTATCATACAGAGGAACAAGCGGCTTGCCCCCGAAGAGGAGCCTGAGATATCTGAACTGCTGAAGACATCCCTTTCCCAGCGCATGACAATTCATACGAATACCGAAGCCATTGAGGTCCGCCAAACCGGAAAGATCACTACGGTCGTGGCAAAAGAACAGGACACGGGAAAACAGCTGGAGACCGTTGCTCAATATGTTCTTATCGCCGCGGGCAGAAAGTCAAACGCAGACGTTCTGATGGTCGGGAACACGGGTGTGAAGACGGACGAAAAGGGTTACATCAGTGTGGATGAGTTCTTAGAGACCTCGAAGAAAGGCATTTGGGCGTTGGGCGATGCCATCGGTAAAAAGATGTTCCGGCACTCGGCCAATCACGAGGCAGAGCTTGTCTGGCACAACGCGGTCCACGGAAAGAAATCACGAATGAACTTCCTCACCGTGCCGCATGCCGTGTTCTCCTATCCCGAAATCGCTTCCGTGGGACTTACCGAGGAGCAGGCGATCAAGCTCATGGGCAAACACGAGGTCCTTGTGGGCAAGGCCATGTACAGGGAAGTGGCGCGCGGAGAGGCCATGATGGAATACGAGGGATTCACCAAGGCTGTGGTGCACCGGAAAACGGGAAAGATCCTTGGATACCACATCATCGGCCCGCAGGCATCTATCCTGATCCAGGAGGTCGTGAATGCCATGGCTGGGGACGGGAACCTCTGGTCCGTGGCCAAGGGCATGCATATTCACCCGGCGCTGTCGGAAGTGGTAGTGAAGGCATTTACGAAGCTGAACGAGGTAACATAGAAAAGAGTGAATCAATATAAGTCGAGCATGCATGATGAGATTTGTGGAGGGACTGAATGAGGTGAATTCAAGGAGAAAGACTTGTCCCTACCGATTTTCTGTAATGGCTATCTCACTTAGCATGGACTCTGTCATGGCAAATATTGCAAAGTGTGATCAAATTTTCCTCGGTATTCGATCCACCATGGACATGTTGCTTTTTATGGTGTGCCTCCAGGTGCCGAGGGTCTGACGGATTCCATTTATCGTGCTTCCAACTGCATTTTTGGCAGGTGTAACCATCCCTCTTCAAAACGGATTTCCTAACGCTGTCCGGAATAACTCTATCATGACTTGGTGCTTGCCGGTCGCTCGAAAGTACATAAACGCCAACAGGTAAGTCAGGTCGGCCGGTTGTTTTTGTTGTAATCGGCCAACCCTGTTCAGTCCTCAATTCTCGAACCCGCCTTGCCCATTCACTTTTATTGTTCGCTACATATCTGAGCTCTTCACCTGTTATCTGCTTGCCGACATTAAACCGAAAATATTCGAGTATCTTATCTTGAACACTGATTTTCTTCCGTCTGATTTCATTCGCTTTATTCCATCGATGAGCGGCATCGCGGTCCTGCTTGTTGTCCAGGAGCATATAATCATCCGGCCCCATTGAGCCTACTTCGACATTTTTTATTGGTAGTTCTTCTTCAGTAGCCATTTCCTTGGCTGTTATCCCATTTATAACAGACCAGCCGAATTGCACTCGAAGCTCTCGTAATCTGCGCGCCCATTCCCCGATCCCGGAGACGACCAATAACTCGTGACCGCTGATCACCATTCGCGGATACTTCAGAAGGTAAAAGAGGATTCTATCTCTTGCAGATGACGCTTCTTCCTTTGGAATAAGAGAACTCCCAAGATTACGCAGTAGAGTAATTGCCGGCACAAGCGCCAACACCTTCTCTCGCAGGTCTTTGGATTTCAGTTCTTCCTTGAAATTCGTTAATAATCTGACAAGCTGCTCACGAATATTTTCCGGATTGTCCTGTGTTGAGCGTCGTACCATTTGAATGTCCTTTTGAAAACCGACCGGTAAATTTGCAAATTACTTTGTAGTTTATGTTAAGAACTTATCGATTTTTTTCTCCAAGCGACTTGTTTTCTCGACTTCGCAGCCCCAGATTACAAGGACTCGCCAGCCTAGCTTACGAAGTTCTGCTTTATTCTTCTTATCCCTTTCGATATTACCGATAATTTTCTTATTCCAAAATTGTATGTTTGTTGTGGGTCTCTTCGCTCTTTGACAATTCTTGTGGCCGTGCCAAAAACAACCATTTACAAAAATAACTTTTTTATATTTCGACAATACGATATCAGGTGTGCCAGGCAACTTCCTTACATTTAAGCGGTAACGAAATCCCATGCTATACAGTATTTTTCGGACGATTATTTCTGGCTTTGTGTTGCTGCCCGAAATTCTCGCCATAATCCAGCTTCTTTTTTTCCTGCTGAAGACGTCCGACATCGGTTGATTTCCTTGGACAGAAGCAATGTGTATACGCTATCTGCAATACGTGCAGCCAAGAGAGGTGGTACGGCATTGCCTATCTGTTTTGCTATCTCAATTTTGGAACCGCTGAATATGAAATTATCGGGGAAGGCCTGCAGACGCGCCGCCTCCCGGAAGGTAATGGGACGGTGTTGCACCGGGTGTAAATAACGTCCCTTTTCCGGTTTGAAAAACTCGGTTCTAATAGTGACGGACGGCCTATCCCACCATAATCTTCCGAAGAGATCGGTACCTCCCGATGTTTTTCGTATCCAACATGCCGGTGTCAAATAAGGCGCTTTCTTCTGGAGGTCGAATCTATTCATCCCTTCTTTCGGTATCGCCCGATATCTCTTCATACTCGTCGGTGTAGGCGTACGCCCGAAGTGAAGATCGAGTGGAGGCGGGACGTTGCGGATTTCCGTTTCAATCGGTGGCGGTAAATCGGCGATAGCATCGCGAACGGTTCTCCATGGCGATGAATTGGTGATATATTCATCGAATTCCTCAGTAAAGGCTTTTCGATGTCCGTTATTGATGTTGTAGTTCGTTTTCTTGGGCGGAAATACTTCTTTTGGGTCTGCAAATTTGCACCCTACGATGAAAGCACGCCATCTTACTTGCGGTACGCCGTAATCAGCGGCACATAATTTTGTCGAATGCAGTTTAAAACCCAACGACTTTGCAAGTTCGTATATTTCACCATGTTCGAATGAACCAAGAAGCTGCGGAACGTTTTCCATTACGAAGACGGAAGCACCAGACATCTCGACAATATCCATAAAAGGACGCCAGAGCTGTTTACGGGGATCATCCTCGCGGTTTTTGTTGAGAAGACTGAAACCTTGACATGGAGGTCCGCCGATCACTACGTCGGCTTTGGGGATTTTCGTTCGACGATTTTCGAGGATATCAACTATATCGCCGACAGTACAATGATCGCCGAAGTTAGCATTGTACGTCTGTGCTGCATATTCATTAAAATCATTCGCCCATACAGGTTCGAAGTCGTGACCGGTCAACTTAGTGAATCCGAGGGTCATGCCGCCGGCACCAGCAAAAAGATCAATTAGTTTAGGGCGTAATTTTACATCTTGCAATGTGCCATCAACGCGGGCTAGGTAGACGGCTTCCTCTTCTGCAATGAGCGGGATGTCTTTTTTGGCTTTATCGTATTTTTTAATTTTCGACATGGTATGCCCGTATCATTCGTCGATCATCTTACCAAAAAGAACAGGAGGTAGTAAAGTTAATTATTGTCATGATCTTGTTATACTGACTACTGCACCTTTTAACCTTACCACATGCTACTTCCTACTTTCCACTTACTTCTTCCCACTTCCGACCCCTACCCCCTTACCCTTCGCTCCTACCTTTTCATCACATGTATCGCCATCTTGTGCACGTCTTCCGATGCTTCCATGATGGACTCGGCGAGTGTGGGATGCGCATGGATCATGTCGCCGAGCTGTTGCGCCGTGGCGCCCATCTGCATGGCAAGCGCACCCTCATGGATCAGGTCCGTTGCATGGGCGCCGCAGAGGTGAACGCCGATCACCTTGTCCGTGGCTTCATCGACGATGATCTTTGCCATTCCCGCGATCTCACCCATGGCGTGCGCCTTGCCGAGCCCGCGGAACGGGAACCTGCCGACCTTGTACTTGATGCCCTTCTCGATCGCCTGCTTTTCCCGGAGGCCGACGCTTCCGATCTCGGGCATGGTGAAGATGCCGGCCGGGACCACGGTATAATCCATGCGGGAATCCCCGCCGAGCGCGTTATCCACTGCCACGAGGCCCTGGCGCGACGCAACATGAGCCAGCATCATGTTCCCGGTCACGTCTCCGACAGCATAGATGCCCGGCACGTTTGTCTCCATCTTCTCATTTACCGTGATCTCGCCGCGCCTGCCGATGACCACGCCGACGATATCCAGCCCGAGGTTTTCCGAGTTCATGCTCCTGCCGATGGAAACGAGTATCCGCTCGGTCCTGACCTCCGTCTTGTTCGAAAGCCTCGCGACCATCATGCCATCGGATCCCTTTTCAACGCTTTCCACCTTCACGTTCGTTACGAGTTTGATCTTCGCTTTTTTCAGCTCCCGTTCGAGGAGTTCGGACATCTCTTCGTCCTCGGTCGAGACCGCGTGCGCCATCATCTCGACCATGGTCACTTCGGCCCCAAAAGACCTGTAGATGAACGCAAATTCGGAACCGATGACGCCCGCACCGACGATCAGCAGGCTTTTGGGAATACTCGTGAGCTGGATTGCTTCATCGCTCGTGATTACGCTCTCGCCGTCAAACGGGAAACCAGGCAGCTTCGCGGGCCGCGATCCCGTTGCAATGATGACCTTGTCGGACTTCACGTCCGCTACCGTGCCGTCCTTCCGGACCACCCGGACGATATCGCGTGAGAGCAATGTGCCGCGGCCCTCGACGAGGTCCACGCCCCAGCTCTTCAACAGGGCCCGGATCCCCTTGACCTGCGTGGCAACGACCTTGTCCTTGCGCTCGCGGAGCTTCGCCAGGTTGTAGCTGACCTCGCCCGACACCTGAATGCCGAAATCAGCGGCGCGCCGTGTGCGCTCGAGCGCCTCGGCTGACGCGATGAGGGTCTTCGTCGGAATGCATCCCCGGTTCAGACAGGTGCCGCCGACTTCAGCCCCCTCGATGACCGTCACCTGCGCGCCTTTCTGAGCCGCGCGGATCGCGGCCACGTAACCACCGGGTCCCGCGCCTATGATGGTGAGCTTTATTGTCATACCGTGCTCCTTAAAGTACTTTACAAACCAAGATCTAGAAATTTGAGTCAGGTCAAAACCGATTTTCTCGCAAAGACGCAAAGTTCGCAAAGAAAGTCTAAATATTTTGTTTTAAGACAAAGGCTAAGGCTTTGTGTTACCTGTTTAGTAATGCCTTACTTTGCGTACTTTGCGTCTTTGCGAGAGACGCTTTTGTTTCAGGCTTGTTTCATGCCTTGCCAATCCCGGGAATGGCGTTATTTAAGACCACCGCTTATACGTTCACGATTGTACCTTTGTGCCCTCTGTGGTAAATCGCGTTGCTTTCATTTTTACAGTGAAAAAAAAGGGAGAGTATACACTCTCCCTTTTGGTCGTTTTCTCATGATGTGCCATTTCTTCGATGCCCCGCTACTTTCCCTCTTCTTCCTTCAGGAACTTCTCGTACTCCGCTTTGCTCATCAGGTCATTCAACTCCGAGGGGTCGCTCATGTCAAGCACCACGAGCCAGCCGTTGCCGTACGGATCTTCGTTGATGATCTCCGGAGAATCGGCGAGGTCCTCGTTCACCTCTCTCACGTTGCCCGATACCGGGCTGACCACCGGTGAAGTTGCCTTTGTGGACTCGACCTCTGACAGTTCCGAGTCTGCATCGACCTCGGTATCTATTTCGGGCAGATCGATATACACGATATCTCCCATCTGCTGCTGGGCGTAATCGGTAATGCCGATAGTCGCATGCTTTCCTTCAGCGCGCACCCAGGTATGTTCTCTGTGGTATTTGATATCATCAGGATTCATATAAACCTCCGAAACATGATCGTGTTGGACTTGAGCAGAATGATGAATGAGTCTGTTTTTAACCTAAGCAAGAAATTTTGTCAAGCAGAAAAAAGAAGCACCACCACGCTGTGTTTCCCCATGCAAAAAGGGGATGCAAAGTACGCATCCCCTTCTCTAAGACGGATTTCTGTGATGTTAAACTGTGACCGGCTCCTGTTTCTTTGAGAACTTTTTATCAACAGCTCCGGAAGCGGCCTCCATCATCGATATGGCCTTCTTGGGGCACCGGGCCTCGCACATCCTGCAACCGATGCACTTCTCCTGGTTGACGACATGCACCGATCGGACCTCACCGGAGATGGCGCTGACCGGGCACACTTTTTCACACACATCTATTCCCGCGCACTTTGATGGATCAATGTATGCCTTGGGCCGTACCGGGATGTAGTCATGGATCGCGCTGGTAGGACATTTCTTGACGCAGAGACCGCAGACAATACACTTGGCATGGTCGATCCGCGCAATGTTGTTGTCGATCTTGATGGCGTCCACCGGACAGGTACGGACACAGATGCCGCAGGCAATGCAGCCGACCTGGCATTTCTTCTTGGTGTCCGCGCCCTTGTCCCTGCTGTGGCAGCTGATCACCACTGCTTTGGACTCCATCGCAAGTTCGATCACCTGTTTGGGACAGGCGGCAACGCACTTGCCGCAGGCCGTGCACTTTTCCTTGCTGATGATCGGCAGGTTGTCGGCGCTCATCGTGATAGCGTCAAAGGGGCAGGCGCGCATGCAGGTGGCGTAACCAAGACATCCGTACTGGCAGGACTTGTCGCCTCCTGCCGCGAGCACCGCGGCCGTGCAGTCCATTACGCCCGTGTAGATGAATTTCCGCTGGCTAAGGGAGCTGCCGCCCTGGCAGAAGACCCGCGCGATCTTCGGGTCCATCTTTTCCGCCTTCTTGCCCGTGATCTCCGCGATCTTCTCGGCAACTGCCGATTTACCGGGGGCACACATGCTCACGGCGACGTCGGGGTTCCCCACCACGGCCTCGGCATATCCCATGCAGCCCGCGAAGCCGCAGGCGCCGCAGTTGGCGCCCGGCAGGGTATCGCGCACCTTCTCCACTTTGGGATCTACCTTGACAACGAACCGCGCGGCGACAATCGCAAGCGCTATCCCGAAGACGACGCCGAGCGCAGCAAGGAATACGATTCCATAGGCCACATAATCCCACGGCACTTTTTCAAGAGTTTCCACAGATCCGCCGACTCCGACCTGGGGCACCAGTTTGTTGGCGAAGATGTTTACCGTCTGGTAAAGTATCTGTATCAGGAGATTGCTGCATTGTTCATACATGGCAGTGTACCCTCAGTAATAAGCATTCAAAAGTGCACCATGAAATTTAAACAGGAACGATAGAGCTGATATTGACGTGATCATCACATTGCACTGCGTACTTCCACTAAAGCGTGATCATCCCTGAAAACCCTAAAAAGGCAAGAGCAATGAGCCCGGTCAGAACAAAGGAAATTGGCAGACCCTGAAAGGACTTGGGAACGTCCGCGAGTTCCAGCTTTTCCCGGATACTCGCCATAATGATGAGGGCGAGGCTGAAACCAAGACCCGAACCCACGGCAAGCGCCATGCTCTCGAACAGGCTGTAGTGCTCCTCGGCGTTGATGAGGGGCACTGCCAGGATAATGCAGTTCGTAACGATCAAGGCGAGGTAGATGCCCAGCTTATAATACAACGCAGGTGTCACTTTCCTCATGATCGTATCCGCTGCCTGAACGAATGCGGCGACCACTCCTATGAAAATGACGATCTTCAGAAAGCCCAGGTGAAAGGGGATCATCACATACTCGTAAATGACCCAGTTCAGCGCAGCGCCGATCAGCATCACCGCGGTAAAGGTAAAACTCATGCCCACGGCGGTCTCCATCCTCTTGGTCACGCCGAAAAAGATGCAGAGGCCGAGGTAGCGAGAGAAGACGAAGTTATTGATGAGCGCTGACGCTATGAATATGGTTAATACATGTTCCCAATTAATCTGCATTGCACCTCCACATGATTAGTCTATTGAGTTTATTGAGGTAATAGAGTTATAGAGATAAACTCTATGGACTCTTTATACTCTCGACTCTCAATGCGCCCCGCCTCCACCGCCTGTCCCGCCAAAGAACTTCCGGTCGATCCAGTTGAGCCAGCCCATCATGAGCCCCATGGCGAAGAACCCGCCTGTCGGCATGATCATGATGAGCAGTGGTTTCCCGGGGAGGATCTGCATTCCCCAGAGTGAACCTTTCCCGAGAAACTCCCTGAAAATGCCCAGGAGCACGAGGGCAAGGAGGAATCCCATGCCCATCGCCGCGCCGTCGACGATCGACGGGAGCAGCTTGTTTTTGCTCGCGAACATTTCCGCCCGCGAAAGCACGATGGCAAAAGCAACGATGAGCATGATATACAGTCCCATTTGTTTATAGACATCCCGTGCATAGGCCGCCATGACGAGATCCGTCACTGTAACCCAGGTAGCAATGATGAACATATACGAAGGAATACGGACTTTCGGATTAATAAAATTCCTGAGAAGGGAAACAGTGGCATTGACCATGGTCATGACAAAGAAGACGGCGACGCCCATCAGAAAACCGTTCTTCACGCCGCTGGTTACGGCCACGGCAGGACAAAGGGAAAGCGCCAGCCGGAAGACCGGGTTTTCACCGAAGATGCCATTTTTGATGATGGTCCCGTAATTGACGTTGCTCATTTTGCCACCCCCTGCGCCGCAGACTTGATCCCTGAACCATACGTATCGACGAGCGTCTGCACTGCGTCCTTCACGCCATTGGTTACTGCGCGGCTCGAGATCGTTGCTCCTGAAATGGCCTGGATGTTATCCTTGGTTTCCGTTTTCAAGAGAATGAGTTGCGAAAGTGCTTTGCCCTTGAACTGGCCAATAAAGTTCTTGTCCTCAATCTGGTCCCCCAGACCGGGCGTTTCACCATGGTGGAGAATCTTGATGTCCCTGATCTTGAAGTCCGTATCCAGTGAAACAAGCATCGCGATATAGCTAGAATATCCCTTGCCGGCAGTGCTCGAAATATAGGCTACCGGCTTGCCGCCGGAAGTCGCCAGATAATACTCATACGGCTTACCGTGACTGCTGCGCCACTCCCCGGTGGGTTTTATGGGGTCCGTTGCATCGGGCGCCATCTCTTTCAGCGCTTCTTCCTTTTCTTTCTTTTCAGCGGTAAATCTCACCGGCGAGGTGTATTTATACGTGACCCCCATGATCAGGGCCGCAGCGATAAAGATCGCGACGAGGCTGAGGGTTATCTTCATCATGTCCTTCATTTCTTCACCCCCCTGGCCTCTGCCTTGCCGAATACGCGGCTGCGCATGCCGCGGTCAAGAAGCGGCGCAAAGCAGTTCATGAGAAGGATCGCGAACATCACTCCTTCGGGATACCCGCCTTTGAGGCGAATGAGCACCGTGAGAACACCGCACGCAACGCCAAATACGACCTGTGCGCTGCGGACCGAGGGACCGGTCACATAATCCGTGGCCATGAAGAACGCGCCGAGGATAAGACCGCCGGACATCATATGGAAGATGGCGTCGCCCGTCATAAGCCCTTCCTTACCGCCGAAGATCCAGGTAAGGATGCCGACCGTCGCGATGAACGTGACCGGGATGTGCCAGGTGATATACCGCTTCAGCATAAGGAGCGCAGCGCCGAGGAGCAGCGCGATCACCGACGTTTCACCGAGAGACCCTGCCCGGTTGCCGATGAACAGGTCCTGATACAGGGCAGCCTTGGTATGATAAATCTCAAGGAGCTTGGACATCCCGTCCTCTTTAAGGAGAACCAGCGGCGTTGCAGTGGTCTTCGCATCCACAGCCATGAATGCGGATGCCGGCGCAACGTACGTGGTCATTATCTTTGCGAAGCTGACCAGGACAAAGGCACGTCCGATAAGTGCAGGATTGAAGATGTTGAAACCAAGACCGCCGAAGAGGTGCTTGGCGATCATGATGGCCACGAATGATCCGACAAACGGAATGTAGAAAGGCACATTAGAGGGAAGGTTCATGGCAAGCAGCAGACCCGTCAAGAACGCGCTTCCATCGGAGAGCGTGATCGGTTTCTTAAGCAGCCACTGCATCCCGGCCTCGGTCAGAAGAGACGTCACGATGCAGACGAGAATGACCTGGATGGCCGGCATGCCAAAATAGTAGACCGACATGAGCGTGGCCGGAAGCAGCGCACCGCTGACGGTCCACATGATCTTGGACGTGGTCTCCTCATCGTGCATGTGGGGCCCGATCGAGACGATCAGTTTTGGTTGCTCTTTGGGTTGTTCTTTTGCGGGTGCTTCCATCAGAAATCCTTTCTTCAAAACGCATAGCGCTAAGAGCATGGCGCATGGAGAACTGCTCGACGGCATTTACGCTCTGCTCTCTGCGCTCTGCTCTCTGCGTTTTTTTATTTCTTCTTCGCCAGTTCCTTTTTCGCCTTCTTCACCCACTGGACCATGGGGCGGTTGGCCGGGCAGACAAACGTGCATGAGCCGCACTCAAAGCAGTCCATCAGGTTGTAGTCCTTTGCATCTTCGTAATGGCCCTTCTCAATATAGATCCCGAGGAGGGACGGCTGGAGCTTCATGGGACAGGCATCGATGCATCGGCCGCAGCGGATGCAAGGTCCGTAGGATTGCATGCTGACTTCGGCCTTTGGGAGGACCGTGATGCCGGACGTCCCTTTGATCACGGGAACATCAAGTGTGTACTGGCTCATGCCCATCATTGGACCGCCGGAGATCACCTTGGCCGCATCGTCTGTGAAGCCGCCTGCTTCTTCAATAAGCTGGGAGAACGGCGTCCCGACACGGACGAGGAAGTTTTTTGGGTCCTTCACTCCCCTGCCGGTCACGG
>Ga0210377_10000721_pt1 | contig 31583 bp, 26 predicted proteins | sample PLM4_65_b1redo_FD_155480 | JGI IMG/M metagenome (GOLD analysis project Ga0210377, IMG submission 155480) | Groundwater sediment microbial communities from an aquifer in East River, Colorado, USA - PLM4_65_b1 redo | ecosystem: Environmental > Terrestrial > Soil > Riparian zone | place: USA: East... | reverse complement strand
CGAGCCGGGCCTTCTCCCCTACCTTCATCTTCTGCACGCCCTCACTCCAGCAGGGGATCACCTCGTTGACCTTGAACTCCACGGGCTGGCCCCGCTTCATCGAGCTGTCGAACTCCTTCCCGTCGAGGAGGGTCCCGGTGTAGTGCACCTTGACGGTATCGGTGGCCGCGGGGCTGGTGCCCGCGCCGGGAGTGATCGTGCGGTAGACGAGACCGGAGGCCGTCTGGACGGCTCCCTTCTCCCTCGCGGCGGCCTCGGCGAATGCCTTCGACTTCTCTTTCTCCCCTTTGGCGTGGTCGGCGGCGCGGGCTTGGGCCAGGCCCTGGATCTTGGGCCCGTAGGTTTCGAGCTCCACTTGCGCCTTCTTCCCGGTAGCCGCGTCCGTGAGCCCCTTCTTGACGATCTCGACCTCGGCTGGCGTCAGGTTGAGTGGCTCGAGACCGCGAGCGAGCATGAGGCCCACGGCATAGACCGTCTTCTCGTGGTCGTCCTTCAGGTCGGAGGCGGCCCCTCCGGTCGGGGAGGGCGAGGCGGCGGACTGCGCGACCGGGCCCCCCTTGCAGGCCCCAAGGAGCGTGCCGACAGCGAGGAGCAGGGCAGAGACGCTGAGTCGCTTCATGTGCATTCCTTCCAGGAAACGCGCGCCGCGACGGGCGCCGCGGGGAAACAAAAACGCCCGGGACCGTGAGGCCCCGGGCGCTCGGATGGGATCGATCCTGGAGCTTCAGGCCACGGTGACGTTCGCGGCGCGGGGCCCCTTGGGGCTGTCCACCACCTCGAACTTCACCTTGTCGCCCTCGTGGAGGGTCCTGAAACCCTCGGCGCGGATCTCGGAGTGGTGGACGAAGACGTCCGGACCACCCTCACGGGACAGGAACCCGAAACCCTTGGATTCGTTGAACCACTTAACGGTACCTTCGATCATGAACGTACAGGCCTCCTTGGCCTCGACTAGAAGCAGCGTCGCCTGCGCGCCACGAACGAAGGCTACCCACCATGGACAGCCCCTTCCGAACGCCAGAGGAACGGCAACTAGTACGCACTGGATGGTAACAGCAAAGGCGCGCCAGGGCAACCGGCGGACCTCTTCGGGTAAACTGGTCCGGATGACGATACCGAGGAGAAGGGCGCCCTTCCTCAACGCTCTCCTGCTCCTCGCCGGGGTCGCCACGCCGGTCCGAGGGCAGACGTGGACGCCCGTCGGGCCGACAGGTGGTGACGTGCGGGCCCTCGCTCTCGACCCGCGCGATCCGCGCGTGGTCTTCCTGGGGACGGCCGACGGGGTCGTCTATCGGTCCGACGACGCGGGCCTTCGTTGGAGGCGGCTGTCCCCGGGGTTTCCCGCGCGGGGCCAGAGTCTCGACAACATCGTGGTCGACCCGCGGGGCCGCGTCCTCGTCGGCTACTGGGACGTGTCCGGCACCGGCGGCGGCGTCGCCCGCAGCGAGGACGGAGGCCGGAGCTTCTCGACCCTGGGCGGAATCGAGGGCCAGTCGGTCCGCGCTCTGACCGCGGCTCCCTCCGACCCCGACGTCCTGGTGGCCGGAGCGATCGACGGCGTCTTCCGCTCCGACGACGGCGGGGGAACGTGGCGGCGGATCAGCCCTGCGGGCCATGCCGAGATCCGCAACGTCGAGTCCGTGGCCGTGGACCCGACGGACGCCAGCATCGTCTATGTCGGGACGTGGCACCTGCCGTGGAAAACCGTGGACGGCGGGAGGACGTGGCGCCCGATCCACGCGGGCATGGTCCAGGACTCTGACGTTTTCACGCTGACCCTCGACCGTCGAACGCCTCGAACGGTCTACGCTACGGCCTGCACCGGCATCTACCGCTCCCTGGACGCGGCCGGGCGTTGGTCCAAGGCGCGCGGAATCCCGTCGACCAGCCGCCGGACGCGCTCCTTCGCACAGGATCCCGATCGGTCCGAGACCTTCTACGCCGGCACCACCGAGGGTGTCTTCCTGAGCGAAGACGATGCGGTGACCTGGCGACTCATGACGCGGAGCGATCTCGTCGTGAACGCCATCGCCCCGATCCCGCGGGCCCAGGGCGGCGCAATCCTCATCGGGACCGACGGTGCCGGCGTGCTTCGAAGCACCGACGAAGGCCGAACGTGGATCGCCTCCAACGACGGCTTTGCAGAGAGGGCCTTCACCCGTGTCCTGATCGACCCGGCCGCCGGGCGGGTCGTCGTCGGCGTGAAGGGCGATCGCAGCCACAGCGGCGTGCTTCGAGCGCCTCGCCCCGAAGGGCCGTGGACGCGCGTCGGGGACGGCCTCGAGGGGCGCGAGGTCCTCGCCCTCGTTGTGGACGGGGGAGAGCTGATCGCGGGGACCGACGACGGCGTGTTCCGCTCGGTGTCCCACTGCGGCCTCTGGAGGCGCCTACCCACCGTGATCGACGGCTTCGACGCTCACCCCCATGTGGCCGATGTCGTGGTCCTTCCGCGCCGGGTGGTTCTTGCCGCGACCACCGACGGGCTCTTGCGGAGCGTCGACGGCGGAGAGACCTGGCGGCGGCAGGCCTTGGGGCTCGCACGGTCGGTCCTCGCGCTGGCCGCATCGCCCACGGACCCGCACCCCGCCATCGCGGCAACGGCTCTCGGCGCCTTTCGGAGCCGAGACGCGGGCGCGACGTGGGAGCAGGTCTCCCAGGCCTTGACCGACGCGGAGATCCACTCGCTGGCGTTCCTGCCGGGGAATAACGAGGTGGTCTTCGCCGCCACCACGAGGGGCCTCCTCAAGTCCACGGACCAGGGGCGCGTGTGGCAGAGGCGCGGGAGCGGCCTGCCTCTGGCCGACGTAGCCGGTCTGGCCCTCGGTGGCGACGGCCGCACGGCCTACGCGAGCGATTTCACCCACGGCGGGCTCTACAGCAGCGACGACGCCGGCGAGACATGGCGTCCTTTCCCGTCGACCGGCCTCGCCTCCGACCGAGTCTGGGCGCTGGCATTGGACCCCGCCGCGACCGGGCGTATGCTGGCCGCCCCTTCGACGGGAGGCCTGCATCTCTTGGGGGCCACCGGCTCCGGGGCGGCGGCAGGAGCCCGGTAGAGATCACGCCGTCCGTCACGCTCGCCACGGTCGCGTCATTTGACTGGAATGGGCGATCGGCGTAGCGTGCCTCCGGTCACTCCCTCAGGACTCCGATGATCCCCCTGGAACCCGGCCGAACGTTGTCGCACTACCGAATCGTGGGCCAGGTCGGGCAGGGCGGCCAGGCCACCGCTTTCAAGGCCGACGACCTGCGGCTCAACCGTCCCGTCGTCATCAAGGCGCTGCGCCCGGAGCTGGCCGAGAGCGAGCCGGCACGTCGGCGATTCGAGCGCGAGGCGTGTCTCTGTTCTGCCCTGGAGCACCCGAACATCTGTGCGATCTACGACATGGGAGAAGAGGACGGTCTCGCCTACATCGTGATGCAGCTCGTCGACGGGCTCACGATCAAGGAGCTCACCGGGGGGCGCCCCCTCGAGACGATGTCGGCCCTCTCGATCGGCGTCCAGGTCGCGGACGCCCTGGCCGTGGCCCACTCCCAGGGAATCGTCCATCGCGACATCAAGCCCAGCAACGTCATGGTCACCGCCAGCGGCCAGGCCAAGGTCCTCGACTTCGGCCTCGCGAAGATGCTGGCCGCCCACGCCCAGCCCCGGCCGGACGACCCGGGAGGGGAGCCGATGACGGAGATCGGCGTGCCCTACGGCTCCATCGGGTACGGCTCGCCCGAGCAGGCCGCGGGCGAGGCCGCCGACCATCGCTCCGACGTCTTCAGCCTGGGCGTGCTGCTCTACGAGATGTTCACGGGACAACCTCCCTTTCGGGGGAAAAACCGCCTCGAGATCCTTCGCGCCGTGGTGAACGAGACGCCGCGCGCCATTCGAGAGCTGAATCCCAAGGCGCCACCAGGGATCGAGGCCATCGTTGGGCGCACCCTCGCCAAAGACCCCGACGACCGCTTCCAGACCATGGCCGCCCTGAGGGACGAGCTGAAGGCTCTCGTGCGACGCCTCTCGCGGGCCGGCGGACCCGTCCCCGACGAAGCCTCGGCGACCCCCGCCGCGCCCCCACGCCAGCGGGGGAGCGGGATCCTCGGCGGGACGCTGGTCCGGGTGCTGGGCCGCTGGAAGGGGACGCCGGGCCGGGCCGGCGCAACACCGGTATCGAGAGCCGGTCCGGCCGAGCGAGGGGGCGTTCCCGCCCGGCCTTCCTCCTGGGGAAGCGAGACCCGCCCGACCGTCGCGGTCCTTCCCTTCCGGAATCTCTCGGGCGATCCGGCCGCGAGCTTCTTCGAGTTCGCCCTGGCCGACGGCATCATCACGGAGCTGGCTCAGCTCCGCTCGCTCGTCGTCCGCCCTTCGGCCTACGTAGCCCCGTACGCAGGGCAGAACGCCGACCCGTGCCGGGTCGGAGAGGAGCTGGCGGCTTCCCTGGTGCTCACGGGCAGCTTTGCGAGGGGCGAGGGCCGGTTCCGAGTGAACGTCCAGCTCCTCGAGACCGCGACCGGCGAGGTCGAGTGGAGCGAGAAGATCGACATCGCGAATGCCGACCTCATCACGGTCCAGGACACGATCGCAGAACGGGTCATCGCCGGGCTCAAGCTGAGACTGACCACCGAGGAGCAACTGCGCATCGAACGCTCGCCAACTCAAAGCAGCGAAGCCTACGAGTTCTACTTGCGCGGCAGGGACCGGCTCTTCCGCTACATCTCGAGCACCTTCGACGACGCCGATCTCGAGGCCGCGATTCAGATGTTCAACGAAGCCGTGGGGCTCGACCCTTCCTTCGCCGCCGGCCACGCGGCGTTGGGGCGCTGCTACGTTCACCACGCCCAGGGGTACGGCGGGCCGGAGTACTACACGCTGGCCGAGCGGTCGCTCCGCCAGGCTCTGGCGCTGGAGCCGGGGAACGCCGAGGCGAGGCTCCAGATGGTGTACGTGGACCTCCACCACGGCGACAAGGACCGCGCCGAGACCGCCATCGAGGCGCTTCGCCGCGAGATCCCCGACGATCCCACCGTCCTCTTCGTAGGCGCCATGCTCTACCGCATCGACGGCCTCTACGACAGGGCCCTGGCCGAGTACGATCGCCTCCTGGCGGTCAATCCCCAGGCCCGCGTCGTGGTGAGCTACAACCGGGCCCGGGTCTACACCTACCTGCGCCAGTACGACCGTGCGGTGGCCGAGCTCGAGCAGGCCCGCGCCCTGGAGCCCGATCATCCCCTCGTGAAGACGTTCCTCGCCATCGCCTACTTCAACCAGGGCCGGGTGGACGAGGCACAGGCCCTTGTCGAAGACGTGCTCCGGCAGAACCCGCACTTCGAGGGCCTGCAACCGGTGCTGGGCTGGTGTCTGTCCGCCCGGGGCGAGCACGAGCGCTCCCGCGCTCTCATCACGGACCGGGTCAAGGAAACTGCCGCAGCCGACCACGACATCGCCCTGTGGCTCGCCTCGCTCTACGCCATGGAAGGGATGGTGGAAGAGGGCATCGAGTGGTTCCGACGCGCCGTCACTCTGGGCAATCAGAACTACCCGCTCTTCGCCACCAGCCAGAAGCTCGACGGCCTGCGGCAGGACCCCCGTTTCGCCGACCTCCTCCGGGACCTGCGGGGCTTGTGGGAGTCGCGACGCACCGGCGCGGCCGCGACGGGGAACGCGGGAGCGACGGGAACGCGCTAGTCTCAAGGAGGAACGGTTGCCGGCACCCAAAGACCTGCTGGAACGGATCCAGCTCCGGCTCGAGGACAGCTTCGTGGGGATCGGCGCCGTCGTGTCCGACCTCCCGCCGGCCGACGTGGCCGATCTCCTGAATCAGCTCACGCTGACGGAGGCGGCAACCGTCTTCACGATGCTCTCGATCCCGCGGAGCGTGGAAGTCTTCGACCAGCCGACGCTGCGGCGTCGGGCTCCGATCCTGGAGCAGCTCGATCCTGCCCGAGCCGCGCAGATCCTGGCCGGCCTCGCGGCGGACCAGCGCACCGACATCTTCCGGCACCTGGGCGACCACGAGCGCAGGCGGTTGCTGCCGAAGCTCACCGCGGAGGTGCGCGCCGAGGTCGAGCGGCTCCTGCAGTACCCCCACCACACCGCCGGCGGAATCATGACGACGGAGTTCGTCCGCATCGACCCGAGGATGACCGTAGGGGAGGCCCTGAAGCACGTCCGCTCGGTGGCACGCGAGAAGGAGTCGATCTACGCGTGCTACGTCCTCGAAGCGGACACGAGCCGCCTCGTCGGCTCCCTCTCGCTTCGGGACCTGGTCATGGCCGACCTGACGAAGTCCGTGACCGAGGTGATGCGCAAGAAACCGGTGACGGTGGCCGCCCTCGACGACCAGGAAGCCGTCGCCAACAAGATCGCGAAGTACAACCTTCTGGCCGTCCCGGTCCTCGAGAAGGACGGGAGCGTGGTGGGGTTCGTGACCGTGGACGACGTCATCGACGTCCTCATCAACGAACAGACGGAGGACGTGCTGAAGATGGCGGCCATCGAGGGCGGTGCCCTCGACAGGCCCTACTTCGAGAACTCGATCCCGCTCGTGGTCCGGAAACGGATCGGCTGGCTGCTCCTGCTCTTCGTGGCCGAGACCTTCACGGGGACCGTCCTGCGCCACTACGAGGGAGAGCTCGCCGCGGTCGTGGCCCTCTCGTTCTTCATCCCCCTCCTGATCGGCACCGGCGGCAACGCCGGTTCCCAGACCGTAACGACGATCATCCGCAGCCTGGCCCTCGGCGAGATCCGCCTGAAGGACGCGGGGAGGGTGCTGGCCCGGGAGGCCACGACAGGCGTCACCATCGGTCTCCTGATCGGAGGCATCGCCTTCGGACGCGCGCTGCTCTGGGGCGCCCACATGCCCCTGGCGTGGACGGTGTCTCTCACGATCCTGGCGATCTGCACCTGGTCCACTACGGTCGGCTCGGTCATCCCGCTGGTTGCCGAGCGCTTCGGCGTGGACTCGGCGGTCCTGTCAGCGCCGCTGATCACGACCCTGGTCGACGCCACCGGCCTCATCATCTACTTCCGGATCGCCAAGGTGGTCCTCGGCCTCTGAGGGAGCGTGATCGGCGACACCGCCAATCGGAGGGGAATGGATTAGACTGTTCCCGACCGGGTCGTCGAACGTACCGGAGACAAGGAGTGGCACGATGATGCTCCCCGCCATCTTTCTCGTCATGTTGGCCGCGCCCCAGGAGGCCGTGAGGGCGACCGATGTGCCCACCGCTTCCCCCGCCGCCGCGCAATCAGCCATCGAGGCGGGTCTGGCCCATTTCAAGAAGCGGCATTTCACCCGGGCGGAGGCGGAGTTCGAGAAGGCCGTCGAGGCGGACCCTTCGAGCGCCGCGGCGCACTTCTACCTGGGTTACGCGGTCTACAAGATCGCCGAACCGAAGCGGCCCTTTCATCCGGACAAGCAGAAGGCCGCCGCGCAGTTCGCCAAAGCCTACGATCTGGACCCCCAATTCAGCCCCGTCTGGGGGCCGCACAAGTGAGTACGGAAGCGTACCCGCCTCGGTAGTCTCCCCACGGGCTTGGCCTCGGGCGAGGAGGTGGCGCTCGCGCCAAGCACGATCCGTCAGCGGGGCGAGGGTGTCGAGGACGGCATCGGCGCCCCGGGCACCTCGATGTAGCCGAGGGTCCTGAGGTCGTCCAGGGTTTCTTCGTCGACCCCGCCGGCGGCCCCGGCGGCCCTGAGGCGAGCGGCACCCTCGTAAGAGGGGACGGTCCGGACCGGGTGACGGTCCAGGTACTGCGGCCGATAGGCGGCCCGCAGGACGGTCCCGTCCATGTCGTCGGCCGTCGGCTGCCCCATCGCATGGAGGATCGTGGGGGCGATGTCGAAGAGGCGCGCTCCCGAGAGGCGCGTTCCTCGCCGGATGCCGGGTCCCTTGAGAAACAGGACGCCGTCGGGGGCCGGCATGGCCGGGTTGTAGTGGTTGTAGCCACCACGAAAGTACGCAAAGCCGTGGTCGGAGCAAACGACGAGGAGCGTGCGGGAATCGATCCGCTCCAGGTACTTCGCGATAGTCCGATCCATGAGCTCGTAGGCCGGCGCGACGGCCCGGGCCATCTCCCGGTCGAGGCGAAAGGTCGCCTCGGGCGTGAGCTTCCCGGCCCGCTCGAGGGCGACAGTCTCGTCGTAGAGCCTCCGATCCACGAAGTGAACGGCGAAGTGGCTCGTCACGTCGGGAAGCCGAAAGTACGTGGAGAAGACCTGGACCGGGTTGTTCTTCCAGAGATAGTCGCTCACGCGGTCGATGGTCATGTCCTGGGCGAAGTAGGTGGGGTAGGAAAGAAGGACAGGTCGGGCGGCACCCAACGGGAGGGGCGCTTTCTCTTCCCGCCACTCGGGGAAACCCTGGCGGTTCATCTCCGCCGGAACGGCGTCGTAGGGGAGCCGAAGCCGGTTGATCCAATCGAAGAGATTCGGCGGCGAGACCGTGTCGGACTCCTCGCGCTTGCGGAAGGCGTTGCTGACGAGGTACCCCCCCGCGATCGGGGGGGGCGGGTAGGAGACCCACCAGTTCAGTGTGCCGGTCTTGACGCCGCGCTCCGAGAGGATCTCCCAGTAGGTCTTCACCCGTCGGCCGGCGTCCTCGTAGGGCACCGGGATGCCGTTCTCGCTGACGTACGTCCAGTCGAGAATGCCGTGCTTCAGCATCGACTTCCCCGTGGCGATGGACGTCCACAGGACGCCGCTCTTGCAGGGATGGAATGACTGAAGAGGACCGTAGGCCCCCGCCGCCATCAAGCCCCGGATCGCCGGCAGCCTCCCCTCGGCCAGGAGGGGCTCCAGCAGGTTGGGCGAGACCCCGTCGAATCCCAGCAGGACGACCCGCTCCACGGGGGGGTCCGCTGCATGCCGCGACCCGAAGTACACCCCCGCGGCGGCGGCCCCCAAGAGGAGCCCGATCAGCGCGAGGCGAGCGACACGGGACATCTTCGTATCGTGTCCGACGCAGACGATCGTTGCAAGGCCGGCGATGCGGGCCACATCGCGATGGACGACCCGACGGCGGCCGCCGTTGACACCCGCGGGAGAACCTCGACATACTCCCGGACGTCCGGCAGCAGATCGAAGGTGCTCCATTGACGACGGTTTTCTCGGTGATCGTGCCGGCCTACAACGAGGAGCGCCTTCTCCCGCGCCTCCTCGACTCCATGGACGCCGCTCGCGCCGCGTATTCCCGCGGGCCCGGCGCCGTCGAGGTCATCGTGGCCGACAACGCCTCGACGGACGGGACCACAGCGGTCGCCGAACGGCGAGGATGCCGCATCGCCCGTATCGAGAAACGCATGATCGGCGCGGCGCGCAACGGAGGAGCACGCGTCGCTCGGGGTGAGATCCTGGCTTTCGTCGACGCCGACTCGAAGATCCACCCTCGGACCTTCGACGTCGTCGGCGAGACCCTCGCCACGGGTCGGTGCATCGGCGGAGCCACCGGCGTCACGATGGAGCGCTGGTCTCTGGGAATCGTCGTCACCTGGATTCTCGTGATCCCGATGGTGTGGCTCGCGGGCCTCGACACGGGCGTCGTCTTCTGCCGGCGCGAAGACTTCGAGACCGTCGGCGGGTACCCCGAGGATCGCTTCTTCGCCGAGGACGTGGCGTTCCTGCTGCGCCTCCGAAGGCTGGGCTGCCGGCGCGGACAGCGCCTCGCCCGGGCGACCGCGGCGAAGGCGGTGGCCTCTGCGCGGAAGTTCGACGACCATGGCGATTGGCACTACTTCACGATGATGGCCCGCGCGGGGACGAGCATGCTCGTCCACGGGGGACGGGCCGACGAGTGGATGGCGCGTTACTGGTATGCGCCGAGGCGTTGAGGCCTAGAATGGGGCCGGCACGAATGGCCCCCCTCCTCGACCTGGTCCCGGATTCCCGCCGGGCTGACGGCTGACGCCGCGTGCGCCTGGCCCCCGTCGCTCTCGTCGTTGCTCTGGCCCCGGCGGGGGCAGCCGCGGCCTCCTTCGACACCGAGCACATCAAGCTCGAGATCACCCTCGACGAGGCCAATCGCTCCTTCTCGGCACGGGCCACCGAGACCGTCCGGCCACTCGCAGGCGGGTTCACGTCTTTCGATCTGGACGCCGACGAGATGCGAATCCGGAGCGTCCACCTCACCGACGGCCGTCCCCTCGCTTTCGACGCGACACCGCCGCTGCTGCGGATCACGCTCGACCGACCTTACGCCGCCGGCGAGCCGGTCTCGTTCGCGGTGGAGTACGACGCGACGCCGCGGCGGGGCCTCTATTTTCTCGCTCCCGGTCCACGCCGGCCGCGCCTGCCACGGCAGGTCTGGACCCTCGGCTGGCCGGCGGACACGCGATACTGGATCCCCTGCCACGACGACCCCGCCGACAAGGTCACGAGCGAGATCGTGCTCACGGCCTCCGCGTCCTACGAGGCCGTGGCCAACGGGGAGCTGGTGGAAACCCACCGGAGCAATGGACGGAAGGTGTGGCGCTGGCGCCTGGAGCAGCCCCACTCGACGTACCTCATGTCCTTCGTCGCGGGAGAGTACGAGGAGGTGCGCGAGCCGCTGGCCTCGGCGCCGGTGCCACTGAGCTACTTCGTCTACCGCGGCCGTTCCAGAGACGCTCGACGGACCTTCGCCCGCACACCGGAAATGCTCCGCTTCTTCTCGGAGCGGACCGGCCTTCCCTACCCCTTCCCGAAGTACGCGCAGGCCGTTGCGGCGGACTTCCCGTACGGCGGGATGGAGAACGTGACGGCAGTGACCCTGGCCGACTCGGTGCTGCTCGACGACCGAGCTCGCATCGACACGTCCTCCGACGACGTCATCGCTCACGAGCTGGCACACCAGTGGTGGGGAAACGCCGTGACGCCGGGACGATGGACCGACGTCTGGCTGTCGGAAGGCTTCGCGACCTTCTTCGAGCGGCTGTGGGGAGAGCACGATCGGGGGCTCGATGCCGCATCGTACGCGCGGCTCCTCGACGCCGACGCGTGTCTGACCCTCCACGAGACGGAGCGGGGTCGTGCCACGGTCTTCGAGGGGGCCTTGGACCCGGTCGAGCGCCTCGACGCCCTGGTCTATCAGAAGGGCGCTCTGGTCCTCGGAATGCTCCGGCGGATCCTGGGCGAAGAGGCTTTCTGGAACGGCCTGCGGGAATACCTTCGCCGCAACGCCTTCGGCAACGTCGAGACCTCCGACTTTCGGCGGGCCATGGAAGCCGCCGCAGGGCGGGACCTCGGGTGGTTCTTCGGCCAGTGGCTTCTGCGTCCAGGGTTTCCGAGCCTCCACGTCTCTCATCGCTGGGACGAGAGTGGACGCAGAATCGTCTTGACGGTCCGGCAGGAGCAGGAGGGGGGCGCGACCGCCTTCGTGCTGCCGGCCGAAGCCCGCATCGTCACCGCTGGTGGCGATCGGACCGAGAAGCTCCTCGTGGAACGGAGCGCCCAGGAGTTCTCGATCCCCTGCGCCACGGCGCCGCTCACGGTGGCCTTCGACCCCGGAGCGTGGATCCCGAAAAAGCTCGTTGCGCCGAAGCCGCCCGAGGAGCTCGCCTACGACCTGGCCCACGGCGAGCCGGCTTCCGCTCGGGCCTTCGCCGCACGCCAGGTGGCGGCCCTCGCGGCCGACTCTGCGATTCCTCTCCTGGCGGCGGCCGTCGCCCGCGATCCGTTCTGGGGCGTCCGGGTCCAAGCCGCGAACGGTCTGGGGTGGATCGGCGGTGATCGCACCCTGACGCCCCTGCGGCGCGCCGCCAAGGACGCCGACCCCCGGGTCCGCGAGGCGGCGCTCCTGGCCATGGCCCGCAGTCCTTCCGCCGAAGGCGACCTGCTGGCCGCAGCCCGGAGCGAGCTCAGCGAGATGGCCGCCGGCGCCGCCCTTCGGGCTCTTGGAGCTCTTCGCTCGCCGCGAGCCTTCGACACGCTGGCGCGTGCCCTGGCCCGCGAATCCCACGCCGACCGTGTGCGGACCGCCGCCCTCGCCGGTCTGGGCGTCCTGGGGGACAAGCGTGGCGTGCCACTCGCCCTCGAGCAAGCGGCGGAGGGCCGCGCCGCGGCTCTCCGCCTGGCGGCCATCGGCGCGCTCCGCGACCTCGGGCGCGGTCAGCGCGTCGTGACGAGCCGATTGGTCAGACTCCTGGAGGATCGTGACCCGCGAGTCCGAAAGGGGGCGGCCGAGGCACTGGGCGTCCTCGGCGACCCTCGTGGCCGGAGCCCTCTGCGGGAAACCCTGGGCATGGAGCCCATCGCGTCGGTACGCCGCGAAATGGCGAAGGCCGTCGATCGGATCGAAGGCATCGACGAGCGGCAGTAACGGGCGCCCGGCGGGGGTGGTAGGCTGGACGGCGTGGTCCTGAGGCACCGCCGGCGCCTTGCAGGACGGGACTGAGGCGAGCCATGCACGACGTACTTGCGGAGATCGAGGCCTGGCGGGCCGCTGGCGAAGCGATCGCCCTGGCCACCGTCGTCGAGACCTGGGGCTCGGCGCCCCGGGGTGTCGGGGCGAAGATGGCGGTCACGGCCTCGGGGAAGATCGCGGGCTCCGTGAGCGGCGGCTGCGTCGAAGCGGCGGTCGTCCACGCGGCAGCCGAAGTGCTCAGGGACAGGAGGCCACGCCTCCTTCATTTCGGCGTGACCGACGACGACGCGTGGGAGGTTGGACTGGCTTGTGGCGGCCGGATCGAGGTGTTCGTCACCCCGGTCGACCACAGCCTCCTTGATCCGCTGTGCGCCGCCCTGAAAGCCGAGCGCCCGGCGGCGCTGGCCACGGTCGTCGACGGCCCCGAGGCCGTCGTCGGGCGCGCGCGCCTGGCGACCGAGGACGCGCCGCCGCGCGGCTCTCTCGGATCGGCTCTCGACGCGGCGGTGGCGGCCGCCAGCCTCGCGGCCCTCACCGGCGGCAAGGGGCGCGTGCTGGCCTTCGGAGACACTCGCGTTCTCGTGGAGGCGTTCCTCCCTCCCCCGACGCTGGTGATTGTCGGTGGCGTGCACATCGCCGTGGCCCTCGTGTCGCTGGCGAAGACCCTCGGCTACCGGACGGTCGTCGTCGATCCGCGCCCTGCTTTCGGGAGCGAGGCGCGCTTCCCCCACGCCGACCGGCTGCTGGGCGCCTGGCCCGGCGACGCCCTCGAGGAGATCGGCCTGAACGTTTCCATGGCGGTCGCGGTCCTGACGCACGATCCGAAGCTGGACGATCCGGCGCTCCGCGTCGCCCTCCCGAGCCAGGCCTTCTATGTCGGCGCGCTGGGGGGCAAGAACACCCAGGAAAAGCGGCGCCGGCGGCTGCTCGAAGCCGGCGTGACGGAAGAGCAGCTCGCCCGGCTCCACGCGCCGATCGGCATCGACCTGGGAGGCCGCGCCCCCGAGGAGATCGCCCTCTCGGTGATGGCCCAGGTCGTCGTTGCCCGGAACGGCCGGACCGGCTCCACGGCGACGGCCGATCGCGCCGCGAGGCCGGGGCCTACGGGAGGTACTTCCCCAGCCAGCTCGTCTTGCTGAGGTCGGAGTAGAGGACGACCCCGATCAGGAGGAACATCACGAGGGCACCGGCGTTCATGATCCACGCCTTCACGGTCCCGCTGAAATCGCGGCGGACGACCCCCTCGGCCAGCAGGATCGCCAGATGCCCACCGTCGAGGGGCGCCAGGGGAAACAGGTTCAAGATCCCCACCTGGAGGCTGATGATGGCGATCAGGAAGAAGAGCGACCCCGCCCCCTCGCGAGCCTTCTCCCCCGACGCTTTCGCGATGCCGAGGGGCCCCATCATGCTCTTCGGTGACAGCGAGCCGTTCAAGAGGCGCCCGAGGGTCTCGATCGTCGTGCGGGTCTGACCCCAGGCCCAGCGCGCGGACTCCTCGATGGAGCGGAAGAGTCCGAATCGGCGGATCACGGTCTTCTGCCCGATGCCGAGCCGTGGCGCACCGTCGATCTGACGTGGCGTCACGCTCATCTCGACGATCTTGCCGTCACGCAGCAGGCGCAGGGCCAGGGGCTGCCCCGCCGAACGTGTGACGACGGGCGGAATGTCGCTGAAGGCGCGGACGGGCTGGTCGCCGACCTGGAGGATGCCGTCATCCACCTTCAGCCCGGCCAGCTCGGCCGGCGCCCCGGGGCTGAGGCTCCCGACCCGCACCAGGGGCGCGACGCCGATCTTCCCCGCCTTCTCCGGCCCGGTCGAGGTGGAATGCACCTCCACGTCGCTTTCGTGCCCGTCGCGAAGGATGCGGAGCCGGACCGTGGTGTCGGGGCGGATCCAGATCTTGTAAAGCGCCTCCTCCCACGTCGACACCCGGGCGCCGTCGATGGCCCTGATCTCGTCGCCCGGGTGGAGGTCGGCCTGAGCCGCGGGAGAAGCGGCCTCCACCGCGCCGATGATGGGTCGGTCGTAGAGCGCCGCTTCGACGCCGAAGCCCTTCATGTGGAAGACGGTCATCACCGAGATCGTGAGGACCGCGTTCATCACGGGCCCGGCGACGTAGACGAGGAAGCGCTGCCAGCGGGGCCGGCTCGTGAAGTCCCGCCCGTCGCCGCGAGCGCTGACGTCCTCGCTCAGGTGATCGTCCGCCTCTCCCTCGAGCTTCACGTAGCCGCCGAGGGGGATGAGGGAGAGCCGGCAATCGGTGTCCCCCCACTTGAAACCGAGGAGCCGGCGACCGAAGCCGAAGGAGAAGATGAAGACCCTCATCCCGAAGGCCTTCGCGGTGATGAAATGGCCGAACTCGTGGACGAAGATGATGATGCCCAGAACGATGATGAAGGCTTGCAGGTTGCTCAGGATCTCCATGTCTCTCTCTTCGATGGCCTCCGCCGCCTACGAGGCCGCGCGGGCGCCGGAGCGACGCTGGAGAACCGCGCGGCTGCGCTCGCGCGACCAGGCATCGGCCTCGAGGACGTCCTCGAGGCACGACACGCTCACGGGCCGGTGGTCGTCCAGGACCTCGGCGATCGATTCGGGGATGGCGGGGAAGGGGATGCGCCCGTCGAGGAACGCGGAGACGGCTTCCTCGTTGGCCGCGTTGAGGACGGCCGGCACCGAGCCGCCGGCAGCGAGGGCTCGATAGGCGAGACCGACGCAGGGAAAGCGGTCGTGATCCGGAACTTCGAAATCGAGACGCATCGAGCGCGTGAAGTCCATCCCCGGGATGGCCGCTTCCCAACGCTCGGGGTACGAGAGCGCGTACTGGATCGGGAGACGCATGTCTGTCACCCCGAGCTGAGCCAGGACCGTCCCGTCCACGAACTCGACCATGGAATGGACCACCGACTGCGGATGGACGAGGATCTCGATCCGCTCGTGGGGGACGCCGAAGAGCCACCGAGCCTCGACGACCTCGAGCCCCTTGTTCATCAGCGTGGCGGAGTCGATCGTGATCTTCCGTCCCATGGACCAGGTCGGGTGGTTGAGGGCCTCCTCGGGGGTCACGCTCCCGAAGGTGTCGCGGGGGCGGTTGCGGAAGGGCCCGCCCGAGGCCGTCAGGACGAGACGGCGGACCTCCGCAGGGCGGCGACCGTCCAGGCACTGGTGGAGCGCGCAGTGCTCGCTGTCGATGGGCAGGAGCCGGCAACCCTTGGCCGAGGCCTGGGCCACCATCAGCTCCCCCGCCATGACCATCGTCTCCTTGTTGGCGAGTGCCACGTCCTTCCCCGCCTCCAAGGCTCGATAGGTGGGGACGAGACCCACGGCCCCCACCGCCGAGGCGACGACGATCCGGACATCCGGGTGGGTGGCGACGTCCACCATGCCGTCGCGGCCCACGCCCACCCGGACCTTCGAGACATCGGTGAAGCGACCGAGCGCCTCCCGGGCGGCCTCGGTGGCGACCGAGACGACGCTGGGCCGGTGGCGGGCGACCTGCTCGGCGAGGAGCTCCACGTTGGAGCCCCCGCCCAGGCCGACGACGCGGAACCGGTCGGGAAAGGCGTCCACGACCCGGAGGACGTTCGTGCCCACCGAGCCCGTGGAGCCGAGGATGGAAAGGCCTCTCATGTCGCGAAGCACGAACGGCCCCGAAGGCGGGGCCGTTCGCGCGACCGAACCATAGTACCGGAGCCTCGGCCACCGGAGCAAGCAGAGCCGGGGAAGTGACCGGATGCCCCACTTCGCGGGCGACGACGTGATCAGGACTCGGGCACGGGACGGGTCTTGGCCTTGAAGCCTCCCCAGCGGCCGGAGCCGCCCCGGCGAGCCGCTCGGATGGCGTCGAACTTGGCCTTCTGCTGGTCGTTCAACACCCCTGCGAGCCGGTTCTGAAACTCTTCGCGTGAGGCCCTGACCTTCTCTCGGTGCTGCTTCAGCGCCAGGGCCGCCGCCCCCACTGCCGCCGGATCGGGGCTCTCGGCCTCCATCGCTGTCCGCAGGCGCATCCGCAGGTCCCGGCCCTCTTGCCGCAGGGGCTCCATCTCGGCCTGGTGCTGCTCGTGCAGGGACTTCCAGGTCGCCTGCTGCTCGTCGCTCAAGCCCAGGGACTCCCCCAGACGCCCGAGACCCCTCCCGTCGCGGGCGTGAGGCCCCGTCCCTTCGGCGAACGCCGTGACCGTACCCGCCGCCAGAACCAGCGCCGCCACCGCGGCGACGCCCAATCTCTTCTTCATCTTCATCACCATTCCTCCATTGCCCCGTTCTCTTGGACCGGCCGGCGGGGAGGCTGGTTTAGGGACGATAGACGAAATAGTAGTAGAGGATGGGCGCGCCGAACAGCAGGCTGTCGATACGGTCGAGCATCCCGCCGTGGCCGGGAAAGAGCGTCCCGGAATCCTTCACGCCAGCCCACCGCTTCAGGAGGCTCTCGTCCAGGTCCCCGACGATCCCGAGAGCCGCGACGAGGACGCCGAGAAGGAGGGTGTCCACCAGCGGCATCGACGGGAGCCCCAGTGCCCGGACCCCCAGGGCTCCCACGAGGCCGCCGACGACCCCCCCTGCGGCACCCTCCACGGTCTTTCCCGGCGACAGGGCCGGCGCCAGTCGTTGCCGCCCGAAAGCGTGGCCGGCGAAGAAGGCGAAGGTGTCGGAGACCATGATGATGGCGAGCAGCAGGACGATCCGCCAGGCCCCGTCACTCTCCGGCTGGATGATTCGGAGCGCCGCGATCGTCCCCCCGAGAGCACCCAGGTAGATCGCCCCGAGGAGGGTCACGGCGGCCGAGGGCACGGTGTCGATGAGGTCGCGCCCCGGGAGGAGGGTCACGCTCAACAGCAAGACGGCCGCCAGGGGCCAGATCGGCGTGTCGTGCCAGGCGGGGTAGGCCACGTCGAGGAACATCGCGGCCGCCAGGACCACGCCGGTGCGGCGCATGGGCTTCAGCTGCCGCGCTTCGACGAATCCGAAGAACTCCCAGAGGCCGACGAGGGCGGCCGTCGCGACGAGCAGCACGCCCAGAAGCGGCGGGCCCAGGAACAAGGCGGCCATCAGCAGCGGGAGCACGACCAGGGCGGTGATGACGCGGCGGGCCAGGTTCGCCCCGAACCCTTGCGGGGGGCTCAAGCGGGAGTGATCCCGCCGTACCTCCGCTCGCGCTTCTGGTAGTCCGCGATGGCTTGGAGGAGGTGCCGTCGGCGGAAGTCGGGCCAAAGGACTTCGGTGACCCAGATCTCGGCGTAGGCGATCTGCCAGAGCAGGAAGTTCGAGATGCGCATCTCTCCGCTCGTTCGGATGAGCAGGTCGGGGTCCGGTTGGCCCGCGGTGTAGAGGTAGGACGAGAAGGTCCGCTCGTCGACCTCTCCCGGGTCGCGACCGACGGCCATGAAGTCCTTCACCAGGCGGCGGACCGCGTCGGTGATCTCGGACCGGCCGCCGTAGTTCAGAGCGATGTTGAAGAGGAGCCCGGTGCGATCCCGGGTTCTCTCCATCCCGCGGGCCAGCTCGTCCCGCACGTCGGCCGGAAGATCCTCCGGCCGTCCGATGACCTGGAAGCGGATGTTGTTCCGCAGGAGGGTGTCCAGCTCCATCCGCAGGTAGCGCTTGAGCAGGCCCATCAACGTCGTCACCTCGCTCTGCGGACGCTTCCAGTTCTCCACAGAGAAGGCGTAGAGGGTCAGGACTTGAAGGCCAAGCCGCGCCGACGTCTCGACCACATCCCGCACCGAAGCGATGCCGGCCCGGTGCCCCTCGACGCGTTGCTTGTGGCGGAGCTTCGCCCACCGGCCATTGCCGTCCATGATGATCGCGACGTGACGGGGAAGCCGCGAGAAGTCGATGGAGCGGAGAAGGGATTGCTCCTCCGATCCGGACGGGACGACGTCGAGGAGATCTTGCAGGGACATGGGAGTCGGCTCGGAACCCTTTATGTTATCACCGAGCCGCGGGAGGGTAGTCCACGCGGACGAGGGTCAGGCCTCTGGCTTCGGCGGGGGCCGGCCAGCAGCGCCGGTCCCGCGCCTCGAGGGCAGCCCGCAGATCGTCGACCGTCACCACGCCGCGCCCCGCGGCCACGAGGCCCCCCACCAGGCTTCGGACCATCTTCCGCAGGAAGCCGTCGGCCTCCACCTGGTAGACGAGTGCGGCGCCCTCGAACCGAACCTCCGAGCGTGTGACCGAGCGCGCGGTGGTCTTGACCGAGCCACCGGAGGACGCGAGGGAGGCGAAGTCGTGGCGCCCGACGTACAGGGCCGCGGTGGCGCCGACCCGCGCCGGATCGAGGAGCCAGGGGACGTGGCCCGCAGTCCGGCGGCGGACGGGAAGCTGGACCGGTCCCATGTCTAGCACGTAGCGATAGGCCTTGGAGAGGGCACTCCTGCGGGCGTGAAACCCCGCGGAGACGTGGGCCGCGTCGAGGACGCGGACGTCGGCGGGCAGCAGGCCGTTCAATGCGCGGGCCAGATCCGCGGGAGCCATCTCGCGCGGTAGATCGAAAGACGCGACCTGTCCTTCCGCATGGACCCCCGCATCGGTGCGTCCTGCGCCCACGACCGCGACGCGCGCGCCACCGGCGAGCCGGGCGAGGGCCGACTCGACCTCCCCTTGGACCGTGCGAGCCGGCCGTGGGCGGGTCTGGGACTGCCAGCCCTGGAAGTCGGTCCCGTCGTAGGCGAGGGTGATGCGATACAGCAACGTCAGCGCGCCATGAGCGCTCGCGAACCGGGCTTCTCCGGCTTCGACCCCGCAGCGCAGAGCGGGCACGCCTCGGTGGAATAGGTCGGGATATCCAGCGAGAGGAGGCTCCGGCGCGGCACGCCCAGGTCCACCGCGCCGCCGCTCCTGTCCACGAGGCTCCCTACCGCAAGGACGCGCGCACCGCGGGCGCGGACGGCCTCCATCACTTCGCGGGTCGAGCCCCCGGTCGTGATCACGTCTTCGACCACGACGACGGGATCCCCGGCAGCCAGGGCGAAGCCGCGGCGCAACGTCATCGCGCCGTCCTGCCTTTCGGTGAAAAGACCCGGACAGCCGAGGCCTCGGCCCACCTCGTGGGCCACCAGGACGCCGCCGAGGGCCGGGGCCACGACCGCCGCCGGCGCGGTTCCGCCGAGGAGCGGCTTCAGGGTGTCGGCCAGCTCCTGGCCGAGACGTGTCGCGAGTGGCGGGTCCATGAGAATCCGGGCACACTGCAGGTAGCGAGGCGAGTGCAGCCCGGAGGACAGGAGGAAATGCCCCTCCAGGAGCGCCCCGCGGTCACGGAAGAGCGACAGGAGCCCTTCGCTCATGCCGCGACTTTACTATACTTCCGCAGTGACCCCGCTCTCAGCCGTGCTCATTGCGCAGAACGAGGAGACGAAGATCGCCGACGCCCTCGCGAGCGTGGCTTTCTGCGACGAGATCGTCGTCGTGGACGCCGGCTCCGTCGATCGTACGAGGGAGATCGCCGAGGGCGCCGGCGCCCGTGTGATCGTCAATACACCCTGGCCCGGTTTCGTGACGCAGCGCAACTTCGCCGTGGGCGCGGCGCGCCACGACTGGATCGTGGCCCTGGACGCCGATGAGCGTATCACCCCGTCTCTCCGCGATGAGATCCAGGCCCTCCGCCGCGAAGGCTTCGTCCGCGCCGGTTATCGCATCCCGCGAGTGGCCCTCTACCTCGGCCGCTGGATCCGCGCGACGGACTGGTATCCCGACCCCCAGATCCGGCTCTTCGACCGCCGGCTCGGACGCTGGGAGGGGTCCCTCGTCCACGAGTCCGTGCGGGTGCGCGGCGAGGTCGGCCGGCTCCGCTGCGAGATGGAGCACCACCCCTACGACGACGTCTCGGCCCACATGCGGAAGATCGACCGTTACACCACGCTTTGGGCCCTGCAGGCCCACGAGGCGGGCCGCCGCACGGGGACTCTCGAGCTGGCGCTGTCGCCCGCCTGGGCCTTCCTGCGAAACTACGTGCTCAAGGGTGGCGTCCGGCTCGGGCGAGCGGGGCTCACGGTCTCGGCGATGAACTCCTACTACACGTACACCAAGCTCGCGAAGCTCGACGAGCTGGCACGGCACGATGGCCCTGGCCGATGAGGGTGCTCCACGTCGACGCTGCATCGAGCTGGCGCGGAGGGCAGAACCAGGTGCTCCTCACCGCCCAGGGGATGGCCGCCCGTGGCCACGCGGTCGCCGTGGCTTGTCGCTCCGGCGGCGCCCTCGAGGCGCGGCTTCGCGAGGCGGGGATCGAGACCCACCCCGTGGCCTTTCGTGGGGACCTGTCGCCCCTGGCAGCCCTCGCTCTCGCGGGGGTGATGCGGGCCTTCCGGCCCGACGTGACTCATCTCCACGACTCCCATGCGATCGCTGCCGGTCTCATGGCGGCGCGCCTCCAGAGAAGTGGGCGTCTCGTCGCGACCCGCCGCGTGGACTTCCCCCTGCGCAGTGCCCTGTCGCAGCGCAAGTACCGGAACTGTGACTGCGTCATCGTGGTGAGCCGCGCAATCGCCGCGGTCCTCGAGGATCACGGCCTGCCCGCCGATCGACTCCGCCTCGTCTACGAGGGCGTCCCCCCACGGCCACCTCGGCCGGGAGGCCGCCAGGCTCTCGAAGCCCTCGGCGTGGCGCCCGGCGCCCCGATCGTCGGCAACGTCGCCGCCCTCACCGACCACAAGGACCATGCAACGCTCCTCGAAGCCGCACCCCTGGTTCTCGCCCGTGTCCCCGAGGCCCGTTTCGTCGTGGTGGGCGAAGGCGAGCTGCGCCCCGCTCTCGAAGCACGCGTGGCTGCCCTCGGGCTCGGCGGCCGCTTCATCCTCGCGGGGTTCCGTGACGACGTCGATGCCCTTCTGCCTGCCTTCACGGTCTTCTGCCTCTCGTCCCACTCCGAAGGGCTGGGAACGAGCCTCCTCGATGCCATGAACTTCCAACGCCCCATCGTCGCTACCGCTGCGGGGGGGATTCCCGAAGCGGTAGAGGAGGGCGTCACGGGCCGGGTGGTACCCATCCGCGACGTGCAGGCGCTGGCCGACGCCCTCGTCGACGTGCTGTCCGACGAGGGGCGGCGCGAGGTGATGGGGCGCGCCGCACGCCGTCGTTTCGAGGAGCGCTTCACGGCAGATCGCATGGTCGAAGAGACGCTCCGAGTCTATGAGGGACGTCTCTGAAGGTCCGCGCGATCCTGAACCCCCGCGCGGGTGTCGCGGCGGAACGCGCCCTCCTCGCCCTTCGCGGCGCGGCCTCGCCTTGGAAGGGGCTGGAAGTACGGGTCACCGAAGGGCCCGACCACGCGCGACATCTCGCACGGGAAGCTGTCGAGTGCGGAGCCGATCTCGTGCTCGCCATCGGCGGCGACGGCACGGCGAACGAGGTGGCGCGGGGTCTCTGGCACTCCGAGACCGTTCTCGGTTTGATACCGGTGGGCTCCGGGAACGGCCTTGCTCGGACGTTGCGGATTCCCCTCTCACCGCGCCGCGCCGTCCGGGCGCTCGCCACCGCCGTCGCACGCCGGATGGACGTTGGCCTCGCCAACGGCCGGCCGTTCCTGAACGTGGCCGGCGCGGGCCTCGACGCCCTCATCGGGGCCGAGTTCCATGCCCATGGGAGCCGGGGCGGCCGGCGGGGCGGCCTGACGTACGTGCGCCTCAGCTTCAGGAGGGCGCTCTCCTACGCGGCCGAGTCGTGGAGCTTGTCTTCCGACGCCGGCGACTACGCGGGCCGTGCGCTGATCGTGGCCTTCGTCAACGGCCGGCAATACGGCGGGGGCGCGGTCCTCGCGCCAAGGGCGCGCCTCGACGACGGGCTCCTCGACGCGGTCGTCTTCGAGGATGCTCCTCTCCTCGAGCTCCTTGCCAACGCCCCGCGCCTGTTCCTCGGCGGCATCGAGCGTTTTCGCCGCTATCGTCGCATGGCGATCTCGTCGGCTGTCCTGACGGGACCGGGCTCCTTCGAGCACCATCGTGACGGAGAGCCGGAGGCCGGGTCAGAGCGGCTCCACGTCACCGTCGACCCGCGAGCCCTGCGTGTCCTGGTGCCGCGTTGGACGGCCGAGGACCCCACGGGGCCGTTCGCTCAGGCGCGCGACTGAGCCCGCCCGCCGGTGGCGCGTCGCCGTCGACCCACCAAGGCCGACGTCGGGGATGCGCGGCTAGCCCCATGGGCCCCATGGGCCCCATGGGCTACAATTCGACACTCCCGGCGCCATCGCCAGGGGCAATGCAAACCAGTGGTGGAGTCCACGATCTGATGCGCGGGGCGTTCCGCCGGAGTCGCCGCCGAACCGCCGCGGTGGCGCTCGGGGTCTGTCTCGCCGCTGGAGTCGCTTCCGCCGAGGAATGGCACGAGGCCTACCGCGCGGGTATCCAGGCGTTGGCGCGCGGCGACCACCCGGGGGCGGTCCAGAGCCTCCGGCGCGCCATCGCCCTCCGGCCCGAGCCCGGCCGCAATGTCGTCACGTACGGCACCAACATCGAGCCCCGGTACTTCCCGTACCTCCGCCTGTCCGAGGCCTACCTCGCCCTCGGGCAACTCGAGTCCGCCCGGAAGACGCTCGAGGCATCGGGGACGTGGGGCCGGGAGTCGGCGGACGAGCGACGTCAGCTCCAGGCGCGGCTCGAGAGCGCTCTCGAGCCACGCCGGCCGCCGCCGTCCGACGCCTCAGCGCCTCCGACGTCGCTGGCGCCGCCTTCCACCCTCGCGTCTTCGGAGGGGACGACACCGCCGTCGACCCCAACCACGGCAGTCGTGATACCTCAGCCGGCGCAACCGCTCGCCGCGGCGACGCCGGCGGGCCGGCCCGAGGAGAGCTCGCGTCCGCCGACCACCGAGCCTCCAGCCTTCAAAGGTCCGGCGGCCCAAGCCCCCGCCACCGTCGAAATCGTGTCGCAACCGCCCGGCGCCGCCGCCTACCTCGACGACGAGCTGCTGGGGTCCACCGACCCCGAGACGGGACGACTCGTGAAGACGGGACTTCGGCCCGGCCGCCACCGCGTCCGCGTCGCCCTCGCGGGCCACGACGAGGCCCTCCGCGAGATCGACGTTGCCGCGGGCGGCAGCGTGGCTTTCTACGCGACGTTGAGTCCGCAGGCCCAGGTCCCGCGCGGCTCCGTCGCGGGCCTGCTCGCGTTCGGCATCGTGACGTTGGCGCTCGTCGCCGTCGTGGCCTGGATGGTGCTGCGACGGCCTCGGACGCCAGCCCCGCTCTGGGCGGCGACGCCACGGCCCGCCAGCGGCGGCGCGTCCGGCGGAGCTGCGACGCCTGCAGGCCACTTGAATCCCGGAGCGCGCCGCGACGAGCTGGGCCAGGAATGGTTCGGCGAGTTTCGCCTCCTCGAGCTCCTCGGGCGGGGAGGGATGGCTTCCGTCTACAAGGCCGAGCGGAGCGCCGAGCTGTCGGCCCTGAAGCGCCCCTTGGGGAGCTTGCTGGACGACTCGGATTTCATCGAGCGCTTCCTCCGCGAGGCCGAGATCGGCCGGACCCTCAATCACCCCAACATCGTGCGAATCCTCGGGCGAGGCGATGTGGATCGCGTGCCGTACTTCACCATGGAGCTGCTTCCCGGTCAGACCCTCCAGGGCTTCGTCAAGAACTGGGGGGCTGCTGAGCCCGCCACGGCCACGTCCATCGTGGCACAGGTGGCCGAGGCCCTCGATTTCGCCCACAGCAAGGGCGTCATCCACCGCGACCTCAAACCGTCCAACATCATGCTTCTCCTCGACGGCACGGCCAAGGTCATGGACTTCGGGATCGCGCGCGCCAGGCGCTTCGAAGGCCTCACGGCCACCGGGGCATTCCTCGGGACACCCGACTACGTCGCCCCCGAGGTCATCGAGGGTCACGGCGCGGAGCCCCGTAGCGACCTGTACTCGCTCGGTGTCGTCTTCTACGAGCTCCTGACGGGCCAGCGCCCCTTCACGGGCGACACGGCCTTCGCCGTCCTCAAGAAGCATTGCGCCGAGGAGGCGCTGCCTCCCTCGCAGATCCGCAAGGGGATCCCGATCGAGCTCGACACCCTGGTCCGTCGCTTGCTCGCCAAGGCCCCCGCGGACCGGCCGGCGAGCGCCGAGGAGCTGGTGGTGGCCCTCCGCGACTGGCTCAACGGCGCGGCCTGAGGCCTCGGCGGCGGAGGCGGTCCTGCGATGTGAGACCGCCGCTCGACCTCATGAGGTCCGTGAGCACCTCCTCCCGCGGCCGGCCCCGATCCATCTCGGACGCCCCGAGAAAACGAAGGAAGACCGCTCGCACCTCATGGGGGAGAACGTTCTCCAGGTACTCCAGGGCTGTGCCCCTGAGGGCCGTGTCGGACCCGCGCAGCGCCCACGCGGCGATCCGCAGCGGCTCGCGGTCGAGGGCGAGGGAGAGCAGCCGGAACACGTGCTCGAGGAGGGCTTCACGATCGGGCATCGCGGCCGTGCCGTCGGTCTGGGGCGCCAGTGCCCCCTCGAGATCCCGGTGCACCGCCGCGAAGGCCACGTCGGCCGGCACCCGCAGGTCGGGAGACCGCGCGGCAAAGGCGGCGAGGGCGCCAGCGCACGACGCCCGGACGACGAACAGCGGGTCGGCGATCCCGTGGATCAGCCCCTCGAGCGCCCGCGGACTCGGTGAGGCCTTCAGCACCCGGGGCAATCGTCGCCGCACGACCGGGTCGGCCCCGCTGTCGAGAAGCATGTCCAGGATCTGCCCCGTCGACTGCGGTGCGAGCTTCCTGAGCGCGCGCAGGACGTCGAGATAGACGTCGTTCCGCCCCACGAGGGCCATGAGGTGCGGGACGAGCGCGACCTCCAGGCCGTCGCTCTGCCGCAAGACGCGGCGGATGCGCTCGGCGTCCCCCGACCGCAAGTCGGCGATCCGTCGCAGCAACGGGTCCGAGGCTGGGGCGAGGCTTCCGGGGGCGAGCGCTTCCGGCGGGGCCGGAGACGACACCCCTCGCACGGCCGCGGGCCGCGAGTGGGTCAGGTGGGTCTCGGCCAGCGTCAGGCGCGTCGTGGAGTCCACGACCTCCTCCGGATCGAGGCGGACCTTCCCGGCGCGCAGGCCCTCCTCCAGCGTGGCCACGTAGCCGCGGTGGAGCCGCCCCGTCAGGCCAAGTGTCAAGAGAGAGAGGCCGCCTGCGAGGAAGAGGAGCGCCCGTTCGGGGGCGTCGAAAGACCGCACCGCCGCGAGGGTCGCGGCGCCACCCAGGAGCGCACCGAGCTTCTCGAAGCCCACGTCGACGAGCTGCTTCGTGGTCCGCTTCTCCCTGTCGGGGAGCGCCGTGTACAGCAGCTCGTAGGCGGAGCGGAAGAGCGAGTTCGACAGGACGTCATGACTGCCGCGGCCCAGTACGGCGCTCCACAGACGAAGGTCCACGAGGCCCACCGCCGCTGCGGCCGCCACGGCGAGCGGACGCAGTGCAACGGTCCCGGCGAGGCCCAGGCTCTGCAGCGCGGGGCGCGCCAGCAACGTCTGAAAGGCGAAAGCGAGGAGGCCCATCCCCGTGTGAAAAGCAGCGAAGAAAGCCATCATCTCCGGACCGGACGCGAGGGTGGCGGACACCCGGGACTTGAGCACATAGTCGAGCAGGGCTTCGGTCGCGGCGCCGAGAGCCACGAGCAGCGCGATTAGATGGAGGTAGGGGACCGACCGCAGCGTTCCGAGGGGCGAGAGGATGCCGCTGGCCGGCGGCACGGGAAGCGCCGGGGCGTCTCCACCGAAGCGGACGATTCCCACAAGGGCGACCACGTTGAGCCCCGCCGTGAGCAGGAGCATCGTCGCCATGGGGACCGTCCCGGCCACGGCGAACGCGGTGACACCACCGGCGACACCGCCCACCGAAGCGCCCAGGGCGAGGCGGCGCACCACATGCTTGGCCGTCCAGGGATCGAAGCGCTCGTTGACCACCGACCAGTAGCCCGACAGCAGCGTGCCGCCCGTAGCGGCGACCTGGAGGTAGACGAGGATGCCGGCGAGGCGTGGGGCCTCGAGGGCGAGGAGGAACTCGCCGAGGAGCAGGGCGGCGTGGAGGCCCACGAGCGCCGGGACGACCTGACGCGGCGGGCGGACGGCGAGGAGCCGGCTGACGGCGAGCGCCGAAGTGACGGCGACCAGAGCCGCGGCCATCATGACCAGGGGGAGGGACGTGGCGGGGTGATGGGAGAGGAAGAGGGCGTCGCGCGTCGCCTTCCCCGTGACCTGCTGGGCCACGAGGAACGCCGCGGCCAGCGCACCCCAAAGCACGACGCCGCGACGGTCGGGGAGCGGCCTCACGACACCTCCGAAGGCGGCCCGCACCGGGCCGGGCGAACGTGCTCGACTATACTACGCACGTGTGCGCGGTCGGGCCGTTGCTCACCGCCGCATAGATCCCCGGCGCCGGCGACCGTCCGGGGCCTGCCGACCCCCTCGTTGAGTCTCACGGACCTCGCCACTTTCTGGCTCGGGTCCGTCTTTCCGCTTGACGCGGGCCGGCACCGTCACTAGAGTTGACCACGTCGCTTCCCTAGAGCCTGATGCCACAAAGCCAAGCCCGATGACTGGAATGTGCGCGCGGGCGTTGCTCCGCACCGGGTTGCTCTGCCTCGTGCCCCTGGCGGGCGCTTCGGCGCTGGCCGGCGCCCAGGAGTTGATCCTCGGCTGGGAAGGGGACTCCTTGGGCGGGAACGGCTTCGTGATGCCCGTCTTCAGCATGCCCAAGGCCGGCAAGAACGCCTTCGTCCTCCGCGGCTCGGCCGGGTATCTCTACTACACGATCCGGAGCGGAACGTCCCAGACCGACGTGACCTCTCCCGGGGGTTCCTTCGGCTTGGCCTGGCGCGCCCGTGGCAAGAAAGCGACGTTCACCCTCGGCCCTGGCTTCGAAGTGCGGAGGAAGACGAGCACGCCGGATTCGGGACCCTCGACAGAGGTCACTGAAAAAGGCTTCACGGTGGCAGCCGACGTCTACTGCGTGGCGAACCCGCTCACGAGCCTCTACGCGATCCTGAGCTACGCCGATGCCAACCAGTACGCCTGGGGCCGGGCCGGCTTCAAGCGACAGGTCACGAACCGCCGGTTCGAGAAGCCCACGGCGTGGAGCGTCGGCCTGGAGATCACCGGCCAGGGGAACGACGAAGTCCACACCTATCAGGCGGGCGCGGTGGCCGGGCTCGCCTTCCTTCGGAGACAGACTTCGCTGGAAGTCCGATTCGGATATTCGCAGCGCAGGTACCCCGCCGCACCCTCCGACCATCAGCTCTACGTCGGAGTGGGCCTCTACCACAACTTCACGCGCTGACGCCGGGAGCGCGCGCGGCTACGGCTTGCGGGTCGCGGCTCGGAGCAAGGGGCCCCGCGTCTTGTAGGCGAGGACCTCGAGGATGACCGCGTTCGTGTTGACAGTCAGCGCCTTGTTCGTGGCGCCGTCCGCCTCGTATCTTCCGGCGTAGAACCCCCGCTCGGGATCGGAGAGCCCCTCCGCAGCCGCGACCAGCTCATCGGAGTAGGACCCGGGAAAAAGATAGGCCCAGCCCAGCGCGGCTTTGAGCGAGAAGCTCCTGTGGGCGCTGGCGTCGCTGCCGTCGGAAGCCACGGTCGCCCAGGGGTGCCCCCGGTCGATCACGCTGCCATAGACGAAGTAGGGCGCCCGGTCGATGTTGTCTTCGGAGACGGCCGTCAGCACCCCGGTCTGGGCCCGCCGCTTCATTTGGGCGAGCAGCATCGCTTGAGCGAGCGGCAACGTCGTCTCGTTCCAGCCGAACTCGATCCCTTCCAGGACGAACGGCTCGGAGACCACCGGGTCCTGGGACCACCGGGTGCGGCGCGGCCGGGGCGGGTTGTGGGCGATGAGCTGGCCGGAGACCGGCGTCACGCGCAGGTCGGGGTCGAGCTGCCGCGAACGGCCGGCATCGACGCCGATCAGGAACAGGCCTTTCGCAGCATAGGGCTCGTACCCGAAGGTCGCCTCACGGGCCTCGATGAGCGGTCCCGACCCGTCCCTCGAGGCGCCGCGCAGCCGCCCGTCGAGGGCGAGCCGCTCCATACGCCAGGACGACAGGACCTGGCGGATCCGCGGTGTGTGCTCCGGATGGCTCCAGGACACCAGCGTGAAGGCAGCGGCCAGCCGCCCCAGGTCGAGAGCCGACCATCCCACGCCCGCCGGCGCTTCGCTGTTGTCGTAGTTCACCGGGTGGAGCGTGGCCGTGTGATAGGCCTTGTTGGGCAGCTGGCCATCGACGAGGGGCAGACGCGCCAAAGCATCCAGGAGCCTCCCCATCCGTGAGCCGAAGGAGGTGCTGTCGATCACACCCAGCTCCTCGGCGGCGGCCAGACCGAAGACACAGGAGCCGAGGTCCCAGAGCGTCGTCGAGGGGTAGCGGTCTGCGGCGTTGACCAAGCCGGTCTCGGTTTGCGTATTGTTCTCGAAGTAGCGCCAGGCGACCCGGGCCCACGCTTGCTCCTTGGGCGACAGGGCCTCCCAGGTCTTGCGTGGCGTCGGGGCAGCGGCGTCGAGACCGAGCCGCTCCGGCAGCTCTCGGAACGACCGGGCCCGTCCTTGGAGCCGCTCTTCCCACGACCGCGAGAACACGATGATCGACGCGGCGACGGCGAGACCCACCAGGAACGCGCCGTGCGCGCGGCTGGCCAGGAGGCCCCTGACGAAGGTCATGCTCCCTCCGCCGTGGGCTTGCGGAGCGCGGCGACGACGATGACCGAGAGAAGGAGGACGTTGTTGAGGCTCCAGAGCAGGTTGGTCAGGAAGCCGGTCACGTTGCTCCGCACGCCGGTCACGAGGAGCGTCCCGCTGTACGCGAGCCCCGCCATGGTGAGCGCAATCAGCACCAGCTGCGGCCGGACCAGGGAAAGAAACGTCCCGGCCTGCCGAGTCTTGGGCGTCACGTGGAAGCGGATCGGCTTGCGACGCAGCACGTGGGCGATCGCGCGAAGGTTGAGCCAGAAGAAGGCGAGATAGTACTGCTCCCCGCGATAGGTGTTCACTCCCCAGGTTCCTGCCGCGAAGGCCAGGCGGTTGAAGACGAGGAACGGCACGAGGTGGGTGAGGAAAGCGGAGTCGTAGGCGGCGACCGGGGCGATCCCGGTGAAGCAGTACACGATCGGTGACAGCAGGAACACGACGGCCCAGAGCGGGGCGAAGTAAGAGTAGATGGTCGTGCCGTACATGAGCTTCTGCCAACTCGAGAGGCCCGGCCTGCGGAGCGGGTTGTCGTTCCAAAAGATATCGAGGGTGCCGCCCGCATACTTGAAGCGCTGGATCGTGAGCGCCAGCAGGTCCTGGGGCGAGAGCATCCGGCTCAGGGCCTGGGGATGGTAGACGGACTTCCAGTGACGGCTCTGGTCGGAGTGGAGCACGATACTGGTGTAGATGTCCTCGGAGACGTGGAACTTGTAGGGGGTGAACTCGATGTCGCGAGCCGCCTCGGAGGTGAGCGCGGCCTCGAAGTCACTCTTCAGCTCGGGATCGTGGACGTCGTCGGCGAAGGGACGCACGGCACCGTCCACCTCGTCGGCATAGGCGCGCAGCGCGGCCTCCATCACGGCCTCGCGGCGGTGGAGGCTCGCAGCGCCGCAGCAGAACGCGGCGTTGCACCAGTTCCGACGCCGCTGGATCACGTCGTAGAACATCTGGGGATCGTTGCCGAAGAGGTCGGCTCCGACCCGGATCGGCCCCAGGACCGTCTCGAGCCCGCGGCCGACGAGGCGGCCCAGGCGCCCGAGCTTCGCTCGCTTGGCGAGCCAGTCGGGAAGCGAGACGCCCGGATCCAGGTCGTAGAACCATTGGGGCGTCTGGACCCAGGCCACATCGTGGTCGCGGAAGTACCCCAGGGTCTGTTCGAGGAGCGCCGGGAATGGGCGCGTGTCCGCGTCGCAGATGACGATCACGTCGCCTTGCGAGTGCTCCAGGGCGTTGCGCAGGTTGCCCGCCTTGAAACCCACGTTCGTGGTGCGGGTCAGGTAGTGGACGCCCTCCTGGTCCGCCACCGCCCGCATCTCCGGCCGCCGCCCGTCGTCGAGAGCGTGGATGCGGATGTCGATGGGGTGAGGATAGGTCATCGCCTTGGCGTCGCGCAGCGACAGGCGCACGAGCTCGACGTCCTCGTTGTACGTGGCGAAGAAGACGTCCACGATCAGCGGCCGATCCTCGCCAGGGACGAGCGTCGCGATGTCGCGACGCGTGCGCGGCGGCGGCTGCGGCTCGGGGTCGTGGGTCCGCCAGATGCTCAGGAAGAAGAGGAGCGAACCGAAGAACGCCAGGGTCTCGGCCACCACGAGCGGCAGGGCGATCCAGAGGGCGTCCCGATTGAGCGACTGCGTCCAACGCCAATGGAGATACCACGTCCCCAGCGCCAAAGCCGAGGTGGCGAGCGCCTGGTAGACGAACTCGCGCATGGGGCTATAGGGGACGGGCTCGGGTGGCTCGCGCGCGTCCCAGGCGGCGGCCTCAGTGCCCATGAGTCGCGTCTAGCCCTTGACGGCCCCGGCCACGTCCGCGAAAGCCGGGAAGATGCGGTCCAGCCGCGTCAGCTTGATGAGGTGGTAGACCCGGTGGTCCACCTCGGCAAGCCGAAGCTGCCCGCCAGCCGGCATCCTCTTGATGATGTGCACGAGGCAGGCAATCCCGGAACTGTCCATGTACCGGACGTGCCCCAGGGCGAGGACGACCCGGTCCTTCCCCGCCACCTTGTCGAGGATCAGGTCGCGGAAGGCAATGGCGCTCGCGCAGTCCAACTGCTTGACTCGCGGCACCACCACCAGCACGCCGTCGATCTCGTCGAAGGTGACATCCATCCTAGGGCTCTTCTGGAAACTGGCCGAAGGTTATGCTGCGCGCAGGCGGCGGTCAAGGGGCGGGCCTCGTCGTCCTCGGCGCCCGGCCGAGCGGGCACGCGGGTCGCACCTTGAGGACGATCTCCTTGCGGATCTCCACCGTGCCGGCTTTCGCGTCGCGCGGCTTCGTGACGTATCGGGCCCGGGTGCACGAGACCGCCGCCACGCCCCCCTCCCGGGCCTTGCTGTGGTACGCGGCGATGGCCGCGGCACGCTCGAGCGTCTCGCGGTCGGGTTCTTCTCCCTCCGCGCCTCGCAGAATCACGTGGCTGCCGGGCATCCCGCGAACGTGGAACCACCAGTCGGTCGGACGGGCGACCTTCAGGCTCAGGTGGTCGTTGTCTTCTTCCGTGCGCCCCACCCACACCTTCCACCCTCCGCTCAGCGCGTATTCGATCACCCGCACCCCTCGGCTCCGCGGAGTCGACGTCGGTATTCCCACGAGCGTGATTGTGCCTCGCTCTCACACGGTCCGGATCAACGA